>Ga0206225_1000009_pt1 | contig 48211 bp, 42 predicted proteins | sample MancosB2_FD_155470 | JGI IMG/M metagenome (GOLD analysis project Ga0206225, IMG submission 155470) | Subsurface sediment microbial communities from Mancos shale, Colorado, United States - Mancos B2 | ecosystem: Environmental > Terrestrial > Deep subsurface > Rock core/Sediment | place: USA...
GACCACTCTCTTGCGCACCTGTTCTTGAATGGATTGGATATCATCGGGAGACAAAAAGTTGGCCGGATAAAAATTCCCATCAAAGTCGAAGACGCCATCGATAATACAGCAATGGAAATGAAAATGAGGATTCAGCGCTTTACCGAACCGCTGCAAGAATGTCACAGAGCCCAATCGGCAACCATCAGGAATATTGGAACCGTTTGAGCAAGATTGAATAAGCTGGCTTTCAACGGCACTGATCAAAATATTCAAGACAGGGCTGATATATTCGTGATGGTGATGGAGAAAATAACGAAGCCGTTTGGGCAGGGAGAGAACCCATTGACGAACGGGCGCCTTGGGAAAAACATGATCAACTAAATGAGCAGCAATTTGTGCCATGTGGCGTGTGTTGCAAGATGGGCAGATACCTCTTCCCTTACAGGAAAAAGCGATGAGAAAATCATGGCCGCAACCATGGCAATGAGCTCGGGCGAACCCATGGGCAAGAATGCCGCATTTTAAGAATGAACGAAATTCATCCTCAACAAATCGGGGGATATCATTGTTCACAGCGCGAGTTTCCAGCCAAGTCTCCAGTTCCTTTTGGATCGTTTGATAGAGAACCGATTTTTCCGGTCTTCTTCGGCGGTAAACAGTAGGAGCTAGGCGGTGAGACGCCTCTGGTAAAGGGCAAGCCATTCTGATTTATGTACGTTAATCATAAACCGGAGAGGTTGTCTTTTATCTGATTATAGTGCAACAATCATTAGATAGTCAGGAGGGTTTATGGCAAGAGGCGGAAAAAGAATCGGATCTGGACGGCCACATGGAACGGGGAAATTTGGCGAACCGACGAAACCCATTCGGGTACCACTCAGTGATCTGGATAGGGCTATAAAATGTCTTCAAAATCGCTTTTTTAGACTTCCTCTTTATCACTGTTGTGTTACAGCGGGAGTGCCTTCGACCGTTGATGATAAAGTTGATAAAGAAATGGATTTAAATGAGCTTCTAATTAAGAAACCAGCAGATACGTTTTTTGTAAAAGTGTCTGGCCTTTCTATGATTAAAGCTGGCATTCAAGACGGAGACATTCTTATTGTTGATCGAAGTGTAGAGCCCATTCATGGAAAAATTGTTATCGCATCGATCAATGGAGAACTCACCGTTAAGCGTCTGTACCTAAATGGAACGATAATTCGGCTCATTGCTGAGAATGACGCTTTCTCTCCAATAGAAATCTCTAATGAGATGAGCTTTCAAATTTTAGGCGCTGTCACAAGCGTGATTCATGTGATGTAAAGGGCTTAGTTGCAAGAATGTCAACGAAATCAGGAAATTCAAAGATTAGCAAAACATAAATTTGTTCTTCTCTTATTGATTCAAAGAAGTCGTATACTCCCACCAAAAGTGGCTAAAGCGGGATTTTCGCTGTGCGTTTTGCTGATTGACTCGATCTAATAGCGATATCCGATCAGAAAACGCGAGCCGTAATTATGCCATGTCCTTTTGAGCGACTCGGATCGATAGAACTCAAAATGTAGATCGCAATGGTGGGTAGGATGGTAGATGAGAGGAAAAGCAATCTTCTCGTACCAACCGATGTAACTTCGTATCGGCATAAAGAATGTGAGAGTGCATCCAATATCAGTCCTGGCATTAATCGAAATCAGGGACTGAAATCCTCCGGTCGCGTACCTGAGAACTTGGGGATGCGTGATCAGTCCGCCGATAAATGGCGTGACCATCGTTTTGGCTGTGGCAGCCGTATAACCGATGCGCATGTTGAGCGAATAATACCAATTGAAATTTCCACCCGGACAACTGGAGAAGAAATCGAGCCCGCTATAGATGGAATTCGGCTTTAGATACTCATATCCCAGACGAACTCCCCAGTATTCCCAAAGGTAATTATTTTGCGGAAAACATTCCACTTCTGGGCCAACATAAATTCGATTCGGATGCTCAGAATAAAGTGAATGAGTCGTTTCCCATCGACAATTTTCTGCAAAGATTGAAGTCGCAAAAGCCGTGAATAAAAATATCGCTTTTTTCATGTAAAACTCGTCTTGATAGATTTTAAAATTTATAAAGGATAGAAATTTAACACTTTGACTATTTATTTGTTAGGCGAAGTAATTATTTGATTGTTATCAAAATTGGATTTACATCATCGGGTCAAGATGCTTTAATGGAGCGATTATGATCAAAAAACTAAACCAGTATAACAAGCATCTCATCTTGCTCAGCATCGCTGCGGCTATTGTGTTTGGGATTTATGTCCCAAATACGTTCCTGAGTATCAAGTTTTTGGGCGATTTGTTCATTAATTTGCTCAAACTGTTTGCTCTGCCTTTGATTTGTTCTGCCCTGATTGCGGCGCTTGGCGGCATGTCGAATAACCTATCCCACCTCAAGTCTCTTTCACTCAAAGTGGTGGGTTACATGCTGCTCAGCGAAATCATCGCCGTGACCATCGCGCTGACTCTGTTCAATGTTCTGCACCCCGGATCGGGGGGAAATCCCGCGTTAATCCTTTCCGGACAGGTCTACGAACCCAGCTCTCCGCAATCCTTTGGCCTGGTCAATTTTATCTTGTCCATTTTCCCCGATAATATCTTCTCGGCTCTCGCCCATTTTCAACTGCTGCCCGTGGTGATCTTTTCCATTCTGTTTGGAATCGGATGCTGCCTCGTCGGAGATGTAGCCAAGCCGCTGATCCAGCTCGCTACTGGTATTCGAGAGGCGTCGTCGAAATGTCTCCATGGCGTCATGCTGTTAGCTCCCGTTGGTATTTTTACCCTTGTTGGGGCGGGGATTGCGCAATCGTCCCTTTCCGGAGATCTTCGAGCCGATCTTGTGGCGCTTTTCAGTTTTGTCGCGGTTCTTTTTATCGGTCTATTTCTCCATGCCCTATGGCAACTGGTCGCGGTCGTCATCGTTTCCAAACAGAACGTGAGACAGATTCTTCATCACAGCATTCCTGTTTTTTCGACGGCTTTTGGCACGTCCAGTTCTGTTGCCACTCTACCAGTCGCAATGCACTCCGCCGATCAACTCAAATCGAAACCGTTTGTCACAAGATTCATGTTGCCTCTTTGCGCCTCGATCAACGTGGGCGGCATGATGATGTATGAAATGGCTGCCGTATTATTCTTTTCTCAGATGCTCGGTCTCGATCTGTCGCTCTCGCAGCAAATTCTACTGGCGGTTGCCTGTATCTTCGGCGGTATGGCTGAAGGAGGGATCCCGGAGACGAGCATGGTCAGTCTCGTGGTCGTATTCCGGATCGTCAATATCCCGCTTTCCGCAATCACGCTGCTTCTGCCGCTCGATCGCATCATTGACCGTGTCAGAACGGTCGTGAATATCTTCGGCAATATGTGCGGCGTCATCCTCGTCAGCCGATGGTCGGGTGAGGATAGAGAAGTAAAATAAATTTTTGCAATATAAAATCTATTTTAGTTAATTTGATTAGATAGCTGGGATATAATTATTTCGATTAACTAGGAGTCGGTAATGTTTTTTCAAGAAATTCCACCCACGGTTGCAGCGTCCTATGTCGGGATTCTTTCTCCGGAATGTGAGAAACAGCGCGAAATCGCAGCGATTCAACGAGATCCGCGCCTCTTTGAAAAATTGGGCAATCAGGTGATCCTGGAAATTCGGCAAATCCAAGGCGGCTATCTCGTCATTACCGATTTATGCGAAATGAGGGTAGACGTAACGTATCTTCCTCCCTCCAATCCCAAGATAATCGGTGAGCCGCAGCGCTTCGAGTTTGCGTTCAACGATCCGGTTTGGTTTCATTAAGCCTTTGCGCCGCCCGATTCTGCGGCGGCGCCTATTTTTCAAGAACTCCACCTTGAACGCACTGCTTGTCGCAATCCCTCCCCTATAGGGGAGGGTCTAGGCAAGCTATTTTATTGGCGCGGTATGTGGCTTTAGCCGCACCGCACCCTTAAGCGGAGTAAAGAATCTCCTCCTTTCAAGGTGGAGTTCTTCAAAGGAGGAGATTTTCAAAAGCTCTATCAATGCCGTCAGTGAAGACGTCACGAAATTGTGCAAAATGATTTTTTTGCTGTTGTTGGCACGCTGATTTTGATATCCGTTGCGTGAGGAAATCGTTCTAAGAGATGCTTTTTAGCGTACCATCTCTGGTTTATTGCAAGCTGACTCCGGCTTATTCCAAGCTGACTTGTGTCTTTAGACTGGAGTGAAGGCTGAATCATCCAGATGATTGTGCGACTCTCATTTTCTGTTAGTGAAGCTTCCATTGAAATATTCATTAACCGATAAGTATCATTCCTGGATTTAATAAGATCTTCTCGAAGTTGTATCAAAACTGGATTAAGATATGCATAAAACTGAAGTGGAGATTTTTCGAGAATTCCTTTGATTTCTCTGAGTGTGATTTCGGAAAGCGTTTGTAGATGTTCTGAAAGTTCTTTTGGCTCCAGTAAAATTGCGGTAAACGGTTTTTTAAGGAGAAGTTTTTGTTCTCTTTCGGCTTGGTCGCTAAACATTTGAATTATTTTCTGATTTATACAAAATGCCAATTGATAGCCTTCTTTTGGGTCTAAATACCCATGAATCTCCTGGAACATTTCATAGCAAAGAGGCTTTAGGCTGCCAAATGGGGTGGTGCGCTCTGTAGTCTTCATAATAAACACTCCTTAAGTTATTTATTTTACTTTATAATTAAAATTATACCATAACAATGCAATTAAATCAATATTTTTAATTACGCCTTGTGTTTTTTTTTAAAATACGTTGTGGGTGCTTAAAAGCGCACATAGCTATCCTATAATCAGTGTTTAATAATTACATTCAGATGCCGATACACCGTTTCCCTGCTCCTGACTTCGACGGTTTTTTTGTTTCTATCATTAACCCGAGTTCACTGATTTTTGGATGAAAATCAGTGAAAAAACATAGCTTGATGATCGCAAGTGGCTAATAATCAATGTTTGAATTTTTAAAATTGGCAATGTAGTTTTGGTCTTTTTCTGCCTTGTAAAATCACGATGATTTTCAATGTGATACGTCAAGTTGTAGTGTCGAATTTCAAGTCGCGGTTTTGTAATGCTCTAATTCACAGGTTGTTGGAGTTTTGCTTGGTGAACTTGGGTTAAAGTTTAATCACATACGTTTTTTTCGTTACACTACATTTAAATCACTGCGGGAAAAATCGCAATGTTCAAAAGAACACCGGGTAAAAACTTTGTTCTTGGGCGAATGGTCGCAAAGGAGTTCTTTTTTAAAAGTCTGATTTTCGATCGTCATCTTATTTTTGTTTGGCGACCTCGTAGCGGATCTGAAATTCTTCGCCTACCATCGATCCGGTAAGCAATAGGACGCTATCTTTCGGGATTTTGTTTTCCAAAATCGCTGAGGCAAACAGATTGACGACGCCTTGTTGGATCAGCCGTTTCAAGGGCCGCGCGCCGAAAGCAGGATCGTAGCCTTCCTGCGCCAGATGCTGCACGACGGCCTGATCCCATTTGAGCGTGATGCGCCGCTCTTTCAGCCGTTCGGCGACTTTGAAGAGCTGCAGGACGACGATCTTTTCCACATCTTGCAGCCGCAATGGGAAAAACGGCAGGATCTCATCGATCCGGTTGAGAAACTCAGGCCTAAAAGTAGTCTTCAATACTGGCTCGACGATTGAGAGTAGCTCAACTTTTGTCAAAGACGCCGTGTTTTTTTCGAGCCGTTTCAAAATGAGATCGGATCCGATATTCGACGTCATGATGAAGAGGGCGTTTTTACAATTGACTTTGCGGCCCTTGCTGTCGGTCAGACGCCCATCGTCAAAAATCTGGAGCAAAATGTTAAAGACGTCATGGTGCGCTTTTTCAATCTCGTCGAATAGCACGACGCTGTACGGCCGCCGTCGCAGGGCTTCTGAGAGCTGGCCTCCCTCTTCATAGCCGACATATCCGGGCGGCGAGCCGATCAGGCGGGAGACGTTGAATTTTTCCATATACTCCGACATGTCGAGCCGGATGATCGCATCTTCCTTGTCGAACAGCTGTTCGGCCAGAGCCTTGACCAGCTCGGTCTTGCCGACGCCGGTCGGCCCGAGGAATAGAAAGACGCCGAGGGGGCGGTTCGGGTCGTTGAGATGGGCGCGCGAGCGGCGCAAGGCCTCGGAAACGGCCTGGACGGCGGGTCTTTGGCCGATCACTCTCTCTTCGAGGTGCTGTTCGAGATGAAGAATTTTTTGCGTTTCCTTTTCCAGCATTTTGTCGACAGGAATGCCCGTCCATTTGGAGACGATTTGGGCGATGAGGTTTTCATCCACCTCTTCTTGCAACAGGCGGTTCTTTAGTTTTTGCAAAGACGATTGCGCCTCTTCGATCTGCTTTTTCATCGCCGGAATGTAATTGTAGCGGATCTCGGCGACTTTGTTGTAATTGCTGCTTCTCTCGGCCTCTTCTTCCTGGAAGCGCAGTTTTTCCAGCGCATCTTTTTTCTCTTTGAGTGTCTGGATGAGCTGTTTTTCCTCGTTCCAGCGGCTGCGCAAGACGGCGAGCTCTTCTTTGCCTTTTTGAATTTTCTTTTCAATCTCATCGATCGGGGCGTTTTCCTGCTTGAGAGCTTCCTGCTCGACGATGAGCTTGGAGAGAGCCCGTTCTTTTTGGTCGATCGGCAGGGGCAGGGAGCCGATCTGCATGCGGATGAGGCTCGCTGCCTCATCGATGAGATCGATCGCTTTGTCGGGCAATTTCCGATCTGGAATGTAGCGCGCCGATAAAAACACAGCAGCGTGAAGTGCGGCTTCGGTGATATGCACGCCGTGGAAAATCTCGTAGCGCTCTTTAAGGCCGCGCAGGATCGCAATCGCATCATCGAGAGACGGCTCGTTGATGATGACCGGCTGAAAGCGCCGCTCGAGGGCGGCATCTTTTTCGATATATTTCTGGTATTCGGCGAGTGTCGTTGCGCCAATGCAATGCAGCGTTCCGCGGGAAAGAGCTGGCTTGAGGAGGTTGGCGGCATCCATCGCGCCCTCCGAGGCTCCCGCGCCGACCAGGGTATGCACTTCATCGATGAAGAGGATGACGCGGCCCTCGCTCTTTTCGATATCCATCAAAATAGCTTTGAGCCTCTCTTCGAACTCGCCGCGGAATTTCGTTCCGGCGATCAGGCTGCCCATATCGAGGGCGAACAGCTCTTTGTGCTTCAGGGAATCGGGGCAGTCTCCCTGTACAATGCGGTGGGCCAATCCTTCGGCAATCGCTGTTTTGCCAACGCCGGGATCGCCGATCAGCATGGGATTGTTTTTCGTGCGCCGCGACAACACCTGGATTGTGCGGCGGATCTCGTCATCGCGCCCGATCACGGGATCGAGCTGGCCCAATTTTGCGAGATTCGTGAGATTTTTGCAGAATTTTTCCAGCGCTTTGAGAGTCGACTCGGCGCCGGGAGAATCCATATGGCGCGGGCCGCGGATTTTGCGGATCTCGGCCTCGACTTCCTTGATCGTTTTTTTCGACAGTTTCTTTGCTGTGGCAAGCGGTTCTGTCGGACTTGGCCAGAAAGCCATCATTAAATGATCGCTGCTGATATAGGAGTCGTTCCATTGTTTGGCGATCGCTTCCGCCTCGGCGATTTTACGCTGTAAAGAGGCGCTGGCCTGCGGGGCTTGCGGCGATCCGCTGTAAGTGGGTGCGCTTTCCAGAGCGGCCGTCGTCTGGGCGAGCAGATGGGCCGGGTCGATATTTAAACGGGTGCAGATCGAGGAAAAATATCCCTGCGGATCCAATAGAAGCGCTCGCAAGAGATGATTTTCGGTGATCTCTGTGTGATTTTTGACCGTCGCATATTGAACGGCGTCATTGATTGCCTGAGCAACAGATTCAGTAAATTGTTGAGCCATAATAATATACCAATTATATGAATGAATTTGTTTTAAATTATAAAGGATTTGAAATTTATTTTGTGTCAGTTTTCTATTGTTTCCGGACAGGAGCGCTGCAGGGCGGATCTCAGATCTTTTAATGCCCGTGGATGGTGGTCCTTCGAGGCGACGATTGCTTCGGCCCTGTGCAGATATTTCCAGGCTTGCACGTAGTTGAAGCGCTGCAAGTGGATCGCCGAGAGATAGTAATTGGCCGAGGGATCATCGGGGCAAAGGCCGATATAGCGCTCGAGCCAGGGAAGGGCTTCTTTTTCTCGACCCAGTTGCAGGTGGGCGATGGCCAAATGCAGAATGCCGGCCCGAAACGCGGGACAGCGGGCGGCGACCTCTTCAAGCTTTTTTTGTTTTTCCAGAATTGATGATCGCTTTTCATCGATTTCGCTATAGATTGCCTGGATGGCGTCGGAGTCCGTTTTTCCTGCCAGATAATCTTCCGAGACGGTGTCGGCCGAGATCATATGGTCGGGTACCTGGCCTGCGATTTTTTTGAGCAGGGCTTTTCCCTCTTTGATGCGGCCGGCGAAGATGTAGTTGTATCCCAAAAACATGTTGAGTAGATAGTCGTCATCGAGAAAGCGCCTGGCCTTTTCGTAGAGTTGGATTGTCGCGGTAAAATCCTGGCGGTGCCAGCTGACCGATGCCTGGTTCATGAAGGCGAGTCCGATTACTTCGCGCAGGGTTCGTTTTTGCAGTTTTCTGGTTTCGAGACCGAGATACATCTCCGACGGCATTTCGATCCCGCGCGCTGTCGTTTCGATGTTCGTGATGGCGGCTGTCTCAGGATCGACATGGCGCACGAAGATGTGTCCCGGCGGCGTGATGGCTTCCAGCGCCAGATCGAGGCGCTGGGACAGGCAGAGATAGAGGATTGATACGCCGAGGCAAACGCCGCGGCGGCTATCCAATACAGAGGGCAGTAGAGTATAGACGTCGACATCCTTGGCCCAGAGAGAATGGGGCGGGAAGCGGAAGCGCATTTCTCCAAAAACATAGTCGTTGATGACGCGGATTTTTTGCTGCGGCGTCGGATTGTCGGGAAGCCGTGCGAGGATCTGCAGCGCCATGAGATCGATGTGGGCCTCGTAGCTGCGCACTTTCAGGCGCGCCTCAGCGCTGTCCTGCTCCATCTCGGATAGAAACAGGGCGCGGGCCAGATCAATTTCTTCGAGGGGAAGGGCTTCGATCGCTAACAGATCCCAGATTCCAAAACCTTTGAGTGGGCGGTTTTTGAGGTGCTGGGCGAGTTTTTCGATCGTTTTTAGCTGCGGCTCGGCGAGCAGGGGGGCGTTTTGCGCATCTGGCAAACGGTTAACGAAAGAGATGATCGGCTGCAAATCGATGGCGGGGAGGATTTCGGGGTTTTGATTGCCGTGGAGCAGTTCCCAGGCGTGGCGCAGGGATTGTTTGCCGAGAGCCGTATCGGGATAGAGCTCATAGAAGGCAAAGTGCTGGGCGACGGATGTCGGATCAAGGCTGGTATAGAGCGATTGCAGGGAGCCGCCTTTGCGGACGGGAACCTCGTCGGACCAAGCGTTGGTCGCTAACATAAGGCAAAAAAGGATCCGTTGCATCCCAACTCCTGTTTGACCCCATCATATTTAGATTTTTAATGGAGTCAATGAAGGATATGGCGAATCTCTTCGGCCAATGCCCGATGCCCGGCGATTTCTTCCAGGGTTGGCTTGAAGCGGTAGGTCCAATTGGTGGGAAGCTGGGTGCCGGGGATGTTGATGCGCTCGTCTTCCGGATTGGCTGCAACGAGCGATGGAGCGAGGGCCAGATATTCTTGCAAAAGATTGATGTGGAACAGACTGGTTGTATGGTGCGCATCGCGCAAGATCTCCTGGCGCTGCCAGATTGTGAGATCGGGCTGATAGGTCCAATGTTTGTATTCGGCCAGGCGCGCGGCTTCATGGGGCCGCGTTTTCCACCAGAGCTGCAGCGTTTCCGAGTCGGGTGTAGAAATCGTTGTGAGGCTGATCGGCTCGTATTCGGAGATCGAAAGCCATCCGCCATCGTCGCGGCCGACCCATCGCATGACTTTTGTTCCGCAAATGCCCAGATTGCGCAGCGTCTGGAAGACGATCGGGGGCATGGATGCGCCGAGATCTTCCGCCATGGGCAGCATTGAGGAGGCATGGATCATCATTTCGAGAATCTCTTGTCCCTGCTGGCCCCAAAGATGGGGATCTTCGGGCAAATAGCGGCCCTGTGCGGGTTTTTCCGAGGGGCGAATCGCCCAGATGCGGAAAAATCCGACGACATGATCGATGCGGTAGAGATGAAAAAATCGGCTGGCGACGGCGAGGCGCTGTTTCCACCAGGCAAAGCCGGTTCGGCGGTGTTCGTCCCATTCAAACAGGGGAAAGCCCCATTTTTGCCCGAGCCGGGCATAGTAGTCAGGAGGGGCGCCCGCTGAATAGCGCATATTGAATAACGAGCGATTCGCCCAGACATCAGCGCTGTCGGGGCTGAGCAAAATCGGGATGTCGCCTTTGAGGAATATTCCCTTGGCATCGGCATAGCGCTTGGCTTTTTCCATCTGGCGAAAGGCCCAATACTGCAAAAAGCAGTGAAAATCGATGGCGATCTGGTTGGCCGTGCAGGTGGTCGGAGATCTCTTTTCGATCGGCCACTCTTCCCAGTGCTTGCCGCCGTACTCATCTTTGCACGCTTTGAACAGGGCGTAGGAAGACAGCCAGGGATTTTGCTGGCAAAACGCCTGATAATCCGGCGAGGTTTTCAGTTCATGAAAGGAGTTTTCAAAATAGCGATGAAGCCATTCAATTTTGCGGTGCTTGATCTCGAAGTGCGGCAGGCGTGGCAAATCCTTGATCGGAGCGAAGATGGACAGATCATCCGAACCATTGGGCAGGTCTCGCAGATTCAAATAGATCGGATCGAGCGCGCAGGAAGAAAGAGCATTGTATGGACTCGGGTCGTCGCCGGAATCATTGAGCGGCAGCAGTTGAATGCAATCGAATCCCACGCTTTGACACCAGTCGATCAGCGGCAGTAAATCGCCGAAATCGCCGATGCCGCAGCTGTTGTGGGTTCGCAGGGAGGCGAGGGGCAGACAGATGCCGTGATGCGGCCGCACACCGATGCGCTTCCAGTGGGAAGCGGTCAGAGTCTTGTCCAGATATGAGGCGACGGATTCCATTAATTGTTATCTCTTCATTCCGAAAGGAGAGGCGCTTGCGCTGGGACGGATCGGCGCAGGACTCCATAGCCCGCTTTCGATGGCTGCGCGCCATAGTTCTGCATAATCAATAAAACCGGCGACATATTGAGCGAGCTTCTCGCCGTCGAGGATGGCGAAGGGGTAGCGCTGGTGTAAAGTCAGCCGGTTGTTGATCAGCAAAAAGCCCAGGATGCCCGTTCGCGGATCGGGAAGATGATTGGCCTTTAGAGCCTCGCAAAGGACGTTTTCACGAAATTTTCCCGGCGGCACTTCGCAAATGAGCGAGGCGATGAGCACATTTTCCTGGGCGGCATCGATTTGCAACTGGATCGTCAGCTGATTGTGAACCTTGATGGCGCAGGCGTAATTGTGATCCACGTGCAAGGGCACATTCAAGGCAGATCCGAGCTGCTGGATCAAAAGTTCAAAGGGATCCGTCGTCATTGTTTTTTCTTTTTCTTTTGATCTTTGCTTTCTTTTTCTTCCTGCTCTTCTTCTTCGACTAGGTCTTCTAAACTATCCAAAGCGGCGACGAATGCCTGGAAGAGCTCATCTCGCTGTTTAGGAGTGCGGTAATAGCGGGGGGAGATCTGCTTGAGGGCTTCGCGCATCTGAGTAAAGATGATGATTTGCGCGATCGCTTCTTCCGAGATGCCGAGAAGCCGCGCGGATTGCAGGATTTTTTCGGGCGCCATGAAGCGCTCGGCCAAAAACTTGACGAACTGTTTGGCTAAAACCTCAAATTGCAATCGGCTGGGATATGCGACGTCATAGTTGGAAAATTGGCGCTGGATCAGCCCCATGCGGCTCTGGAAGAACCGGTAAATGCCGAGGATGCCTTGCAGCGAGCGGGTTTCATCGACCAGGCGGATCAGTTCAGGGCGGGTGATCGACGGCCCCTTCGAGCGAAGGTCGGCGCCAAAAGAGTGGAGAAGGAAATTGATCGCCGTTTTGAGTTTTTCGTAGGGAAATTTGTCGGACAGTTCAGTGAATAGAACGAGGGGATCGCGCTTGTTGAGGGTAATGTCGCGGTACATATCGCGCAATGACGTTGGCGAGCCGAGACCTTCCTTCGAAAACTCGCGGGCCTGCGCGCCCATGTTGCGCCCGGCTTTGATTTCAGTGCTAAAGCGGGCATTCAGCTGTTCTTTGGCGAGGCGGATGACAGCGGCTGTCTTTGCGTTGGATGTCTCGATGAGGAAGTCCATCGCTTCGTCGGCGAGGGCCGGATCGGCATAGGCCTGCAAGACTTTGCTGATGACCTCATCCGGAGTATCCTCGGCCGTGATGCGCGAGCGCAATATGAGAAGGCTTTTGGCCTGCAGCTCGTAATTGTTGCGGTGGAAGCGGGCCGCAGCCTCGTCGACTTTTTCGACATCCGTGACTTTTTCTGATTCTTCGATGCGCTCTTGTTCTTCGAGTGATTCTTCGTGTTTGATGTCTTTGAAATCATCCAAAGGGCGGAAACGGCGCATCATCGCCATCGGATTAAATGCCTCGAGATCGCACCACTGTTCGAGATCCTCGGTGCTGGCAATCTGCTGGAGCTCTTCTTGTTCCGCCGCCTTTTGCAGCATTTGCGAGGATAGTGCATTGACAGGAGATGCACCGGTGACTCGGGGATCGGCCATATTGAGCTATCCTATGTCAGCTGCACTCTACCCAAAGGCTGAATGCGGATTTCAGGGACGATTTCCTGGAAGGAGACGACGGACAGGTCGGGGAACTCGCCTTCGATCAGCTTGCGGACAAAGCGGCGCACGTCAATGGCTGTGAGCAGTACAGGCGGCTGGCCGCCGGGCGGGGAGGGTTGAATGATGTGGCGCATCGAGTGCAAAATGAGCTGGATCGAGTCGGGGTCGAGGGCCAGATAGGATCCGGCCGAGGTCTGCTTGATGGATCCACGCACCATGTCTTCGATTTCAGGATCGAGCAGATAGACGGAAAGAACGGGCTGTCCGAGCGAATATTTATAACTGATATAGCGGCGCAGCGACGAACGGACGTACTCGGTCAGCAGCACGGTGTCTTTTTCGGTCTGGGCCCATTCGCTGAGAGCTTCCAGGATCGTACGCAGGTCCTTGATGGAAATCTGCTCCTGAATCAGCCGTTTGAGGATTTCGGTGAGTTTTTGCAAAGGCACCAGACGCGTGACTTCCTTGATCAGGTCGGGGAAGGAGCGCTCCACGAATTCGAGGATGCCGCGCACTTCCTGGATGCCCATGAATTCGCTCGCGTATTGGCGGAAGAAGCGCGACAAATGCAAGATGAGCATGTCCGGGCCGGTCCAATAGCGAATGCCCGCTTTTTTCAAAATATCTACGTATTTATCTTCGACCCATAGTCCTGGCATGCCCAATGAAATCTTCGTCGGGACGAAGGGGAGATTGAATCGGCGCAGCGTCTCTTCCGTTTCATTCGTGAGGAGGTGTTTGGGCAAAATTTTGCCGCGCACGATCGGAACTTCATTCAACAGGATGGAGTACTCGTCTTTTTCCAGAGTCGGCGAGTCGGTACGGACGTGGACGCCGGGAAATCGCACGCCTAAATCCTGATAGAGGGCATGGCGCATTTTGGGAATCATCTGGTCGATGAAAGTCAGGCCCTGCTTGTCCCTTTTAATGATCTGGGAAAGATTGGCGCCCAGCTCTAATACAACGGGAAGAGTCAGGGCGTAATCATCCGCCCCGCCGCGCACGACGGCATGCCCTTCGACCTCGGTTTCCGTAACGCCGATGCCAGCTGCCGCTTTGGCTGCGACTTTCTTCGAATTGGCCCAGATCATGTAGCCCACAGCGCTGACCACCGCCGACAAGACCAAAAATGGAATTTTCGGAAAGCCCGGTACAAAAACCATCAATAGAAGAACGGCGCCGCCAATCATCAGCGCTTTGGGCTGGCGGAGGATCTGTTCGGAGATCTCTTTTCCCAAGTGCGCGTCTTTTTTCTCCGATGATACGCGGGTGGTGACGATACCGGCGGTGATGGCGATCATGAGAGAGGGGATCTGGGAGACCAGACCGTCGCCGATGGACAGCAGGGTATAAATCTGGGCCGATTGGCCCAGAGAAAAGCCGTGCATCGTGACCCCAATGATGAGGCCGCCGACGATGTTGATCAGCGCGATGATGATGGTCGCGATCGCATCGCCCTTGACGAACTTCATGGCGCCGTCCATGGCGCCGTATAGTTGGCTTTCCTTGGTCAGGCCCAATCTGAGCTCGCGGGCTTGGGCCGTATCAATCACACCCGAGCGCAGGTCGGCGTCGATGCTCATCTGCTTGCCGGGCATGGCGTCCAGTGTGAATCGGGCCGCCACCTCGGCGACGCGCTCGGCGCCCTTGGTGACGACGATGAACTGTACAATCGTGATAATCAGGAACACGACGCCGCCGACGACGAAGTTGCCGCCGACGACGAAGTTGCCGAACGCAAAGATAATGTGTCCCGCGTTGGCGTGCAGCAAAATCTGTTTGGTCGACGCGATGCTGATGCCCAATCGATACAGAGTGGTCAACAATAGCAGCGAGGGAAAAATTGAGAGCTGAACGGCTTTTTGAATATAGATGGCGACGAAGATCAGGATGATGGAAATGGTCAAATTGAGCGAAATCAGCACGTCGATGACAGCCGGGCGAAGAGGCACGATCAGCATCATGATGATCGCGATAATGACGACAGCTAACAACATATCGCTGGATCGGGCAATCGATGACAGCGCTCTTTCGCCGCCCAGCAGCCTTGTGATGTTTTCAACAAACTTTTTCAAGTGATCAGCTCGCTATTTATGTCAGGGTTTTCTTCGAGGGACTGAATCCACTTCAAAATTTCAGCCACGGCATCGTATGTGTCCTCAGGTATATATTGCGAAATTGCCCCATTCGTGTACAGGTTCCTCGCTAATTCTACATTTCGCATGATTGGTATTTTGTTTTCGAGTCCGATTTTTATAATCTGATCGGCGAGATAGCCGACCCCCATGGTTAAAATGATAGGAGCGGGCTCTTCGGCGGGGTCATATTTGAGGGCCACGGCGATGTGAGTGGGGTTGGTAATGATGGCCCGGGCCCGCCGGGCGGCCCGCGGGCCTTCCTGATAGGCGATCTCGCGAAACATTTCACGCCGTTTGCCTTTGATCATCGGATCGCCTTCCGTATCCTTATATTCCTGGCGGACCTCGAACTTTTCCATTTTCATTTCTTTGGCAAACTGCTGGCGCTGGAAAAAAAGGTCGAACAGGGCGATCAAGACAAAGAAAATCCCAACCTGGATCGTAGCATTGATTAAAAAGTCGCGGACGACCTTCGAGCTGGCGGCGGGCGGCATGGCTACGGTCGAGATGATTTGCGGCAGCGCATTCCAGATGATGAAATAAATAATGATAGCGGCGCCCGTGATTTTCAGGATCGATTTGATGAGCTCGACGAGAGTTTTCAGTTTAAATTTTTGCTTGATTCCCTCAATGGGATTGAGTTTTTTCAGATCGAATTTCATCGCCTCGAATGAAAAAGTAGGGCCCACGACGAAAAAGTTGGCGACGACGCCCACGATCGCGACAATAACCACGATGGGAAGGCTTGTGATGAGGATCGTCTGAATCGTGTGGAATAAATAGCCCGGCGCACGGCTCTCAAAATCCCCGGTGTTTCCGATAGATCGGAACATGGTGAGCGTGAATGTGGCGATCTGGTTGTATAAAAACCCGGCGGCCATGATCGTGGCGCCCATCGAGGTGATGAAGGTGAATGCCGACGAAAAATCCTGCGATTTAGCGACTTGTCCTTTTTTTCGGGCATCGCGCAGTTTTTTCGGGGTCGCCTTTTCGGTTTTTTCTGCCATCTGGATCGATCGGGTTTGTTATGGAGTGCTAAAGAGATTGCCTTGCAGAGTTTGCGAAGGGCCGCATTAGCGTTTCCTGGCTCCAACTCTAGCGGACAAAATGCAGCGAGTCAATAGGGGATCGTCTAAACTGTAATAGATCAGAAAACAGATCTTAGATACAATTTCACATCTTTTTGTCCTCGTAGCTCAGTGGATAGAGTGGAAGCCTCCGGAGCTTCAGGTCGCAGGTTCGAATCCTGCCGGGGACGTTTAGGAGCTGTGGTAAAATAGAATGACATCGCCGTCTTTGACGATGTATTCGCGGCCCTCGGACCTGGCTTTTCCCGCTTCGCGGGCGCCAACACGGCCGTGATAGCGGACGATGTCTTCATAGGAGACCACTTCCGCACGGATAAAACCTTTTTCCAGATCGGAATGGATCTTTCCAGCAGCGGCCGCGGCATTGGTGCCCTTGCGAATCGTCCAGGCCCGCGACTCCAGCTCTCCTGTCGTCAGGTAGGTGATGAGATCCAGAAGCTCGAAGGCAGCCCGGATGAGCCGGTCGAGGCCCGATTCTTTGAGTCCAATGGATTGTAGATATTGCCGGCCCTCTTCTTCGGACAGCTGGGAGAGTTCTTCTTCCAGCCGCGCGCACACAGGAACGACGAGGTTGCCTTCCGAAGCTGCATATTCTCTGACCTTCTGGACGAAAGGATTTTCCATGGAAGGCAGGTCTTTTTCGCTGACATTCGCAGCGTAGAGCACTTTTTTCATAGTCAAAAAGGGATACTTGGCCGCGATCTCGAGTTCCTGGGGATTGAGGGGGCATTTGCGCAGCGGAAGATTCTGGTTTAAATGATCGCGCGCTTTTTTGAGCAGATCGACAGCGGGAAGTAGTTCTTTTTTGCCCTTCGCCTGTTTTTCGATGCGCTGCAAGCTGTTTTCCACCATCTGCAAATCGGCCAGAATCAGTTCGAGATTGATCACTTCGATGTCCTGGATCGGGTCGATGCGCCCCGAGACGTGGATGACTTGATCGTCTTCAAAACAGCGCACGACCTGAATGATCGCGTCGGTTTCGCGGATATGAGAGAGAAACTGGTTGCCCAGCCCTTCGCCGAGCGATGCGCCCTTGACGAGACCGGCGATATCGACAAATGTCACCGTGGCGAAGACGGTTTTTTGGCTCTTCGATTGCTCCGTTAACACGAGGAGCCGCGGATCAAAGACATTGACGATGCCGATATTTGGATCGATCGTACAGAAAGGGTAATTTTCAGATGGGATCGATTTGCGCGTCAGCGCGTTAAAAAGTGTCGATTTGCCGACATTCGGCAGACCTACGATGCCGCAAGAGAGGTTTGACATATTTTGTTAAAAAGCAGGGGGTTAAGGTTTGGCCCGAAACTGATGAGCTGCGGGATGTTTAATGGTAGAACAGGAGTTTGGTTTTGAATTCGGATGGTCATGGGAGCGATGCCGGAAGATGAGTGCGAAAAGATTGTGTATTCGCCATCGGGAGGAAGGGTCGGCTTTTGCGGATCGTCAGGTGAATAATAAAAAAAATGTGGGCGGCCGAGCAGACTTTGGGCTGTAGCTAGATCTCCCGCCGCAATCAAGCGGCGAATGCGGGTGCTGGAAACGGGTTGTTTATCGATGCAGAATTTGGGGAGGGCATAGACGGAGAAGCCGCGCTTCAATCCGAGCAGGCGCAACGCCTCCGGCGTGCCCTGACAGTCCTTTCCAAAGGCAGCGTCTTCGCCCAATATCAGATGAGTGATCGAATAGGGGGCGAGGAATTCTTCGAACGGCTGATCGGCCAAATGGCGGGTGAATGGGACCGAAATGATTTCGCTGATTCCTTCTTCTTGCAAAAGGATGCGTTTGATGGGCATGGGGGTAAGCGGGGGCGGCGCCAAATGCTTTAGGATTTCAGAAGGATGATTGGAGAAAGTCAAAATGATGGTAGGCGCATGGATAAGACGCAAGCGCTGCAAGAGGCTCTGATGGCCGAGATGCACACCGTCGAAAACACCGATCGTCATCGCTAGCATATCGCTTTCCTCAAAAAAGGCGTGATGTTAAATGATGGATCTTTCAGGCTTTCTTGCGCAATGCAATCGGAGAGTGTAAACGTACCGGACCTTGTGCGGGTCAATGCCGAAAGAAATGCGCCGCAGCCCAGCATTGCGCCCAAATCATGCGCCAGAGTGCGGATATACGTTCCCTTACTGCAGGCAATATCGATCTCGATAAGAGGATAGGCGTAATGGATCAGTGTTGTGCAAAGGCGCACGGGCACGGGCTTTCGGTCGATGGTTTTGCCCTTGCGGGCTAAATCGTAGAGCTTTTGTCCGCCGATTTTTTTGGCGCTGAACATCGGAGGGATTTGCAGGCATTCGCCCTGAAAAGAGACAAGGGCCTGTTCGAGATCGGAAAGGGATGGAATATGATCCGAGCGGTTGAGGATCCGGCCATCGATATCGAAAGTGTCGGTGGTTTGGCCCAACTGAATCGTGGCGCGGTACTGCTTATCGGCTGACAAGAATTGGTTGGAGAGGCGAGTATATGGTCGCCCGATGAGCATGACCATCACGCCCGCAGCGAAGGGATCGAGAGTGCCGGCATGCCCGATCGTTTCGATCCGTGTTTTGCGCCGCAGCATGGCGACAAGGTGGAACGATGTGCAGTTCACAGTTTTATGGACGGGCAAAATGCCGAAGCTGGATTCGGTCAGAGCTGAATTATTCATTCGAGACATCTTGGGGCAATTCGGGTCGGGCGCGGCGCTCCTCCTCGATTTTACCGAGGATCTTATCAATACGCATGTGCTCATCAGCAGAATTGTCGAGAAAAAAGGTAAGCTGCGGAAAGTAGCGGATTTGGACTTTTTTGGATGCATTCACGGCAATGAATCCGGCGGCGGTTTGTAAAGCCTGCAGGATTTTAGCTTTTTCAGCGTCGGTAGCGATCAGACTGATATAAACTTTCGCATGGTGTAGATCGGCCGATGTGTCCACTTTGGTGACGGTAACAAAAATATTAATGTGCGGATTGCGGACATCTTTTTGTATTACTTCCCAAATCACTTCCTTGAGAAGAGAATTGACGCGATCGAGTCGTTGTTTTTTCATGAAAAAATTGTCCGCTGTTCTGTCTATAGTTCTTGCTCGAGATAAGTGACATCGTACGCTTGTAAAATGTCTCCTTCTCTGATATCGCTCTGATTTTCAAGCAAGATACCGCATTCGAGGCCCTTGGATACTTCCTTGACATCTTCTTTTTGGCGTTTGAGAGACGCGATTTTTCCCTTCCAGACAACCTGTCCATTGCGAACCTGGCGAAGAAAATATGTTCGCTTGATGATGCCGTCAGTGACCTGGCATCCGGCAATAGCTCCCAGCTGGGATGATTTGAATACAGCTTGGACGCGGGCCGAACCCACATCGTTTTCCTGTACGATTTTGTCGAGCAAGCTCTTCATCAAGAGCTTCACATCGTCGATCAAATGATAGATGACGTCGTGCTGAACAATCTTGATGTTTTTTTGCTTGGTCATATTCTCGGCATGGCTCTCGATCCGGGTATGAAAGCCGATGATCTGTGCTTTGGATGCAGCCGCCAGAGCTACATCGGATTCGGAAATTTCACCAACGTCCGCATTGACAATTTCAAGCCGCACTTTGTCGGATTGAATTTTCATTAGCGAGCTTTTGAGCGCCTCGAGGGACCCTTGCACGTCGGCACGTAAAATAAGTGGCAAAATCTTTTTCTCGCCGCTTTCTTTTTTGGCCATCATGCGGTCCAGACTGCTGATTTTGGCCGTTTGCAGCTGGCTTCTCTTATGGCCTGCCACGCGCTCTTCAGCCAGATCGCGCGCCTCTTTTTCATTCTTAACAACAACAAATTCTTCGCCGGCTTCTGCCATTTCAGAAAGACCGGTAATCTTGACCGGAGTTGATGGACCCGCCTCGTCGATCGAAATGCCGTGCTCATCTTGCAACGTTTTAATGCGGCCGGAAAAATGGCCGAAAACGATGGCGTCGTTTTTGCGCAGCGTTCCGTTTTGCACAAGAATGGTCGCAACCGCTCCCATGCCTTTGTGCATCTCTGATTCAAGGACTGTACCCCGCGCACGGCTTTGCGGATTGGCGCGCAGCTCGAGAATCTCGGCTTGCAGCGCGATCATCTCCAGAAGCTCATTGACGCCTTGTCCCGAAACGGCTGAGCAATTGACGGTAATGGTCGTTCCGCCCCAGCTTTCCGGCAGTAATTGGTGATCGGAGAGCTCTCGATAGACTTTTTGGGCGTCAAAGTTCGGTTTGTCGCATTTATTTAGAGCGACAAGAATCGGAACTTTCGCCTCATTGGCCTGGCGGATCGCTTCTTCCGTCTGGGCACGGATTCCTTCATCGCCTGCGATAACGAGAATGACGATATCAGTCACATTGGCTCCGCGCGAGCGCATTTCAGAAAAGGCTTCATGGCCCGGCGTATCGAGAATCGTTACGTCGCCTGCTTTAGTATGAACTTTAAATGCACCGATGTGCTGCGTGATGGCGCCGGCTTCCGATGCGGCGCGGTTCGATTTGCGGATTGAGTCGATCAGGCTGGTTTTACCATGGTCGACGTGGCCCATAAATGTAACAACGGGTGGCCGCAAAACGACAGCGCTGCGTTCCATTGTTTCGATTTCCTGGCGGATGGTTCTGTCAGTAATCTGGATGCGCTCTTTTTCAGACGTGTCGATTTTTACTTCACAGTCAAAATCATGACCCAAAAGCTGTATGATTGTTTCATCGTCAAGAAAGTCGTTGAGAGTCAAAGTGAGGCCTTTCATGAGCAGTTTGGCAATCAACTGGGATGACTTGAGTTTCATTTCATGCGCAAGATCTTTAATCGTGATCGGCAAGCGGACTGAAACTTCCTTGGGACGAATAATGATTGGTTCTTCGTATCGTCTTTTTGCAGGCTTAAAAGCGCGGCGCTTGCGCCAGGCTTCGTTTTCTATATCTCTCAGCCCTTGCCGGTCTCTGGCATCGAATGAGCGCTGCTCTTTTCGTTTTTGAGGAAGGCGCAGTTCTTTCGGCGCTTCTTTGAGAGGAGCCGCTTCGCCGATGATTGCGGGGGTTTCAAGTTTGGCGGCTGGCTTTTTCGGCTCTTCGGCGTGAGAGGGTTTTATTTCGGGTTTATGAGTTTCTGCATCGGTCTCTTTAACAGGCGTCGCTAAAGTCTTTGCGATGGGAGCAGGTTCGTGCGTAATCGTTTCTTCCGGAATCGCTGCGTCGATCTCGTGAGAAGTAGTCGCAACAGGGATTGGTTCGGGAGTGGGCTGAACGATTCGCGTTTTACGTTTCTTGGCCGCATCTGGTACTGGCTCTTCCACTTTCTTAGCGCCCAGCTTTTTTGTTTTTGCGTCTTTTTCGGGCGCAGCATCAACCTCTTTGGGAAGCGTTGCGGCTGGAAGAGCTTTTGGTTTACCGATCGTAAAAGCTTGAGCTAATTGAGTGTTTTTAATGTTCAGCTTGATTTTAGCCAACGGTTATCCCTTTTTTTTACGAATTTGTTCGAGGATCTTGTCAGCCAAGTCATAGTAGTTTACGCCAGGCACTTTCACAGGAATCTCTGCGGGTTCCGCCTTCATCACTTTGCGCAAAGTGTCATAGCCGGCTCCGACTAAACTTTCTATAATCAGGCTGCTGACGCCTTCGATCTTGGGGCGCTCATCCAGTGATGGATCAGGAGAGTCGGAAAACTCGGCCATTTGAACGGTCAGCAGTTTTTGATATTCGGTCATTTTCTGTACTTCAATTTCTCGCTGCAGAAGCTGACCGATCAATCGGGCATTCATCCCTTTCTTCCCGATCACAGTAGGATAGTCTTCATCGCTTACGACCATGAACACTTTCTTTTCGCTCATTTTCGTCTTTTTCGGCTCGACAGGAGCGATCAGATTTTCCAAAAGGGTCTCGGGATCATCGGAATAGGGGACGACATCGATTTTTTCATTGTTCAGTTCGCGGATGACATTCTTGATCCGCGTACCGCGCACGCCGACGCACGTTCCGACCGGATCGACTTTAGAGTCGAATGATCGAACCGCGATCTTTGTTCGATATCCGGCATCGCGTGCGATTTTCTCAATCGCGACAGTGCCGTCGTGTAGTTCAGGGACTTCCTGGACGAACAGTGCTGAGACAAACTCGGGATGGCTGCGCGATAAAATAACCTCCGCGCCGCCGGTGTCCGTGTCTCGAACTTCCAGCAATAGTGCTTGCACTTTTTCGCCGATGTTATATCGCTCGAGCTTGGGGTAATTGCGCTCCGGCAAAATGGCCTCGACTTTACCAAGATCTACGACGATCGTGCGCCCGCGGATAAACCGCTTAACGGTGCCCGAAATAATTTCGCCGCTTCGGTGCCGATATTCCTCGTAGATCACATCGCGCTCAGCGCCTTTCAGCTTTTGAGTAATGATCTGGCGGGCAGCTTGTGCAGCGATGCGTCCAAAGTCCTGCGGAGGAACCGAGATTTCGAGCAATTGCCCAATTTGGCAGTCCGGTTCCATCTCGCGGGCGTCGCCTAGAGAGATCTCTTCGTGAGGATTCACCACCTTTTCGACGATCTTTTTTTGCGCATAGACATCGATTTCGCCCGTTTTCGGGTTGATCTGGACCGTGACGGTGTCGCCGATTCCCTTGATGCTCTTGCGAGCCGCGGCTCGCAAGGAATCTTCGATGGCTGCGATCACGATGTCGCGTTTAATTCCTTTTTCGCGCTCCAGATATTCAAAAATGGCGATGAGGTCTTTATTCATCCGTTTGACGAGGCGGTAACCCAGTCCTTTAGGGCTGGGAGGAAGCCTCGCTCCCTCTATAAGTGTTTAAAAATGGGGTCTTGCGACCCCGTTTGCAGTTACCTGCGCTCCGATTTCTCGGGTATTGACCTTAAGTTTGACTTGCTTAAGATCGTCTCCTCGACAATGTTATCTGGCGGTTTACGCACGTGCATCACGCGCTTAACCCTTCTGCGTGTTTAAACACACGTCTCAGTATCTGGAACTGGAGAAGCATCCCAGAGTGACTATACATTCGCCAGTAACGTAGCACCATCGATGCTTATCAGGCTCCGATGCTAAGTCTGGTCAACATAGAGCTTGAAACTTTAATCCAAGCCTCTCCCTTTAGGGAGGGGTAGTTGACTAAATCTTACCTTTTGCTCAAAAATCTTGGTTAAAAAAAAGAAGAATTTTCACTCTTCTTCTTCTACCTTCTTCTTTTTGCTTTTTTTCCCTTTAGTGCTCACGACGATATCGTCGCGGTTTTGCTGGTTTTTCTCGATCAGGTATTCCTTGATCGAAAGGGCGATTTTCTTATGTTCCGGATCGAGCTTGATCACTTTCGCCGTGACGCTGTCGCCTTTCTGGATGACATCTTCTACTTTTCCGAATGGCTGATCGGATAATTCAGTGACGTGAATGAGCGCTTCAATCCCATTGTCGAGTTGAACGAATGCGCCAAATGCCGTCGTCTTGGTAACGACGCCAGACACCAGCATGCCGACGGGCACCGATTTTTCGATCGTTTCCCATGGATTGTTGCTCAGTTGTTTTACGCCGAGCGTAATTTTTTTACTTTCCTTGTCGACAGAGAGGATCACCGCTTCGACTTTATCGCCTTTTTTGAGAACTTCCGACGGGTGGGATACTTTTTTGATCCAGCTCAGATCGGAAATATGGATCAGGCCGTCTACGCCCGGTTCCAGCTCGACGAATGCGCCGTAGTTGGTGAGGTTGCGGATTTCAGCGACGACGCTGCTGCCGACAGGGTATTTCCGTTCGACGTCTTCCCACGGATTGCGCTCTGTCTGTTTGATTCCAAGCGAAATTTTACCCTCTTCTTTCTGAACGGATAAAACGATCGCTTCGACTTCATCGCCGACGCGTACGATTTCACTGGGATCAGTCACGTTTTTAGTCCATGACATTTCCGATACATGAATCAGCCCCTCGATGCCCGGTTCGATTTCGATGAAGGCGCCGTACGATACGAGGTTGACGATCTTGCCGCGGATGCGAGTTCCCTGTGGATAACGCTTTTCGATCTCTTCCCAGGGATTCGTTTCTTTTTGCTTGAGGCCCAAAGCGACTCGGCCTTTTTCGCGGTCGATATGCAAAATCACTACATCGAGTTCCTGGCCGAGATGGATCATCTCGGAAGGATGCTTGATCCGCTTCCAGGTCATATCAGTAATATGCAACAGGCCGTCGATGCCATCGAGATCGAGGAATACGCCGAAATCGGTGATGTTTTTCACGATTCCCTTGCGCATTGTTCCTTCTTTAATGTTCTCGAGCAGCTCTGCTTTGCGAGAGACGCGCTCTTCTTCGAGAAGCTCGCGGCGGGATACGACGATGTTTTTGCGCTCAATGTTAATCTTCAAGATCTTGAAATCATACGTGCGGCCGATGAAGTCATCGAGATTTTTGATCCGCTTGTTGTCAATTTGCGAGCCGGGTAAAAATGCCTCCATGCCGATATCGACCATTAGGCCGCCTTTGACTTTGCGCATGACTTCGCCCTTGACGATCGAGCCTTCTTTGCAGTTATTGACGATGTGCTCCCACTGGCGGAATTTGCGAGCTTTTTCTTTGGAAAGAACGATTTGTCCGTCTTCGCCTTCAGCCTGATCAAGGAATACTTCGACTTGCTTGCCGAGCTCGACTTCTTCAGGATCGGTGAACTCGGAAATAGGAACCAGCCCCTCTGATTTCAGCCCTACGTCGATCACGACATAGTCTTTTGAAATTTCTACGACGCGGCCGCTCAGAATTTGTCCGACGGTTAAAAAAGAAAGAGAGGATTCGGAACTCGTTTTTCCTTTCCCATAGAGCAGATCTCGGAATTGGCGCGCTTCGGTTTCTTGAAAATCAACATCATCTAGAACATTGCTGGTGTTCCAATCGTGATTGGGGTGTTTGGCTGGCATTTTGAGGGTTTCTCCTGTTTCTAATTCAATGCATGCATGAGCGCCGCTAGGATTGTTGAACAGCTTGCTCGAAGCGCAATCCCGCCTCTTCAGGGGCGGGTGAGCCGAGCTATTTATTTTATCGGGCGCTTTTAAGCGCCCGTCATTAGCTGTCGAAGAATCTCCTTCCTTTAGGAAGGAGTTCTTCAAATCAAAGCAGAACAACGCCCAGTACAAGCGTAAAGGAAATAGGTTACCAGACGTTTCTCAATATAATCAAGGAGAAGAAGATCCGACCAGCGGGGTGATAGATATTTTTGTCAAAAATATTCCTTTTGGAAGTTATTTTTTGATTTTTTTTGGCGGTATTGCGGCTTTGATCACCGGACGAGCGACACTTATTTTCCCGCCTGCTCTGCCCGATTGAGCGCTCCCTGCCCGCGTCTTGATAGCTTGACTAGAGCCCCCCCCCTAAAGGGATGGGACTCTAGTCAAGCAGTGCGTTCAAAATAAATCTTTCTGATATATCCTAAAGATATGACCCAATTTTCCAAGAAAGACATCTTTGTCAATCATCTTAAAATTCATACCGAAACTTTTGGAAAATCTTCAAATCCTGCTTGTATTCTCATTGCCGGAAAATGCAGAAATTCCGTTCGATGAAGAGATGGCAAAAGCTTACACAATCGATTTTCTGATCCGCACCAAAAATAAAAATGCCCATAACCATGATCTTATGATGCAAGAATTTCTTTTTCAGATGAATCAGTCAAATACTCTTCAAAAAATAACCCGACCCACTCTGGTCATTCATGGAAATAAAGATCCAGTGGTCCTACTGAGACATGGCAAAGCTGTGGCTGATGCAATACCGAACTCTAAGTTTGTCATGATAAAAGGCATGGGACATGTATTCTTTAACCGTGCGCTGGAAGAAAAAATTGCCAAACTTGTAGTAGAGCATTTAAAAAGTATCTGATGGTGAACGCATTGCTTGCCTCTATCACACTCGTTTAGGTGTGGGTCTAGGCAAGTAGTGTATTCTAAGCGGTTTTCCGAGTTGCTCTCAGAGCTTTTCAGGGCCTCATCGGCTCTAGTCATCAAAGCTTCGAATTTTATCCAATTCTCATTTATGATGCTTTTCTTTGATGATTGAGGGTTTATGTTAGAAGAGGAAGGTCTTGTTTTGCGAAGTAGTCTGCTGTTTTACCAAACAGAGGATGGGAAGCAAAGGATTGAGGTGCGACTTGAAGAAGAGACTGTATGGTTGACGCAAAGACTGATGTCTGAGTTGTTTCAGACCACTTCAGAAAATATTACCATACATTTAAAGAATATATTTTCTGAGGGAGAGTTAGACCCGAATTCAGTTACTAAGGAATCTTTAGTAACTGCCCGAGATGGTAAAAAATATCGAACCAAACTGTACCGCCTGGAGGCTATTATTGCTGTTGGTTACAGGATTCAATCCAATCGAGGAACACAGTTCCGGCAGTGGGCCAGCCAAAGGTTGCAAGAGTACATTGTGAAGGGGTTCGCAATTGACGATGAGCGTCTTTCTAATCCCGGTGGGTTAGATTATTTTGATGAACTTCTTGAACGCATTCGATTCATTCGCGCGTCTGAAAAGCGATTCTATCAAAAAATCAGGGATATATATGTATTGAGTGCTGATTATGACCCAAAGCATCCGATGACTCAGGAGTTTTTTGCCACTGTTCAGAACAAGTTGATTTTTGCAGTGACGGGAATGACTGCTGCTGAGCTCATCAATAGTCGTGCTGATGCCCTTAAGCCGAATATGGGGCTAATGACTTGGAAAGGTGCTGGAAGAGGCAAGGTTTTGGGGAAGCAGGATGTTGAGATAGCCAAAAATTACATGAATAAAGATGAGATTGAGACTTTAGATCTTTTGGTGAACCAGTATATTGACTTTGCAGAATTGCAAACCCGATCGAGAAAGGTCATGTATATGAAAGATTGGAAGGCCAAGCTTGATGCGTTCTTGCGGCTTAATGAGCGGGATATTCTCAACTCTGCTGGTAAGATTTCAGCTGAGATGGCTAAAGAGTTGGCTCATGCTCAATATGATAAATTTGTAGACCATCGTAAAAGCCTTGAGCTGAAGCTGGCGGAAGAAGAAATAACCAATCTGATTCGGCAAGTGGAAGCGACAGTAGGAGGAAGTGCGGGGGAGTCTTAACGATCAGGGATATGTGTCGGCATGGTTTTTAAATGATCTGAATTATTTTTGGAAAAGCTGTTGTTGCGATCGATATCTGCGATTAAATCAAATCATGAACTAGGTCTTTTCGGTCTCTTTTCTGTTTTGGCAACAGTGATTTCAAAATATTTTTTAGAATTTTTGATGTATGTAATTCTCTATGGTGGATTTTCTTAAGTGGCTTAAGATACGGCTTTAATGGCGTTCTTTTTGTTTCGTGTTTTTGGTGCTTACTGAAAAAATTCCTGTTTTGTTTATAAAAATTAAACGTTTTGACTTTATTTTTTTTACGGTCATCCGTAGATTGAAAATTTCTGGCGCAAACAAAATTATTAAATGCGCTCGGGAGTTTAGGGTCAATATGTTCGTCGAGTTGGAAGATTTTGAATTTGCCAGCGAGCCTCTAGAGGCCGAGTATTATCGGGAGGGGGCCCAGGATTTGATCCGTAAGCTGGTGCCGCCCGATCTTCTCGATTCGACGCATGACCTTGTCTCGCGCGTCCGATTCAATGATATGCTCCCGCTCATCAAGCCCTCCGCACTCGACCAGGCTCCCTGCAGTTTTTCCGTGCGCATTTTATGTAAATATCGACAAAATGCCAGCCACTTTTTTTATGAGATGATCAGCCGCCATTTGCTGCCGCATAAGAGGCTGGATGTCGAATTGTTCTTCTCCTCCGAGCTCAGGCTGCCCCGCTTAAGCGAAGACATGCTTTGCGTCGCTGAAATCGTTGTCCAGATTAAGAGCACGCAGGATCTGGAAGAGATCCGAAGAAACTTCAAGCAGATCGAAACGGAAATCCGCCTCGGTGTGGTATCTCACTATCATGCGCGCCGTATTCTGGAATTCAAGGGCCTCACGAACGATGGGAAAACCGCGATGATCCAGGAAAAGATCGGCTCATTAATTCAGAGTAGATCCAAGGATTTCGACAGGGGCATCTTTTCCCAGATGCAGCATTTCCTCGTGACATGCCGCGAGGAATTCAAGGCCGCGCGAGACTACCATCACATCAGCCGCATCATATCCAATCTCTATTCGTTGAGACAGCTCCTCAATCAGAATGTCGAAGCTCAGCCGCAGCAGCGCCATATCATTTTGAAGTTTTTTAAAACCCGTCTCCTTTTGCCGAAAAAACAGGAACCGGGCCAGTATGTGCTCGGAGTGCTGGTCGGTCTCAACTTTCTTCGCGAGCACGAAATCTTTGATAAAAGCCACTTGATCGCGGCTATTAAGCGCTATATTCCCAGCGCGCGTCTGGTGGAAGGTTCTTTTTTTGATGATCGCTCGCAAAATTCATTGATTCAAACGAACTATATCGAAATCGAAAAGTGCGATGGAGCGGATTTTACTCACGAGGAGATTCAGATCCTTCGGCTCCATCTGCCTGAAGAACTCAAGGCGCACGTCGAGCAGCTGACCCATCCCATTTTTATGCCGCGCAATGAAGAAGAAGTGCTGCGCAATATTATGGCTCTTTCCCACCAGCTCCGTTTTGTTACCGACATTCCCCAGGTCATTATTTCTTTTGAAGAGCAGAGGGGCAGCGAGCTGTGTTTTACAGTAGTTTTATTGAGAGTCGTTGGGCCTCTCGGGGAGTCGGCGATCGAGCGCCTCTCTTCCGCTAAAACGGGTCTGAAAATCGTTCCGGATCGGGTTCGTCCGCTGGGCGCACTGGGCCGCAAACACATCAAAGAAGCTGCAGTATTAAGAGCTTATATCGGGAACAGCTCTTTCATTCGAACGGATCACTCGGTCGATTTGTATAAGGCGCGCCAAAGTATATTGGCTGAAATGACCCGCGTCTTTGGCGAATTGCGCGATTATAATGGCGGGATGATCGGGAAACAGAACGAAGTGCTGTCCGCCCTCAAACAATCGTTGGGGCGATTGGCCGAGCAGCATGCGCTTTTGCTTGAAAAATTCTTTTTCGCTCTGACCCCGGTCGAGTTGCGCTCTGTGATGGATGCAGAGCATTTGAAGCAGTTATTTTTGTTGCTGCTTCAATCGCAAAAAAGCCGCCGCCGCTTCCAAATGAAAAAGACCGATTGGCTTTTTCGCCAGGAAGCCCAGCGCCTTTGCATCGTTTTGCCGCAGGTCGGCCCAGCGTTGAAAGAAAAGATCTTCAGCCATCTGAAAAAAATGAGTTTGCCTCCTTATCAGCTGATCTCGTTTTCGATCGAGATGCGAGAGACGCTTCATATGGGTTTTCTTCTCCAAAGTGAAAACGTTTCGGAGCAGAAACAATTTTACGATGCGATCGAACAGGCTGTTCGTTAGGGACTGTAAGAAAATAATTTTTACAGTTCTATAGGGAAAAATCGATTCATCTATTGAGGATTTTCCCTTGCAGGGGTAGAAAAAACCCCTGCTGCGGAAAAAGCCTCAAAATCTGAACCGTTTTTCTCCTATATAACTGTAAAATTTATTTCCTTACAGTCCCTTAATTTCCCTAAAATCTGGCAAGTGAGATATAAGTAAAGGCTTGCCTGGAGTCGATTGGATGCAACAGAAACACATTATTATAGAACCTTCCATATTATCAGCGGATTTTGGCCGTCTGGCTGATGAGGCCAAACGCATTGAGCAGGCCGGCGCCGACGCGATCCATCTCGACGTTATGGATGGCCATTTTGTGCCGAATCTGACTTTTGGCCCGCGCGCCGTTGCTGCGATCAATCGCGCTACGTCTTTGCCGCTTGACGTCCATTTGATGATCTATCATCCGTATGACTTTGTCGAAGCGTTCATCGAAGCAGGAGCTGATGTTGTGACCTTTCATTTTGAAGCGACGGAGGACGTCGAAGAGACGCTGGCATTCATTCGCCGCTGCGGTAAAAGGGCCGGATTGTCTTTTCGCCCCGAGACGTCTTTTTCATTGATGCCCCGTTTTTTGCCGATGTGCGATCTGGTATTGATCATGACGGTGAATCCCGGCTTCGGCGGCCAGTCGTTTATGCCCGAAATGCTGGAAAAAATCCGCTTGACGCGCGAGTGCTGTGATCGGAACCTTATTCGGAAGGGCGGAGTGGTCGTTGAAAAAAATCAGGAGTCCAGCCTGCCGCCGTTCGACATCAAGGTCGATGGCGGAATCAATCTCGAAACAGGCCGTCAATGCGTGGCAGCGGGCGCGAATATCCTGGTGAGCGGCCACTATCTGTTTTCCCAAAAAGATTTAAAATCAGCCATTGAAATATTGAGAAAAGGTCTATGAAAAGAGTTGTTGTTATCGGAGGGGGAACGGGGAATTTTGTCGTTTTGCGGGGACTGAAGAAGTACCCTCTTGAATTGTCAGCGATCGTTTCCATGGCGGATGACGGAGGAAGCACCGGGATTTTGCGCGATGAGCTCGGCGTTTTGCCGCCCGGAGACGTGCGCCAGTGTCTGGTCGCCCTGTCCAATTCCAGCCGGTTGATGCGAAGCTTGATGAATTATCGCTTTGAAAATGGCGGCCTCGGCGGACACAGTTTTGGCAATCTTCTATTATCCGCTCTCGAAAAAGTCACGGGCAGCTTTGAAAAAGCGGTGGAAGAAGCCGGCAAGATCCTTTTTATTCAAGGCAAGGTGATTCCCGTCACGACGCACCAGGTGCGATTGAAGATGATCCTCAACGACCGGCGCGTGCTGGAAGGGGAAAAAGAGATCTACTTATCCCGGGAGATCGATCAGGGATATCATTCGATTTATCTGGAGCCGATTCCAACGGTCAATCCACATGTGCTGGAAGAAATCCATAAGGCGGATCTGATTGTGTTGGGACCCGGCGGTCTTCATACTTCGGTGATTCCCAATTTACTGGTCGAGGGCGTTTGCGATGCCTTGAGAAAATCGAGAGCGCGCAAGGTTTTTATCGTCAATTTAATGAATCGCAAAGGCCAAACGACCGGTTTCAAAACCAGCCAGTATTTAAAGGAAATTGTTCAATATCTTGGCGTGGATGTCTTTGATCATATTCTGCTGAACAAGCAAAAACCACCTCAACAAGTGATTCAACTGTACAAAGCGGAAGGGGAACTCGTCGAAAATGATCTGGACGATCCGAGGATTGTTTTCGCCGATTTGCTTGGACGCCCCAAAGAAAATGCGAAAGGGGATATCATCAAACGCAGCTTAATTCGCCACGATTCCAACAAGCTGGCGCAGGAGTTGGTGAAATTTGTTGATAGTATTTGATCTGGATGACACCTTAATCGACACTTCAGGCACTATCACGCCTTATAAACTCAAGGAATTTCTTACATTTCTGGTTCGGCGCGGGATCGATGTCGGCGATTGGGAAAACGCAATCGCTGAGATTACGCAGCTTGATAAGCAGTGCGTTACGTCTAAAGACACAGTCCGGTTCACGCTGGAGCGCTACGGGGCTGTCCATTTGTACCCGGCTGCCCTGGCTCTCTATAGCGAGCCATTGCCAAAAGATTTTCGGATTCCGACGACGCCGCATGCAAAAAATGTATTAGAGGTTTTGCATAGCCGGGGAAATCGGCTGGCCCTGGTAACGGGTGGAAAAAAAGATTATCAGTTGGAAAAGATCGAAAAGGCTGGCCTTGAACCTGCATTATTTAGTAAAATAATGGTCCCCGCGGACATGAAAAAAAGATCGGCCTACGAGTCCTTGTTAAAAGATTTTTTGGTTCTTCCGGGCGATTGTGTCGTGGTGGGAGACCGGATTCCGATGGATCTGGTACCGGCTCACGATCTGGGTTTTCGCACCGTGCATATGCGCTGGGGGCGGGGCCATCTTTGGAAGAAGGAAAAGTGGATCGAGCGATCGATCTCGGATTTGTCTGAATTATTGGAAATATTATGACAACAGCTAATCAAATTTCGCCCGGCATGACGATCAATCTCGACGGCAAGGTATACCGCGTCGAATCGAGCGTGAAGGTCACCGTTGCGAAGGGGACGCCCTTTGTCAAAACAAAGCTGCGCAACCTCATCACCGATGATATTGTCGAGAAGAATTTCAAGCTGGACCAAACGATTCAGGAAGTGAATCTGACTGAGCGGACGCTGGAGTTTCTCTATCCCGAAGGGAAGGAGTATCTCTTTCTCGACGTCGGAACCCTGGATCAGGTCCCCGTTTCTTCTCAGGTTCTGAATGATAAAGTGCACTTCCTCAAGGAAGGGATTCAGGTCAAAGCGATGTTTTACGGCGAAACCATATTCGCCCTTGAGCTGCCCCAGTTTTTAGAGATTATGGTTGTGAAGACCGAGGGGGCGGAAGGGGATGCGTCATCCGGCTCTGGCTCTACGAAGCGCGCGGTGCTGGAAACAGGAGCCAAACTGCAGGTTCCTCTTTTTATTGAAAGCGGCGACGTCATCAAGGTGGATACGCAGACCAACGAATATATACAGAGAGTCTAAACGTGGATTTGGATCAAGTTAAAGAAATCATGGGAATTGTCGAGGCCAGCAAGGTCAAGAAGCTCCACTTGAAAAAGGGAGATTTTGAGCTGCAGATCGAAAAGGCGGACGAGCACCTGCCGGCAGCGGCGCTGCCGCCGATTTATCACCCGCCGCGCGCAGCTGTTGCTGAGATACCAGAGACCATGTTCCATTCCGAACACACCTCCAAAGGAGGCAAGAGGGCGGTAGAAACAGCCATTGATGGCAAATTCGTCATATCTCCCATGGTGGGGACGTACTATTCTTCGCCAGCCCCCGATCAGCCGTCTTTCGTCAAAGTGGGCGATAAGATCGATGAGAATACCGTTGTTTGCATAGTTGAGGCGATGAAGGTGATGAACGAAGTGAAAGCCAATGTGAGCGGAACTGTGGCGGAAGTGTTGGTTGAATCAGCCCATCCCGTTGAGTTCGGAACCAAGATTTTTCGGATTGTATAAACGAAAAACATGAAAAAAGTCCTCATAGCCAATCGTGGAGAGATCGCCGTCCGGATTATACGGGCGTGTCATGATCTGGGCCTGCAAACTGTCGCGGTATATTCCGAAGCCGATACCGATGCTCTGCATGTCCATCATGCTGATGAAGCGGTTTGCATTGGCGAAGCGCCCTCCATCAAGTCCTATCTGAAAATCTCCAATATTATTTCTGCCTGCGAGATTACCGGGGCGGATGCAGTTCATCCCGGCTATGGGTTTTTGAGTGAAAATGCCAATTTTGCCTCCATTTGCGAGAGCTGCGGCCTCTCGTTCATTGGTCCGTCTCCGCAAGCGATTGCTCTCCTTGGCGACAAGTCCCGCGCAAAGGCCATTGCCCGCAGCGTGCGCTGTCCGGTCATTCCCGGCTCGGAGGGCGTGGTCCGCGATATCGAATCTGGCTTGAAGGAAGCTCATAAGTATGGTTTTCCCATCTTCATCAAAGCTGTCGCTGGCGGAGGGGGAAAAGGAATCCGCATCGCCTATTCTGAAGAGGATTTTACCAAGAAGTTCGTCGCCGCCCGCGCTGAGGCGGAGGTGAATTTCAACAATCCCGACGTCTATCTGGAAAAAATGATCGTTAATCCGCGCCATATCGAAGTGCAGATCATGGGCGACAAGTCGGGCCATTATATTTATCTAGGCGAGCGCGACTGCACGATCCAGCGCCGACGGCAAAAACTGATCGAAGAAGCGCCGAGTCCTTGCGTTGGCGAATCATTGCGGAAAAAGATGGGGCAGGCTGCAGTTGAGATTGCCAAAGCGGCGAAATATCATTCGGTCGGCACTGTCGAGTTTTTGCTGGACGAAAGCGGCCACTTTTACTTCATGGAAGTCAATACCCGCATCCAGGTCGAGCATACGGTGACAGAAGAGTTGACCGGCATCGATCTCGTACAATGGCAAATTCGCATGGCTCGCGGCGAAAAATTGCCGATCCGTCAAAAAGACGTGATACTCAACGGCCATGTCATCGAGCTGCGCATCAATGCCGAAGATCCCCACAACCAGTTCGCTCCCAGCCCGGGCTATCTGGAACACTATGTTCCGCCGGGCGGTCCTCATGTCCGCGTCGATAGCGCCTGCTATGGCGGCTACCGCATTCCGCCGAATTACGATTCGATGATTGCCAAGCTCATCGTGCGCGGGCGGACGCGCGCGGAGGCGATTGCCCACGCCAAGCGCGCGTTGAATGATTTTCATATCCATGGAGTCCATACGACGATTCCATTCCATCAATTCATGCTGCAAGACACGCGCTTTTTGACCAATGAATACTCGATCAGCTATATTGATCAACTCATCACTGATGGGTGTACCTTTGATCAATCTCAAACCGCTGATCCTTCAAAAACAGATCGCAACTAAAATCGCCGAGATTGCACGTGCGATCGATCGGGAATATCAAGGCAAAGATCTCGTTATTCTGATGGTGCTCAAGGGCGCGATCTGTTTGGCGGCCGATCTGATCCGCGCCATTCAAATTGCCTGCGATATCGAAGTTGTGCAGTGCAAAAGCTATGGCTCCGGCGGAACAAGGCGAAAAGCTCTTCAAATTCTGGGTCTGGAGCCGTTGGAGCTGCAGGGCCGGGATGTGCTGATCGTCGATGACATCTTTGACTCTGGCCATACTCTCGATGGATTGATGCAGGCCATCGCATTAAAAAAACCGCGCTCGGTGAAATCTCTCGTTCTTCTTTACAAAAACGTTCAGCGAACGGTCGCGTTGCGCCCGGACTATGTACTCTTTGAGATCGAAAATCATTTCGTGGTAGGATACGGCCTGGATTACAAGGAACTCTATCGCGGGCTGCCGGGCGTTTATATCTATGAGGAGACTGAATGAAAGGGATTATATTAGCCGGCGGCAGCGGAACGCGCCTGTATCCGGCCACCGTTGCCATCAGCAAGCAGCTCCTTCCGATCTATGACAAGCCGATGATTTATTATCCGCTGGCGACTCTGATGCTCGCAATGATTCGGGAAGTGCTCATCATTTCCACGCCGCAGGATACGCCGCGGTTTCGAAAATTGCTCGGCAATGGCTCAAAGCTGGGCATGAAGATATCCTATGCCGTCCAGGCGCGTCCCGAGGGCATCGCGCAAGCGTTTCTCATCGCGGAGAAATTCATCGACAGTGATCCGGTGGCATTGATTTTGGGAGACAATATTTTTTACGGCCATGATCTGCCCCGATTGATGCGCGAATCGGTTCAGCATCTTTCGGGCGGGCTGATTTTTGGCTATCGCGTCAAGGATCCGCATCGCTATGGGGTCGTCGCATTTGATTCCGAGATGAGGGCGATCGATATTGAAGAAAAGCCCAAAACCCCGAAATCGTCCTACGCCGTGCCAGGTCTCTATTTTTACGGACCCGATGTCGTGTCCATTGCTCAAAAAATCAAGCCATCGGTTCGAAAAGAGCTGGAAATCACCGATGTGAACCGGGCCTATCTGGCCGATCAGCGCCTGCAGGTGCGGCTGCTGGGCCGCGGATACGCCTGGCTCGATACGGGCACTTTTGATGCCTTTCATAAGGCGTCGGCCTTCGTCCAGACGATTCAGGAGCGGCAGGGCGTCAAGATCTCCTGCATCGAGGAGATTGCCTATCGGATGGGATATATCGACAGCCAGGAGCTGCTGAATTTGTCCGAGCGATTCAAAAATAATGAATATGGCGAATATTTACGCCAGGTGGCCGAAGAGCTCAGTCCAAGTCTCGTCTCAGTATAGTCACGTAAATTTTTTATTAAACACTTTAATTCTCTGGTTATAATGGTTTGTTTGGCTGCGAATGTAATTTATTAATACTAATTGATCTTTAATTGTATATATGTAATAATATTAGTCAACAAAGTAATAACGGTTGGAGAGTAAGATGAGCTCCATTACACCCATTAGTCTGTCCTATTATCAGGTCATTAAAAAAGAACACCAGGAAGCGTTTACAAATTTTTTTAGGGCTGCTGGGGTGTCCAGTGATGTGAATGAATGGACTCAGCTTCAAATTAAAGGGCATACCGTCACGATAATGGGTACAGGGATAAATATTCAACTCACTACGGAAAAGACGAAAGAGGTCGTCGTTAACACTTTTTCGCCCGAGGAAAAGCATATCAAAGGGCCAGTGGCAGAAAAGTTTCGTAAGGCAATCAAAGCATTATCGCAGGCGGCGAGCGTTCTCGACGAATTTGGACTGTTAAATGAATCTGATTTCTTGGTCCCGGAGATCCAGTCTCCCACAGTTGCCGATAAAATTGTTAAAGTCGGTTACCCGATTGCCGATTTCGTCGGCATGTTGCGCAATGCTCTCAGCTTAATGAGCCTTTTGTTCGTTGGTGTGGTTTCATTAAGTTCTGAGATTAATTTAATTATCGGTCCGTTCGCAACAATATTAGTTAAAGTGTTTTTTTTAGAATTTATTGCGATCGGAAGAATTATTCAAGGAGTGTTGTCGATTGTTTTGGGATTTATCAAATTTAATAAGAACTATCAACTCTATCAACTCGCCAAAGAAAACCATGATGTTGAGGGAGCTAAAATTTACAAGCGCCAGGTGATCTATGCAGTGATCGGAATCTGCGAAGGGCTGTTGTGGGGTGCGTTGGGACTTTTAGTCGTTTGCAACCCAGCCATATTAGCAGCGGTGTGTGCAGGGGAGTATGTAAAGGGTTTCAGTGAATTGGGATTGGCCTTGTTCTACGGCGGATTTGGAGTGGATGCTATCTTGAATTGGAATGTTGCTTACCGGACAAAGAAAAATATCGAGAAGCAATATGAGCTTTTCAAAGTTGCTGTCTTGAATAACCCTGATCTGAATGAATATGAACGGGAAGAAGCCTCTAAACGCTTTATGAGAATGATTTTGGACGTTACGCCTGAAGAAATCGCGAAAATTGAAGAAAAATATCCTGCAAATGAAGTTCAAAAACGCATTCATGAGAAGCTTTTGAAGAAACGGATGATCGCCGCCCGATGGGGTATCACTCCACAGCTCTATCAAAAAGCGGTCAGGGACGAGGTAAGTGCTTATACGGAAATTCAGAAATGCTATGAAAAGAGCATTGCCGGACAAAAAGCTCAAATTGCGCTAGCGATAATATGCATTGTCGTCAACATCATCGGTGCGGGGGAGTTTGTGAAGGGAATAAATCAGGATGCGTTGGGACCAGCGACGGACGGTTTGTGGGTCATTGTCAACTTCCTCTTTCTCATTGAGGACTGGAAAAGTTGGATCACGTCCCTGTGTAAAAAGCAGGTGCCGGAGCTTCCGATGCAACCTCAAGCAGAAGATAGCAAAGCTGTCTAAAAATTCTCGATCGACTTCGTCTGACGGTAATGTTTTTCGATGCCGTCAGCGATTTCGTCGGGATCGTCCGAGATGCGGATGAGATCGTAGTCAGCCTTTTGGATGTTGTTGTGTTCGAGTACGGTATTTCGCATCCAATCCAGCAGTCCCTTCCAATATTTGCTTCCGACGAGATAAACGGGAAAGTACTTGATTTTACCGGTCTGGATCAAGGTGAGCGATTCGAAGAGCTCGTCAAGCGTGCCGAAGCCGCCGGGCATTACGACGAACGCCTGCGCATAGCGCACGAACATTACCTTTCTGACGAAAAAGTAGCGGAAATTGAGTTCGTATTTTTCATCGATGTAGGGATTGGCTTTGGCCTCGGTGGGAAGGTTGATGCATAGGCCGCAGGATTTGCCGCCGGCCATCTGCGCCCCCTTGTTGGCGCATTCCATAATGCCCGGGCCGCCGCCGGTGATAATGCCGAAGCCCTTTTTAACGAGCTTTTGAGCGAGCTGTGTCGTCAGATCATAATAATAAGGGTCTTTCGGCGCCGCATTGGTCGATCCGAAAATAGCCACCGATGGGCCGAGGAACGTCATCGTTTCGAAGCCGTCGACGAATTCAGCCATGATCCGGAAGATGCGCCAGGAATCCAGGGTGTGGATTCTCTTGTGCGGCTTCATGTGTTCCTGGGCATAATCGTCATCGTCAATCATAATGCTCCTTTTCCAATCAGTCTCTTCGCTAGACTGAGGCGCGCTTTGCGGCTCAGTGCGATCCGGGCTGTTCGGCCGTAAGCGACCTCATGCAGATTCTCGATCGCCATGAAGGCGGACGGATCTTCTCTTAAAACGATTTCCTTGAGCTCGGACAGATCGAGGCGCTCGACGATGATGAACAGAATATCGCGATCCTCGCCGCTATAGCCGCCCTTGCCCTTGATGAACGTCAATCCCAGCCCGAGTTCGTGCGTGATGATTTTGCTCAATTTCTCCGGTTGCGAGCACATGATGAGCACGGATTTCAGCTCTTCGAGGCCGGCGATGATAATATCGATCATTTTGAATGCGACGATATAGGTCATGAGCGAGCGGAGCGCGATATGCCAATCGAGGAAAATCAAACCATACGCGCCAAATATAAAGATGTTGATGAACAGCACGACCTGTCCGACCGTAAAGCCCTTCTTGCGGTTGATGATGATCGCCAAAATTTCTGTGCCGTCGGTGCAGCCGCCATTGCGGATGATGAGGCCGGCTCCCGCGCCCAAAAGGCCGCCGCCGATCACGATCGCTTCCAGCGGGTCGGCCTCAAACGCCGGCAGATGCTGGACGAGCGAGAGGAAAAAAGCGAACAGGATGACCGCGACCAACATGTGGAGGACAAATGAGCGCCGGATGAAGCGCCAGGCCAGAAAAAGGAAAGGAAGGTTCAGAGCGATCAGGAAAAAGGATAGATACTCGTTGCCGTATAGACGGCCCAGGATCAGCGCGATACCGATGACGCCGCCGTCGATCAATTCATTGGGAATTAAAAAAACGCGGATGGCCATCGCGGCGAGTAGAGCGCCCAGCGTAATGCCGAAGAGGTTCAATGCATGGTGAACGATAGATCGGGGAAGAATGGGTTTGTTAGGCATATATTCCTGACATAATCGAAATTAATATTAATAGAAAGCTCCCTCGCAAAAAAAAACCGTTCTAAGATTCGATTGGTAGATGAGCAAAGAAGCAAACGCGAGAGACGGGACTCGAACCCGCAACTTCCGCCGTGACAGGGCGGCGCTCTAACCAATTGAGCTACTCCCGCAAAATCTAATGGGCGCAACAGGACTCGAACCTATGACCACCTGTGTGTAAGACAGGAGCTCTACCAACTGAGCTATACGCCCTCAAGGGCACCATTGATTGCCCAAAATCGAGATGTTATTCTATTCTGAAAAGATCATTTTCCTCAACAACAGATGTGACTGACTATGCACGGCCTTACGGAAATCGTTCAACGCCATCCTTCAATAATTCTCGATATTCGCTATGCCACCAAAAATAATTTTCTGGGTCGGCCTCTTTATTCATCGGCTCGCTGTTTTCTCGTCCAGGCTACAGCTGAGAGGCTCTATCGCGTATCCGCGGCCCTTGAACAGTGCAAGCTGGGGTTGAAAGTGTTTGACGGATACCGCCCCTTATTAGTTCAAAAAAAATTTTGGTCGATTCTGCCCGATCCGAGATATTTTGCCGATCCGGCCGTCGGCTCCAACCACAATCGGGGGGCGGCGGTGGATCTGACCCTGGTCGATGAATGGGGGATTGAGCTTCTTATGCCGAGCGGCTTTGATGAAATGACCGAACGATCTCATCGGAATTATCAAGGAGGACCGGCTCAAGCCCTGGCTCATCGCTCGATTCTCGAAGAAGCGATGGGGCAAGAGGGCTTTGTGGGCTGTCCGACGGAATGGTGGCATTTCGATGATCCGGACTGGGCCCGGTATCCTATCTTAGATATTCCCATCGAGGCTTAGGATAGCATCCTCATGCTGTTTTAATAGCCGATGATCCGTCAAGTCGCCCACGCAGATGGGCACAGCCGTGATATAGCCCTTTTGCAGCAGGATAACGTCGCTATCACTCACCTCATCATGAGTGGACCATTGGCCGCCCAGCCAGTAGTAGGGGCTGCCTTCCGGATGAAGGCGCTTGTCCGGTTTTTCCATCCAATAACCGCGGCCTTGGCGGGCCATGCGGATGCCCTGGATGCCCGGGCCGTCCAATAGGGGAAAGTTGACATTCAGAAAGGAGCCGGTGGGGATGGGATGGTCGATAAAATGTTTTACGATGGTTGAAATATAATTTTTGACGACGCCGAGGGCAGGGAACGAGGGCTCCGAAAATGAGAAAGCGATGCCGGGGATGTCGCGCATAACGCCTTCGATGACTCCGCCAATAGTTCCGCTATAGAGAACTGTTCGGCCGGCGTTCGATCCGCGATTGACTCCCGAAATAATCAGATCGGGACGCCTTGTCAAAAGGACGCTGATCGCCATTTTCACACAATCGGTGGGGGTGCCGTTGATGCTCCAGGCAGGCGTAGCATCGTCCCACGCATATTCGCGGATCGTGAGGGGTTTGGTCCATGTGAATGAAAGACTGCTGCCGGATTTTTCCGTGTGGGGAGAGACAATGGCCAGATCGGCGAAATCGCGCGTCGCGTCCCACAAATGTCTGATTCCTTCGGCTTGGATGCCGTCGTCGTTGGTGATGAGAATAAAGGGTCGTGTCATTCACTTATTATTCGTGATGGTCAGGATAAGTTCAAGTGCGTCGGGTCAAAAATGAGACGCTCTCAATGGCGATGATGCTGAGAATAAACCCGGCGACTAGCGACGTGGGGGTTTCCCAATGGTAGATGTTCTCGATCCAGGGCCAGATGGCGGCGGTCATTCCACCGACGAAAATGCCCATGAATGCACCGTAGCGGTTGATCGATTTGCGGTATAAAGATAACAGCAATAGCGGGCCGAAGGAAGCGCCGAGGCCGGACCAGGAGTAAAGAACCAGCTGGTAGATCGTGGAAATTTTCAAATAGGCGATCGCAAAGGCCATGATGGCGAAAAGAAGTACGCTGATGCGCGATACCAGGAGCAGTTCAGAGGCAGAGGCGCTTTTGCGCACGATTTTCTTATACAGGTCTTCCGACATGTTGGAGGCGACGACGAGGATCTGAGCGGCCATTACATTGGTTGTGGCGGCTAAAATGGCGCACATCACCAATACAGCGAAAAAGGGCGGCAAGGTCTCTTTGACGATATTCAGGATGACGCGCTGCGGATCGACTAAACCGGCGGGAAAAAAGTAGATTCCGATGAGGCCGATCAGGGTCGCTGCAAAAAGAGTGACGAATTGCCAGCTGATGCCGAGCCATTTGGCTTTGGCCATTTCGCTCACTTGGCGGATGCCCATGAATTTGGTGATGATATGAGGCTGTCCGAAATACCCCAGTCCCCAGCCCGCGGCTGTCAGCACGATGAACCATAGCGTATGACCGCTGAAATTCGGGAACAGAGAGGTTGAAAGTTTTTGCGCCGCCGCCGCTTGCATGACCGGTCCCATGCCGCCGATCTTCCAGAGGATGATCGCCGGGATGAAGACGATGACGGCGAGGAGGAAAAAGCCCTGGAACAGATCGATCCAGGCGATGGTGCGATAGCCGCCGGTGAAGACGTAAAGAACCACGATGAGAAGGCCGATCGCGATGCCGACGGTATAGGGCAGGTTGAAGAGCGATTCGACGAGAATGCCCAGACCGACAAGGCCGGAGGAGATATAGAAAGTAAAGAACAGGATCGACATCACCGCGGATACGATGCGGATCGATCCGGATGTGTCATTGAAACGGTTTTCAAAATAAGAGTTGATGGTCAGGCTGTTGGATTGTTCGGTGGCAACGCGGATCCGGGGGGCGACGAACTGCCAGTTTAGAAACATGAAGAGGGTCAAACCGATCGCGGCCCATGCGCCGATCATTCCTGTGGTAAAGATCATGGCGGGATAACCGAGCAGCAGCCAGCTGCTCATATCGCTGGCGTGGGCAGAAAGAGCGGTGAGCCAGAAGTTCATCGAGCGGTTGCCGATGATGAAATCGGCATCGGTCCGCTGCTTTTGATATGAAAAAAAAGCGACGGCGAAAAGAAGGCAAAAATAGATGAATAAAGTGGCTAATTCCATCATAAGATCCAAAATTTATACCCTATTTTGTGAATTCTCTCAATGAAGAAAAAGGGACAGTCAAGTACATTTTTGCCATGGAAAATCAAAAACCGTACATTCTTTGGCTGGCTGGAGCGATATTGCTCTTTTTTCCCCTATGGGGGCATGCCGCTCCTAAAAACGGGTTCGACATCGGCTTGGGAGCGGGATATCGCAAGGACGAAATGGCGTTTTCGATTCGCCAGGGCGGGGAGCTTCTCTATAAGGAAAGCGACCGGAATTTATTGGGCGTGGCGCTCGATGCATTTTTGGATCTCAGGATCTCGGGTTTATTGTGGGCCAACCGGGCGGATTTCGGCTGGTATGTAAGCGGACAAACTCATGACATAGCGTTCATGGGAGTTCCAGCGCTTGCGCACTACCGCGCAACGTTTAATCAGAGCGCTCGGGGCTTTTTTGCCGATATCGAGGAGTCTTTGGGGTTTATTTTTGATTTTACCGATCGCAAGGGTGGTTTTAAGATCGTTCCGCAAGGAGGCTATAGCGTTTTTTATCAGCAACTCACGCGCGGCTCGCCTCATTCGGGGACGAATATTGCTGCTGCCGCCATGTCGTGTAATTTGTCGCACGGCCGGCTGCGGCGCCAATGGCGGGGATGGCGGGTCGGCGGCGATGTGATTTATCAGCTTTTGCATGCGTGGACATTCGAAGCGTCCTATTTTTATTATTTCTTACACTTCAAGCAGACATTCGATGCGTTTGAGGACATGGCCTATCTGGCTCCGGGTCCGATCGTTTCGTCCGAATATTTCATTCGTATGAATACCCGTTTTGCTGGCAGCGGCGCCCATGGGCAATGCGTGAATACCAAAATCACTGCCAAAGTGGCCGAGCAATGGAAGGTGAACTGGCGGCTCATGATCGATTGGTTTCAGCTCCCGGAGAAAAACTGCGTCGTCCACCAGGAGTTCAGGCGCGTTCTGCCATCGGCCAGCGCCGTCTCGATTCGTGAATCGGCCACTTTCCAGACATGGTGGCATTCCCTATCATCGCTCATCGAAGTGGAATATTTTTTCTAAATTTCGCGGGCTTTATCGGAGCCGTACAAGAGGCCAGCACGGGCCAAATTGCTTCGCGCGTGGGGGAACACCGCTTCCATTTCCTGGATGAGCCGGTCGGTTTTTTTTCTCCGCGAGTCCTGTCCGACGGGGCATTGGCAGCTGATGCGATGAAACCCATATTGCTGGGCGAAGGATTTAATTGTCTCTTCGCTTGCGTAAATCAGGGGGCGGATGATTGTGACGCCATATCGATGCATGGCCAGCTTGGGCAGCAGGGCAGCGAATTCGGCCTTGTGCAGGACATTCAACAAAAGCGTCTGGGCGCTATCGTCGCGGTGATGGCCGAAGGCCACATGAGTGGCGCCTGCCTCTTTAGCCGCTTCAAAGATCAGTTTGCGCCGCTCCCGCGAGCAGGAATAGCACTCGAGATTTTCCAGTTTTTTGGTCGATGTGCGCACGATGAGCTCGACGTCCAGCTCCTGGCAGATTCCCTGTAAAAAGCGCTCGTCGATGCCGGCGCCGCAGGAAAACTCGCCTCTGACATGGATGGCAACGATGCCAAACATGGGAAAGCCGCGCCCGCGCAAGGCATGCAACAAGAAGAGTAGGCTCAGGCTGTCTTTGCCGCCGCTGAGGGCGACAGCGAGCCTGTCTACGTTGTCCAGCAGTCCGAAGTCGAAGATCGCCTTGCGGCAAGCGCTCTCCAAGTCTCCTCCCAGGCCTTTCCAGGGGGGCCGGGCGATGGGTAATAGTGAAGTCATGTCCCTAACTCTATGAAAACCTGTATTTTATCTTGTTTGGCTCTCGTCGTCAATACGCATGGACAAAGGAGGTCCGGGTGTGCTATAATATTAAGATCATATTGATGAGATAATGTATGGAAAAAACTGGACGTAACGATCCATGTCCTTGTGGCTCTGGCAAGAAGTTCAAGAAATGTTGCGAGTCCAAGATGATCGGCAAGCGTTTTGCCGCTCATAAGATTGAGGATCAGAATCAAGTGACGAAGGCGGCAGGATTGTCGAGTCTATTCAAATCCCGGCTTTCTTCAGAGCCCAAGATTCCTCCATCCGACGGGGAGTCATCTTCTAAAAATCCTTGAGTGTAAGGCGTTATTTTGATAACGTTTTGCAACGTTTTGCTGGCGTAGCTCAATTGGTAGAGCGCCCGACTTGTAATCGGATGGTTGAGGGTTCAAGTCCTTTCGCCAGCACCATTGCCCATTCCATGGGGGTGTCGCATAGCGGCAATTGCAGGGGACTGTAAATCCCCCGGCTTCGGCCTCCGCTGGTTCGAGTCCAGCCACCCCCAACCTCTTAATAGTCATCAAAATACATCCAATTCCAGTCGTTAAGTCTAAGCTCGACAATATTCGAAATGGGGGAGCCTTGGGGGAATACAGTGCTGATCATTACAACACTGTATAGGTGCATAGATACAGGAACTGAACTTCTGGAATGTATGCGAACAATTCCCAAGCGTCTCAATTAAGGCCTTAGGCGAAAAAAAAGAAATTGCTATCATCAAAGATCTATTACTGCTGTGTATTTTTCGAAATTTCTTCAGATTCTTTCGAGACGATCTCAGTGAAAACAGCGCGTAAATTGTTGCTATCGAAAAGGAATTGCCATGCGTACAAAAATTAAAGAAATCCTTTCTCATCCATCTGTGGAATCCATTATAGGGCACAAAATCTCCGTTTGCGGTTGGGCAAGAACGGTACGAGACCAGAAGTCGTTTGCCTTTGTTGAACTCAACGATGGATCTACCCTAGCCAACTTACAGATCATCATCGATAGCCAGCAATCGAATTACAGCAAACTTATGCAAGAAATCACCACTGGTGCAGCACTTTCCGTTGATGGAATTGTTGTCGCCAGTCCGGGAAAAAATCAAAAAGTAGAACTCAAAGCCGAGTCGATTCATGTCTATGGGTTGTGCGATGCCGCCACCTATCCGTTACAAAAAAAGCGCCATTCTTTTGAGTTTCTGCGTACAATCGCGCATCTACGCCCGCGTACCAATACTCAAGGGGCCGTGCTCCGAGTTCGGAATGCAATGGCTATGGCGACGCATCAGTTTTTCCAAGGCAGGGGCTTTCTTTATGTGCAAACGCCAATTATTACCGGATCAGACTGCGAAGGAGCGGGCGCGATGTTTCGTGTGACGACGCTCGATATGCAAAAGGGCCATAAGGATTTTTCTGAAGACTTTTTTGCGAAACCCACCTATCTCACCGTGTCAGGTCAACTCGAAGGTGAAGCAATGGCTTGCGCACTATCAGATATTTACACTTTTGGACCTACTTTCCGTGCTGAAAAATCGAATACCTATCGTCATCTTGCTGAATTTTGGCAAATTGAACCTGAAATGGCTTTTGCTGATTTACGATCCAATATGGAATGCGCAGAAAGCTACATAAGGCACTGCACGAAATATGCGTTAGAACAATGTAAAGAAGATTTGGAGTTTTTCGATCAGTTTATTGAAAAGGGACTTATTCAACGTCTCGAAGGTGTAGCAAATACATCCTTTGCTCACCTGACTTATACCAAAGCTATCGAGATTTTGCTGAAAGCGCCCAAAACATTCGAGTTTCCAGTCAGCTGGGGCTGCGACTTACAATCAGAACATGAACGATATCTTGCTGAAGAATATTGCAAGCAACCAGTCATCCTAACCGATTACCCTGCGAAGATTAAATCTTTTTACATGCGCGCCAATGAAGATGGCAACACGGTTGCCGCGATGGATGTCATTGTACCCAAAATCGGCGAAATCATCGGCGGCTCGCAACGAGAAGAACGTTACGATGTGCTCGAAAAGAAGATCAATGATCTAGGGCTTAAGATTGATGATTATTGGTGGTATCTTGATCTGCGAAAATATGGAACCGTTCCTCATGCAGGATTTGGCTTGGGTTTTGAAAGATTGCTCCTCTTCATCACTGGCATGGAAAACGTCCGAGATGTAATTCCCTTTCCCCGCGTCACAGGGTCGGGTGACTTCTAAAGAGTCTCCCGAAATATTCTCAAATGTTTAGCAGAATGGTTTGGGATTCTGTGTTTCATACAGGTGATGAACTTTTTTCTTCAAATAATTGAATCAAAATTCCGCTTAAAAAGAAAAAAGCAGCTGATAAAAGCACAGAAAACCAAATTGAAAGATTTGAAAAAACACCAACGCTTAAACCGATAACAATAAATGAAATAGCATAAAGAGATCCGCATCCTCCCATCATTTTACCCTGTTCCTCACTCGTAACTTTATTAGACAACATTGCTAGGAGTGAACTAAAAGCCAACGCTTCAAACACTGAAAAAACAAAAACAGCAATCCATTGCATTTCTTCCAATGATCGCATCAAAAAGGAGAAAACAATAAAAGTTCCGCTAACGATAAATCCAATAAAACAAATCGTTTTCAAAGAAAAAAAGCGCATCATAAATTTCTGAAAAAAAAGAGGAACCAAAGCGAAACCAATCCCTAACACAATAAAGAAGGAAGATATTTGGGCTGGAACCAAATGATATACTTCCTGAAGGACGAGAGAAATTGATTGGAAATAGAATCCAAATGCAAATTGAAAAACCAAAAAAACTACCCCCAATTTTTTTGTTCTATCGTCACGTAAAAGAAAAGTAAAAGAAGTTAAAAGGGAGAGCCATAAAATTTTATGTGCTTTTCGTTCATGTGTTTCTCGAAAAAAAACGGAAAGACAAAACACATTCAAACAAGAGAGAGCTGCTGTGAATAGAAATGGCATAATAAGTCCAAAAGAAACGGTTAGCCCGCTTAAAAACGGTCCAACAATTGATCCCAGGGCAAATGCCAAGATCATATAAGACATGTTTTTTGCTTTTTCTTCTTTACTGCTTTTATCCGCAACAGCCGCTTGAGCGATCTCGAAACTTCCTGAGAAAAACCCAGAGCCAAAACGCATTAAGATAAAAAGTAGAAACCATTTTTGAAGCACTGCAAAAGCTGTAAAAGCATAAATAAGAGCGTTACATGACAAAGAAATAATTAATATTTTCTTTCTGCCGATCTTGTCGGAAAAAGAACCCAAAAAAGGAGACCCAAAAAATCCTCCTAAAGACCAGACAGCAAGGACCAGGCCGTAGGAAAACAAAGAATTAATTCCGTTGTAAAAGGGGCTGGTTGAGGAAACAACCAGATTAGGCAGCAACGGCAAAACAAGCCCTACTCCCATTACATCCATAATAATGGTGAACATCAGCGTAATGAGAGTCGAATAGGGCAAGACATTCATTTTTCCACCTTTACGATTCACAGTATGTTCTACCAAACTCTCAAAATTGGTAAATCTTTTCAAACCTTTACGAAAAGATCAATCCGACATCTTGAGTTTACCCATGATGCGAGGTGTCGATGGAAGAGCGGACCTTTTTAATGAACTTATATGCACATTTTCGTTTTTCACGAGCTTCCAAGGAATAATACCCATGTTTTGTGTTCATATCTTTAATTCGGGCTAGTCCTGCAGTTGTTTTGGCTCCAGTACTTTTTCCTCCATGTAGTCTGCATCGTCCATTGGCCATGGCGGGTTGTCTACATGGTTGATAGTGGTTGGTTCTCGCTTTGGCTCCGCATTCCCCTGAGGACATGGGCTGTCTCCTTGGTTTTGGGTAAATACCCCCACCCCTATGTGGTTTACTACTGTTTTATCAGACATTACATTGCTTTGATGCTGTACGATTACCTGCTGCGTGCCACCTCGTCGATAACGAGCAAGAGTTTCTATGGTTTCGTTATGGATCCGCATTAATTTAATCGAAAGATTCGTCATCGCCTCAATGTGACACAACATGTCTGAATTACCGGAAACTCTGGATCCATTCATTGCGTACGCGTGAGCAACGATAGCTTGAACGACGAGACGCGCTTCTATAGCATCTTTGGGTTGGAAGTCGATTAGGGATTGGATGATGATTTGCAAACCTGTTTCTTCACACATTTTTTGGTTTTGACGGAAGAACTCTTTCAATATAGCGATCGATTAGCTCCGCTAAAGCCCAAGTTCGCCACGAAAACGCCTAATCTTTCTTTAAACACGTTTAGTCTAGCAGCTTAAGTCTTTTTTTGTTAATAAGTTACGTCTAATCAAAATTTTCGTTGATAAATTGTCTGGAAATCTTTTA
>Ga0206225_1000010_pt1 | contig 46902 bp, 30 predicted proteins | sample MancosB2_FD_155470 | JGI IMG/M metagenome (GOLD analysis project Ga0206225, IMG submission 155470) | Subsurface sediment microbial communities from Mancos shale, Colorado, United States - Mancos B2 | ecosystem: Environmental > Terrestrial > Deep subsurface > Rock core/Sediment | place: USA...
TTGTACATTTTTAGGACCGAAGGCCTCGATGGATTTGCCCTCTGAGGCGTTAATTTAATAAGGAAGGGGTTGACTATCCCCTTCCTTATTAAATTAACGCCTAGTTCGACCAGAGGTCGAACGTCAGGGGGCAAATAGGCGAGGCAGGCGGCACTAAAAATGTACAAAGTCGAGATTACGACAATGTTCTTGCTGAAGCCGCTTCAGAATCTGGCACGGTTATCTTTATTCAAGACGGTAGCGAGCTAATCTATAACAATCTTCTATGGACAGATCTTGGACCGACCGCCGACTCGGGTGGAAATGGGATCATGTTTCATAGCTGTCTCGCTGTAAAATTTCAAAATGGCCAACCTCAGGTAATTGGGCTTTCGGGTCAAAAAGCCTGGATTCGAAATTCGGAAAAAATTTCCCCCAAAATTCAAGAGGAAAAAGAGTCGCAGGTATGGCGAGAAATGATCGAGAAAATTGGCCTAGTTCCCAAGGGCTGCAAGTGGATCACAGTTGGTGATCGAGGAGCTGATATTTTTTCGTTCATTGAATCGCTTCCACAGGGGTGGGATTGCGTTATCCGCTCAAAACATGATCGTAAAATTTTGGTCGATGGTAAGAAGTTCTGTCTGAAAAAATATATGAGAGATCTTTCTTCTATGGGAACGATGTCTCATTTTTTGCGCGCCAGAAAAGGATCTTCTCGCGAAGTGACTCTTCAGATTAGCTGGGCAGAAGTAGATATTCTGCCGCCAGATGCAGAAAAAGAAAAAAAGCCGATCAGAGGGAGTTATGTGCGCGTATGGTGCGATGAAGATCCTGCTATTGAATGGATTTTGTTTTCCCGCTCATCCATAACTTCCCTCGAAGAGGCGTTGGAAATCGCGAAAATATACAAGCACCGTTGGATCATCGAGGAATATCATAAATGTCTAAAAACCGGTTGCCAGATCGAAAAGGTGCAGCTTGGAAATGCCGACCGCATATTAAGGCTTTTTGGATTGCTCGGAGTAATCGCGACCCAACTTCTTCAGCTCAAGAGCATTAGCCGAACCAATCCCGAAGAGTTGGCTGAAAAACATGTTGATAAGATATCTCTCATCGTGTTGCAAGACATCTATAAATTGAAGACGCCGTGGACCATCAAAGAATATTGGAGAAGAGTTGCTATGTTGGTGGGGTTCATGGGGAGAAAGTCTGACGGAAATCCTGGATGGCAGAAAATTTGGCAAGGTTGGATCATGTTACGCGACTTATGTCGAGGAGTGGAGATAGGGCTTCGACTCAAGATGGAAAATGTTTAAAAACAAACTTTATACTTGTGGGTAACGACAAGGCGTGATAGAGGTACGGCACAATGCCAAGAAGAATAAATACAATTGCCATTACGTAGACAGGAATCCCAGAGAACAAACGGGCTTTATCGTATTGTTTGCGAAAATAGCGCGACCACATGAGATAAATGCTGATGGGAATAGATAGAGGAATGCAGAACACAATGAACATAATCACTCCAACGAAAAAAGGAGTTATACGAGGACTATCAGATACCATTGAAGAAAGCAATCCCATGTAAAGTAAAAAGGGAAAGAGAAGCGCATAAATGACGGTACAGAAAATCAGCCCCCGTTTGCATTTTTTAGATGATGTTGGCTCTGATTCTTCAGGACAATCTGTCATGTTATTTACGATATTTGTTGATAATTTTTTGCACCGTTGCTTGATAGCAATCACTCACAAACTTATGTTTCCAACGGCTATCTAGATCAGGGTCTAAGATCGTTAAATTTATAATGCGAGAAACCAGATCCTGATAGTATTTGATCCTTCCTTCAATAAATTTTTGTCTCACCTTGGCATCAATAGAATCTAGCTCTAAAATGGCATCTAGAAAAGACCAGTCGTGAATCATTTGAGCATCTGTTAAGCCTTCTTTGAGTGCATGATAGCGTTTGAGAGCAAGTGTTTGCAGGTTAGGCGATCCCATAAGACATACAAAATCGGCAGCACTAGCGTAGTTATGCGAATCAGAGTGACTTTTTCCTGCTGCAATGAATGATCCCCCTCCAAATGTGAAAATACGAAACCGCCCTGTAATATTCGGTTTCAGTAATTCGAGCGCATGTTCAAGGATAATGCCTCCTTGACTATGGGCAAATAGGATAATAGGAGATTGTTCTTCTTCCTCTAGGGTGAGTAGATACTGCAAAAATTTGACAGTACGATTAATGACAGGAACATCAAAAGACGTTTTTAAAATAACGCAGTCGCCAAGATCAAGAAGCCATCTCGTATCATTTTGCATGGATAAGACACGCTCGCCACCTGCCATAGAAGAAATCTGTGTTGCCGCCTCTAGGGCATCTTCTTTGGTGTTGAAAATGCCATTGATAAACGCCCAGATGCATTGCCCCTTTTTCTGCGTACCAACAACTCTCAAAAGAGGAGCCGCGTTCTCTTCAAAAAATCGTGCGGTAGGCAGATGGACATTCTGAATACAATGATCAGGTCTGGAACGCAGATGGACGCCCCCACTATATTGATGGACAATCACGGCATCTAACCGATTGGATCCCGTCCACTCAAGAGCTTCTTTTTTAGAAAGAACAACATTGCCGCCAATCAGATAGGTATTCTCCAAATTACCGTTTTCAATCTTTCCAATAATTTTCGGCAGCAGATAAAACTTTTCGTCGCCTTTCAAAACATAGCCGCACAGTTTTTCGATCCCAAGCAGCAGCTGACTAAATTCTTGTTTGCTAAGAGCTTTGACTTTGGTTTGAATAGAAGTGCCAGTCAGATGCGATAATCGATTGGCAAAATCGTCTGGGTTATTCGGTTGGTAATGTTTGGCAATAGTTTTGAGCGACCCGCTAAAATATTTTTTAGAATGAAGCCAATTAGATAGCGCTTCACGTCCATTTTCTGGAGTGGCGAAAATTGCATAACGACCAAAATGCCCTATAGAGCCTTGTCTAGAGAAAAACCGACTGGTACTATGAACCAGGCCAGGGTTATTCAAACGCCAAGCTAGGCTACCACCGGTCGCGGCATATTTATTTCCTACCGTATCTAAGTAAAAAACAATATTACCATCTTGGCTGTAAGCTGCTTTATACATGGCCAAACATCGTATCAAAAAGAGACGCTGAAAAACATCTGAATTCCATTCCATCTATTCTCTAAACTAACTTGGGCCTATCAGGACACCACACTCGAATATACGTCACTTCCTCACCTGCTATGGAACCCCCATTTCCTGGAGGAAACAGCTTCGCTTTGACCCAAGTTATTTCCAGTGTCACTTCACCACCAAATTCTTCGCCTTTTGCCTTCACATGCAGCGTGGATGTACACTTGGCTGTCTGTTGACGAATCCATGAAAAAAGATGTATCTTCTCGCCATCAATCTCGACTTTGCGATCATGTCGCGCCCGCACTACATATTTCCACCCCAGCCTGTTTGCATTATTCAGAAAATCATAAATATCATTGGCGCGATCGCCAACGCTCACCCAGTTCTTCTGAGGACGCCCCATTTTCTCTAACGTCCTCAGCCACACCTCAGATTCTTTTGAATCACTCGCCGATTTTTCTTCGGGACGCACCCAAGCCTCCTGGTAACCAAGTCCCAAAATTTCGGTTTCTTCAGATTCATGATATTTGGCGACCAGGCATGAGTGAAACATGAGTCCATTTCCGTTACTGTCGGAAGTTGGTCCAAGTCCATGTGTCCATGGATGGAAATTGAACAAAAGCTCTGAGCCGTCCTGAATGAACAGGACAGTCTCTTCCGAGAAGCGGGCCTTTTCCAACACCCGATGCCAGTGGGGTTGTTGAAGCGCCTGATGCGTGATTTTGGGATTACTAAAAAAGCGATACGTCGCTTTGAGATCTGCCCAATCTTCAAAGCGTCCCGCTAATGACTCTTCAGGATCTTCCGCGCAGCCTATCGCAATATCAACAGCCCTCTTCTGCAGACGAGGGTCACCCACATCAATCTTGGCGAATTGGTCGTACATCCATTGTTCTTTCATGATACCTGCTCCTTTTTAAAAAACGGAGCACATGATACTAAATTTTAGACTTGTGGGTAAGGATCAGCCTTGAAAGGAGGAGATTCTTTCGCAGCTTTTGGATGCGGTGCGGCTATCGCCGCTTACGGCGCCCTCAAATAGCTTGCCTAGCCCCCCTGAAGGGGTGGAACTCTAGGCAAGCAGGCGTTCAGACTAAACTTCACCGCCTTACGCTTTTGAAGATATTCATTCATGAGCTAAAAACCTAATAGCGTGTAACTTAAAAAAACAAATAGGCATATAGTACTACCTCGCGGTACTATATATTTTATCTTCTTTACAGAAGAAACGGGCATGAAAATGAACAAAAAACATGAGAGGACGTTGGGAGCAATCTTCAAGCTTCCGGCCCAATCGAATGTGGTTTGGAAAGACTGCGAAAAACTCTTAGACGCAATCGGAGCCAAAATTTCCGAAGGCGAGGGATCCCGAATCAGGATTGCCCTAAATGGAAGAAAAGCAGTGTTTCACCGGCCCCACCCTCGGAAGGAAACCGATAAAGGTGCCTTGGTTTCCTTGAGGAAATTTTTAGAAAACGCAGGAATAAAGCCAAAGGAAAAGAAAAAACCATGATGAAATACAAAGGATATATCGGACATGTCGAATATGACGATGAAGCCAAGATTTTTCATGGCGAAGTCGTTGGCTTAAGCGACATCATCACGTTCCAAGGAAAAAGCGTTGACGAACTTGAGGAAGCATTCAAGGGGTCGGTAGACGACTATCTTGCCTGGTGTAAAGAAAGAAGCGAAAAACCAGAAAAAACTTTTTCTGGAACATTTAATCTCAGAATTCCACCTGAACTCCATGCTAAACTCGCCTTTCAAGCAAAAACAGTAGGCGTCAGTCTAAATTCTTATGTTACTGAAAAACTTCGACATTCTATTGAGTGAATTAACGGAGAAAGTCGGCCGCCGATCAATACGTCGATCGAAGCAAACAGCTCTTAAAGAGCATGAAAGGGACGCATAAAAATCTCGAGTCAGCACTTCGGAAAGCGATCAATGAACTCTCACCTGAGATCCCTTACGTTGAGAGATAGCCGAAAGTTGTGGTGAAGGACTAAAACTGTGCGTACCCTTAATGATTTTTTCGCTAAACTACTGTAAATCAGTTTTGAGCAAGGCCTCATAAATCAGCAATATCGATGATACGGTAAAAATAGCGACTGCTCAAGAGAGCATCGGAAACGGGACCCAAATGGAGTAGAACAGGCGAAATCCCAAAACCTTTTGGAAGAGCGAGAGAATCTATTTTGCTTTTCATTGCATCGATCACTTCAAGACCCAACTCACGACGGCGCATTTTGACTTCACAGACAAAAAGAGTGTTGGAATGCATTTGAATCAGATAATCGATCTGGCATCCCTTTTTGCGACCCGTTGCCTTTTGAATATAGGGATTATCAATAACGACATCTTGAGCGTGAATTCCAAGCGCTCGATAAATGAGCGATCTATTTTTCAGCAAAAGATTTTCAAGTTGAAAGCCGAGCATCGGCTCCCATCCGGGCAACCCGGAAAGCGGGACTTCTAAAAACGACCCTTGCTCAATTTTGGTGAGATTGGGTTCGATATAATGGATATAGAAGCGCAGATAATTATCAGAAAGCCGGTAGAGCGTTAATTTCCCGAGCTTCCCTGTTTTGACAGACCAGTCGGGATGTTTGCTGACAAACCCACAGATTTCAAGAGCTTTAAGATGCTGGCTCAGTGTGCCGCTGGGCGCATAGGCCATCACCTTCAGAAGAGTGGCCCGATCTTTCATTCCCTGGCTGAGAATTGTAATGATTTTTTTGTAAATTTCCCCTCTTGAGCTGAAGAGATCATTGAAAATCCGGTCAAATTCATGAACCAACAGGCCGTTGTTTTCAAAACAGAGCCGTTTAATATTTTCATCTGCCGTTTGATCCGTCTGAATTTGCTCAAGATACCAAGGCACCCCGCCCGTCACACTCAAAATCTTAAAAAAATCGAGATCTGACCCCTTGAATCCCTGGAGATTCAACAGTTCTCTGCATTGCGGAATCGATAGTTCGGTCAGTTCCACATAGAGAGAAACCCGACCAAAAAAAGCTGTGCTGTTGATGATGTTTTTATCGATCCATGTCGAGATAGAACCGCATAAAATAAGAATGATCGATGGATGATTCTGCAAGACCAAATCCCACCAAACTTTCAACTTGGAGATAAATGTCGGATCTTTTGCACCCATCCATGAAATCTCATCAAAGAGAATGACCGTGGGTTTTGCTGTAAGATGTCTGGATAGATGCGCAAAAGCATCACTCCAATCTGTGAAAGTAAACGGAGGAAGCTGGAATAAAGTCGCCAGTTCGCGTGCGAAGGCATCGCGCTGATCCTGCACTGTTACCCCATTCACAGGAGCCAGACCACTGAACGGCAAGAAAACTTTATCTTTTCCAAATTCTTCGGCCAGACGACTTTTCCCGATCCGGCGACGCCCCTTAATAACCACAAGACAGGCCCGACCCGATTTTGCCAAGTCTTCCAGTCTCCGCAGCTCGTTATCTCTTCCGACAAAAGGTCTCATATGTACCATATTACATGAGCATAATGTTAGCGTCAATCCATTATGCTCGAAATTGACATTTGTCGGTTTCGGGCATAATGGAATTTTCATCACGTCAATGTCATCACAGGCCATCTCAATATCTCTTTCCAGGATGCTTTGGTTCAGGGCGCACAACCGATCCCCATTCCGAGAACCTATTCGAGTACAGGAGCGCTAGAGAGATCCGATAAAAATTTCGATCTTATAATAAAGGGCATACGACGCGGATGGCTGGTTCAGGGTGGATGGAACCTGCTCCCACATACCAATCTGCTCATAGAAACCTCGTATGACAGAAAAAAGATCAAAGTATATTTATCGGAGCCGAGCGGAAACCTGATCCCATATTCCTATTCCCATAAACAAGACGGGAAAAAACCGACGATTTTCCTGAAACCTACGAGCAGCATCAGCCAATCATCCGGAAAGCTCAGCCACCGGACAAATCCCCAGAACAATCTTCTTCAGCTCGATCTGGATGCCGGCGTCGCCACTTTATTCCTTCCTGACGGCGGAACCAGAACCTACCGAGGACAGAATTTACTTGAAAACCAGGGAAATGCCCTTGGAAAGTGCTTTTACCTGCTCGACACCGAAAAACTACCCAGCGGCCATCAGATTCGCTATTTTCACGATCTTCACGCCTGTGGGACCGAACAGCGAAAAAGTCGCGATCGCCCGTTTTTCATATTGTCCCAACCGAACGGATGTGCGGGATGCCGAAGGACTTTTGATCCGCTACCATCACGATTCAGAGCGTTTAAACCTCATCGAATATTTCGACGAAAAAGATCAACTCCGCTCCTCTCAAAAATTTTACTGGGAAGGGACGGAGCTGCGCTGCAAGGCGATGTTCAATGAGAGCCAGCAACCTCTCTTCGCAAAAACGTTTGGCTATGATGCCGGCAATGTCGTTGAAGAAGTTTTATGGGGACAGCTCACCGGACATGAAACAGCGCCTCTCCAAATCGATGCGCAAGGGCAATGCAGCGGCGGTGAGAGCTATCGAAAGACCTATTCCTATGACAAAGACCAGCATAACCTCCTCAAGACTGAAAATGAGGAAGACGGCCCATCCTACGAATATTTTTACAAAGCAGGAACCGATCTTTGCACTGCGAAACTGACCAGGGATCAAAATGGGAAAATTCTCGTCCGTGAATTTTCCGTTTTCGACGGCGACAATCTCGTCATTCACGAAATCGTCGATGATGGCGCTTCCTTAGACACGGATGATGTAAGGGGCGTGACGCAGCGGCTTGAAAAATGCTATGAGCGAAATAACACTACCGGCTTACCTGAATGGCTCATCGAGTCCTGCTGGGATCCGGCCACGCAAACCCAAAAGCTTCTGAAAAAAACAAAGTTCACCTATCTGTTCCAACGAGTGCACACGGAAGAGGTCTTCGACGCCTCTGGAAACAGCCGCTATGCCATTACGACGGACTATGATGATTTTGGTTCCGTCAAACGAAAAACGACCCCATTAGGCAGGGAAAACGTCTACCGCACCAATGCTCAGGGTTGCCTCATAGAATCGAAAGAAGTCGGCTCTTCCAAAAAGATGTATGTCTACGATGCGGCGAATCGCCTGATCTCCTGCGAAGAGCCTGAAACGGGAAAAATCGCAACGACCTCTTATGATCTGAAAGGACGCATTCTGACGCAAACGGATTTCAGGGAGAATAAAACCGTTCTCTCCTATGACTTTTTCGGGAACCGGAAGACAACACAATTACCTGCGTGTGAGGATGCAGACGGGCAAAAATACACCCCGACCCTGCAGTTTGATTATGATATCCATGGCAATCTCGCTCTGGCTCAAATGCCGCTGAGCGAGACCACCCGAACATCTTACAATCTGTTCAGAAAGCCCACTCAGGTCGTCCAGCCGGACGGCACTCAAATTCGTCACCTCTACAATAAAACAGGCACCCTGGAAAAAACTCAGTATCCGGATGGAACAGAGGTGCGTTTCGAATACGACCTATTCAAGCGACAAACTTCCAGGACGATTTACTCGCAGCAAGGGAAACCCCTTCTTTCGGAAGAATGGGACTATAGCTCCTTTCAGCTTCTTTCCCATACGGATGCACGTGGCCTGAAAACGAAATTTACCTATGACGGAGCAGGGCGAAAAATCGTAGAAGAGGCAGAAAATCGAAGACGATGGTTCTCGGTCTGGCCGTCGGTCAAATTTTTCAATTCACCGGCTACGAGCTCGCCGCGCACTCATATCTTCAAATCGATGGATCTGTAATGGCTAAAGAACCGACAAAAGATCTTTCGGTACTTCAAATGAACGTTTGCCTCCCTCCGTGGAATTTTGCTCATTTTGCCGGAGGAACCTGCAAAGATGAGACCGTTCGAGTGAAAGAGATCTCCGAACTCATTTTAAAAGAGAATCCCGACATTGTCTGTTTACAAGAGACCTATGATATCGAAAGCTCGTACAGCATCGTGAAAAACCTCTCCGATTCGTATGCCACATTTTACATGCACATCGGCACGCCCACTCTGGTGGTCGCAATGCCCAGCGGTTTATTCGTCGCCAGCAAAATGCCCATCTCGAATCCGGAATTTACTTCTTTTGAACGCATTCCTCATTGCGAGTCCATGGTCAAAAAAGGTATCTTTTCGTTTTCCACGTCCCAGCTCGATTGGATGGCCACCCACTTCAGTCCTTCTCCCGACGATACCCATCCCTCCCAAGAAAGCATCGAAGCCAGAAGGGATGAGCAATCATTGGTCCTGGAGAGAGCAAAATCTCAGGAAAGACCTCTATTTCTCGTCGGCGATTTGAATATCGTTTGGGGCGCTGAAGAATATTATTCATCTCCTCTTTTTCAAAAAGCCGCCGATTCCTACAACCAGGGAAGAGAGGAAGTGAGTGGAAAAGATTCCACTTGGGAGGGCACCTTGCTGACGGCTAAAAACTGGCTACACATCGCAAAAGAGCCGAATAAGATGATCCTCGACTATGCGTTATCTCTAGGAAAAGAGGTCGACTTTACTACTAAAAAGGTCGACACATTCAATCTTGAAAAGCCGGAAGAGGCTATTACAGATCACGCCGCTCTACTGACAACCATTTCTATCGACACGGTTTAATTACAATTAATCTTTCAATGTTGTATAATGTTTTAAATTAATCTTTTACAAGACGAAATGACTTTATCTCAAAATTTAAGATTTAATTTTATTCGCTATGCGAATGTATGGGAAGATGCCGAAATATTATGCGAGGCATTGGCTCCGAGTGCTCAAAACGGGCGTGTTCTTTCCATCGCTTCTTCCGGAGACAATGCTTTGGCCCTGCTAACGCTCGACCCCAAAGAAATTGTCGCTGTGGATCTAAGCCCTCCGCAATTGGCCTGCCTGGAACTTCGCATTGCCGCATTCAAAGAGCTCGATTACACAGGGTTGTGTGAGTTTTTAGGAATTGTTCCTTCTCAAAACAGAGTGGAAATGTATCGAACTCTCTTGAAAGGCCATCTGAGCGCCATCGCCATCGCATTTTGGGACGAACGATTATGCGACATTCGCAATGGAATCATTCATGCCGGAAAATTTGAGCGGTATCTTCGTTTATTTGGTCAATGGATACTGCCCCTCATCCATTCTCATTCGACCATTGCAAATCTTCTTAAACCTAAATCCGAGGCCGAAAGAATTCGATTTTACGAAAAGAGCTGGGATCACCGGAGATGGCGCCTGTTATTCAAAATCTTCTTCAGCCGTTTTGTGATGAGCCGTGCGGGAAGAGAGCCCAGCTTCTTTAACCATATTGAAGGAACCGTCGGCGAGAGAATTTTGGCTCGCAGCAAGAAAGCCCTCACCAAATCCTCCACCCACAAAAACCCTTTTCTGCACTACATTTTAAAGGGTAATTTTACTACCGAAATTCTTCCATTTTATCTTCTGCCTGAGCACTTTCGCACTATTCAATCGAGAGTCGATCGGATTCGGCTCGTTCACGGCCCAATCACGCAGGTTGAAGGTCGTTTCGACGCCTTCAATTTATCCGATATTTTTGAGTACATGGATGAGGATGAATTCGGGGCTTGCTACTCAAAACTATTGACCATGGCCCATGCGAACGCTCGCCTGGCCTATTGGAATATGCTCGTTCCCAGAAGCTGCCCCAAGAGCTGTCGGCATCAGGTCTTGCCTCTGAGCGAACGGGCCGCCGCGCTTCATCAAAAAGACAGAGCCTGGTTTTATCAAAAATTTGTCATTGAGCAGCGCCTGCCATGAACTTCATCACTCTATCGCTGATGGGCGCTGCATTTCTTTTGATCATGTTCGGAGCTGAGGGCTTATACCGGTTCACAAAAGTACCCCCAGAGTGGACGCGGAAGCTCCAACACGTGTTATCGGGACTGTTGGCCGCCTGTTTCCCCTGGATTTTTTCGTCGCCCCGAGAAGTCGCGGCACTCGGTGTCATCATGGCCGTTGTGTTATTGGTATTCAGAAAGTCGGGGTTTCTTACTTCCTTGCATGAAGTGAAACGAAGAACCTTTGGAGAATTCTATTTTCTCTTGAGCGCTGTGGCATTGTCGATTCTCTCCTGGAACAATCCCCCGTTTTACTTCATTCCGATGCTGACGCTGACGCTTTCGGATACTGTTGCCGCCATAGTCGGAACGACTTACAAACGAGTGACCTACTCAATCAAGGGCCACGTCAAAAGCCTGGAAGGATCCACCGCTTTCTTTGTCGTTACACTCCTGACGGTGCACCTTCCCTTATTGTTTTTGTCCGATATCGCGCCTCTATCGTCGATTCTGATCGCCCTCAATACCGCTCTTCTCGTAACCCTGGTCGAGGCCGTCTGCCGCAACGGGCGCGATAATATTTTGATTCCTCTGTCTACTTATTGTTTGCTGATCCATTTCACCCATGCTTCTCAAACCTTGCTATTCCTGGAACTGGCCATCGCCTTGGGAGCGGGAATCATTGCATTGGTTGGACTGAAGAACCGCTCATTGTCCATCGATTCATTTTCCCCTGAAGACACCAGAAATGCATCGCTAGAATCCATCCATCCCGAAGCCATTTGTCTCTTAGCACGGAGGAAGAACACCCCTCTGGCTTCTTTGAGCATCCAGAAAAAAGGCGCTGTGGGCTTGATTGGACATTACGAAGCCACCTGTCAGAAAGCCGGCGTCCATTTGCTGAAAAAGGCCCAGGAAATGCTCGCAGCACTGGGAGTTACGCAAATCATAGGGCCGATGAATGGCAATACCTGGCACCGCTATCGATTGGCTTTGGATGATTCAAATCCTTTTTTTCTCGGCGAGCCGAAAAATCCACGCGCCTATTGCGAACATTTTATCAGCGCCGGTTTTTCGATTGCTGAAAAATATGAAAGCCGGATTGTGACAAATCTTTTAGAGCGAAAAGAGGCCTATTGGAAGCTGAATGCCAGGATGGTCAAATGCGGCATTGTCACCCAGTCTTTGAAACTGGAACATTTTGAAAGCGGCTTGAAAGAGATCTATGAAATGAGCCTTCCGGCATTTAAGGAGAATCGCTTTTATGAACCCATTCCTTTTAAAGAATTCAGCGCAATCTATCAAAAGATGCGGCCTCTCCTGGATCCTGATTTCATCCAGATGGCCTATGACAAAGAAAAACGCCTGATCGGATACGCCTTTGCCTATGCGGATGCCCATGATCCTAGCCGGCTGATCTTCAAAACACTCGCCACAGACAAAAGAGTCCGTGCGAATGGATTAGGAGTGTACTTGTTCGATCGGATGCATTGGATCGCCGCAGAAAAAGGCAAGAAAGCCGTAATCCACGCTTTGATGCACTCCGAGCATCCTTCGGTCAAATTGTCCAAATCGATGAATAGCCAGCTCTTCAGAAGCTATGTTCTATATAATTTCCACAATCCCTGACGCCCCATCCATCCTGACCCTCATTCCGGTTTTTAATTTCTGCATCAAGCCGCCGGAAATCCCGACAATCGTCGGCAATCCCAGCTCGCGGGCCACGACAGCCGAATGGGAGAGCAAACTGCCCCGTTCGATCAGAAGCCCCGAACAAGAGGGATAAAGGGGAACCCAGCCCGGATCCGTTCTCGGGGTCACCAGGATTTCTCCGTTGAGTCCCCGCGCCTCTGACAGATCGTTGACCACGCGAACCACTCCTTCCACAATTCCGGGAGAACAGGGCGTGCCTTTTAACATATTGGGCAGTAAATCCTGATCGCTGGAAGAATCGGGGTCCAAGCTATAGCTAGAAAATAATGAAGGAGTCGACACACTGAATCCGACAGGACCTAATGTGACGAATCGATCGGGCGGAGATGGGGATTCTTCAAATTGATCAAATTCCATCTTCCGTCTTTCCACCAATTCCAAAAGATTCACATGGACGGACCGCCCCTCGATGTAGGAAAAGATCTCATCCACCGTCAAATAAAAAACGTCGGATGGCGCTTGAATCACACCGAGCCTGGCAAAATGGCTACCCAGGCTTCGAAATAATTGTCTGACGATTCCAAAGATTTTGGTTCGCGAAAACCTCATATTTTCCCGATCCCGAATGGCTCGCCGTGCATTCTCTAACACGAACCGATAAATCCATTTTCTGACTCCGGCAAGATTTGAAAAAGCGCGTGTTTCCGCAGATGCCCGAATCATCTGTTCCCGACTGAGCATCTCACTCAAAGAATACTTTTTCATGCGCACATAATTGGCCACTGCATCAATGACAAATGTGGGGTCATCGTGTAAATCCTGGGCCTCCAGCTTGAGTTCATTGACGCAGCGAAATCCAAAGCGCTCGAGGAACTCTTGAAAATGCGCGTAAATCTCTTCCGAATGAGCCTTTAATAAGCCCATGATTTGATCCGAAGCCGTATCCAAAAACCATTGCCGGAAGCTCGCATCGCCCCTGTCAATTTTCTCAGCAATTTTCATGAGCATTTTGGTGGGCTCGGCACTCTCGAGTCCCCCTTCGCCGCATAAGAGATCATTCTGCAGAGAGGGATCGTCGGATCGGACCCATGTTTTCGTCAGTTTTTTCAAAATCCCGAAAAAAATCATGCAGAGGCAGTCATTGATAATCGGCGCTTGCCAGCGCTTCAAAATCGTAACGGACAGATCCCGATAAAACTGAACCAGTTCTTTCATCGATCGCTTTTTAAAGTCGCATTGGCGAGACCTGGAATAAATCGTATTAAAATGATCCTGAAAGTTTTTTACGATTTTGTTGATTGTAATAAAGCGCCAGACGAAAACGCAATAGAGCCTGATTCTGGAAAAAAGCGAGCTCTTTGACAAAACCTCGGGAAACCCGATGGCGGCGGCCAGCTCTGGGCTCAGAGCTTGTTTCACTCCCATCATGGTTTCCATGAACTCCTTGTTGGTATTGGCTCCCGGCAACAGGATGGCGAGGCGATACCAATTGACCAGGTTATAGTAAATACGGCCACGAATAAGACCTAACATATTGCGAAAGATGGGCTCATACGCCCGGATCGTTTCTTGGGGCACGGCAATACAACGGCAAAACTGCCGATACACTTCTTCATAGCAGAAACTGGCGAACGAAAAAGTGAGCGGCGTGGTCACGCCCGAGTAACTCTCGATAATGTTCGAATTGTCCCAAAGAATGGCCCCATCCAGGTTCTCAAAGTACGCGCTCGGCGGCAAAGTAGTAATGGGCCGCGTCTGCAAACAATAGAGCTGCCCATCCGCAAAAGCCCATTCAAAGTCTTGCGGCATTCCGTAATGTTCTTCGAGCTGTATCACTGTCTTTGCCACTTCTTGGGCCTGCGCATGGGTCAAAGAAGGACCTCCCTGTTTTTCCTTGGGCAACTCGATCTTTTGAACGTCCAACGATTTTCGATGGACATGAAACAGATCCCCTTCAATCTCGCCATTGACGAGTCCTTCTCCAATCCCCCAAACAGAGTTGATCACGACATGATCGCTTCGATTCAAATTGACCGGATCGCGGGAAAAAGCAACCCCCGAAACTTCCGAGTGAACCATTTTCTGGATGACGACGCCGGTTTGAATGTCATCCACGGAAAGTCCCTGCTGTTTGCGATAGTCCAAGGCGCGCTCGGAAAAACAGGAAGAGCGGCATTTTTGGATCGAGTCAATGATCTGATCCATACCCTTTTGGTAAAGATAAGAAGAGTGGATTCCCGCAAAGGAACAATGGGAAGAGTCTTCTCCAATGCCGCTCGAGCGTACCGCCACGAAAACATGCAGCAAACCCGCTCTCTCTAATTCCTGTTCAAGCTCTTCCCTGAAATCAGCCTCCGAGGTAATACAAATCCAGGCAGGCACATTATAACCCATTTGGGTGAGCTCGGCCAAATGAGCGGCTTTCCCCCCGCCATATTGAGAAAAAAGAGCCGGAGGATCATTTGGCTTTAAAATTACAGGTCGGTTCATGACATCACCACCGTTTGAATTCCTAATGAGTAAATACAGGCGAGGAGATTGATGATGGAGATGTTCTCTACCGCCTTGAATCGGGAAGGACTTTTGCAATAATCAACCAATGCGGCCAGCAGCAATAGAGCTGTCGGCCAAAGAAATCGACACAATCCCAAAAAATATCCGCACAAAGACAATATCATGACCGCTGCGCCGGCCAGCAGGACCGTGGGAATCTTTCCATAGATATGGATATATGTTTTCAAGATCGGGTGAGCCTTGGGGTCGAGCTTTCGGCAAATTTCGTAGGCAAAGAAACCGCCCAACAAAACCATGGATATCAGCAGAGTCTCTGAAGAAAGAACGGACTTGTTCCCCCGCGCCGCGATGAGAAACGCAGAAAGAGGAACAACGATCAATTGATGGCTAATGGCATAAATCAAAGGCCTTTTAGATAGAAAATTCTTCATTTTAAATTCATGGAACATGGCCCAAAGATAGCCCGTCATGATGAAATACATAAAACCGGCCGTCAATGAGAGCGTCCACCCTAATAAAAACGACAGTCCCACCATTCCAAACATCAAAAAATCAATGAGACTCTTCATCTCGTTTCTTGAAATAAGCCCCTGAGGAAGAGGTCTTTCGGGATGGGCAACGCAATCCTTTTCATAGTCTTTGGTTTCATCCATTGCGCGAAGGAGGAAGAAAATAAGCAGCAGAGCAGCAAAAACCCATGCCCATGAATCGATTTGGGGCTGCGCAATCAAAGAGAGCCCACCAATCAAAATCAGTTGAGGAATCAGCTGAAACCGCTCCTTCAAATAAATCAACCAGCGACCCATGGAGCTCCTTTTTTAATGGTTTTTTCTCGATCAATTCTGGCCCGATGTCGTCTATCGCGATAGACTTTGCACTCGATCACATCGGTCAATACAGGAAATCGCTTTAAAAGCGCTTCTCGATGAATCTCTACTCCGGCGCCCAGCAGGAACTGATGATTTGCAACAAGAAGAGCGTCTGTTTTTAAAAACGAAGAGATTTGTTGTTCTAATATAAAATCGGATAGCGGCTGCGAGGATCTACCTTGATACCACCAACCCTCGTCATCGGGGTAAATCCGATCTCCCATGTTATGCCACAACCGGTGCTCAGCATCTTTTTTCTTATGAGTCTGATTCGCTTCGTGATGGCCAAAATAAAATGGACTGACATGATCGCCCAAGACCCAGAGAACTCCTTCGTCAATACAGGTCTGTATTTCAGAAATGGGGGCGCCCAGATACAGGGATTGATGATAAGACTTGAGCCGACATTTTTTTACGACCTCGCGCGCATCTGCAATCGACACAGGTTCTGCTTCACTGCTCCCGTAAATCTGAATCCAGCGGGCGAAAGGCCACTTCTCAAACCCTTTTTCATAAAGAGCGCATGGCGCCAAAGCCCCGCCAATATGAAAAGAGCTCAAATCCGGAAAACAATCCGCATTCTCAATCAGTTTTTGCAAAAAACCAGGCCCGCAGCTGATGCTGGATGGCCTTAACTGTTCAGGAATTTTCTGCCATTTTCTTCGATGGTCATTGATGGAAACAAAAACAGAGCATTTCCCTAAAGATAAATTCAGAAAAACAAAATTCGGAAGCACGCACAGATCGGTCCCATGCGTCGATAAATATTTCGATAAAACCGTGGCTTGATGAAATAAAACCCCGTGCGTTCGGACGACTCCTTTGGAATGCCCTGTCGTACCTGTTGTAAACGTGATAAAACCAACATGATCTTCCGAAAGCGGGATGGCCGCCAGATTCTTTGAGCCGTTATTGTTTTTGATCCGATAGAGCGAGATCCAAACAGGGATCTTCCGGATGGCTTTCATCCTCGCTCCCCAGAGTTTGCCGATGAAATTCGTTATATAAATTTTAGGTTTTGTCTGGGCGATGATCGCCTCGATCTCCGATAACGCCATCCAGGGCTCGATAAAAATGGCCGAACATCCCAGCCCTAATAATCCAATCACAGCCGCATAAAGCGCCGAGCCGGGTTTTCCGAATATGAGCGCATAATCCCCTTTTTTTATTCCGTGGGATCGGGCCAAGGTTTGCATGTGAGCTGCATACTGATATATCTGCCCAAAAGAAGTCGTTCCTTCGCTTAGATCCCATAGAGCGGGGCGCTCGGGCATCTCAACAGCCTGATCGATAAACGATTGAATGCAGTTCGAGCCAGTTGTAAAACTCGCTTCGGAGACAAAATTTGATGATTTTGGCTTTGGTTCGATTTTTTGCAAAGCGACATATCCCAAGTGGTATAGGCGCTTTGCAAAAAATCGAATCCAACGCCAAAAGCGCGAATTTAGGCCCGAATGGAGTTTTACAACTGGCTCGTTCAATTAATACGCCCTCAATGATTTGGCAATCGACATTTTCGCCACTTTGAGTCCGGCGAAAAAAGAAGCGATGACGGCCGCGATCGTGCTCAGCAATAATGAAAAAAGAACCATGGACCACTCAAAAGAAAATGTGACGAGAAACTGGCGTGTTTGCCCGGGACCCGGGGGCATCAGAAGTCCTTTGTCCACGAAGAGCATGAGAATCGAATAGGTCATTGCCATGCCCAGCAAGCTACCCATGATCGCGAGCATCCCACCCTCTGCGACAATCAGCCGCATCACCTGAAAAACCGATTCCCCATTGGCCCGCAAATTGCCAATCTCCTGCTTTCTCTCCAAAATGGATGCGGAAACGCTATTGAAAATCCCCAATATGACAATCGACAATATAATCACTTGCACAACATTGTACTGCGCTTTCAGCCAATCCACAGAATGTTTGTAGTAAATCTTATCCAACACATCGAACGCAGTGGCTTCCAGATCCGGAAAAGAAGACTCCACTTCTTTGGCCACAGGATCCCAATCAGAAAGGTTTTTCAAACCCAGCGAGATCGATTCGATTTTGGATGTTTTCAATAGTTTTTGAGCGGCCGGGAGCTGAATACGAAACATACGACCGTCAAACTCGGCCGAACCTGTATGAAAAATACCCGTAACGACAAATTTGTCTTTATTGATTGCGCCTTGGGTCGATGTCGCAATGACGGTCACCGTTTCACCCGGTTGGACACGGAGCGCCTGGGCGAGTCCACGGCCTAAAAGAATGCCATTGGGTTGATCGTTGAGGGTTTCCCCCTCTTCCACATTGAGACTATGAAAAAAAGCGGCCTCTTTCGTTGCTTCGACACCCTGGCCCGAACCACCCACCGTCGTATTTCCATTCTTGAGAAGAGCGGAAAAGCTCACTCGGGGAAAAACGTTTTCCACTCCGTCTATACGGGAAATATATTCTTGCACCTGATCTCCATTGGAGATCCAATGCCGCGTCGGGTCTTCAAAAACAGTTCCGCGATACCCTTTTGTATTGATTTGACCGTATCCATAATTGGCATGGATGGTGTTGTACTTCAACTCTTTCAATACACCGTTAATAAAGCCGTCAAAAGAAAAAAGAGCTCCCGTTCCTAAAGCAACGGTGAAAACAATCGCAATGGTCCGTCTCACATTGCGGAACAGATTTCTTACGCTGAGGATGAACCACATTTTAGAGCCTACCGTCTTGAATATGAAAGTTTTGGGTGGAGAAGGATTGAACCATGGCATCATGCGTGGTCAAGATCACTGAGCTTTTCCTGGCCGCCACAAGATTCGCCAGAATTTCCATAATCTCGCAGCCTGTTTTTTGATCCAGGCTGGCTGTGGGCTCATCTCCAATAATCACATGAGGCCGTTTGGCAACGGCCCGGGCGATCGCCACTCTTTGCTTTTGCCCGCCGCTGAGCTCCGACGGTTTTTTCATCCGATGCTCCCAGAGGCCCACCGCTTGCAGCGATTCCTCAATGCGCTCTTCGATTTCGTTTTTGGGAAGTTTTTGCCGGGATAGAAAATATCTCACGTTTTCTTCAGCGCTCAAAACAGGAATCAGGTGAAATTGCTGAAAAATAAATCCGATCTGAAATTTCCGGATCTGGTTTTTTCTCTTTTCGCCCATCGAGCCAATATCTTCGTTTTGAAAAATCACTGTTCCTTGCTGGGCAGGTTCGATGAGTCCCAGGATATTGAGCAGAGTCGATTTACCGGAGCCGGAAGGACCCGAAATCGTTACGAGAGCCGATGTTGGAATATTCAAGCTCAAACCCCGAATCGCTTCGATCTTCTGCTTTCCCAAGGAATAGGAAAAAAACAGCTCCTTCACTTCGTATAGATTTTCCGACATCATTCCCCCGTTTAAACTCGACTTTGTACATTTTTAGGGCCGCCTGCCTCGCCTATTTGCCCTCTGACGTTCGACCTCTGGTCGAACGAGGCGTTAATTTAATAAGGAAGGGGATAGTCAACCCCTTCCTTATTAAATTAACGCCTCAGAGGGCAAATCCATCGAGGCCTTCGGTCCTAAAAATGTACAAAGTCGAGTTAAACATTGACTTTTCAGACTCACAATTCTAATATTAACATTCTTATTCATCAATTAAACTATTGTTTTTAAATCATGTCTGAAAGTTATATTTTTAGTAAGAAATACTTGAACAGCCTCCTCAGCGCGTCTTCAGAAGAAGATTTGGCCTCGCAATTAGCCAAAAAAGACACCCCGCTGCCTCCCCGTGTCCCCGGCGGAACCTCGATGACCGAAGAGGCCATCGCCAAACGCCTGCAACGAACACCGCTTTTTGGGCAGGAAGCGGAGATGTTGCTCGATCCGCAAACGCTGGCGCTGAAAGCTGATTATCAAAAAAACATTGAGAACTTTATTGGAACGGTCAAGGTTCCTGTGGGACTCATCGGACCATTGCGGGTCAACGGAATTCATGCCCAGGGCGATTACTACATCCCGCTCGCCACCTCCGAATCGGCTCTGGTGGCTTCCTATCATCGAGGATCGCTCCTGATCAGCGAGGCCGGCGGATGTTCCTGCGCCCTGCTATCGGAAGGCGTGTGCCGCGCACCGGGTTTTATTTTTAAAACCCTCGCTGATGCCGGCCTGTTTGTGAAATGGTGCATTGATCATTTTGAACATTTTAAAGAAGCCGCGCACAGCACAACAAACCATGGCCAGCTGCGAAATCTCAAAGTAAACATCGACGGGAATCACGTTTATCTCATTTTTGAATACACCACCGGGGATGCATCAGGCCAGAATATGGTCACGTTTGCCACAGAAGCCGTGATCCAATTCATCCTCATCCATTCCCCCATCAAACCGGTGCATCACTTCATCGAAGCCAATCTGTCCGGCGACAAAAAGGCCTCGACGCAATCGTTTCATTCCGTCCGTGGCAAAAAAGTGACCGCTGAGATCCGAATTCCCCGCCCGTTGATTGAAAAATTTCTCCATACCACACCGGAATTGATGGTCCAGTACTGGAATATTTCAGCAGTCGGGGGCGTCTTGAGCGGCTGCATTGGCACGCAGGGCCATTATGCCAACGGTCTGGCGGCGCTTTACCTGGCATGCGGCCAGGATGTAGCCTGTGTGGCCGAATCGGCGATCGGCGTCACACGGATCGAGCTGACCGATGAGGACGAACTCTACGCCTCCGTTACTTTGCCCAACATCATGGTGGGCACAGTCGGGGGAGGAACAAAACTGCCGTCCCAACAATCCTGTCTAAAAATCATGGGACTCCTGGGCACAGGTAAAGCCAGAAGTTTTGCCGAAGTCTGCGCTGCGCTCGCTCTCGCTGGAGAGCTCTCAATCCAGGGAGCTATCTGCGCCCATCATTTTTCCCGAGCGCACCGCCGACTGGCCCGATAAAAACCGTTCAAACTCGCGCTCGAATGGAATGAGAGGAACATCATTCACCAAAATACCTACCCCCATTTCGTGTATGACGCCTGCTTTCCGATCCAGCCAAAGACCGCCGGATAGAGCAAGCATCTGAAATCGGACAAACATTTTGGAAAGAGGTACAGTCGCATCATGGCTCGCTTTTGCATACTGTGGTGCGTGCAGGAGTGCAAATCCGATCGATTCAAGCAAATGACGGGTCATGGCCAGATGACACTGGTGCTCGATCTCCATCTGTCGAATATGCTGCAATAGGTCGTATGACATTTTCGCAGCAGCGATGAACCGTCCCCCATCCAAGCAGGAGGCGATCGACTTCCGAACATTTTTCAGATCCAGGGCGAGCTGCCGGAGGATCTGTTGATTCGCCTGCAGTCGATACAGGGGCGCTGTGTCGTATGAGGGAAGGGGGTGCATGGGAACAAAATCATCCGCAATGACCCCAATACCCATTTTCTGAAATCGGGCCGCCTTGCGATCAATCAGCCAGGCAATGGGAATGGCCGCTCCTTCGAGCAGGATTAACAGCCTGGACACTCCCAGAGATCGATGATCGCTCATCTGAGCATATAACTTTTTTCGCTCAAAATTAATGACCACCGCATCTCTTAAATGATCGCAAAAGGCTCTCCCCAAGACCATCCGTTAAAATCCCATCCCGTAGCTGACAACCATGAGCGGAAACCACAGGACGTTATCATGAGAATAGTAGCCATGCACTCTCCCAATATCCACGGTAGGAAAGCTGATCTGCGCCTGGATAAAACGCGTGTCATTCGTCTTATTTCGATACTGTTTTCCAAAGACGATCTCTGGAGAGATGGCTACAACATTGTGGCCGTCGACCATGGTTACAACATTGTGGCCGCCGACCAAGGCGCTAACGCCCAAACCGCCGCCCGCATAAAACTGGGATTCGAGATTGGGTTTGAAGTAGTGATGATAGAGAGCATTCATTTTGATTTGCGTCGCCACAACCACTGTCGCTGCTTGCAATGAGACATCGTATCCATGGTGACCTGTCTGATTCCGATAGCCGAATGCAAAGTTGGGAAGCGGCAAGGGAAAAGGCCCCAGACCGATTGAAAAATAGCCCATTGACTGTTCAACTTCTTTCGAAGCCGGTGTTTCCTGAGTCGTTTCCGTTGCCATCGCTGCGCTTGAGAACAAGACAAAAGCCGCAACCAGTGTTTTCATTTTCATATTCATCCTCTGCTTAAAAATTTAACTACAAAAACTAAAGTATGCAGAACAGATCTATTTACCAAAATACCAAACATTATTTTAAACAAACCCAAACAAAAAACTACAACACTTGGAACATCTCAAAAACTTCCCCTGCAACAAAAATCTTTAGTTAAATACTTCATTAAGGTATCATGTAGCATTCGAAAAAATCGAGGGTTCAATGAACAGTCTTCCTGCCGTCGCTCTAGACGCACCCACTACAGAATTGAGCACTTGCGCTGCGCCTGAAAAAATAACGAATCAATCACCGCAAAGAGAGAGGACGATCAACCTTACTTCCCTCGCTTTAGATGCAATAATGCCAGAATTGAGCAGCGGCGCGGCGCCTGAAAAGAAAACATCTCGATTACCACTGAGTTTGCGGATGATCAAATATCTTACGGGTGCCAGCGCGATAGCGGCTGTCGCCACTATCATCTATGGACTCGCGACCAATATTTTGGCTTTTATGGTCATCGGGGGCATCTTCGCTGCAGCAACCCTGTCAAGCTTTTACCTGATCCGTCGATCGGCCCAATTAAAAGGCATCGAAGACAACACCATGGAATTGAATGAGTTAAACGCCAGCCTCACGGCGAAAGACGCCCAAATCGAGCAATTGATCGGCCAGTTACAAGAGCTCAACAAAAAACTGCGCGAGCAGGAAAATAAAGTGAGCCAAGTGCTTCAAAATGACCAGGAACGGCAGCAACAGTCCAACGAGCGACTACACGAATCCGTTGATACTCTCGCCAAACTCCAAGCCGGCGCCCAAATAGCGCAGGACCAAGCGGCAAATGAACTCGCCGAGCAAATCGCGGCCATGCAAAAACAGTCGGAAAAAGATCAACAACTCATCATCAAGCTCAATGCAACCGTAAAGGAAGCCCGAGAACAGATTAATAGTCTGGAAAAAGCTCTTGCCGACCTTCAAAAGCAAATTGCTGAAAGCCCTAAGCAAAAAAAAGAAAAAGCAGAGTTTGGTGCAGGTATATCCCAGCAGATTAAAACCATCACTGAAACACTAAAAACAACGACTGACACTGTTTCTTCGGATCGAGCGCGTGCTGTTGAGCTGGATAAACAGATCGCTTTGCAAACAGATAGAGTAGACAAAACTTCAAAGACGATAGAAAACATCGACGCTTTACTGAACGCCATTTACGAACGACTTCCTAAATCTTAATCTTCGAGGGCAATTATTATGACAACAGCACCTTTTCCCGCAGCCCCAGATTCGTTCTGCTGCCCCCTCAGCCAATATTTTTGCAGCGATTGGACGCAGGTGATCGGCGATATCGGCTGTTTGGGCGCAACGGCCCTTTCGGTTTTTGGCTGTTTTTCCAGCAACATCCCTATGGCCGTCGTTTCCGGCGTAGCAGCGGCATCCAACGCCGCGCTGGTCCTGCGCGTGGGGTACCTGCGTCCGATGAGCGAACTGGACCATAGCGTCGACCAACTGGACCAAACGATTGCGGATTTACGGGCTGACAATGCGGCCAAGGCTGAGGAAGCTCACCATCTTCATGAGAGCGCCAAAATCCTTGAAGGGACTATTGAGCAAATCCGTCAAGAAAATGATGAACTTTATTTGAAAAGACAACAAGACGTAAAACAGCTTTCCGAGGTCACCCAAGAACTGGATCGTTTGCAGCAAAGATACCGCACTATTCAGGAAACGTGCCTCAATCTTCAGCGCACACTCAGCAGCGCGTGTGCGACCGAAACGAGCGCCCTCGAATCAGCATCGAATGCCATGCAAGCCAATGAAGACCAATTTGCCAAAGCTCTCCCTAGTCTCACAAAAGGCGTAACCTCTCTGCAGACGTATGTAGTGAGCGCCAAAAAAGAAAACGCCGACCTGCGCGGCCTGCTCGAGCAACTGCAATCGGAAAAAATCGCTCTGGACAAACGAATCAAATCGCTGCAGACCGAAAAGGCCGATCTACAAAAATTGGTCACCGCCCAGCAATCGGAAGCCGATCTACAAAGGAAAATAGAAGAACAAACCAGAAAGCTCACCGAAGTCGAAACACGCCTCGCTCAGCTGGCTCCCAAACTTAGAGAAGTCCTGAACGCTCTCCCCGCCCCAGGCAGCGCGATCAAAAAACAACCGGATAAATAACTGGAAGTGAGTTTTTTGTTAGCGTGAACAACTTTTCAATGATCACGATTGGGTTCCCTGGCTGTAGAGCTGGTGGAGCCGTTCGTACAGTGCGTCGATCTCTTTTTGCTCGCGAGCGATCTGGAAGGCGAGGCGTTTGAACTCCTCCCCCTGGGCTGTTTGCGACTCTGCCGCCAGCTCAGCATTGTGTTTTTCGATGCTATTTTCGAGAACCACGATTCTGTCTTCGCATTTTTTGATCTCGGCCTTGTTTGATTGGGGCTTGACGGGCGGAGGTGCTTTTTTCTTCGGCTCCGGTTTTTCCTCCTCCCAGCCGATCTGGGATAAAAACTCGTCATAGTTGCCGAGGAACAGTTCCTGTTTTTGCTTATGGCAGACGACGATTTTGTTAATCGGGATACGCCGTAAAACCCATTCGCTGTGGGTGACAATCACGACAGACCCATGAAACTCTTCAATCGCGTCGATCAAAGCTTCGATCGATTCGATGTCGAGGTGGTGGGTCGGCTCATCCAACAACAGAAGATTGCACGGCTGGGCCACGATCTTTCCCAATAGAACACGGCTCCTCTCGCCGCCGGACAAAACCGATATCGGTTTTTTCGCCCGGTCTGAACTGAACATCATGAGTCCGCAAATCCCCCGGATCTGGGTCATATTCAGATCGTGATTCGCTGAAGCGATCTCCTCCTCGATCTTGAGATTCGGGTGCAACCGATCGATCGATGTCTGCCCAAAATATCCGATCCGGGTCGCCTGCGAAACGGCGAGGTTTCCCTGACTCGGCGAGAGTTCTTGCGTGAGGAGCTTCAAAATCGTGGACTTGCCGTATCCGTTCTTCCCGATAATGGCGATGCGGTCTTTTTTTTCGATCATGAGCGAAAAGTCATCGATGAGCGGACTTGCATCATAAGAAAAGCGCAGATGCAATGCCTCCAGCATCTTCTTCCCATGGAATGGCACTTCGTGAAAAGAAAAGGCCAGGTTGTACATGTCTTTTAACTTCTCAAGGGCGGGCAAACGCCCGATCATTTTGAGTTTGGATTGCGCCTGGGTCGCTTTCGACGCTTTGGCCCCAAACCTCTCAACATAGGCCTGCACATGAGCGCGCTTCTTTTCGATGTTTTGCCGCGTTTGCTCGTAGACCTCTTCTTCGCGCGCGATGATCTCAAAGAGATCGGCGCTCTTTCCTTTGATCTTGTAGATGTGCTGCCGGTGGATTCCCATCATGTGGGTGGTCGCCTCATCCAAAAATTCCAGATCGTGCGAAATCAAAATCATCTCCCCTTCCCACTGCTGCAGAAGCTGCGTAAGGAAACGGATCGAAATAATATCGAGATAGTTAGTCGGCTCATCGAGAAGCAAGCAGTCCGGCTCAGAGACGAGCACTTTGGCCAACTGAATCCGCAGCTGATAGCCGCCGGACAAACTCTCGGGCGGCGCGCTCAGCATCTCCTCGGTCATTCCAAGACCAAACAAGATCATCTCCACTTTATAGAGACACTCTTTTTCGTCCTCCCTTAATCCTAAAGCGGCTTCCTGCAAAACTGTGGGCTGGCTGAATCGGATCTGCTGCTCCAGCACTCCAATGCGGTATCCGCGCGCAAACGTGACCGTCCCCGCATCCGGCTCCTCTTGTTTCGCAATGACGCGAAACAGGGTCGATTTTCCCGAACCATTCCGGCCGATCAAACCGCACCTCTCGCCCTTTTGCAGGCTGAACGTCACTGAATCAAAAATCACCTGGTCGCCAAAGGCCAGGCTAAGTCCTTCTACTTGAATAAACACCTCTCTCTCGACTAAACCACAGTATAGTACAATGATCCGATCTCTTTGAAGAGATTCCAGAGCTGGCTGTGCGGGAAACGATGCTCGGGGCGGTTCAGAAGAACCGTTTTGTTAAAGAAGCGCTGCATTTCGTCCACTCCATTCTGCTGAAGCCAAGTGCGCAAACCGGCCAGCTCGTCTGTTGTATACCCATCCGTCATACCATCGAGAAATTTAATCTGGGCAATGAGAGAATTAAATTCAGGATTGTTTAGGAGATCATCGACACTGGACAGCATCATTGACGCCTTACCAGTCCGTATGTCGTACCGGAAACTTGAATTTCTTTCCCGATCGTAACGATATGAATCACGGTCAACCTCGTCTAAAGGATCTTCAACCAGAATCCTTGCTATGTCGCGATGCGTAGAAGTTAAATCAACCGTCACCGATCCCACGCGGGTGGTCCGGTCATCGAAAGGTTTTCTTTTGTGAAGCGGGTCTTTCCTCTGTAGAGGCAAATAGGGATCTGTGAAAAAGAGTTTCGGGCTAAATGCTGCATGGAGCTGCGAAAGAGGTATCGTCACTCCGTTTGTGGGGAGCCGGGGCAGATAAAAACCCACTTTGCTCTGCTGGACTTGTTGTTCCGTTTGCCGCTCCTCCTCGGTTTCCTGCTCGACCATATTGTTCAATTCAAGCTCTTCCTGCACTTCCTGTTGCTGGTCCTCAGCGGCACTCAAGGGAAGCACTCGCTTCGGCATGTGGAACCGGAGCGCCTCTACATCATTTTCTGCTAGCTCCCCAGCAACAATGCCGATCCGGCGGCATTCATCTGCCAGGAAATTTTGGAATTCTCTGAGCTGTTGGATTGGGTCAAAAATCCGCTTGACCAAATGGCGATGTTTATTGAAATAGGCTCCAGGATTCCCCTCTTCAGAAGAAGAAGTAATGAACAGAGACTCGCACTGTTTAAACCGGTCTAAAAAGGGTCTCATCTCGTCCAGGATGCGGGAAGGAGCGATGTTTGGATCTTCCCAGAACATTTGCAGTTTGTTCAAATCAGGCGTATGAAGTAGCTCGCGGCGCGCCGCATCACGCATCATCTGGCGCATCCGCTGCAATTCTGCGCGATAGCGATCTTCCTCATTCACCGCTTTTTCGTTCTCTTTTTTATGGACAATGAGATCATCCACTGTTTTCAAAGCGGGTGAAGCGTATTCAGAAAGGGCGACAAGAACCCGCTGCTGGGGATGGCGCGCCCTTCCTTCTTCCTGGATGAAATCTTCGATCCCCCCTTTTTCGGACGCCGTCATCAGAAAAAGTCCATCCGGCCTGAGCACCTGATCGGAACCGCGGGTTTGCGCCTGCGGGAAATAGAATCCTTTTTGTGCGAGCGCCGCCTCGGGATCCCCCACTGAACTGATGTTGCCTTCTCTGTCGTAGTAGTCGACCCGTTCTAATAAGGGATTGGCCGCCATGAGGACTTTAGCGACTTCTTGAGGAGGAATAGACCTGAAGGCGCCGTTGCCGTCAATGAGGGCGCAGAGCTTTGGGTCTCTCATCTGCCCCAGGACTGCGAGAGGATCTAAAGGATTGTAATGGATGGGCGCTCCATGAGACCTTCCGCGCAAACGGGCAAGCATTTCTTGTTGGACTGTTTCAGCGACTGACAAATCTCTTTGAAATTGTTCATGCAGAGAGCCGAGCGAACCGGTCGTCGCCGATACGCCCGAAACGGCGCAACTCATGCCCACGCTATCTTGCGGGTTCATGGAAATGACGATGCCGCTGGATCGCAACGATTCGAGATGGCGCCGTAAGAAAAAGCGGACGGCGGCCGGATTTTTGTTCGCATCGACTAAAAGCGCTTCCACCCGGTCCTCGAATTCATCCGGCTTCAGGTAGGCCAATTGGGTCAATGAAATGCCCGGTAGAACATCGGAAAAACGCTCCTGCGCGGCTTTTGAGTCGGCGCTCCAATCTTTCTTTGCCAGGGCAATCCAATCACGCAGAGTCGGAAGTGCTATTTTTTGCTGGAAATAGTCTTGAATGGTGTAGTTGATCTCTTCTACAGGGTTGCCGAATTTCGCATCCCTTCTCTCTCCTTTCGAGCAAGTGATGATCTTCGCGCCATCTTTGCTGCGAGCATAATTGGAAACGCTCGAACGGTTAAGAGTCAAAGGCAAATAGGTGGTACACTGGTCTTTAAGGAAAGCCAGCGCGTCTTTTTCCAGGAAAGACCAGGCTTCGATATGAGGCAAAACCGCCTCGTTTTCGCCGATCAGGTAAGAGTAGATGAGTTGCGGCGTTGCGCTTCCTCGCGCGCGCAGGTCTGCAAGTTTCATGGCGACCCGTTCGATGCACTCCTGGCGAGTCTTTTCAGGCAGATCGCCTTGCAGGTTCTGTTCAAGCCGGAGAGACTTTTCCTCAAGAAGAAGATCGTATAGGGCGAGCGATTCGTCGATCATCCACCCGGAGAATTTCGGTCCTTCCGCCATCTGGGTCTGGATCCGCTGCACGGCGCTCAAGGGGCCGTCGAATTCATCCATCAACTGGTCTTCGCGGTTCTTGAAAAGGAGGAGGATCTTGGCCAGATACAACCAATGCTTCATTAAAATGGGAGGGCTCTCGATCCCGCTGTCCCGATGGCCGGAGATCTGTTTACTCAATGTGAAAAATTTCTGTTCGAGGAGGACAAACGATTTGTAATCAGTGAGAACGCATCCCTTAGTTTTGATGGTCTCCAGGAGATTGTGATAGATTCGCTCAAACAGGGAATTTCCCTCTTTGTCGTATAATGGCATCGACTGGTTGAATAGGAACGGGTAGACCTTTTTCTTGAAGGTTTGCCCGAGACGCCCTTGCAAGATCGCTAACGTCTCCTGGTAAAGATGGGGAAGAACTTTTTGGGTCACGAGGTTGGTCCCATTGGCCCTCATTAGCGCTCGCAAGACGCACAGCACCGAAGATTTCCCAGTGCCCGTGCCCGCCTGGACAATGCCGGCCGGCGATTTGATTAGCTGCTGCAAAAGCTCGATCTGGCTGGGATGATTGGAATTCCTGAACACAACGAAGTGAAAGGCTTCAAAGGCGAGCAGTTCCGGATATTCGTCTATCTTGTACTGTCTGCCATAACAGAGCGGGTCTAAAAGAGCGGCCGTTTGGCCCTTTTCCAAGACTATCTGGGAAAGCTCCGCTTCGCAGCGGGTAGAGAGGTGCAATCTCACTTCGAGATCGAAGAAATGAATGGCTGTCTCCTTCAATTTCTGAAGGTCGACCCCTTTGGGAAGCCGATCCTCTCTTTGTAGACTCTCGAAATCATGCTGCAACAGAGCCATTAATAGATCGGAGATCTGGGCGGCCCTTTTTTCTTTGGCAAAGATAGCGAGCTGATCGAGGGCGTCGGAGGAGCGGGAGAGGAGCTTTTGCAGAGCGTCTTTCACCTGCGCTTTCTCTTTCTCCAACTCTTGCCGCTTCGATCGCACCACTTTGAGGAGCTCGTCTCCTTTGATCAGCTCTGTTGACGCAGGATCAAAATATTTTCCGACAAGAACGTCTCGATCAAACAAAAGAGGGCGCGGATCGGAAAGGAGCGAGAGCTCTCGGGACAGAGAGTTCCGGTCAATCGACCGTTCGGGAGAAACCTCTAATTCCAATTTCCTGATTGCCGTCAGTTGCTTTCGGCGCTCTCGATCCGCCGCTTCCAAAATCTGTGGAAGCGGCGTCATCTGTCCGTTTAATCGCGTGACAGGGAGTGTGAATCTCTCGCCAATTTTCAGGAAGTAAGGCGTAATGTGTTTCTGATAATAGAGAGGATCTTCTTTTTTCAGATATTCGGCCATCCGCTCGAACGTCTCTCGATTCGTTTGAAGCGGCGCAGTAAGATTTTTCACCGCCTTCAAATATGCTTTAAAGAGCTTTCCCTCGACCGCGTTGAGCTTTTCGCACATCTCTTCATATTTTTTTTGCCCGTAAATCTTCTCATAGAGTTTTTCAGCGATCTTCAGTCCCACCGCGGCGGCATGCCCCTCTTCTTCAAATTGAGAAAGGAAGCGAATCCACTTCAGAATTGCCTTGTCTTCTCTCTCAATGTCCAAAAGACGCACCACTTCGAAAGCGCGTTCATCGTCGCCGAGTTTAATTGCCTGGGAGATCATCTCCTGGCTCTGTTCAATCTCTTGGCCGGGGGCGAAAAGGAATTCATCCGTATGAGGACGGAGATCAACGATGACAGGTTTCAGCGACTCGCCCATCGCCTCGATATGGAAGAAGGGAGAAGCGAACATTGGGGGCATGGATCGGTTAAATAAAAAAGCAAAGATCATTTTAGCGGCCCAAATCCCAGAGGCAAGCCCAAAATAGGGGGGCTGCGGAGCCATGCCGGAGACAATGGCGCTCGCAGGAGGGAGGATCAATTTTTTCGGACGGGTGCGATCGGGGTTATCGAGAAGGAGCGAGAAAGCGAACCCTTTTCTCTTTGCTATGGAGGCAGAGAGGAGGACTTTGTAGCCAGCATATTGGGGATTGGCGCAGACTAAAGAGCCCTCTTTGAGGGTGAACTGGAGGCCGTAGCGGGGCAATTCGATCTTCTCCACGAAGCCCTTCTTTCCCCAAACGAGGATATGGGCAGGATCTTCGATTTGTTCCAGTTGTTGCAGGGCAGGGTGGTTCACTTCGCTCAAGCCGACGAGCTGCATCGGTTCGGATCTTTTTCCTTCGCGCAAGTCGATAACACCGCTGATCTTCAATCCTGCGCGCGTCTTTTCAAAGGCCAGCTCGAGTTCCATCTCCCCAACGGAATTGAAGATATAGCCTATGAGAGGATCTTTTGGATCGATGAAGAGCCGTTTCTGCAGGATCGCTGGAAGGATGTGCTCCTTTTTCCGGATTTGGAGAATCCGTTTGACGGTGTCGAAGAATCCGGGCATCCCGTTCTCACTTTTTCCCTCGCGATTCTGCAAGATCGCATCGAGGGATTCCTCATCGACATGTCCATTGGTGATATCGCCCGCCTGGAGCAACTCCGGATGCCCCGCGTTGGGGAATGACCGATAGAGGGCATAGACTCCCCCTCTCTCTTCCACACGGCACGGATTTTTCTGCAAATCTTCAAAGGTGTAGATCTTCGCTCCTCTCTCGTCCTGATACACCATCGCCAACACATCTTTCCCTATCAGGTCGGGGAAGTTCTTTCGAAAGGACGGCTTTGCGACGAGATCGCCGGGCAGCGTCGTAGTAATCGACTCCGTCGCAAGGTCTTTCACCGTTCCCGTTTCGATGTCAACCATATAGAGGGCATTGGCGAAGCGGGGGAAATTCCCACTCCACGGGGAGTGATCCAGGAGAAGCCCTTTCCGGCGGCAGATCGCGTCGAGCACATAATTCAGGTGTTCATTGTCGAGAACATTCGGGATCTGCCTCATCAACTCCTGGTAACTCCCCTTGATCCAAAACAACTCGCGAGTATCGATAGAGGAAGTATGATGGGCCGATTCCAATAGGTGCTGCATATCGAGGATGATCCGACATAATTCGTCTTGTGAAAGCTGGGGCTTCGCGAGAAGGATTTTCAATTGGAGGGCGATCATCTCGATGCTCGCTTCGGAGGCAGGGTCTTTCTTCCTTTGTGCCGTAAGGAAAGATTGGATCTCCGGATTGCTTATATCGAAGAAAGAGCTTGTCTCATACTTGCAGCGCTCAGCCGGATCGATGTCTTTTTTGAGAACTTCATAGATCCCTTTCAGCCGCTCGCTCATTTGCATGAAGAAGAGGAGGGTCGTCATTTCCTCCGGTTTTTTCTTTGCTTTTTCTCTATATTCGACAATCTTCTCAGCCAGGAAACGGGGCATCATCACGCTGTTAGATGCATGATTCAGCGTATTCAATAGGGAGATGTCGAAGAAAATGAGTTGAATGAATGATCGGACAACCGGATGGGAGAGCATTGGAGCGTGCGCCTTCATAAAAGCGATCACTTCCATCTGGGGACGCTCTGAGCGGAGAAGGGAGAGGAGAGCTGTGAGTTCCTCTTTTGAAAAGTGAATCTCCATTTGATTCGCTCTAAGGAGATAATCCTCCTGTTTTTTGAGTAGCGTTTTGATCTGCTGTTTTCTCACCTCGCCGGCGTAGGGTGATTCGCGAAGCCGCACTTCGTCAAACTCACGCAGATAACAACGCCCGAATCTGGACATTGTTTTAAAATTAATCGGATCGCCAAACTCTGCTTCTACTCGATAACGCCATGTTGTAACCTCCTCCATGATGGTTTGTTCGTATTCGCGAAAAATGCTCTCTGGATCATGCTGGACTGCCTCAGGTGTATTCCGGTTGGTCGGTCCGATCCAATGAGTCCCAAATGCATAGATCCTGCCCGACCAGCGCCATACCCTTGTTATATGTCTCGGCTTATTTACTCCGACCACCATTTTCATGATATGGTAAATGGCTAAAAGGGGAAGCGGCAAAGGGGCAATCCAACCGAGCATGGAAGGCAATAAACAACCCAATTCATCCTCACGGCCCGGATGGGACGGCGTCAGATGGGTCAGAAAATCCACCTGCATCTGCAGAGAGATGAGTCCCTCAATCTTCTCCATCAAATTTCCACTCTTCTCCATCAAATTTACAGATGTACGCAATGCTTCACGGTCGATGCCTTTCAACAAGCTGAATTTCCAATAGAAATCGCGCAATTGTTCAATGGTGCTTACATTGGCGGGATGGATGCAGTGCCCACTCCGGTTCATATCTGAATGAGACCCGCCGGAGACCTTGCCTCCGAAATCCAAAATCTTCGCCGTGAGAATATACGTTTCGGGAGAGAAAACCCCTTGATTAATGGTATGATGCGTGAGAAAGGCGGTCATATAAGTCATCTTGATCAGCACCTCGTACATATCGATTGGAAGTTCTTTTTCCTGCACGAAGGAGTCAACGAGGCGTTTGGAGAGGATATTGAGATTCTCCATGATCTCTTTTGCGGCAGATAGCGTGAACTGGACCCAAGGGCTATTCGCATCCGGGGCAGCGTCATCACTATGAATATCCCCCTTCTTATAGGGAAAAAATTCTATTTCGTAAATCGCACGTACAATCTGTTGCAACGTCGATCCAGCCGCCAGGGATCTCAACCGATCGGGGATTGGCATGGCAAGGCCACTGATCGCTGGTTTTCGGACAAGAGGCGCACTCCTCCCCTCTCCTGAAGCGCTCGGCGGAGCCAGACTGGGATCTCGGGGATGGGCAATGGTTTTATTTTCAGGGATCGCAACGGCTACCGGCGCTCTCAACGCGGCCAACTTTTTGAGCGGATAGAGATCCATCGAGGCCATTTTCAGATAGGAAATCGGCGTTTGCCTGCTTGAGCATGCCGCATCGATCGCCTTTTGCACCTGCGTCAGCTCTTTGATGAGCTCGCCAATCTCGCTTTCGCTAACCACGCCTTCCAGGTGGGCCTTGGCCAGGTTTTGCGAACAAATGTTAAACATGCGCCCCAGCGTTTGGACCTCGCTCGGACTTTTCGACAGGCTAAATCGATATTCTTTGAGAAGTGTGAAGAGAGTGAAGATCTCCAGGCGAAGTTTTGTCCGACGGATGTCTCCGTCTGTCTTCCCTGCATTTTTTTCGACTCCTTTTAAAGCCATCCAGAAGGCATTAAAAACATCCCCTGTTTTTGTCTCTAAACTCGCAAGACAATCTTCTTCTTCGACAAGGCGATCTTTCAGAACATCTTCGAGCAAAGAAACATTGGTCGATCTTTTTCCGAGCGGCGAATGGGCGAACAGATCCCTGATCAATTCTTCTTGCATCTCTCCAAAATTTAGACAGGCCGGAATCTTGGCCTGTCCCGCGACAGCGACTTCTTCAATTCCCGATAGGCGGACGATCGAAGCGCCCCGTCCGATGATTTTAAGGGAAATCTTGTCGTTTTTTTTGGAAAACAGGTAAAAAAGCTCGTCCCCCGCCGCAGTGTTTGCCGCGATCAGGCTCTGCTGTCCTTCTTTGAGCTGCAAGACGTTTTTAATCCATTGATCGAGAAGTTTTTTCGGTTTAGCGAATCTTTTATTCATATTCTCTTCCGTTTCACCCCGAACGGATTCGCTTTCTTTCTGGAATGCCTCGATCGCTATATATTGTTCTTGGAGATGTTCCACGCATTGGACCACATCGGGCGAAGAAGCGCCGTCCGATTTAAAAAATCGTTGAAAATAGGAGATCATTTCCATTTGGCCCAAGACGGCGGTTTCACTGTTCCGGTCTAGGGCAGCTACAATCCCGACATAATTGGTCTTCGCAAAGGGGATCAGCCAGTTCAGGATGCGTTGCCAGATCCGGAGGATGCACAAGATCATTTTATTGTTAGATTGATCGGTTGGCTTGAGATGAGTGATGGACCTGTTTTCGGCGAGCAGGGAGCGGCCGGTGATAGGCATTTCATTTTGAAATTGCGGACAGCCTCCAACAATATTTTTTACAGTTACACTCATCCTCTTCCTTACCAAGCCTCGGGCTTATTAGGATCTCCACCTAAAGCGTGACGTATCTCTTGTCCGGGTTGAAAACAGGGAGCACAATAATAAGGGCGGTCAGGGCGGCAGAATATATCGACGCCTTCCATTCCAAACCATTGATAGGCGGCGCGCTCAACCGTAGCGTATAACTTTCGCCCATCAAATGGATTAAAAACACCGTAAAACGCTGAGATCTCCAATAAAATAACTAACAAGGGAGTTGCCAAAGTCTTCAATGGATCTTGAATCAAATTTGTAACACGTTCTTTTAACGAATAACGAGAACGACTATGATCATCATGACTACAAAAACAATACAAAGTCGCGACATCAAAAACTCTTTTTGCTATTTTAATCACATGCGCTATAACTGTCCACAATAATAATGCTACACATTTATATCGCAAGCATTTCGGAGATTGATATGAATATATTTTATCAGAAGACATATCTAAATGATAAAAAACAGGCTCTCCGCCATCGTAGCGCTGTCCGCTATCTTGAATCCTCCACGTATTGTACGGTTGAAAATCTCTAAGTGTAACAGTCGCCACGCAAATCTCCTTATAAACAAAACTCTAATCGAACGGCAAAATTGTACATAAATTACGATATTTACGCCAACAACAATACTCAGCAATAGATACGCGGGCAATAGATACATTTATTGACATCAATCAATCAATCGTTATATAATTAATTAAAAAATGGAGTTGATATGTCACCATCTTGTACAGCAAATCAAGGCAGTTTAGGCAGCTTTCAAGTTCTTTGTGCAGACGTATTCGGGGAAATTTTAGAATACTTGCCACCGAAAGAGGCGCTTACATTGGCTACTCTTACTCATACAGTTGCCAATGTTGCCTATAAGGAACTTGAATACATTGCAAAAAACGAACAGCACCGCATGGGGATTGTGTTTACAGCAATCCATTTGACTCGGGACGGCCTTTCAAGGCATTTTCAAAGTTTTACCACATCCACTCTGCGGGACATCGGAAAAAATCTTTCCGAACATCCCCTTCGGTTTTACGCATACCTTGCCCCAGTTCAAATATTGCTTAGAGCAGATGTTCTTACCGCTCTGGAGATTCCCAACGAAAATAGAAGAAATTCTCAGCTATGGTACATCATAGAAAGAGAGGTGAAAGGCATCTCAGAAAAAGAGAGACTTGATGGAAAGATAACAGAGACGGATCGTACAAATATTGCAAAGGCCTTCGCGATCACTTCTACGATGTCGGGGATACTCAAGAGCAGGATGCAATACGAAGTCTTACTCCTAGAGCTTAATTCTGACAAGGCTCTCGCAGTAGCTAATACCATTACCGATGAAAACATCAAGGACAAAGCGCTACGAGACATCTCATATAGAATAGCAGCAAGAGATAGAAGGATTGACAAGGCCATCGGCGTCGCTGGATCAATTTCAGAAGAGTGGATGAAGATAGGGGCTCTAGATGACATCAATAGGGTGAAGGGCTACATTCTACGCGAGGACGTATTCGCAGCAGCACGAGAGTCGGATTTCACAAAGGCCTTCGCAATTGCTCAGACGATTCAGGACTGGAATACCAGGAACGTGGCTCTACAGGGCATCGAGCAAATAAGCGGCGGCCGATTCACACACTATAGATGATTGTTATAGATTAGCTCGCTATCGTCCTGAATACAAAGAACCCTGCCAGATTCTGAAGCGGCTTCGGCAAGAACATTGTCGTAATGTTGGCGTTTTTAAGTCCTCGCATTAAATCAGCGTTGACAGATTGTGAAGATTTGACTATAATTTAAGCAAATTAAAGGAGAATGAAAATGGCAGCACCCATTCAAAGGTATTGTGATCCACGTCTTTTAGGAACAACGTTAGTAAAACCATTCGATAAATCCTATCAATGGATCCGAACTGTTGCGCATCCATTACATCCTAAATGTAGTTTGATTATGGAATGTGCTGTTCGAGCAATAAAAATTCTTACAGGAATTTTGACAATGGCTATTACCTCATTACCCGCCTTAGTCGGACGTATCATTCAAATCATTCATTACCACTCAATTTCCAAAACCGGTCGATTGAATCCTCCTGAAATTGTCGTAAATAATATGCATTTACCTCGACTAGAGCCCTGCCAAATGCCCCACTCTAAAACATATCATGGCACCGACGAGAATGCCGCGATCGGCATTTTACGATGGGGATTTGATCCAAGTAAAACTGCTCCGGGAGCAAAAATGGCAGAAGCAGTGTATGTATCTGCAAGCGATACTGTATCGGCCACTTACGGTGACAACCAATTAATTCTCAGGCTTGATCTCAGAGAGGGTGAAATTGCTTATCTAGACGATACCGCTCTTCATGGTCATATAAGGTTCAATTCTTCAGATAAAAAAGCGATGGCCGCCGTTCGAGAGCTTTTTTATCTAAACGGTTATCGCGCAATTAAATATGATCTTAATGATCATGGACTTGAAGAAGGTTGGGCCGTTTATGATCTTTCGTGTATTTCCATACAACAGATCACAAGAAGTAAAGTAGCTGTACGTATGCTTGTTGTTGCATGATGAGATTCCTGAGCCGACTGTGCGGGAAACAATGCTCGAAGGCGGTTCTTGCTACCGCTGCCATCGAATGAGCGGCAATTCCAATGGCACCATCATCCCCGCATGATGGGGAATGATGCGCGGGGTAAAATCCAGTGCCGGGCGAATGGCTGGCACCGACAGGCGATACACTGTCAGGCGATCGATCTGTTTCGGCTGGCGGACCATCTCTTTTTTCTCCGACGCCATCCCGTTTGAATAAAGCTCGACGCGAACGTCATCGGGCGTTAAGTCGGCCAAATCGATTTGCACTTCGAAAATGTGCTGATCCTGTCGCGTTTCGATTTGCACATTGTGAAAGCGGATTTTCGGCCAGTTTTCCATGACCTTTTTTTGCCAGTGCACCAGCTGCGCGCCCAGCACGGCCTGATCCGCGGAGCGCTGCAAATAACAAGTGGCCGCCGGAAGGTAATATTTAGTCGTATACTCGCTGACCGAGCGGGTGGAAGAAAACCGCGGCGTCAGCTGCGCCATGCTCTCGCGAATGCGCGCAATCCACCCCTCGGGCATGCCGCTGCTGTTTCGCTCATAAAACGCGGGAATGATTTGCTGATCGAGAAGATCGTATAGTTCATACGCCTCGCGCGCATCCCATACGGGATCACCATTGTGCTCTTGTCCATCGCCAATCGCCCAACCCACCTCGGGCGAATAGGCCTCGGCCCACCATCCGTCCAATTCCGAGCAGTTCAGCGTTCCGTTGACGAGCGCCTTCATCCCGCTCGTGCCGCTCGCTTCCCACGGCCGACGCGGCGTATTGATCCACAGATCGACTCCCTGCACGAGATGTTCCGTGAGCAGCATGTCATAATCGCTCAAAAAGATGACGTGCGCGCGCGCATCGGCACGCTGGATGAACTCCATCCATTTATGAATGAGCGATTTGCCCTCCTCGTCGGCCGGATGGGCCTTGCCGGCGATCAAGAGCTGCACTGGGCGCTCGGGATTGGATAATATTTGCAAGAGCCGCTCGGGATCGTGCAGCAAGAGATTGGGCCGTTTATAGGGAGCGAATCGGCGCGCAAAACCCAATGTCAGCACAAACGGATCGAAAAGCGTTTTGGCGTATTCGATTTCTTTTTCGCTTCCACCGCGGGCAAAAAGCTGTCGCGACAAAAGCTTGCGGGCGTATTCCACCAGTTTTTGGCGCGATTCGTTCCTCATTTTCCACAGTTTGGCGTCAGGGATTGTGCGGATTTTTTCTCCCAGATTTTCCGTCATCCCGAGCCAGCGGCATTTGCCGCAGACATTTGTCCAGAGCTCGTCGGCCATCGCCGAATCCCAGCTCGGCATATGCACGCCATTGGTCACATGCCCCACGGGAACTTCATCTTGCGCCCATCGGGGAAAGAGCGGCTCGAAAATGCGCCGGCTCACTTCGGCATGCAGCTGGCTGACGCCATTGACATACCGGCTGCCGCGGATCGCCAGATAGGCCATATTGAACTCTTCTCTGGCATTATGGGGATTGCGGCGGCCCAGCGCGAGGAGCTCTTCGACCGAAATACCCAGCTCCCGCTTCGCATAACGCCCCAGATATTCTTCGATCAACTCCGGAGCAAAAGAATCAAAGCCCTCGCTGACCGCAGTATGAGTCGTGAAGAGATTGCCGGCGCGAGCGGCCATGAATGCGACATCGAACGGCTGCCCCGTTTTTTTCATGAGGCAGTTGGCACGCTCGAGGACCGCCAAAGCGGCGTGGCCTTCATTGAGATGGCAGACCTCCGGATGAATGCCGAGCTCATCCAACAGGCGCCAACCGGCAATCCCCAGCACCATTTCCTGTTTGAGGCGCAGCTCCGAATGGCCGCCGTACAGCTCGCTCGTGATGCCGCGGTGCGCCGGATAGTTGGCCGCATCATTGGTATCCAGCAGATAGAGCTTGCAGCGCCCCACTTGCACCTCCCAGGTCCTGAGCCAGACCGACCAGCCGGGCAATTTGATCTCAAGGCGCATCCATTCGCCATTCGGCTTGCGCAATGGTGAAATCGGCAACTGCCCCGGATCATTGTAGGGAAAAAGCTCCTGCTGCTCTCCGTTGGCGTCGATAATCTGGCGGAAATACCCCTGCTGATAGAGCAGGCCGATGCCAATGACAGGCAAGCCCAGATCGCTCGCCGCTTTCAGCTGATCGCCCGCGACGTTGCCAAGTCCCCCCGAATAGATCGGCAGCGCTTCGCTCAACATGAACTCCATGCTGAAATAGGCCGCACAACTCAGCGGGGATTTGGGATGCTTTTGCTGAAACCATGCCGGATTTCTTTCCTGCATGTCCCGCGTGACGGCCATCTCCTCAACGACGGCATGAAACGTTGGATCAGCCAATATCGCTTTGAGCTTTTCCTTCGATACCGTCTGCAAAACCACCCACGGATTATGGGTAAACTCCCACAGATCGGGATCCAGCATCTGCCAGATTTTATCGGCGCTATGGTTCCATGACCATTGCAGATCGAGCGCCAGCCTCTCCAAGAGGCCATATCCATAGATCTCATGCCGTCCGTTGATCGTCTTCATGTTTTTCCTAAAGCTGTACTCACAACCGATTGCGCCTCGTCCAAAATCCGCTGCAGATGATCTTTTCCGACAAAACTCTCGGCATAGATCTTATAAATATCTTCGGTGCCCGACGGCCGCGCGGCAAACCAGCCATTTTTTGCGATGACCTTGACACCCCCGATCGGAGCGCCATTGCCCGGAGCATGCGTCAGAATCGATTCGATTTTCTCTCCCGCCAGCTCAGAATCGACAATCAGGGCCGGCGACAGTTTTTTGAGAATTTCCTTTTGCCTTTTCGAAGCTTTCGCTTCGATCGAGCCGCTGAACGCACACCCAAGCTCGCTTGTCAATTGGCGAAAAATTTCTCCCGGATCTTTTTTACAGCGCGCCGTCATTTCAGCGGCCAGAAGAGCCATCGCGATGCCATCCTTGTCCGTCGTCCAAACGCTCCCGTCCATCCGTGCCAACGTGGCCCCGGCGCTCTGCTCACCGGCAAAAGCCAATGAACCGTCGAAAAGACCAGGTACAAACCATTTGAATCCCACAGGAACTTCGTAGATTTTTCGATTCAGCTTGGCCGCCACGCGATCGATCATCTGGCTGCTCACAACAGTCTTACCAATGGCCGATGACTTCTTCCATTGAGGGCGATGCTGAAAGAGATAATCAATCGCTGCGCAAAGATAATGGTTGGGGGGAAGCAATCCCGCGCTTTTCGTCACGATGCCGTGGCGATCGTGGTCGGTGTCGCAGGCGGCGGCAATCGCAAAGCGATCCTTCAATCCGATCAGCGATTGCATAGCATAGGAAGAAGAGGGGTCCATCCGGATCTTACCGTCCCAATCGACGCTCATGAAGCGAAACGTCGGATCGATCGTCTGATTCACAACCGTCAGATTGAGGCCGTATCGGCGCGCGATCGGCTCCCAATAATGAACGCCCGCCCCGCCCAATGGATCAATCCCGATGCTGATTTGCGTTTGACGCAAAATCTCCATATCGATCAAATGGCCCAAATCCTCGACATAGGGACGGATAAAGTCGATCCGGCTCATCGCATGCTTCGCCGTTTCATACGCGAGCCGCCGGACCTTTCCCCAATCAGACCCCATCAACTCGTTCGCCCTCTCTTCGATCCATCCCGTCACCGCCGTCTCGGCGCCGCCTCCGTGCGGCGGATCGTATTTGATCCCTCCCTCGTCGGGAGGATTGTGCGATGGCGTAATGACGATGCCGTCGGCAAGCACTTGGCGGCCCCGATTGTGGGTTAAAATGGCATGCGAAATGACCGGCGTCGGAGTATATTCGTCGTTTTCGGCCAGGATCACTGACACGCCATTCGCTGCCAACACTTCGATCGCACTCATATAGGCCGGCATGGATAGGGCATGGGTATCGAGGCCCATGAATAAAGGGCCGCCAATGCCCTGCGATTGGCGATATTCGCAGATCGCCTGCACAATGGCACAGATATGCCGCTCGTTGAATGCTGTGTGGAATGAAGATCCCCGATGGCCTGACGTACCGAAAATAACCCTTTGTTCAGGGACAGCCGGATCGGGAATTTGCTCGTAATAGGCCGCCACCATGCGAGATACATCAATGATCTGGTCTTTTGTCGCCGGTTTTCCCGCCTGTGGGTGCCGTTTCATGATGAACCTCGAATCGAATCCCTGCTTCTCCAGATCACATAGACCGCCGGAACCACGAGTAATGTAAGAAGAGTCAAGGAAATGAGCCCTCCCCATAAAGGCGCTGCGATACTCCGGGCGATATCAGATCCCACCCCGCTGCTCCACATGATGGGGAGCAATCCAAAGATGTTGAGAGCCACGGCCATGATTAAAGGCCGTACTCTCGACGCCCCATGATTGACAACCATATTCATGAGGTCTTCTTGCGAGTTCATGCGATTTTCCTGCGACCATTTTTGAAATCCTTCCTCGAGATAAACGACCATGATCGCCGTTGTCTCAGCCGCTGTCCCCAAAAGAGCGATCATGCCCACCCAAACCGCCACGGAAGTATGATAGCTCACGGCAAACATGAGCCAGACAGCTCCAATCGCTGCAAAGGGAACGGACAGCATGACGATCAGCGTTTGTGCGATCCCTCTAAAATTGAGATAAAGAATCAGAGCGATGAGGATCAACGTGAGAGGAATCACCACTTTCATCAAAGCCTGAATTCTCTCCATGAACTCATACTGGCCGGTCCATTGGAGGTAATAGCCGACAGGCAGTTTCAAATTTTGTGCGACGGCTTTTTTGGCATCTTTCACATAACTGCCGATATCCCGTCCTTCGATGTCGATATAGACCCATCCCGTCAGGGATCCCATCTCATCTTTGATCATCGGAGGACCCATGACAGCCTGGATCGTGCCCAGCTGGCCCAGAGGGACGTGTTCCACGCGGCCCTCTGCGGCGTCCGATTTCATCATGATGGGAACCAGGATCCTTTGCAATTGATCGATATTATCCCTGAGTTCCCGCGGATAGCGCACATTGATTTTGTATCTCTCGCGCCCTTCAATGGTTGTATCCACATCCAGACCGCCGACCGCCGTTTCGACGATTTCCTGCACGTCCATGACCTTTAATCCATAACGGGCGATTGCGGCGCGATCCGGGGTAAAATCGATAAAGAACCCTCCCATTTCCCTCTCGGCATACACGCTCCGCGTTCCCGGGACTGTTTTGAGAATCATTTCAATCTCTTCTCCCAGAGTTGCAATGGCGCTGAGATCCTTTCCAAAAATTTTAATCCCGACCGGCGTACGGATGCCGGTCGTTAACATGTCAATACGGGCTTTGATGGGCATGGTAAAGGCATTTTGCACTCCCGCCAACTGCAGAGCCCGGTTCATTTCTTCCACCAATCGATCCTTGGTCATCCCCGCGCGCCACTCGGACTTTGGTTTTAGGGTAATGACCGTCTCGATCATCGAAAGGGGCGCGGGATCGGTCGGTGTTTCGGCGCGACCCGCTTTGCCAAAAACGGTTTGGACTTCCGGAAAACTGCGCAAAATTTTGTCCTGCGTCTGTACCAGCTGTCTGGCGGCCTCAATCGAAATTCCCGGTGTGGTAATGGGCATAAAGAGAATGGTTTCCTCATCCAGCGGCGGCATAAATTCCGAGCCCAGCCGTTGATAGACGGGAATGGTCAAAAGAATGAGAAGAAGGCACCCGCCGACGACAGCCATCCGAAAACGCACGCAAAATCGCAACACGGGTTGATAGGCCGCAATGCAAACCCGGGTCACCGGGTTTTTCATCTCCGGTCTGATCCGGCCCCGAATAAACGTCACCATCAGCGCCGGGACGAGAGTGACTCCCAGGATCGCGCCGAAAACAACGGAAAAGGTTTTCGTGTACGCTAACGGGGAAAAGAGACGGCCTTCCTGTTCTTGGAGAACGAACACAGGGAGGAAGCCAATGACGATCACAAAGAGCGAGGCGAAAATACTGGGGCCGATTTCTTTGGCCGCCTCAATGACGATATTGGTCCGGGAGCGTTTTTCTCCCTCCCGTTCCAATTTTTTATGGGCATTTTCCGTCATAATGACGGCGGAATCAACGATGTCGCCGATGGCGATGATGATACCCGCCAAAGACATGATGTTCGCATTGATGCCCATGTAATACATCGGGATAAAGGAGATCATCACAGCGATGGGTAGAGTGATGATCGAGACCAGAGTCGAGCGAAAATGGAAGAGGAAGATGAAAATGACCAACGAAACAATGATAATTTCCTCGACCAACGCCTCCGTTAAGGTATCGATGGAATGCCGGATGAGCGTGGAGCGATCATAGGTCGGGACCACCTTGATTCCCGGAGGGAACGAAGGCTCCATCTCTTTGAGCTTTTCCTTGACCCGATCGATCACTTGGGCCGTATCTTCGCCGACGCGCATCACGACAATCCCGCCCACAACCTCCCCTTCCCCGTTGAGTTCCGCCAGTCCTCGGCGAATATTTCCCCCGATTTGAACGCGGCCGACGTCTCGGATTAAAACAGGAGTGCCCTTCTGGTCGGTTCCGACAACGATTTGCTCGATCATGCCCGGATCGGTGATATAGCCGCGCCCTCGAACGGCATATTCATGCTCCGCGAGTTCAATGACGCGGCCGCCGACGTCCCCATTCGATCGGGGAATCGCTTCTTTGATATCGGAAATCGAAAGATGATAGGCTTGCAGTTTCGTTGGATCGATCTCGATCTGATATTCTTTTTGATAGCCTCCCACACTGGCCACCTCAGCAACCCCGGGTACGGAGGTCAGCCAGTAGCGCAAATACCAATCCTGAAAAGAGCGCAGGTCCTGCAGAGAATTTTTTCCCGATTCGTCAATAAGCGCATATTCAAAAATCCAGCCGACGCCCGTGGCATCCGGCCCGAGCTGGGGCGTCACTTTCTCGGGTAGTTTGCCCTGCAGCTTGGACAAGTACTCTAAAGCGCGGCTCCGCGCCCAGTATAGATCTGTGCCATCCTGAAAAATAACGGATACAAAGGACATACCAAACATGGTAAAACCCCGCACCAGTTTCACTTTCGGAGCGCCCAGAAAAGCGGTGACCAGCGGATAGGTGATCTGATCTTCGACTAAATCAGGGCTGCGCCCCATCCACTCGGTAAAAATGATCACCTGCGTATCGGACAGGTCGGGCAAAGCATCGATGGGTGTTTTGTGAATCGTCCAAACGGACCAGAGCAAAACAAAGCTGGTCACAATAAAAACAATGGAGCGGTTTTTCCCACAAATCTCAATGAGTTTACCGATCATGATTTTTCTTTTGTCCCATTTCCATGCCCTGCATGCCGCCGCCCGTGGCCCTGAGCCGGCTTTCTGAATCGATTAAAAACTGCGCACGCGTCGCCACCTCTTCGCCCGGTTCAAGGCCATCAATGACCTGATCATACAATCCCGCCTTGAATCCCAATTGCACCTCTCTCGGCTCAAAACGCCCTTTTTCCGTCGACACAAAGACGATTTTCCTGAGTCCCGTATCAATGACAGCGGACTGGGGAACCGCCAATACTTTGCCTGTTTTGATGTGGATTTCCACTGTGGCATACATGCCGGGCTTCAGATATTCATCCGGATTATCGAAATCAAAGCGGACTTTCATTGTTCGGGTGCTCGGCTCAACCACGTAGCTGATAAATGCCACTGAACCGATGAGCTGTTTTTGGGGCCATGCAGGAAGAGAAAGAGTGGCTTTTTGACCCATCCTGATCCATGCAATATCCTGTTCGTAGATGTCCGCCATCACCCAGACATGGGACAGATCGGCAATGGTGAAAATCGTCATTCCCGGCTCGACATTCATCCCGACGAATGCATTTTTGTTGATGACCACTCCTTCGACTGGAGAATCAATCGTTAAGGTTTTGGAAGGAATACGATTTTCCGTTAAACGCTGGATTTCCGGCTCGGGAACATCCCATAATTCCAGGCGTTGCCGGGCCGCTTCCAAAAGGTCCGCATTGGATTGTGCGATCTCCTCGCTGAACATTCCCTGTAGCGGCCGCTCTTCGCTTTTGAGGGCCAATAAATACTCTTCCTGGGCGGTCAATAAATCGGGGCTATAGACAGAAAAAAGAGGCGCTCCTTCACTCACCGGCATTCCTGTAAAATTGACAAAGAGCTTTTCGATCCATCCCTTGAATTTGGTTTGAACATGGGCCATTCTTCTTTCATCGACTTCCACAACGCCTACGGTGCGGATATCTTTAGATAAATCGCGAATTTTTACTTTTTCCGTTGCCACTCCAAACAGCTGCATTTTTTCCGGATCGATTTGAACGGCTGCATAGCCGCTCATGTGTTGTGGGTCATGCGGCATGCCTTCCATCGAGGCATTCGCTATGCTTAATAGGACAATGGCGGCCAAAATCATTGCATTTCCTCCCAAGGTACGCCGATCGCACGTTCCAATTCGGCCATTAAAGACTCCCTTTCCGCCCGGACGCGCTCATATTCCAATGAAATATCCTGATATTGCCGACGGGTATCCAGAAGAAATAAAAATCCGCCTTTCCCGGATCGATAACTGGATTCAGACGCTTTGAGCGCTTCCCTGATTTTGGGAAGCAGTCCCGTTTCATATAAAAAAAATCTCTCTTCACTGGCTGTCAGCTGGCCCAAAATCTCCTGAATTTGTCCGCGGATCCGTGCTTCCATTCCTCTGAGAGCGTTCATGCCCGCCGAAGCCCTCGCCTCGGCCTCGCGCACCTGCCGCTTTTGCCGCAGCCCCACCCACAGGGGGATTTTGAAACCGATACTGGCTTCCCAGGCATTATCTTTTCGGTTGCGGGTCATCTGTTCGTATCCCGCAGAAACGATGATGTCGGGGAAATATTCTCTTTTGGCCAGCCGCGCCATCATTTGCTGCTCATCCACCATGGCCTGAATCTCTTTTAATTCGGGCCTGTTCCGGATCGCCAAACTTTCAAGGTTATCAACGGGGACATTCATGGATGATTTAAAATCATCTATGGGCGGCCCCAATGTGCTTTTTGGGGGCCTGTCCAGGATGGCATTGAGAAGAGAAACAATAAAAATCCGGTCCGCTTCAATCGTTAGCCATTGCTCATCCAGCACTTGCAACTCGATCTGTACTTTAGCCACTTCTTCGTAACCGGCCAGGCCCGATTTATATAAAGCCAAACTCGCATCGATGAGATTTTTAACCAGCTCGCGATTGTGTTGATTGATCTGATCCGATGCGCGATTAAAAAAAAGCTGAAAGTAAAGTTTTTTGGTTTGTAAGACCAAATCGCGTTCTGTAATTATTTCCTGACTTTGAAATTGTTTCAGAACCTCTTCGGCGACTTTCCCTTTTAATCCCAATTTTCCCGGGAAAGGAAATGTTTGGGAAATCTGATACTGGAGCATGGGAAGGAATTCACTGTTGGCTTTAAAATTGTTATAATCGCTCATAAACCTGAATTCCGGATCATCGATGACCTGGACGCGGGAGACCACTTCAGCGGCCGCCCGAATGCGATCGCGAGCGGCCTCCAGATCCGGATTGCGCTTCAATACCTCTCCGATCAATGTGTTTAATGGCAAAGAAGACCCGTTCAATGGATCTTCCTCAGAAAAAAGCGGACCCACATTCATCGCAATAAAAACTAATAAATGGCTCACGCTTTTGTTAAGGGATCGTTCAAAAATAACTTTTAGCGTTCTCGAGGGAAAAATCGATTTATCTATTGAGAATTTTTCCTTGCAGAGAGAAACAAGACTCTCAGCTGCGGAAAAATTCTCAAAATCTAAACCGT
>Ga0206225_1000011_pt1 | contig 46083 bp, 26 predicted proteins | sample MancosB2_FD_155470 | JGI IMG/M metagenome (GOLD analysis project Ga0206225, IMG submission 155470) | Subsurface sediment microbial communities from Mancos shale, Colorado, United States - Mancos B2 | ecosystem: Environmental > Terrestrial > Deep subsurface > Rock core/Sediment | place: USA...
TGATTGTCCAATTATCGCCGGCGGCCGGCCCAGTCAGAATATCGTTCGTGCTCATTCCGGTCAGTTGCTGAATCGATGTGAAGGTCGTGATGCCGGCTCCCGGATTAATCGCTCCGATAGAGGGTCCCGTCGCACTCCAGTCAACTAAGCCTACTCCGCCTGGTCCCGTGACTACATTACTACCACCCCCGCCATCAATGCCCATTCCGCCAATGCCGGTGATGACTCCACCTATCGTAAAAGTATAGTTATCGTCGCCAGCTCCTGCGACTAGCTTTTCCATGCCGCTAAAGGAGATCCCCGATGCGAGAGAGCCTCCATTCGACGCATTAATCGTCCATGTATCACCGCTGTCTAGCCCAGTCAGGGTATCATTCGTGCTGTTTCCAGCAAGTTGCTGAATCGATGTGAAGGTCGTGATGCCGGCTCCCGCATTAATCAATCCGGTAGTAGCTCCTGTAACGCTCCACGCCACTCCGGCCGCTCCTCCTGGCCCCGTGATTACATTGGTACCGGCTCCCCCGTCGATGCCGATTCCACCGATACCGGCGATTCTTCCAGCGGTTGTAAAAATAAAGTTATCGTTGCCAGCTCCTCCGACAAGCTTTTCCATGCTGCTAAAAGAAAGTCCCGATGCAACAAAGCCCCCGTCTTGCGCATTAATCGTCCAGGTATCACCGCCGGCAAGTCCAGTCAGAGTATCTTTCGTGCTATTTGCGGCAAGTATCTGAATCGATGTGAATGTAGTGACGCCGGCTCCCGAATCAACCGATCCGGCAGTAGCTCCTGTAATACTCCAGGCCACTGGGTTTATCCCGCTAGGCCCCGTGATGGTATTTGTACCGCCGCCGCCATCGATGCCGATTCCGCCGATGCCGGTGATGACTCCAAATGTCGTAAAGGTAAACAAATCATTACCAGCCCCTCCGACAAGCTTTTCCATCCCGCTAAAGTTGAATACTGCTAGATAGCCCCCATTACTCGCATTGATTGTCCAATTATCACCGGCGGCCGGCCCAGTCAGAATATCGTTCGTGCTCATTCCGGTCAGTTGCTCAATCGATGTGAAAGTCGTGGCGCCGGCTCCCGGATTAATCGCTCCGATAGAGGGTCCCGTCGCACTCCAGTCAACTAAACCTGCTCCGCCTGGCCCCGTGACTACATTACTACCGCCCCCGCCATCAATGCCCATTCCGCCAATGCCGGTGATGACTCCAGCTATCGTAAAAGTATAGTTATCGTCGCCAGCTCCTCCGACAAACTTTTCCATGCCGGTAAAGGAGATCCCCGATGCGAGAGAGCCTCCATTCGACGCATTAATCGTCCATGTATCACCGCTGTCTGGCCCAGTCAGGGTATCGTTCGTGCTGTTTCCGGAAAGTTGCTGAATCGATGTGAAGGTCGTGATGCCGGCTCCCGCATTAATCAATCCGGTAGTAGCTCCTGTAACACTCCACGCCGCTGCGGCCGCTCCTCCTGGCCCCGTGATTGTATTCGTACCGGCTCCCCCATCGATGCCGATTCCGCCATCGCCGGAAAGTTTTCCCGCCGTCGTAAAAGTAAAGTTATCGTTGCCAGCTCCTCCGACGAGCGATTCAATGCCGGTAAAGGAGATTCCCGATGCTGTAAGAGAGCCGCCATCCGCCGCATTAATCGTCCAGGTATCACCACCCGCAGGTCCAGTCAGCGTATCGTGCGTGCTATTTCCGGCGAGTAGCTGAATCGATATGAACGTCGTGGCTCCCGCCCCCGGATCAATCGATCCTGCGGCAGCTCCCGTAACACTCCAGGCAATAACACCTGCTCCGCTTGGCCCGGCGACAGAATTGCTGCCACCACCCCCTTCGATGCCGATTCCCGCGATTCCGGTGATGATTCCCGCTGCGGTAAAAGCAAAGTCGTCATTGCCTGCGCCCCCGACGATTTTTTCCATGCCGGTAAAGGAGATTCCCGAGGTAGTCAGGGAGCCTCCGTTCAACGCATTAATCGCCCACGTATTACCGCCCGCAGGTCCCGTTAATGTGTCATCGGTCGAGCCGCCGGCCAGATTGTCGATATTGGCAAAGGTCGTCGCCCCTGAAGCGCCGGCCGGATTGAGGCTTCCTGCATTCGCGCCGCTGATCGACCATGCGTTAACAAGGTTGGGGCCCGTAACCGTATCGGTTCCTGTGCCCCCAGTGATTCCCGTCGCTCCATTCAACTGAAACGCTCCCGTAAACGTAAAGCTGTCCGCTGCCGACCCGCCAGTGAGAGCGGCGATATTGGCAAATGTGGTGGCTCCGCTCGCCCCCGTCGGGGTCAGAGTTCCGGTATTATCGGCGGTGATCGACCAGGTATTGACGACATTGGGGCCGGTGAGAGAATTGGACCCTGCGCCGCCATCAATACCCGTCGCGCCATTTAACCGATATGCGCCGGTAAAGGTAAAGCTATCAGCCGCATTACCGCCAATGAGAGAGCCGACATTGGCAAATGTGGTGGCGCCGCTCGACCCGGTCGGGGTCAGACTTCCCGCATTATCGCCGGTAATCGACCAGGCATTAACGACGTTAGGGGCGGTAAGGGAATTGGCCCCTGCCCCGCCATCAATACCCGTCGCGCCGTCTAATCGGAACGCCCCGGTAAAGGTAAAGGTATCCGCCACCGATCCGCCGACGAGAGCGCCGATATTAGTAAACGTGGTAGCGCCGCTTGCCCCCGTCGGGGTCAGAGTCCCTGCATTGTCGGCGGTGATCGACCAGGCGTTGACGACATTGGGGCCGGTGAGAGAATTGCTCCCTGTGCCGCCGTTAATGGAACCGCTGATTTGAAAGGCTCCGGCAAAGGTAAAGCTATCCGCTGCCGTTCCACCGGTCAGAGTGCTGAAACTGGAAAACGTGGTGGCGCCGCTCGACCCGGTCGGGTTGAGCGATCCGCCATTATCCGCGGTGATCGACCAGGCAGTAGCGATGTCGGGGCCGGTGATGGTATTGGTTCCTGCGTTCCCGGAAACGCCCGTCGCGCCATTTAACCGATACGCGCCGGTGAAGGTCACCGCATCGTTCGCCGTGCCGCAAACCAGAGCGCCGACATTGGAAAATGTGGTGGCGCCGCTCGCCCCGGTCGGCGTCATCGTTCCCGCGTTATCGCCGGTAATCGACCAGGCCGTATTGACATCCGTGCCGGTGAGGGAATTGGTTCCGGTGCCTCCGTTAATACCCGTTGCGCCGTTTAACCGGAAGGCGCCGGTGAACGTAAACGTATCAGCCACCGACCCACCGATGAGAGCGCCGATATTGGAAAATGTCGTGGGGCCGCTTGCCCCCGTCGGGGTGAGCGCTCCGGCATTATCGGCGGTGATTGTCCAGGCGTTGACGACATTGGGGCCGGTGATGGAATCGGTTCCTGCGCCGCCATTAATGGCGCTGACGGCAAAGGCGCCGTTGAACGTGAAATTGTCTCCTGCATCGTTTCCCGTGAGGATCTGAACGTTGGAGAATGCAATATTCGTATTGAGCGTGCCGGCGTTATCTGCGGTAATCGTCCACGTATTGGTCGTGCTGGGGCCGGCGATCGTATTCGTTCCGCCATTGCCGCTCAAAGTGGCTGTTTGGGCCGAGGTAGTGATAATATTGTAATTATCATTGAAGCCGCCTCCATTGATCTGAAAGGAACCGGACGTCGTTACTGTCGCGCTCAGATTCAGCACCCCCGCCGCTGCCGGGCCGATATAAAATGTCACACTCTGATTGCCCGAATTGACAAGGGCGCCATTGACGCTGATCGTTCCGCCGTAGACGATTAGGGGCGTTGCATAAGTACTATAGGCGCGCATGTCGACGGTCCCCGTCCCCAGCGCCGCCCCGAAAGTAATGGAAGTGAAGCTGGCTCCCAGAAAATTGAGTTCGGCTGTCGTTAAATTCAGCGTCCCGACAGCTCCATCGGCCAGGCCGATCGAGGTGCTGGCCGTCAGAGGCTGGATCTTCAAGGTGCCCGTCCCGCTCAAGGCGGCGCCAATGGCCATCGTATCCGCCGTGAGAGTGATGCTCATACCGGCCCCTGTCGATACGGCGCCGCCCGTGTTGATGACGCTGTCTACGAGAGTCACCGGATTATTGAACGTATAGGCGTTGACCGTCATGGTGCTCGCGCCATCGCTTCGCCCGATGGTCAGACTCGATGCCCCGGCTTGAATAGTGTCGAGTTCCGCTGCGATGATGTTTAGTGTCCCCGCGCCGCCCGCCAAACCGATACTGGTCGCTACCGTTTTCTGTTCAATCAGGATCGCCCCGGTCGTTTGAATGGTACCAGACGCCAGATTCATTGTATCGGCTTCGAGAGTCAGATTCCCTGTAGTGTTGGCGTTTCCCAGTGGATCGGATAAGCGTATGCCATCTTCGGCCAGATCAGATGGTGTTCCAGTGAGAACAATATTTTTGGGAGAAACCGTGTCCGCTGTAATGCCTGCGGATGTGTTAATATTCACCCCGTTTCCCGTTGATCCGGATCCCGTTCCAGTGAGGGTAATCGTTCCCGCGGTAACGCCACCATAAGTCACTCCTCCATTCGCATTCATCGAAATACCGTGGCATGCGGTCGTCGTTCCATTCGAGCTTCCCGTCAAAGTGATTGAACCATCCGCCGTCGTGACACGAGAGCCGGTCTCATCGATTAAAATACCATTATTGCTACCAGTACCCCCTCCCCCTGTTCCATTGATCGTAATCGGCGCGGCTAATGCAGCCGCTCCGGTCGAAGTGACTTTTGCCGATCCAGAAATCACCACGCCGCTATTGTTTGATGTGCCGGCACCTCCTACGCCCGTAATGTTAATCGCTCCGGTGACAGACGTGATGAGAGAATTGGCGCCATCAATCGTCACCCCTGTATTGGTCGTTTGCGCCGCGGCGCCGGTTCCATTCAACGCAATGGTGGCGATGCCCGTCGATGTAATTGAGCCACCCACGTGAATATAAATCCCGTGATTAAAGCTGTTTCCTGTCCCACTAGTGGCATGGCCTATACCGGTCACGCTGATCGCGCCGTCCACCGAGGTGATTTTGGCGAGCGCTCCAGTAATCTCTACACCATAATTATTGGCGCTGTTGATTGTTCCTCCATGTCCGGTAATACTGATCGTTGCAGCACTGGCTCCCGCGCCAGTCGATTGAATGATTGCACCAGCGTTGATCTGAACGCCGATATTAGACGTGGAAGTATTTCCCCCTCTCCCATTGAAAATAATGGCGCCTTGCGTGGAAGCGATCGTCACTCCCCCGGCCACTGTGATGCCATTAAAGGTTCCCGCGCTTGCACCTCCGCTATTAGCGGTAAAATCCATCGCTGTAAAAGAGCCTATTCCCGTGTTGGTAATGTTAGAGCCTAAAGACATGGCCCTGTTCGCTGTCAGAGTTAAAGTCGTGGCCGCTGCCCAGGCAATCGAAGCACCGGCTGACCAGGTTATGTTACCTGTTCCCCCCGCTCCACCCGCTGTGGTGACAAGGATATTGGTCGTACCCAATCCAGTCTGTAAGTCGCCGTTATTTAATGTTCCGCTAGCTCCAGGAGGGTCATACACTCCGGGAGCCGTGGGAAATGCCGGACTGCTCGCAGCCGCGCTGATCGTGATATCAGAAGGGTCGAGAAGAAGGATTCCTATTTTGCCATGTGGAGCGAGTGTATTGACCAGTCCATGGTAATCGAATGTTTTTAAACACGAAACTTCGACAAAACCGCCATTGCCTCCTATTTTCCCTCCCTGTGCTTCTACTGTTCCATAGAAATATTGAGCTTCTTTTCCCCAAGCGACGACCTTTCCTCCATCGCCGATATCATCCACACTTGCCTTGAGCAGGACATCGGGGCCAACATAGGTTGTCGTTGCGAGGGGAATAGGCGGGAAGTGATTCGGATCTCCCCCGATGCAAATCGTTCCACCGCCTGATTTTCCCGAGACGTCAATGGTGCAATGATCGATGAGATCGACCGATTCACCCAGAACGTGGACCGTTCCCCCGGTTTGATCGCCCCTCTGTGCCACGAGCGTGCCCGATACGGTCGTATTATTTTTTTCCGCCTGGATGACGATGCGCCCTTCCTGCTCGCCGGTTCCAGCCGCTTCGATGATCCCCGTTTGATTGATAGCCAGAGAATAGGCGCTGCCGCCGGCGGCGCGGATCTCGGCCTGGACGGCTTCGATCGAACCGCCATTGTCGATTCGGCCGACTGCCTGGGGTTTAATGAATATTTTTTGGCCGCCTTGAGGAGATAGCAGCACTTCGGACGCCCCCGCCAGTGCAGCGGTTCCGTTTTTGGCCTGGATGATTCCTGTGTTTTCCACTTCGCGCGCGATCAGGACGACGTCACCCTCCAGGGCCTCGATCAGCCCCAGATTGATGATGCGCGCCTCGGAAGCTCCTCCGATGCCCATGGCCTGATTAGCGAGGAATGCTTCGTCGGCGATCTCTAAAGTGGTGGCGACAAATCCATTCGTCTGGATTTTCCCGTGAGGGCCGATCAGAACGCCCTGCGGATTGATCAAATAGACCTTGCCGCTTGCCAATAGCGATCCGTCAATGGTAGACGGAAGAGCGCCGATGACGCGGTTTAAAATCGCAGCGTCTTTCGACGGCTGCATGAAATGGGCGATTTCTCCTGCCCGGATCGAAAAATCCTGCCAATGGATGACCGCCCGGTCGGACGATTGGACGATCCACGTTTCATTTCCCTGAGAACAAACGGTCACCTCGCCCTGTTTGACGACATGGACACTGGGATTGGCGGCAAGTTGACAACCTAAACAAAGAAATAGAGAGCGAATCCAGCCGTTCAATTTCATCATGAGGAATCTCTTCGAATCATTGTTGGGGCGGATACGGAATCGATTTTTAATGTCTTATGAGTCAGCGCGATCTGCACAGAGTGCGAATTAATATCATCTCCGTTATAGATTGCAAATAAATGAAAATAAAAAGCAAAAATATCTGACCGAATAATCATCACGAGCAACGCCCATCAACCATTAATTCGGTATATAACTAATACTTATTTAAAAAGCAATCTGTGCGCCTACATGAAGCCTTGAATGTCTGTGAGAATGGGTAGCAATGTTATTGACACTACTTAATTGTCCTCCGTAATCGATGCGGATCAATACGTGATCATTAAAATTATACCGCAGGGCAGGCCCTGCCGATGCCAGGATCGTCGCATGATTTTCCACTACATGGGGATCGTCGATCAAAGAAAGGCCAAAGTCCACAAATCCAAGGAACTGCAATTCATGTTTTTTGTCCTTTCCTGAGATATGAATGGAAGGAAAGCGAAGTTCGTTTTTCAACAAAAGGCCGCTTTCCGAGATCACTTCATATTCTTCATAACCTCGGACCGTATAGTAACCGCCCAAAGGAAACTCCTCGCTGGGGAGCAGTTTTCCATTCGCGAGCTGAAAAACTCCATTCATGACCCACGAAAAGCGATGAGGAAGCTCGAGGATTTCGTCTACGTGGATTTTTCCATAATAATACGAGCTCTTGGCTCCCGCCCGTTCTGTTTGAAAGCAGCTGGTTTTGTTAAAGGCGGTCATATTGCCCGGGCTGAGATAAACGATGATTCCAAAAGAGGTCGTGCTGCGCTGATCATTGAGTTTTCCTTCATACCCCAATGCAAATTGGGATATGTCGATAAAGTTGTTAAATACCGATTGAACGCCGAACGAGAGAAAGTTATTCGTTCTTTTAAATTCGTATCCCACAAAAAATTCACTATCCCAGGAAGAGATCGTCAAGGGGATGGAGTAGCGTCCACATATTTGCCATCCTTTCCCAGACATATTGACCCCAGCATCTGAGGAAGGTCTGGTATGGGTGTAAGAGCCGTATACCTTAAAAATATCGCGCCAGGGTAAAGGAATTGCATAACTGCCGACATGGGCGTACCAGATTTTAGGCTGCGTTTCGCTAATGAATAGATAATTCAGCTGATGTTCCTGACCAAAAACATTCCCGAGATTAATTCCTCCCAAAAAGCGAGGGGTTTTTGTCAACGGGTTGCCGGTATTTTCAAATCCGCCATAAACCCTGATTGGGACACGGTCTTTAGTAACAAGAGTGATATTCGTCTCTCCTAACGCATTTCCAGGCTCATAGATCAACGAAGTCGAGCGAAAAAGATTTTGATTGATCCAGACTAAATCCTGATTAATTGGGGCTGATTGAATGATTTCACCCGGCTTGATACGGAGCTTCGACGCAATCTTCTCATTAGAAAAATAACGAGCGCCTTCCGCGTGAACTGATCCAAGTTTTCCGACTAGGATCAAAACAGAAACGGTGCCGCATGCGATATCTTGACCGGCTGGAACAAAGACTCCAATGATCGGAAAGCCGCGCTTCTGATAAAAATGAATGACCTCTCTTTTTAAATCCTGAATCGTTTCTGCGGAAAAAGGTTGCTGGAGAAACCGCGACATCGCATCGATAAATTTTTGTTCATCGATCACATTCATTTTTAGTTGAACACCCTCGAGCATACAGAAATCTTCGAGTTTTGTATCTGGCGTATCGTAAAAAACAATTCCTTTTAAATGGTCTGTCCAAACTTTTTCATTCGGGGAATTTTGCTTTTCTTGATTAGAGATATCCTGATGAATAATGCCTATCGATTCATTCTGCAAGTCCAATTGAGGTTCTTGTTTCTCAGCAAACAAACAGAAAGCCTGATTAAAAATGAGCGATAAGAAAAAATTTTTCACTTTCCATTCCACTAATCTTTTTTCAATTTTATATATCTGGTCATTACCCGCAAGTAGAGATCAGGGAAATTGCAAGAAGATTTTTGTGATAAAGAAGCTCTCGGATCATGTCGGCGAGATTCCGGCACGCGAATCGTTAACCCGACTGCTCGGTTGACGTGTCCGGTTTGTCTATGCGTTTGCCTAGATTTTTTGAGCGGTGCCTAACAAAAGAAAGCTTGCCGGCTGGAGCCCCGAGTACCTCTTGAAGATCTTAGCTCGACTTTGTACATTTTTAGGACCGAAGGCCTCGATGGATTTGCCCTCTGAGGCGTTAATTTAATAAGGAAGGGGTTAACTATCCCCTTCCTTATTAAATTAACACCTCGTTGGACCAGAGGTCGAACGTCAGAGGGCAAATAGGCGAGGCAGGCGGCCCTAAAAATGTACAAAGTCGAGCTTAGGAGTCAAGTGATTTTTCTTGCAATTTCCCTGCTCAGAGGGCAAATCCCTCGAGGCCTTCGGCCCTAAAAACGTACAAAGTCGAGATCCTACTTGATTAATGTCGTTTGTTTAGTATGATGATTGTGAACTTAAATTATGGGTGATTATGCCTTGGTGGGTCAATAATGGGGTTCGCTTTTCAAACGCATCTCCGAGAAGTGATGAGTGCAGCATTTGTAAAAATACATTGGAAAAAGACGTTGTTGGTCATTTAACCCATTTATTTCATGCGACTTGTATTGGTAAATGGTTTGCGGCGCAAAGAAAGCATGAAGGATCCCAACCGTCATCGATTTGGGGTAGAGTGTTTAGTGCGAAGAAGGAGTCCTCTTCTTGTCCATTATGTTTTGCGCGGGTTGTCAATGCTGTAGATTTTATTCCGCCTTCTGAAACTCGAGGTGAAAGTTATATAATATCTGAGGATACTTTCATTGCGGCGCTTGAGGGCGCAGCCCAAAATGGGCATTTAGCAGTAATTGAAGGGTTATTTAAAAATTGTTCTTATCGTATACCCTCTCACGCAATAATCGGAGCAGTACAGATTGCAAATGATCATCCTGATGTAGTTTTATTGTTACAACAAGAATTAGTTAATCGTGGAATTTCTGGTGTTCAATGAATCGTTTATTTGCGATTGTTGAAGTTCTTTAGTTTTGTTTATTAGATAGTTAGTTACGTCGGCTTTGCCTTTGTTTGCGGCTGTTTTTATTGCCATTTCAAGTGCTTGTATAAAGACTTTGTTTGTTTTTTGACTTGCCAGCGGATGGTCTTTAAGTATTTGTTTAATTTTTGTTAAATCGCCTTGATGTGCAGCCATTATAAATTGGTTACAAAGGACAATGTTTTTTTCTTCTCCAGAGAAGACTCTTTTTATTCGACCCCAAATAGAATTGGGTGGCAATAACTGCTTAAGTAAGTCTGGCCCAGCGCTAACACTAATTGGTTTGGTTGTATTCACGATCTATCCATGGTATGTTCTTATGTTTTAATTATATCATTTTTTAATAAAACTATCAATCGTTTTATTTGATCAGGAATTTTTTGAACGCACTGCTTGCCTAGCCTGAGTTTACAGGATTGGGGCCAAAAAAGGCCGATTTTCCCTCGTAAAATCGAAAAACGCGCTGTATTACCCCTTGAGCACTTCGCCGATCTCAAAAAGCTCGGCTAATTTCTTTTGTCGCGGCGTCATGCGGTTCAGAGTAAATTCCGAGTTGACTCTTCCATCTTTGGAATAGATCAGAGCAACTTCCTTGATCGCCGACAGATCGTCCAATAGCACAGCCAGTGACACATCTATACCGGCCTCGCAAGCCGTTTTGCGTGCCAACGTAGCCAAGAGCAAAGCTAACACACAATAAAGCGTGTGTACTTCAAGTTTCTGGTCTGTCCAGTGGAAGGCCGGTTGCCATCGGAGATAGTCTCGATTTTTCATGAGCTTAAACGCTTCCTCGATATGAGCGAGCTCCCTGTAGCCACGAACAATCTCATCGGGCAGCAGATCTTGGCAATTAGTGAGTAGTAGAGTTCTTCCGAGACGCGTTTGCATGATCTTTTCGAATGCTGCGCGATTTACGCTATATTTTATGAAGGGCAACCCGTCAAAGTTTTGCTCAACGGTATAGAGTTCTTTCATGTACTGGCCGGAAAGGATCCCTTCAAGAGCGATATTGATTTGCCGTTTTGTGGGTTGCTTTCCCTTCTTTTTGCCGAGCACTCGGGCGAGCAGCGATTTTTCCAATGCTTTCAACTTCTCCTCGCATTTGGCCATCGATGCAGTCAAAGATGCCAATTGCTGGGTGAAGAAGCTTTCTGAGTAGGAAACGATGACCTTGCAGGATTTGCCATGCATTTCGCAATGCGATTCGTATGCCTTGCTCCCAGGCATTGTCATGATCTCTTTAAATTGCTCGATGGGAGTTTCAAAAATTTCCGGCAAAAGATCCGCCTTGATGCCGCCAATGAATCGAGCATCAGAATATAACAATTTTCCCATCGTATCGTCGGTTAAGTTTCCCTTATCGAATACGAGCATCGGATGTTTGCAGGGACCAAAAATTGCAGATCGCCGCTTGAGAAGCTGCTCGGTAATTTCCGGAAAAAAGGCTACATCGGGGACGTTTCCTGGATAGGTTGTGTGGAATAGCGGAATTTGAAAATCTGTGGTTGTCAAGAGCGCAAGATTGACCTGGCGCAAATCGCATCGTTTTTGCTTCTGACGACCTCTTTGAGCAATTTCATTTCGATCATTGTGTGTATTGATGTATGTAAAAAAATTGGTCGTGTCATAGAGGAGAGCATCTGTATCGATATGAAATTCTTGTCTGATGCGCATTGCCAACTGATCCTGAATCTGACCGATCGCTTCTGGAGAGATACGATCCATGTGATTCCAATAACTCTGACTCGTGAACGCGTCCGCAGGAAAACCCCATAGCCGTTGCAGAACAGTTTCTCGATACCAGTCGCCAATTTGCAGCTTGCTGGTCGGCTCCAACGCTCGGTTCAAAGCTGCTAGCAGGATATAGTGACCCAATGAGGGGCCTTGCGCCTTTGATGGGATAATTTTGTTGACTATGTTGATGATTTCCAATCGGTTGGCAAACTTGAGCAAGCCTGCTATGCCTCCTGCCTCAAAGAGAACAGTTTCGGTAGGTTTGATCGGGGCGTTTTTCTGGTAGGCCTCCAAGATTGCTTCAACAGAGCCCAGGTATTTTTGCCAAACGATCCTTGGTTTTCCATTTACTCTCGCGCATTGGACGATGTAATAGTAAGACTTCCCTTTTTTGACCTTCTTGATGAGCGATGGCATAGGGCTTTCCTTTTTTTTCGAGCACCAAGGGTAATACCTGCTCGTTATAATTTTCAAGAAAATCATTTACAAATTCGTAAGTTATTGATAGCCAGAAAGTAGGGTAATACAAAAACATGAAACCAAAAAACGTCACGAATACATAGAGAAATTTTTACGAAAAAATCGGTGAAAAGGAGATCAATCCTGTAAACTCAGGCTAGAGTCCCGCTCCTGAAGGGGTGGGTCTAGGCAAGCAGTGCGTTCAATAAACCGAAACACCTTTACTTAAAGCCTGCAATCGCATACCATAAACCATATACGGAGTACTATTATGGACGTTAGCAACACCCCTTTCCCTGTCAAAAGAGCGCTTAAAAAACTAGGACAGGATCTGCGCGATGCCAGAAAGCGACGCCGAATACCGATGCGGCTTGCTGCAGAAAGAGCGTCGATTAGCCGCACTACTTTAAGCAAGATTGAAAATGGCGATGAAGGTGTTTCTTTGGGAGCGTATGCCAAACTTCTATTTGTTTTAGGAATGATCAGCAGGTTAGCTGACATTGCAGATGCCAAATTCGATGAACTCGGACTGGGACTGGAAGCTGACAGTTTACCCAAGCGCATTCGAATTCCTCGAAAAGAAAGATGAGAAAGCAAAATGGAACAGGCGATATTTGTTTACGTAGATCTTGAAGGGATTTCCATCAAAGTCGGCCAGCTTTGGAGCCATTATCGCCACGGACGAGAGAGCATGTCCTTTGAATATGACCGCAATTGGCTAACACACCCAAACCGATTTTCTTTAGATCCATCATTAAAATTGGTTGAAGGCCCTTTTCATGCGTCCTCCGACAAGCCTCTTTTCGGGGCGCTTGATGATTCCGCACCCGATCGATGGGGTCGTTTATTGATGCGCCGCTCCGAAAGAAAAAATGCAGAACGAGAAAAACGAACAGCCCGCACTTTAAAAGAAATTGATTTTTTATTGATGGTGGATGATGAATCCAGACAAGGAGCTTTGCGTTTTAAACGAGAAGAACAAGGCTCTTTCTTAACCACCTATGATAAAAATCACATTCCTCCGCTAGTTGAAGTTGGCAAACTCTTCGTGGCAGCAAGCCACGTTTTACAAGAATCGGATACTGAAGAAGAGCTCCGACTATTGCTAGCTCCCGGTTCTTCATTGGGAGGCGCGAGACCAAAAGCCTCGATAAAAGACAAAGATGGTCATTTAGCAATCGCCAAATTCTCTAGAAAAGACGACGAGATAGACACAATAGCCTGGGAAGCGCTCGCCCTTACACTCGCAAACAAAGCGGAAATCGCCGTTCCCGAATGGCGCCTTGAACCGATTAATCGCCAACGAATTCTTATATCCCGAAGGTTTGACCGTAGAGAAAATATCCGAGTTCCCTTTCTCTCTGCCATGAGCGTTCTAGCAGCGAAAGACAACGAAATGCATAGTTATCTCGAGATTGCCGATGCCATTCGGCAAATGAGCGGTTCGCCGAAAATCGACCTCGAAGCCTTATGGCGACGCATAGTCTTCAACGTATTAATTTCAAATGTAGACGATCATTTACGCAATCATGCATTTCTTTATACCGGTCAATCTGGCTGGCGCTTAGCTCCGGCCTATGATCTGAATCCCACGCCAACAGATATAAAGCCTAGAATTTTATCCACTTCAATTGATTTGCTGGATCCTGGCGCATCTCTAGATTTAGCAATCGATGTAGTCCACTATTTTGATGTTGTTCCTTTGGTAGCAAAAAAAATTGTAAAAGAAGTTGGTTCAGCTGTGGCCTCCTGGCGAAAAGAAGCATTAAAGCTTAAAATAAAAAAAGCAGAAATTGACCGGATGGCTTCTGCCTTTGAACACGACGATCTTCAAAAATCTTTGAAATTGTAAAACAGCTTTACTATACCGGGAGTGAGTAAAGAATCTCCTCCTTTCAAGGAGGAGATTCTTCAATCACGAGCGGTATAACTCATTCGCGCGATCGGCCGAGCGGCTGGCCCATGAGGCATTTGGTCTCAAGATGCCGGGAAGAATGCCTGATGAGATCATCTTCGAACACGATTCTGTTTTGTTCGAAGAGCAGAATCACGCTGGAGCCGCCAAATGAAAAGTAGCCCTTTTCTTCTCCCTTGCCTACTCTTGCATTCGGCGAATGCGTCTGATGAATGCTCCCGACGCATGTCGCACCAATCTCCGCCATCAAGACATCGCCAAACATCTCTGATTGGATGAGCGACAACGCTCGCTTATTTTCCCAAAGAATGGAAAAGCGCTTGGCCAGCGCCCAGGGATTGACCGAAAAGAGCGGCCCTGGAATTTTTCGAAATGTTTTCAAGAGGCCCGTTACCGGAAAATGAAACCGGTGGTAATCCGTGGGATTCAAACGGGCGATGACCATCGAGCCATCGCAATATTGCTGAGCCAAACGAGAATCTTGTAAAAAAGAGAGTAAATCGAACCGCTGTCCTTTCACATAAAATGCATCGGGCAGCCCAATGCGCGGCACGACGAGATAACGCCCATCGGCCGGCGCGACAGCGCTTCCGAGATCAATCGGTCTTTTTTCCGGTTTGAGCTTGCGTATGAAAAAGTCATTGAATGAATGAAACGATTCAACAGGATCAGCGAACTCTGCCGTATTGATTTTGTATTCTTGAATGAACGGCACAATTTTTTTTCGCGATCGCTGACGCGTTTGCAAATATCCATAGAATCGCGAAATAACGGGCACGCGGGAGAAAATCGGCAAAAAAACAAATGCAAAAAGCCGTGCAGCAAATGAGCGGCCATATAAAAGCGATAGCGCCCAACGGCCATACACTTCTTCTGTACATACTTGCTGTGTCGATCGATCGACGTATTGAATATCTTTCATGAAAAAAAGACTATCATGTGGTAAACATATTTCTTCAAGCCATTTTATAACAAAATTTTATAACAAAACCAGAGCAACCCACAAACAATTATATTTTTATTACCCAAAAACTATGGTCTTTGCTTGTAAAAAATGCACATTTAGCCTAAAATTCTTTAAGAATCGGGGACAAGGTATAACGATATGTTTGGAGTTTTGAAAAAAATATTTGGCACGGCGCAATCGCGGATCTTGAAGCGTTACTCTCGCCTTGTTCCTCAGGTTAACGCATGGGAAGAGCGCTTTCAAAGCCTTTCCGACGACGAAATCCAGCAAAAGACCGCTGAATTCAAAGCGCGCCTCAGCAAAGGGGAAACGCTCGAATCCCTGCTTCCCGAAGCATTCGCCGCCGTTAAGAACGTCTGCCGCCGCATGTGCGGCACCGACGTACACGTCTCCGGCTATGATCAGAAATGGGACATGGTTCCCTATGATGTGCAAATCCTCGGCGCTATCGCGATGTTCCATGGATCGATTGCTGAAATGCACACGGGCGAGGGCAAAACCCTCACCGCCTCCATGCCTCTATACGCCTACGCCCTGACGGGAAAACCCGTCCACCTCATCACAGTCAACGACTATCTCGCCAAGCGCGACTGCGAATGGATCGGCACGATTTTCCGCCGTCTCGGACTCACTGTGGCCTATTTGACCAACGACGTTCCTCCGCATAAACGCAAAGAAGTCTATGCCTGCGACATCGTGTACGGCACGGCTTCGGAATTCGGCTTTGACTACCTTCGCGACAACTCGATGGCGATGAGCAAAAATGAGCAAGTGCAGCGCGGCCATTATTTCGCCATGATCGACGAGATCGACTCGATCCTCATCGATGAAGCGCGCACGCCGCTCATCATCTCGGGCCCCGTACCCGAAAGCCAGCAGATGTACGACGAGCTGAAAGAGGGCGTCGCCCATCTCGTCCGCTCCCAGCGCGATCTGTGCAACCGCATCGCGACCGAAGCGCGCCGCACTCTCGATTCGATCGGCCTTCTGGAAGAAACCGCCGAGCGTCGCAAGCTGAACAAGGAAGACGAAGAAAAGAAACAGGAAGCGTTCAAAAAATTCTGGCTCGTCGGAAAAGGAACGCCGTGCAACAAAATTTTAAAGCGCATCAAGGAAAACCCCGATCTGCGCGCTGAAATCGATCAGTGGGAAACCTATTTCTTTGGCGAAGCGAACAAGGAAGAAAAGTTCAACACGCTCTCGGATCTCTTCATCATTGTCGATGAGCGCAACAATGAATACGAACTCACCGACAAAGGCATCCGCGAATGGAGCGAGGTGAAAAACCAGGGCGCCGACGATTTCGTCATGCTCGATCTCGGCCATGAATACTCCGCCATCGACACGAACGAATCCCTGTCCGACCAGGACAAGATGCAGGCGAAGATCCAACTGCGCGACGATGATGCGAAGAGAAAAGAGCGCTCGCACAATTTGCGCCAGATGCTGCGCGCCAATCTGCTCATGGAAAAAGATATCGACTATATCGTGCAGGAAAACAAGATTGTCATCATCGATGAAAATACCGGCCGCCCCCAGCCCGGACGCCGATTTTCTGACGGACTGCACCAGGCCATCGAAGCGAAGGAAAACGTCGCCATTCAGGGCGAAACGCAGACGTATGCGACGATTACTTTGCAAAATTATTTCCGCATGTATGAGCGCCTCGCCGGCATGACCGGAACTGCCATGACTGAGGCCAACGAGTTCAAGGAAATCTACAAAATCGAAGTCATCGAGATCCCGACATACCGCGCCTGCCAGCGCGATGATGCCGACGACGAGATCTACATGACGGAGCGCGAAAAATACAATGCGATCCTCAAAGAAATCAAAGAAGTGAACAGCAAAGGCCGGCCGATTCTGATCGGATCAGAATCCGTCGAAGTGTCGGAAAAGCTCTCGCGCATCCTCAAGCAAAACAAACTCGAGCACACAATCCTCAACGCGAAAAACCACGCTAAAGAGGCCGAGATCATCGCCGACGCCGGCAAGATGGGCGCGATCACCATGGCGACCAACATGGCGGGCCGCGGCACCGACATCAAGCTCAAAGAAGGCGTCACCGCGCTCGGCGGCCTGCATGTAATCGGCACTACGCGCCACCAGTCGCGCCGCATCGACCGCCAGCTGCGCGGCCGCTCAGGCCGACTCGGCGATCCCGGCTCTTCCAAGTTTTTCGTCTCGTTCGAAGACTCATTGATGCGCCTCTTCGCATCTCCGCGCATGACGGCACTTTTACAGCGCTTCCGTCCGCCGGAAGGAGAGCCAATCTCCGCCAGCGTCCTCAACAAATCGATTGAAACGGCGCAAAAACGCGTCGAACAGCGCAACTATACGATCCGCAAACACACGCTCGAATACGACGATGTGATGAACAAGCAGCGCAAGGAAGTCTATGCCTTCCGCAACGAGCTGCTCTTCGCGGACAACCCGCTTCAAATTGCCACGGAAGTTCTCGAAACCGTCTCGCAGCAACTGGCCGATCGCCACGACATCGCCCGCAGCCAGGAAAAAACAGCCATGCAAAATTACCGCCTTGCGCTGCTCGAGCACTTCCCGGTTCATTTTGAAGAAAGGGATTTCGACGTCGATACTATCTCTGCGCCAGAGCTGGAAAAGAAAGTGTCGAACAAAATCGCCGTCGCTTTCGATATCAAGCTGCAATACCAGCGTCAATTGCTGGGCATGCTGCGCCCCGATTTGCAAGAAAGTGAAAAAGCCCAATCGATCCTGTACGAAGTGGTCCGCAATTTAATGATCCGCAAGATCGACCAGCTCTGGATCGAGCACCTGCTCGCCATCGACCATCTGCGCACCGACGTCCACATGCGCACCGTGGGCCAGAAAGACCCCCTCTTAGAGTTCAAGCACGAATCCTTCGCCCTATTCGATTCGCTCTTACAGCGCCTGCGCCTGGAGATCTCGCGCGATCTGTTCCGCTTTGAGATGATGCCCCAACAATCGCAAGAAGAGCGCCTCAACCAGACAGCGGCCCAGCTCCAGCGCAAGCAGCGCGCGAAGCCAATGCCCCGTCCCGCCATCGAGGAAAGCCCTTCCCTCGAGCCATAAAATAAATTTTGGCAAAACCCCTTGAAGAACTCCTCCTTGAAAGGAGGAGATTCTCCTGCAGCTTTTGGTTGCGGTGCGGCTAAAGCCGCTTACCGCACGAATAAAATATCTTGCCTAGACCCACCCCTGAAGGGGCGGGACTCTAGGCAGGAAGTGCGTTCAACACGCGTAAGCGGCTAACCATAAGAATATTAACAAATCGATTGCATGAAATGTATCTTATAAGATACGATAGAATCAAATGGAAATAGACATCGAACTATACGAGACTGCCCACGGAACTTGTCCTTACGAGGATTGGTTTGATAGCCTTCGAGAAGAACGAACTCAAGTAAAAATCGCAACACGTCTTGATAGACTTAAAATGGGAAATTTTGGCAATTGCAAGCCGTTAGGTGACGGAATCGCCGAGCTGCGCATAGATTACGGCCCAGGATTCAGGGTTTACTATTCCAAAATAGGGAACACTATTGTTTTGCTTCTCTGTGGCGGAGACAAAAAATCGCAGGACAAAGACATAGAAAAAGCGAAGGAATATTTGAGAGAGTATCGCTCTCGAGGAAAGGCATATGGCAAGAAGTAAAAAATACCAAGACTTTCTCATTGAAAAACTAAAAGATCATGATTTTGCTGCGGCTTACTTAAATGAAGCTATGGAAGAGAGCCTAAAAGGAGATGCAGAATCTAAGCATCTGTTTCTTCTTGCTCTCAAAAATGTTGCAGAGGCACAGGGCGGCCTTGGAAAGTTAGCCAAAAAAGCAAAGGTCGGAAGAGAGAGCCTGTATAAAACATTGTCTGAAAAAGGAAACCCTACGTGGCAAACGCTTCTGACGGTATTGGCGGCTCTTGGATTGAATCTAAAGCTCGCTTAGCAAACCGATGCCGTACTTGAAGCTGTCAGAAAAAAATCTCAGCTGGACTAAGGGATCGTTCAAAAATAACTTTTAGCGTTCTCGAGGGAAAAATCGATTTATCTATTGAGAATTTTTCCTTGCAGAGAGAAACAAGACTCTCAGCTGCGGAAAAATTCTCAAAATCTAAACCGTTTTTCTCCTCGACAACACTAAACTTTATTCTTGAACGATCCCTAACACGCGACAAATCCATGCATGTCTAGTAAATAATTAAGCATACATCAAGATTAGATAGAGATTTAGTTGAGATTAGTATAAAATAGAACTATCAAAAACAAAGGAATTCGCACGTCTATGTCTACTGGCTTATTAAGAATTCCCGCAAATAATGGTTCTATTTCAGGCAGCTCATCGCTCCCCATCGAAGAAATACAACACAAGACCCTGATAGCCAGAATTTGGTCTGCAGTATACAGCGGCCTGAAAGCCATCAAATCTTTTTTCCTCAAGATTTTTTGCCATCCGGATGTTGCTTCCGATCCATCGAGCACCTCGTCAGATAGAGTGTTGCTGAGAAATGAAGAACTAGCGTGGCTAGATGAATTTAAATGCAATCCTGACGCTCTACAAACGCTTGATGCTATTGTTCAAAGTCTACTGCCTCAACCAAAGCAGCTCTTTCAAAACTCCGAGGTATTTAAAACGTATTGGTTGACAAGGGATCAAGATACTATCCAATGCATTCCTCTCTTATTCGACCCTCCTGATATTACTGATGGATTCGATGCAATCAGCCCTCGTTTGCGCTATTTTTCATTAATACGGGCAGCTTCCTTGACAACCCAAACTTCGTTGCAGGGGGGAATTGTATCAAACATCGTTGATGTAATAGTTTCGTTAAATACACCGACTCCTGTAGCAACCCCCGATTCCGGAATCGAGGGACGTTCATTTTTAATGCCAGATTCGTGCCAAACTGCTCCCGCGGCATTCGCCGAGCAGTTAGTCGATGCCGTTACCTATATGTATCAACAAATCCAAGCTGGAAAGAGAGTAGGAGTCCATTGTACTGAGGGCAGAAATCGATCCGCCCTCGCTTTTATGCTTTGTAGCGCGGCACTAAATCCCAAAGATAATATTACGTATGATGAGGCCTTCCAAATGGCACAAAATTGCCAAAGATCCTTTATGCCCCATAAAGAAAATCAAGACTTAGTCAAAGCAGAATTTGAAGAAATGATTTATTGCATTCGTCAGAGAATCCAATACCAATACCAAAAACGCCACACCTAAAACACAGGATAATACAAAATGTCTGCAACATTAAATCGTCTATTACCATATTTATATGCCCCCTGTTCAATCACTAGAAATCTGCCCCAAACTGCAGAAGAAGCTGCAGACCAAGCCGTCTCGCTGATTAGAAAAAGGAATAGCCCCGTCAGCAGATAGAAGTTTTGCAATTGCCTCGTAAGAAATACCCGTTTTTGCTATTTCAAAGGTATTGCAACAACGGCTTCGATGACACCAGATTGGCTTCTTTCTCTTGCGGAACGGGTCAAAAGCCCGGCCAAATTCGATTGTCTAAAAACCGATACGGTCCTCGGCCTGGAAGACTTTGACTTTTCTTTTTTTCATCTCGTCACACTCATCATTTTTATCTGCGCCATCATCCACACTCTGTCCGTCAACTGGATCCACAAATGGGCCCGGAACATCGAAATCTATCAAAAACCCCACCGCGAGCAGCGCGGTCTGTGGGTGCAGACCCTCTATTTCCTGTCGGAAGTCGAGATCGTCTTTGCTTTCTGGGCCATCCCCCTCATCATTGCCATCGCGCTGAGCTTCGGAACTCGGACAGCGTTTGAATATATCAATACCCGCGACTATACCGAACCTTTGTTTGTCGTCGTGATTATGTGCCTATCCTCCACCCGCCCCATCGTTCAGGTTGCAGAAACCGTCTTGCGGCGCATCGCCAACTGGCTGGGCGGCTCATTGTCTGCCTGGTGGTATACCCTCCTGACGCTCGGACCTCTGCTTGGATCATTCATCACTGAAATCGGCGCAATGGCCGTCTGCGCGCTTCTTTTATCGCGTCAATTCTACGAATACCGCCCCAGCCCCCAATTAGCCTACGCGACACTCGGGCTTTTATTCGTCAACATTTCCATCGGCAGCGTTTTGACGACATTCGCCTCTCCGGCCGTCCTGATTCTGGCGCATTGCTGGCACTGGAATACGCTCTATATGTTGGTTGCCTTCGGCTGGAAAGCCATTTTGGGTATTTTGCTGTCCAACACCTTGTACTGGTATTATTTCCGCAAGGAATTCGGTGAGCTCAACCTCAAAAAAAACCTGGTGAGCCGGATCCACACGCCGCGCCCCAACGATCCCGAAACACTGGTTCCCGGCTGGGTCGTGATGGTTCACGTCATTACCGTTGCCTTCATCGTCATGACTTCGCACTATCCGGCGATCTTCATCGGCGCTTTTCTGTTCTTTTTGGGCTTTCACCAGGCGACGCGATCCCATCAATATCCCGTCCATCTCACGCGGCCATTATTGATCGGACTCTTCTTGGCCGGATTGGTGATCCATGGAGGATTGCAGGGCTGGTGGGTGGTGGAATTGCTTGAGCGCTTCACACCGCTGGGAGTGCTCGGCTTCTCGATTGTGCTGACCGCGTTCAACGACAACACGTCGATTTCATATCTGGCGACTCTCGTTCCTTCGTGGGGAGAGGCGTTTAAATATGCGATCTTCTCGGGCGTCGTCGCCGGTGGCGGCCTGACAGTCATCGCCAACGCACCCAATCCGGCCGGATTTGCGATTCTCGGGCGGCATTTCGATCAGGGGATCTCCCCGATCAAACTCTTTCTGTCCGCCGCAATCCCGACGTTTATTCTATATGTGATCTTCTTCGCGACGGGACCGTTCCTGTAAATCAGAGCTTGGACAAAGATCGATATCCTAAAATCAGCAATGGAATCGAGGCAAAGACATACAAGAACCAAAGCCGTGCATCCCATTTGAGAACCACGGATCCATGATACGAAAACAGGACCAACATCAGTCCCAGAACAAAGAGCTGAACACCCACGCTAAATAAAAGAATTGAGCCAATCATGCGGTCCGGCTTTTCCTCTTCGATCGCGCTGCTAGGCGGAGCCGCCGGCTCTGCCGGGGGAGCCGTTTCAGAAGGTTCGTGAGAAGAATAGGGAGGGGGATAGAGTGATTCTGACATTTGCTGTCCTCCGGACAGAGGCCGGACGTTCCCGCTGGTGGGTGAAGTCCGCTGCTGTTCTGGTTTTTCCTCGCGCAAATCCGCCGCGCAAAAAGGACAAACGATCACATCCAAATCGATTTCCCCATCGCAATTGCAGCAGAGCTTCTGGCGCTTCTTTGGCTTCATGAATAAAAGTATATACAGAAGAGATTTTTTTGCGGATGTGGAATTTATCAAAATAAGATAAAATAAGTTTCAAAAAAAAACTGGGAACCAGCATGTCAGAGCGCAAAACCCACGATATCGCCATCATCGGATCCGGACCGGGCGGCTACGTTGCCGCCATTAAAGCGGCGCAAATGGGACAATCCGTCGCGCTGATCGATCACAGCTACCTGGGCGGCTGCTGCCTCAACGTCGGCTGCATTCCGACCAAGACGCTGCTTTCAAACGCCTCTGTATTGCAGACCATCCGCCATGCCAAAGATTTTGGGATATCGGTCGGCCCGGTTTCATTCGACTACGCGCAAATGAAAGCCCAAAAAGACAAAATCGTCGCCAAGATCCGCGCCTCGCTTGAAGGTCTTATCAAAACCAACAAAATCACCATTTACCGCGGAAAAGCCCAGTTTCAGTCTCCCGGCGAATTAAAGATCATCGGCCAGGACAATCTGTTCGTGTCGGCCGGCAAAATCATCATTGCTACGGGATCCGTTCCGCTCGACATCAAGGCGTTTCCCTGCGATCATCACCGCATTCTCAATTCCACATCGATTCTGGAAATCACCGAACTGCCCCGCCATTTGTGCATCGTCGGCGGCGGCTATATCGGCTGCGAATTCGCCTCATTGTTCAATGAGCTGGGCGTGCATGTCACCATTCTCGAGGCTCTCCCCACGATATTGGCCGGCCAGGGCAAACAGATCGCCGAGTTTATGACCAAAGCGTTCCATGCGCGCGGCATCGACATCCAAACCAATGTGGCCGTCCAACGCATTGACAATCAAAAAAGCCACGCCGCCATTGCGCTTGTCAATGGAAAAACCATGGACGCCGACATTGTCCTTATTGCCGTGGGCCGCAAGATCTACACCGACGGGCTCGCGCTGGACAGGGCGGGTCTCGCCGTCAATGAAAAAGGCGCCATTGAAACCAACAGCCGCATGGAAACCGCTGTCAAGGATATCTATGCCATCGGCGATGTCACGGGCCAATGGATGCTCGCCCATGTCGCCTCGCATCAAGGACTTGTGGCTGCGTCCAATGCGTCGGGGCATGAGATGCATATCGATTACGCCGCCGTTCCGGCCGTTGTCTTCACCAGCCCGGAAATCGCAACTGTCGGCCTGAACCTCGAGCAAGCCATCCAGGCCGGACACACCGCTGCTGCCGGGTTCTTTCCCTTTCAGGCCCTTGGCAAGGCGCAGGCTTCCATGGAAACAGAGGGCTTTGCCCAGATCGTCGCGGATCGCAAAACGGGCCAAATCCTGGGCGCGCAAATCATCGGGCGCGATGCATCCAATCTGATTGCCGAGATGGCACTGGCGATTCAAAATGAATTGACGCTGGAATCGGTCATGCAAACGATCCACGCCCATCCAACAATTGCCGAGAGCTGGCTGGAAGCGGCCGCGATTGCCAATGAGACGCCCATTCACTTTCCGCCGCGGACCAAACGATGAACCGGTTGAAAGGGCGCTTTCCGCACCATCTGCACCGCTCCCTGCCATCGGGGTGCCAGATGTCCAAAACGAATGCCATTTTGCGAAAATACCGGCTGAACACGGTCTGTGAAGAAGCAAAATGCCCGAATCGCCTCGAATGTTATTCGAAGCACACGGCGACTTTTCTGGCGCTGGGCAAATATTGCACGCGCAATTGCGGTTTTTGCGCCATCGGCTTTTCGAAAACACTGCCGCCGCCGGAAGCAGACGAGCCCGACCGCATCGCCCATGTTGTCCGCGAGCTGGAATTGGCGCATGCCGTCATCACCATGGTCTCCCGCGATGATTTGCCCGATGGCGGAGCCGGCCATATGGCTGCGATCATCCGGGCCGTGCGCCGGGAAAACCCCGCAGCGACTCTGGAAGTACTGACCTCTGATTTTGGGGGCGAACCACGCTCCCTCGATCTCGTGCTGGATGAACATCCGGAAATCTTCAATCACAATCTCGAAACCGTGCGCGCGCTATCGTTGCGCATCCGCCACCTAGCCGATTATGACCGCTCGCTGGCCGTGCTGCGCCATGCCAAACAATCGGCGCGCACCCAGTTTGTGAAGTCGGGCATCATGCTCGGCCTGGGCGAAACCGATGCCGAAGTCCGCGCCACCATCGAAGATCTCGCACATATCGGCTGCGACATTATCGCCATCGGCCAATATTTGCAGCCGAGCGCCCAAAAATTGCGCGTCAAGGAATTCATCTCTCTCGAAACGTTTCAGGCCTATGAACAATTCGGCCGAAGCCTCGGAGTCCCCCATATGTACTGCGGCCCCTTTGTCCGATCGGACTATAACGCTGATCTTTTCATCAACCTGCTGAAAACGGACACAAAATGAGAATTTGGGCGATCAGCGATTTGCATTTAAGCTTCGGTATCCAAAACAAGAGCATGGATATTTTTGGCCCTGTCTGGAAAGACCATGCCAAAAAAATCGAGCAGTCGTGGCGTGACCTTGTGCATCCCGATGATCTCGTATTGATCCCCGGCGACATTTCCTGGGCGATGCGCCTGGAAGAGGCCGTGGCCGATCTGCAATGGATCGATCGCCTTCCCGGAACGAAACTGCTCTTGAAGGGCAATCACGATTATTGGTGGAGCTCTCTCAAAAAAATCGCTGCCGTTCTTCCGCCATCGCTGCATTTGATTCAAAACGACACTTTTCGCTGGAAAGATGCCGCCATTGGCGGAGCGCGGTTATGGGATTCGCCGGAATACAGCTTCAAGGAATTCATCGAATATCAGGAAAATCCGGCCGCAAAAGTGATTGACCGCGAAGAAATGGCGCAAGAAGAGCTCCGAGAAAAAGTGTTCGAGCGCGAATTGCAGCGGCTCGAAATGAGCCTCTCCTCACTAGATCCCGATGCCAAAATCCGCATCGCCATGACCCATTATCCACCGATCGGCGCCGACTTAAAACCCTCCAGAGCCTCAAAGATACTGGACAAGCACCGGATTGATATTTGCGTCTTCGGCCATCTGCACAACATCAAAACCGGCCTGTCGCTATTCGGCTCAAAAAACAATGTGCGCTACGTACTCGCATCCTGCGATTACCTGCGCTTTCAGCCATTGCTCCTCATGTAGTTCCGATGTTTGTTCATATACTGGAAGAAGGGATCAGCTTTTCGAACGACTTGATGTCCGGGTCATGAGGCGCGATGCTGCCGCTGAATTTTTCGCGCTTGACGAGCATCTGTTGAATCGTTTTTTCCAGATCCTCGCGATCGCGCCGATGAAAATAATCGGCTGTCAATTCCAATAAATCGCGAAACTCTTCTTCGGTCGATAGCCGGGCAATCATTTTTTTCACAGCTCCGGCAAACACGGGCCTTTCACCATATCCCGTCTGAAATCGAAGGATCTCTAATAGTAGATCCGTGGTCAACTCCGCATCGTGTTCCAATATGAGAGCAATCATATGATTGGCCTTCACGGGATCCGTCAACGCGATCAGCCGCGCGCGCAGAAAATCAAACCAGATCGTCTCGGGACAGTAGTGGGCGAAATCTTCGATGAGCTCCGAGGCATACAGCTGGTTGCCGCTATCGAGCAGATCCGAAATAAAATCGATGATGAATCCCATCAGATCATGCGCGCAGTAACTGGTGATCGTTTCAAAAATTTCAAATGGCTCAACGCCGGCATCGGCGTTCTCATCGAGGATTTCAGTCAGGTTTGAAAGGGCATCCTGGATCGGCTCATCGCTTTCCAAAACATCGGCATCGTAAAGCGAGATGCGATGGTCCAGTTCGTCGCAAAAAATCGATAGCGATTGTTTTTCAGGATATAGACGGCGCCAGAGTTCAAATATAATGAGATATTCGGGGTCGTGCTTTTTGGGATCGTCGTGCTCGGTCAAGAGCATCTCGGCCAATTCTTCGGGCGTATCGCATTCCTGGGCAAAACCGTGAAAGCGGTCTTTGTCGAGAATGATGCCCTTTTGCGAGAGCCTCTCAAACAACCTATCCATCGAAATCAAGCGCAAATCCTCCACCTGCCACTCCTCGCAAGGAATGTGGGGATCCGTCTGGCGATTGAGCCGCAAAAGATTGTAAAGAGCCTTCGTTTGTAGATTCATTTCTGAAATGATATCTCGATGAATCTTCCAGGTCAAGATTTGATTTTAAAAGTTTTTTCAAAACCCATATCCAGATAAAATGATTTCCAATTCTGATGAGAACAAAACGAACTTTCCTCCTCCTCGAAGTGCTCATGGCGATCGCTCTAGTCGCGGTCTTTGCCGCTCCCCTCATGCGCTGGCCGATCAAACACTATCGATCGCAGATCAACCGCCTCGAAGCATTCGAGCTGCAGCGCGCGGCCGACTGGACGTTCACGGAAATCAAGGAGCTTCTGTACAAAGAAGCCATTCCCTGGGAAAAACTGCCCGAGAAAGAACAGATCTTCGTCCAGACGCTGACCGATATACAAATACAAGTTCCGAATCTTACGGCTCGAACCATCCACCGCTCCTATACTCTGAAATGCAAAGGAGAGAAAGAAGGGATCCACGGCGAGATCTTCCGCCTGTATCGAGTCGACATCGATCTGGGCGCCCCCAAGCCCTACCGCTACCGGGTTTTGGTGCAGCGCATTCCCGAAGAATCAAAAAAATAATGTCAAATAAATTTTGACCTCAGGCATAAATGATTAGTCTGGAGACTCGTTATGTCTGGCAATGAATCCTTTGTGCCTCATATTTCTACCCACTCGAACATTCGGGAATTTTCCCTTCGGGCGACGATTCTTGGGATGATTTTTGGCTTTTTTTTCGCGATCGCCAATGCCTATTTAGCTCTTAAAATCGGACAGACCATTTCAGCTTCGATCCCGGCAGCGATCCTGTCCATGGGGCTCATGAAGATCTTTTTCCGCAACACGACGATCCTGGAGCATAACATCGTTCAAACGATCGCTACGGTGGGCGAGGGGCTAGCCGCTGGCGTTGTTTTCACGATCCCGGCGCTCTTTTTTCTGGGCGAATCACCTTCCATTGGACGCATTTTTCTTCTATCTTCTCTCGGCGGCATTCTCGGCATCCTGTTCATGATCCCGATGCGTCGCTTCATCATCGTCGACGAGCACCGCAAATTGCCGTTTCCGGAAGGAACGGCCTGCGCCGAGATCCTGAAAGCCGGAGAAAAGAGCAGCAAATCGGCGATCATGGCCGTTTACGGTCTGATCGTATCGGGACTTTATAAGATCGCCACGAATGCACTGTTTTTGTGGAAGGAGACGCCGGCCTGGACCTACAAATTTTTTCACAATACCCAGTTTAGCATCGACACATCGCCCGCACTGCTGGGAGTGGGCTATATCTGCGGCGCGCGCATCTCGACGTTGATGTTCACCGGCGGCGCGCTCGGATGGTGGATCATCATTCCGCTGATCAAGATGTTCGGTTTGGGCGCCACAACGATCTATCCGTCGCAGATCCCGGTCGCGGACCTATCCGCTGACGACATTTGGGGCTATTATGTGCGCTATATCGGCGCGGGCACGGTAGCCATTGGCGGTATGTTAAGCCTGGTGCGCATTGCACCGCTGATTTATAAAACGATCAAAGTCAGTGCCAAAGAGCTCACTTCGGGGTTTTTCAGCCGTGCGCATCTGGAACGCACGGACCGCGACATTTCGATGGCCTGGCTGATCCTGGGCTCTGTCGCCACCATCCTGGCTCTGTGGCTCATTCCGGGATTGCCGATGAACTTTTTCACCATCGTGCTTCTCACGATCCTGGGATTTTTCTTCGTCGCCGTGACATCGCTCACCGTAGGGCTGGTTGGCAGTTCATCAAATCCCGTTTCCGGCATGACCATCACAACACTGCTCATCACCTGCATCGTATTCGTATTGCTCGGCTGGACGGAGCGCATCTATCTCATCTCCGCCATTACGATGGGCTGCGTAGCCAGCACGGCTATTTGTATGGCGAGCACGACATCGCAAGATCTCAAGACGGGATTTTTGCTCGGCGCAACGCCGCGATCGCAACAGCTCGCAGAAATCGTGGGCATTCTGATTCCGTCGTTGGCGCTGGGCTATACAATTTATATTTTGAATGCGGCGTATCAGATCGGATCCAGCCTCATGCCGGCTCCACAGGCGATGCTAATGTCGATCATCGCGAACGGAGTCATCAATGGCGAGCTGCCCTATTCTCTCGTAATCATCGGAATTTTGATCGGCTTAGTTCTGGCTCTATTGAGAGTCCAGATCCTGCCTTTTGCAATAGGCCTTTATCTACCGCTTTCCCTATCGACCGCGATCATGGTCGGCGGGCTGGCACGCGCGATCGTGGATCGCAAAAGCTCCAGCGAACTCGCCCAGGAACGAGGCATTCTATTATCTTCGGGCCTCGTCGGCGGAGACGCTATTCTCGGCGTCATCATCGCCCTGTTGACGATCGTCGGGCTGATCCCTGAAACCGCATCGGCACTCTTGCCCGACTATATCAGCTTGGGCATGTTCCTGGCGCTCGGGCTGGGGGTTGCGATCTGGACGCTGTATCGGCAAAAAGACCGGCCCTATCCAAAAGAGCCCGGGCCTTAGGAACTGCGAAAAGTTTAAGGCTTAGCACGATAAGACTGAAAGCTTTCTTTTACCACAAAAAACCAAGTGCGCCTATCGTTATTCATTGCTACAATCAAAGATGCTATTCTCAATATATTATCTTGGACCATGAAGCGAACAAAACGAGCGGCCATCTTACTCGAAATGATCATAGCTCTCGGACTGACGGCCATATTATTATCTGTGCTTTTCCGCTTTTTTGCCGGCAGTGTTCGCATGGACCAAAAAGTAGATACCGCGCGCACTCAGCTATACCAACGGCAGCATTTCCAGATGCGTATGGCCACCATTCTCAATTCAATGGTGCCTCGATCGTCCATGTCGCCACCAAAAGGATCATCATTTTATACAGTGGACGAAAAGATGCCGGGATTTATCACCATTTTTGATAATGGCATCGATCCCGATCCATTGTACAGTGGACCGATTCTCGGCAAAGTATTTCTCGATCTCAATGGCAATTTAACGCTGGCGCTTTGGCCTCTGGAAAAACAGGAAAAAAACATTTACCGCACGGAAATCCTTCTTTCGAACGTGCAAAAAATACGCTTCCAGTTTCTGGCCAAAAAATCCCTCCAACATACCGACTCAAAAGCAATTCCCATCAACTCAACCCTTGAGTGGCGCACCAACTGGCCGCAAAACTGCTGGGACATCCCTTCTATGATTCGTCTGATCATCGATCAAAATAACCAGGAGACCGGATTCGCATTCGCACTGCCATCGATCGAACCGATCATCACCTACCACGAAAACGGAGTCAAGGGATGAACATCCTCAGCATGGTCATGGGACTCCTCCTGATTTTTGCCTGCACATTTACATTGTCTTTGCGCAAAGCCACCGTGACGCAAGGAGTGGAAAAAACCTATCAGGCGCATCTCAAAGCGTCGCGCAAAATCCAAAATTCCTACGAGAGTCTTTGTTATCGACGGATGCGCGGCGTAAAACCAAAGAATCCCGAAGGGCAAGCAACTGAAACTCCTAAAAAAGAAACCCGCATCGAACCGCTGAATCTCGATTGCGCCCGTCTGAACCTCTGGCCTCTCGTGATGGACGGCGCTGAGAAGCATCCCACTCTTTATGAAATGGCCGCCCAGCTCCTGAGATCTTTTTATGGCTCTGCTTTTCTCAATCAACAGCCTCGGCTCGAATATCACATGCTCGACGCCATTCTCGCAGCCGCGAACAATGAAAAATCCAACGCATCATCTGTTTTTCTGGAAAAACTCGCCTTGAAGGATTTTCATGTCAAGCCGCTTTACACAATGCAGACTCTGTACTATCACATGCTGCGGGGCACCAAGAAAAGCGCAGGCGATCAAAGCTATCCCGCGCTTCTCGAATATCTGATGGTCGAAAATAAAAAATCATCGATCTGCATCCATCACGCATCGATTGAAATGCTCTCGGCTCTATTTGGTCCGCGCGCAGCTCATGCAATATTTCATGAACGGCAAGAGAGCGAGACGCCCTTGACGGTCGAACGGGTGCAAGACCTGTGCAGCCAGAACGGGAAGATCGGTTTGAGCGATGAATTTTTTGAACTCTTCGACTGGCAAGCCTCGCGCCACCATTCCTCCGGACATAAAACGCTGGTCCATGAGGAAGCGGATGTCTGCTTGAAACAGAAAGTATTTTTTTCATCCTAGCAAAGAACGTACCTAATCTATCACTGCCGGAAGGCGTGCAGTAAACGTACTTCCCTCTCCCAGATGAGATATGACGGTCACTTCCCCGCGATGTTTTTGGATGATCGTCTTGACAATCGACAATCCCAGACCCGTGCCGCCAAATTTGCGCGAGCGCGCTTTGTCGACTGTGTAAAAACGGTCAAAAATGCGGTGCAGATCCGTCTCCGGAATCCCAATACCGCGATCTTTGATCGATAGCAACACCTGGTCATTGGATGGCTCGATGAGCATTTCGATCTGGGCGGGAACGGGCGAGTATTTCACTGCGTTTTCTAACAGATTCATGATGGCCATCGCCAGCAGATCGCCATCGGCCAAAATCAGCGCCTGATCCGTTTTTCTTTCGATGGAGATTTTCACAGTCGGCTGGGCGACGAGAAGAAGCTGTTTGCAATTTTCAGCAATCGCGATGAGATCGACCGATTGAAATTGATCTTCGTGCAGATTTTCAATATCCGCAAGAATAAGAAGGCTTTTGACCAGCGCATTGAGCCGAATGCAGGTCTTCAAAATCTTTTCCGTAATCTCCTTCGTCTGGGCCTGTGATAGCTGCGGCAAATCATGCAGCGTCTCGGCAAATCCGCGGATGATCGTGATCGGCGTTCGCAATTCATGCGAGGCATTGGCGATAAAATCCTTGCCCATTTCAATCACTTCATAATCGGACGTCTTGTCCTGCAAGACGAGAATCACTCCGCTGTGCTGCGCTAAAGGCGCGGCAATGAGATCGAAATAGAGATTGGGCGATTCATTGACGGTAAACGTTTCAATCATCATCTCTGAGCGCTCGATCGCCTTCTCAATGAGCTGCCGGCATTTAACCGCCATCTCCTGGCGATGCGCCCGAATCTCGCTGAACTTTTCAAAAGATAATATTTCCACGCTCAATCCCAGCATTTTGCCGGCAGAGGCATTGGCGAAAGTAATTGATCCGTTGACATCGACGGCGACTACGCCTTCACCCAGCGATTCCAAAATTTCTTTCGTTCGCTCCTGCTGCTCGACCAGATTGGCGATCTGTTTTTGAATGCGGTCGTTCATGTCGTTGAATGTTTTGGCCAGCTTGCCGAACTCGGATTTTGACTGGATCTTTCCTTTGATCTCAATGCGCGGAATAAAATCCGCCTTTCCCTCCTGATAGGGGCGGATCGCGGAGATAATATCCTGAATGGGGCTGGTCATCCGATAAATCACAAACCAGATCATGATTCCATACAGAACGAGAACGATCATCCCCAACGTCAAAAATCCGATCTCGAAATCGTGCGCCAGCGTGCGGATCTCGGTAAAAGGAAGTCCGATGCGCAGCACATATTCCTGCCCGTGGGAATCAAACGGCCGGGCGAAATAGATGAGCGATTGGCGAAATATCGGCGAATAGCGGCTCCCATGCCCCTGACCGTATTTAAGAGCTCCCATCACCTCGGAGCGATCTTCATTCATCAGCTGCTGCTGATCGATCTTGGCCGCCATGGAAAAATGAGTGTCGTAGGCGGGCAACCCATCGCGATTAAAAAGAGTGATGCGAAAAAAAACAAATGCCTTTTCCGCCCGCAAATATTCAATCATGCGATCGAGATCCGGCGCTTTTTCAATCTTGGCGATCAATTCACCGGCGCGCTTTTCCAATGAATGAATCGTGATGAAACTGACCGCCCGCTCTACGAAGGGAAAAAAAACAGCCAGGCACAGCACCAAAAGGACGATGTGGATGAGCAGCGTTTTTTTGCGAAAACTAAAAAAATATCGGTAGAGCATCTTATTCCAGTGGATAAAACGATTCGAACCCTTCTTTTGTGACAATGCCGGTATTCTCATAGCGAACGCCGCCCAGCCCCGGCCGATAGAGCCCGGGTTCGATGGCGATCACCATACCGGATTGCAGCAACATCTCCCGATCATCTCCGTCCCACCGGATCAATGGGCATTCATGCGCCTCGAGGCCAATCCCATGGCCCAGACTATGGGAAAAGAGCTCTTCGACCCCGGCTCGCTTAAATACATCGCGCGCGGCCCGGTCCAGCGAGCCAACGGTAGCGCCAACGCGCACCTGCTCGCGGGCGGCCCGATCCGCCGCACGGACGAGATCCTGCATTTTTTGCAGCATCGGATCGGGCCGCCCGAAGAAAAAGGTGCGCGTCGCATCCGCACAATATTTTTCTATCATGGCGCCCACGTCGACGAGGACGATCTGATCCTTTTGCAGCCGCGCATCGGCGGCGCGATGGTGGGGATAGGCGCTATTTTCGCCAAACGCCACAATCGGATCAAAAGCCATCCCGCCCGCTCCGCGCTGCCGAACAAAGAACTCGAATTCGAAGGCCAATTCCTTCTCGCTGATGCCTTCTTTCAATCGAGATTGGATATGCCGAATTCCTTCCCAGGTCAGCTGAGCCGCGCGCCGAAGATGCTCGATTTCATTCGGCTCTTTGATCAGCCGCAGCTCTTTGAGAGGCTGCACAATCGGGATAAATCGCGCATCGGGGCTTTCTTTTTGCAGCTGGCCCAGATTTGCCACCGTCGTCCAAGCGCTGTCAAATCCGATGTTTCCTGTTTGCGGCAGCTCCTTTCCTTTGACCCAAAGAGAAACCGGGCAGGGCGCCTTGCCTGACACAGCACTAAAATACCGCCCATCGACCACCAGCTCGACCCTGTCAGGAAATACCCATAACCGCCCCTTCGAGAGCGTAAGGCGGGTCAAATACAGCAGATCGATGGGATTTTCGATGAGCAATGCATCGATCTTCCAATCCCGCAAACGCTCTTGAATCTTCATTGTCTTCTCAAAAAAAGTTTTTCCAAATCCGCGGCCAGAAGTTTCACTTCCCGCATCAAGCCGCTTTTCCAAAGAGCTTCCGCCTCGGCAATCGTCGGACGCCGGAACGCCGTCTGGCTCAAGCGCCGGATCGTTTCGCCGAGCGGCATCTCCCGCCCAATATCCTCTTGGATCGCCTCGAAAAAAACGGCGGCCATCGCCGGATCGAGCCATTCGGGAACGGCATCGCAGCTGAGCTGGCGGGGGCCGATCACCTGGACGTCCATTCCCACCTCCGCACAGCGAGCGATCAGCTCATTCATCCTGAGCGACTCTTCAGCTGTCAACGTTAGGCGCACAGGAACCATGAGCGTCTGCAAAGAGCCCTTTTTCAACACCTTTTGCTGCAATGCCTCGCGTAAATCGACGAGCAGTACATCCGATCCGCGCTCGGCGAGCAAATAGGAACCGACAACGGCCAGAGCTCGGCCCTCCACCTCTTTGTCCCACAGCACGCCCTGCACGCTGACCGGCTGGGCGGCGTTTTCCTGAAAAGGCTCATCCCATGGATCTCGATGTTTCAAAAATGGCGCCGGCTCGAATGAGATATTATCAGAAAAAGACGGCAGATTGCCGGGCACAAACGCGCGCTGAATGGAATCGCGAACAAAACAAAAAAGTTTTCCCTCGTCCTGGAATCGCACCTCTTTTTTCTGGGGATGGACATTGACGTCGAACTCTTCGGGATTGTGTTCGAGATAAAGAACGATCATCGGATGGGATCCTTCTTGTAGCCGCGTCCCGTAGGCTTCGCGCACCGCTCGGGAAATGAGCGGCGAAAAGATCGGACGGCGGTTCACAAAAAAGTGCTGTCCCAGCCGCGTGAAGCGCGCATCGACGGGATCGCCCAGCCAACCGGATAGATTCTTCTGCTCCAGCCAGACGCCTTTTTCGCTCAGATCGGATCCCAAAACTGCCTGAATGCGGGTTTTCCAATCCGATGCATCCACGCTGAGCAAGACCTGGCCCTGCGAGCGCAAGACAAAGGCAATCCGCGGCTCTGACAAAGCCATCGACTGAACAGCCCGCATGACCTGGGTCGCGTTCGCCTGCGGAGATTTGAGAAATTTTCGACGGGCGGGCGTATTGAAAAACAGCGAGCGCACTTCGATGCTCGTCCCAGGGTTGCGCGCACAGGGTTCCATCGGCGAAACGCGGCCGCCCTCGGCCATCAGGCGATGGCCCAGGTTAGAGCGCGATGTGCGGATATCCACCTTTGAAACGGACGCGATGGCAGCCAGCGCCTCGCCGCGAAACCCCATCGTCTCCAAAGCGTCCAGATCGTCGATGTCGGTAATTTTTGAGGTCGCATGGCGGAGCAGACACAATGCCAGATCGGATGAGTCCATGCCGCAGCCATCGTCCTCCACTTTAATCAATTGTTGACCGCCGGCCTGAATCTCGATTTCAATGCGCTGGGCTTTCGCGTCAATCGCGTTGTCGACCAGTTCCTTCACCACCGAAGCGGGGTTTTCAATCACCTCGCCGGCAGCGATTTTGTTGATCACATCATCGGACAATAGAGCTATTTTCATCTTCACCAGCATACATTTTTACGCCTTTTCCGAACTATCTGTGAAATCACATCCTTCGGTATACTCACCTTATGCGGTTACTTTTCATTTCGCTACTCTTTGCAATACCTTTATGGGCATCGCCCGTCTCCAATCCGGCCGGACCCGGACTCATGCAGTCCGGCCTGTTCAGCTCATCCAATCCCTGGGTCAAAGTCACAACGGGCTATCTGGCTGATTATGTGTCTGATATGCCATTAAAGCTCTCGCAAGGAAGTGCGGAATTCGACCCAGAAGAGACCTTTAAGCACTTTGGGCTGAACTCTCAAATGGCGACCTTTTCCCTGGTCTTGCTACAGCGCCTCGAGGCCTATGCCCTGCTCGGCGGATCCAAGGAACACCTCAAATGGCATGACGAGCCCCACACGCCGCTGTACTCGGCGCTGTTTGATTTCCAGTCCTCCTATCACTTCTCCTGGGCCTGCGGCGCGCGGGTCATTTTACTCCAATGGGGCCAGACCTTTTTCAGCTGTGACGGGAGCTATTTCTGCGTCCCATCGTCGCAAAAATCATATTTTAAGTTTTTGAATCGCCTGCATCTGCCGCTTGATCAGGAAAAGCAGCGTTTGGATCTGCGCGAATGGCAAGTGGGCGCCGCGCTCTCTTCTCGTTTCTGGATCATCACGCCGTATGCCGGAGCGAAATATTTCCATGCCCGGCTCCACATCCAGAGCGGGCCCGACAACTCGCCCCTGATCTATAAAAACAGCAATCGCTTCGGCTATTTTTTTGGCCTGACCATTAGTCTGACCAGCAAATTTCTCATCACGGGCGAGCGGCGTCTGAAGGATGAATTCGCCTACATGTTCTCGACGCAAGCCGTTTTTTAAGCTACTATTACAAGTATGGAAGAGCATCCCCAGGCCCGTATCCTCATAGAAACGCTGCACCGTGCCGGATTCATAGCCTACTATGCAGGTGGATGGGTGCGCGATTTTTTGCTGGGCCATCCATCCGACGATATCGACATTGCCACGAACGCCCCGCCGGAAACGGTGCAAGCCCTGTTTCCCCACACGGTCCCGATCGGGATTTCATTCGGCATCATTTTGGTCCTGCTCGAAGGCCACCAGTTTGAAGTCGCGACCTTCCGGCAAGATCTTGACTACCAGGATGGGCGCCGCCCCCACCGCATTGCGTTTTCCACGGCTGAAGAAGATGCGAAACGGCGCGATTTTACGATCAATGGCATGTTCTACGATCCGATCCGCGAAGGGATTCTCGATTATGTGGGCGGACAAAAGGATTTGCAGGCGAGAATCATCCGCGCGATCGGCAATCCCCATGAGCGCATCAAGGAAGATCGCCTCCGCATGATCCGCGCCATTCGCATGGCCTGCCGATTTGACTTTGCCATCGAACAAAAGACGCAAGACGCCATCCGCGCCCATGCGAAGGAACTCTTCCCGGCTGTGGCGATCGAGCGCATCGTCCAGGAATTGGGCAAGGGCCATGCGTTCGGACAGTTAAGAAAAATGTTGCTGATGCTGCATGAATACGGCTTGCTCGCCTCGATCTTTCCTGAGCTTCCTCATCTCGCCTTTAGCGAGCTGCAGCGCCGGCTCGAGCCCATCTCCCGCTATCCATTGTCAGCGCCGCTCATCGCCTTTTTGCTGCCGATGTTTGCTTTCCATGGGCTCGATGAGCCGCTGAATCTCGTAAAAAAACTCAAACTGGCGAATATCGATACGCAATTCGTCACATTCCTGTTTCGCACCCGCGAACTGATTCACGACGATATGACGCGCCGCCGTACGGTGGAAAATGTCGAATGGGCATATCTTTATGCCAACGCATTTTGTCCCACCGCATTGCAAATCATTGCATCGCATCTGGATCGATCGTTGGAAAAGGCTTTTTTGGAAGAACATGAAGAAAGACTCCACTCTTTAAGCCGTGCGATCGACTGCATCCATCGCCATGCGCCCATCGTCACATCCGCCGAGCTCATCAAGGCGGGCATTCAGCCGGGAAAAACCATGGGAGTTCTGCTCAAGGAAGCCGAACGGATTGCATTCAACGAACATCTCTATGATCCAGCTGTGGTTCTACAAAATCTGCGCCTTTCACCCTTGTGGCCTATATAAAAAAACCTTTATTCAATCCCAGTAACAAAGCTGTTGAAGAAAGTCAAAGAGGGTAGCTTCAACCGAAGCCTTTTTGGAGTCAAATATGGCGGATAAGGATCTACACCCAGATACATGTCCATATACCATGGATTTGCAAATTCTTGAAAAACTCCAACAGTTGCTGTCATCACATCATACAGAGCATCTTTTATAATCAGTATAACGACACCATTCTTATAAAAGATCGTAAACGGTATTCCGCTGGAGTTGGGGTAATATGTTCCCCATTTTTCTGTTGCCGATTTGACCGACATAGGCCCTGGCACATATGGCGTGCCATTAATTGTTGCTGGCATCATGTTCAAAGGTCTTTGTGATGTATAGATAAGTAACTTCCCTCCTCCAGTACTTAAAGTTGCTGAAGAAAGATCAACGCTTCCGCTTCCAAACAAAGGAGGCGTTGGAAATAACGTATCGCACAAAATATAAAGATCTCCCGTTCCTGTTGTTCGAATTGTGCCGCTGGGGGCGATAACATCTCTTCCCGCACCTAAAAAAAGCGAGCCGTTGGCAGTTTGTAATGTGTCGGCATTGCCCAGGACTATGTCGTTAACAGCAGCAGTGATGTTTATTTGACCGGTGCCCGTGGCTTGCAAAGTGACATTATCCCCTAAAGTAACGCTGCCGCTAAGGTAGACGCCTCAACCGACATCAATGACAAGCCTAGCAAAGTCAACAAACAGGGGATTGTCATGTATCATATCGATTAGGGTAGTAAGGAAACTCGGCTGAATAATAGCTCAAATCCACATATTTCCCATTGCTATTAGCAATATAAATAGATCTCCATTTTCAGGATAAATAAAAATTTTTAGATCCAATGATTTTTGCGAATATTTGCCCAACTGTCGTATATATCAAAAATTATGAAGACATGCAGTCCTCAGCTTCTTCCCATTCGGGATCTCAACTGGAGCCTGCTCGTCAAGCGAATCGGCGAAATTACCTAGACGGACTCACTTCTAGCCCGTATTTCTCACACAAGCCAGAGACAAGGTGGACAAGATGTTATGCTAGATTTTGAAAATCGCGAGGAGGTCAATATTGTCGCAATATTGACAACGAGCGATTTATGAAAGATGGCGTGACAGATTGTTCAGATTTTCCTGGAATGTGTGAGAAATGCGGGCTAGGAGCGGCTAAAACAGTGACCATTCTTCCAGTGGAAAAGTGAAGGACAGCTCCTTAATGGACGCTCCACAGTCTACGGGCAATGGAGATCCGCGTTGCACCGTCATCAAGCGCTTGGCAAATATGATTGCAAACCTTGAAATGATTGCGCAAGAAATAGAGTAGGAAGCCGTAGGCAAATATGCGCAGGATCGACGCGAAAATTCCGGTAAAAAACAGGCCGATTCGCGAAGATGCGGCATACTTGGTTTTCATCTGGTCATCGCTCAAGTGTGTATAAAGATGATCGGGAACGGCTTGGATCAGATTAGGACTTGTCAGGTGCGGCAACTTTGTTGGATCCAGGAGTGGGATCTGATCGACCGTCATTCCATTGAGCTGCATATTATCGAGGAGGCCAATCTGTCTTGCCTCTTTGATGCCGGGAACCTGCATCGGAAGAATTTTCGGAATCTGTGCATCAGTCAAATGGCGAACGCGATCAACAGCGACAATCTGGATCAGATTGTCATTGGGAAGCAGCTTCAGCTGAGCATCGTTAACATCGCCCACCTGGGCTGGCAGCACATGGGCCACTTGGCCATCGGACAGATGCCGGAGCTGAGCTTTTTCGCTTAGTTTCTGAACGAGATCGTCTGCGACCGCTTGAATTTGATCCTTTGTTTTCAGCTGCGGCAAGTGCTGTTCGAGAACGTGGGAAACTTGGGCAACAGCCACGTGCTGGACCTGCGCAGCGGCCAAATGTTTTACTTGTTCATTGGGCAGTTTCGGAACTTGAGACTCTGTTGCCCCAGGAACCTGCAACGGGGTCAAATGCGGGAGCTGCGTATCGTCCAGATGCTTGACGCGATCGAATGCCACAGCCTGAATCTTTTCAACGTCATTCAATTGTTTGAGCTGCTCATCATTGACATGGGGAATTTGCTCGATGGCAGCAAATGGCACCTGCGCATCGCTAATGTAAATCAGCTGGACACGGCCCTGTAGCCGCTGGACATGCTGAGGTGCAACAGATTGAATCTGATCTTTGGTGCTGAGACGCCCCAATTGTGCGATTCTTACATGCGCGACTTGAGATACAGCAACATGAGCGATCTGTCCATCTGTCAAATGCTGGACATACCGATTGTCCAACTTGGGTACCTGGACATCAGAGACTCCTGGAACTTGTCCATCTAGAATAGAGCCCAGCTGGGCATCTGCTAAAAAGCGGATGCGCGAGAGAGCGACAGCTTGAATTTGCTCTGGCAGCGCAAGATATTGCAGCTTGTCGTCTTTCAATAACTGGACTTTTGCAGGAGGAAGAAGCGCCGGATTTTTAGCCATTTCCCTGACTTGATCCGCAGAAAGAAGGGGAAATTGCCGGTCGAGATGGCCTAGTTGATCAAGGCGCAGAGCTGCCACTTGCGCCTCTTGCGCGAGGTATCGGAGCCGCTCGTTGGGCAAATGCGGCACATGGTGAGCGCCGACGTCGGCAATCTGTGGATCGGAAAGATCCGGCAGCTGGTCAATGGCCACCCACTTGACTTGATCGGGACGCAGATCCGGCAATTTTTCTGCCGGCAGAAGTTTGACATTGACCTCGTTCAGCAATTGGACCTGGTCTCTTGACAAAAAGGCCATCTTGTCCGGGAGGACCCAGTTGAGCAGCTCAGCTTTGAGAGGAATCGCCGGAATCTGCGCAGGAGTCATATGCGGCACCTGAGCCGCCACGGCGCTCTTGATCTGTTCGTTAGTTAATTTGCGGATCGATGTTGGATGGGTCAGGTGCGGAACCTGGTTGGCGTTGAGATAAGGGACTAGCCGAAGATCTTTTTCGCCCAGAGCGCCAATGGCCTCTGGAGTCAAGCCGGCCAACAGCTTTCTTTGCGCCGCAATCTCGCGCCGTCTTTCCCGGCAAAGCACATTGCCGTCGGCGGCTGCATGCGGATCGACGCCGCTCAGCACAGAACTCCTATAGAAAACAGACCTCTGCGTGTGGTCGTATTCGACCCGCAGTTTCAGAAAGCGCACTAACAGATTGGCATGGCGCTCGTTCATGAGCTCTCGGGATAAATCCTCGCGCATGTCCAGGTAACGGGCATTTCCGTTGAAGAAGTTGACAAACCACATCGCTCGAACCAGCTTTCTTTGCGCCGAGTCCTCCAACACCACATGTTCATGGGCGGAGATTTCCTGGCCGTCTGGTAGAAGAAGCCACATGTCTCTCCGTCCGCCTCTTTTCAGATGTTCTTTAAAGAATGCCGCATCTTTGATCGAAAGCATCACGGCTTTCAGCTTTATTCCATCGCTGATAATGAGAATCTGGTAGGCGGGTTTTTGCTTTTTATTAAAGACAGCGTTGAGCGAGGTCGTGGTAAAGGCCAAGTTGCGAGAGATGAGCACGCTGTCGTCAAATATCTGGTGATACGGCTTTTCATAGCGGTATTGCTGGAAAAGATCGGGGAGCGTGTGGATTTCAGGAACTGTAGGCTCTCCCTGCAAAAATCCGCGTTTCATCGGCGTTACGCACGGAAATCCCTCCGCGTTGATCGCTTTATCAGACCAATCTTTTTCAATATATTCAGAATTTGAGCCGCAGGTTTGATAGCGGTTGAGCTCTTGCTGCAATTCGCGATCCAGCTCAATCTCATGCACAATCTCTCGCGCTATTTCAGTCTGGAGATTCACTTCCTGCTGCATTTCGAGAGTGTCGCTGCGCCCTTGAGCCACTTGCTTAGGAAGATAGGGGCACTCAGATGCCTCTTTCATCACTTCGTTCAGCCGCTTTATCATTGCCTCGATTGCTGTAGAATCGCGAGTCAGCTCGCTGAACTGTTTAGAGCGCTGTTCGCTGTATTGTTTAAGAGCTTCTAAAGAAGAAACCTGTTTTTCAAGAGCGCCGAATTGCAGGTAAGGCGATTGCTGCGTCCTGAACACAAATACACTTTCGTATTTTCGCATCACAGCTGCTTGCTGCTTTGGATCTCCGGCCGCACGCAAGATCTCTTCCAAGGCTACCTGGCGCAGCGCGTGATCAATCTTTTGCTTGTAAGAGCGGAACGTTTCTCGCGCTTTGCGCATCGCCTGATTTTTAATACTGGTGCGAACGAAGTCTAAAACAGTCTCACCCAAAAGAAGCTTTTTAGCATCTTTGTGAATGACGTATTCGATATCTTGCTGGCCAAAATAGCCTCTGAGTCGAAGCATCCCCTGGAATAAAGTCCTGCGGATCACATTTTCGTCGATCGAGATCAAGTTTACGGCATCTTTTTGCTGAGGAATGTCGGTCGCTTCGCAATGGCACTCATCGAAATAGGTAAAGGTCACCTTTGGATCGATGCTGTGCTTATCGAGCTCTTCCGGCCGGGTGCTTCCGATGATCTCAGGATCTTGATGCCCTTTCCTGAGTACCATGAGCGTATTGGGAGAGGAGTCGGAAGGAGCTTTTCTTCCAAAGAAAAGGACCGCCTGAATAGGAGCATTTTCTTTATAATATTCTAAAATCTCTCTGGCCACCGTGCAGTTGTCAAAATCCTTGAGCATTCCGGAAGCGTCGATAATGCCACGAATGCGGGCCGCTCTTGGATTATTCACCAATACTTTGCCAAGAACATTCCGAACAGTAGCGCGCTCAATCGTATGCACGGTCGGCTCATGCTCTTCAAGCCGTTGGAGCATCACATCAGCGATCCGGCCCTCTACGCCCACATCGAGCATCACGTTTTGGGCCAGCTTGCCTGGATAGCAGGGAGCGTTCCAGGGAGTTCCTGAAAATGCGCGGAATGTGTCCGTCTGCGGCACGAAGTTTTGAGGGTTGCTGCTCAAATGCTCTGCGTAAAATCCGACCAGGTTGCAGATCGTCTCCCCTTCGCAAAGAAGTAGCTTGTCCACATTGCCATTGATGGCATCTGTCGCTTGTCGCAGTTTTCCGGGTTTTCCAATGTCCGCTAAAGAAACGCCGGTCAAATTCCTAAACTCGATCGCTTCTGGAGTCTCATCAAAGACAACCTGCGTTTTTTCTACGAAGTGTTCCGCCGCTTTTGACATGCGCTGAGCAATTTCTTGTACCTGGCCAGGACTGATCCCTTGCGATAGAGCGGTTTGGAATTGATACGATGCCGCTTCCCATGGATTGCCAAATTCTGTGGAAGCCGGCGCGTCGACGCCTAGATACGGCACAACCTTGCCGGATGCTGCGGCTCGGCCACGTCCATACTGGCGATTCGTGCTCTTGGTCAGGGTGAGCGGAAGGATCTCAGTAAACAGGTGTTTGGCTAGAGCGATCAAATTCGCCCCTTCCTGCTTTTCAAAATCTGGAGCTTGAGACAGCTGACGGACAAACTCCAAAAAGGCTTTGTCCGCTGCTGTTAGCTCCGCCGGTTTCATCCTTCCCAGCACAAAGCGGATGAAACCGGCTTCATGCCCGTTCGGCAGCATCAATTCGCGATAGGTGCGGAAAAGCTCTTTCGCAATGAGGGGAAGCACTTCCTCGCGGTATTGAGAAGCGCTCATGAATGTTTGTTCATTGCGGCGCAGCCTGACGATACTGGCAACGGATCTTTCCCGGTCAACCATAAGCGTATCGCTCACATGGAGCGCAAAAATCGCGCTCATGAGATCGACATAAGAGGGATTTAAAAGCGTAGCGCTTCCCAGAGGGAAGTTGACCTCGCGCATGGCATTTAAGATGATATCTACCTCGTCGCAAAGCGCATCTCCACTCTGTTTAAAAATCAAAAGGATATTTTTGAGAAGCTCTACTCTTCGCAAAGCGCCCCCCTGGATTTGCCCGGAGTCGGAATGGGAGATTTCATACAGCAAACTCAAATACTCTAACTGGAAAGACTGCAAGGTTTCGCTCTTGATCAGGACAACCCGCCCTTTTTCTCTCGCTTGCGAGATTTGATCCTCGACCCATGTCAAATTATCCACCGTCAATTGCGCACGGCACAAATCAATGGGCAAAACTTCCTGGAGGAAGTATCCATGTTGGGAAAGCGTTAAATTCTTTCGCAGCGTGTCAAACTGGGCCGCCGGAGGAATAAACATCGAAAGGCGTCCAGGCTGAGCGGCGCGCTGCATCAAAATAGCTGCCAGGACGGTTGTTTTTCCGCCGCCCATGATCAATTGCGCAACCACATCCCGGTACTTGCCCGTGCTCTTGTCCATTTCTGTCATTTGAGCCAACCGTTGCACCTGCTTGGCGCGGATCCGTATGTTGGCGCCGTATTCGAGAACTAGAGCGACGCGATCTTGAGAAGGATCATATTGCATTTTCGCATTCAGGAGCGCTCCCAGTTCATTCTCCAAGAGATCGCGCTCTTGCCACGCGCTACCTTCTTTTAATTGCTCCACCAGCTGGAGCGCCCGTTTTGCTTGCGATAACTCAGTGCTTTCGATCAGGAAAAATTGGATGAGCTGGTCGATCTGGCGGATATCTTCTTTCGTTAGATGCGGGTTATTCCGTCTGTAGCCGTTCTTATCTCCTTGCAAAAAGAGGCAGACGAGCTGCTGCAATTTCATTTCGGGCTTAAATCGGCCATCTTCGAGCAAGAACTCCTGGAGCCGCAACTCCGGTTTAGAAGATTTTTTATTGGCCAAAACTAAAATGAGCCGTTGGAATTGATCCACTTTATCCGCTTGCTGAGGAATCAATCCTGTTAATTCCTTTTTTAGCAGCTCTAATGCTTGAACGTCTTTCAGGACGTAGCGGACGCCATCGCGATTCTCCTTCACTCCGGCATCGAAATCGGCTTGAAATTCCTGAACCTCTTTCCGGATCGACGCTTCATAAATCCGCTCGGAAGCGCTCAGCCCCGCTTCCAAGGCAAAATCAGCCGCTCTGACGCTATCTTTCCGATCCATGTACTGAACGGCATTAAAGCTCTTCACGGCCAGATCTTCCAACTTCAGCAGCGATCGCGATGCGGAATCTAACGGGGGAAGCGACAGCGCTTCAACGCCAGCTGCCGCTGGCGGCAGCGGAAGCAGCTCTCGGAGAGATTGCGGCGGCCGTGAATTGTGAACACGGATCGGTTCAGCGCGTGGGGCGCTTCCCGACCAAAGACTCGGAGCTGCAGCGCGATCGGCCTCGCGCGTCGTTTCATAATTGCTGATCGCATTTTCTAACCATTGGATTTTTACGTCTTGAGAACTTGTCGAATGAGGGAGTTCCGGCGCCCGCTTTGGATAGCGCAGCGCGAGATGGACCAGCCGCCTTAACTGTTTATGATTGTCTCGTGCAGAAATCGGCCTATACCCGGGATAATCGGTTTTATTTTTAATCAACTGAAGCCGCGTTGCCACGCAAACCTTCTCTTCATCGCTCTGTGCATTTTTAGCTTGGGCATAAACTTGCATAAAACAGTCTTCAAGCAAAGATCCTGTACCTCCAGTCCATTGGACATCTCCCGCCAATATATTGAGAAACCCTCGTCTGGATTTCTCTTGCAACTTCCTTATATTCTGGTCCGAACTGTACACGGAAGGGATGTCGTCCATTGGCGTTAAAGCGATTGATGGGTGGTAATCCGAAAGTTTCCGATCAATATCCGGAAAGACCGGCCGGGCTGCATCAGGGCGCACAGGAACGATGATTTCTCTTCCGAAAAGCCGCATCTCCTCTTCTGACGTGAATAGAAATGCTTCGTCCACATTGTTTGCGCTATCGGCGTAGACTTCACAATCGGCAGTCATTGCCTTTTCAATCCCTTGAGCAACTGCCTGTCTTTCTTCTATTTCTTCCGCAAATCGAACAGATGCCTCCTGCGGATGTTTTTTCCAATCTCTATAAACAAGCGCCGCTCGCAGGCGGATGGCACAAGCGGAAGGACTGTGATCAGGGCATAAATCAGCTTGTTCGATAATCCATTGCAAGATCTGTTCAGACTTCGCCGAAAGAGCATCGCCTCTTGCAATTTTCCTTAAAAAGCGATCGGCCTTTGCATAATCTTTCTGGGCTAAATAAATGTAGGCTAAAAAGAGCATGCCTTCAATGTTGAGAGGCTTCACCTCTGCATTCTGAATATCGTATTCCAGGAAAGTGTTCACCCTTTCTTGAGGCGCTCCATCTGCTCCTCCTGCACGTAAATATTCCTTTTGGCGGTAACTATCTTGAATGTCGAGCGCTGCTTGAGGAGCCATCGAAGTGGCTTTTTCAATCGGCTTCAGAGGAACAAGCAGTTTGCGTTTTGCGCCGCTCTCATTGACCAGGAAAAGGTAATTGGAAAGATGCCCGAGCCAGCCTCTTTGCGAGCCAACAAGCCGAAAATGCGGATTTTCAACCCAGTAAGGCGCTGGGGATCGATCGAAGTTAAACCGCAGCGGCTGACCAGCCAGAGACTGAAACCGGGGAAGAGCCAGCGCTCCTACATGCGCCAGAATGCAATCCTCTCTTTCAAAAGCTTTCAACTCGGGCATGTTATTAGCAATAAAAAACGAATTTGCGATTTTTACAGATGGCAGGCCTGGCTGAACGACAACCAAAGAATTGTCCGAGTCTACTATCGCTTCCAATCTGTTCCTTTTCGCTGAATAAATATGAATCTCATTAACCCCATCTATAGGAACAAAGTGATGATGGTCGGCTCTCAATGGCAGAGGCATGCGAAAGGACAAGAACCCCAAAAGCGACCGGGAAATAAACTGCTCCCACTTCCCGCCGATTTTGCATTGGATCTTGCAATGAGGGTCATCACGGAAACCAGTGGACCACAACCGAACCGAGCGCCCCTGATCATCGATGAACTGCACAACCTCTCCCACCTGGCTTGTGGAAAATTTCTTGCGTCCAAACAATTGCTGATACTCAGGGTAGCCAGTTAAATCTTCTCGGCTTCCGCCCCTCACAGTCCCT
>Ga0206225_1000012_pt1 | contig 42815 bp, 32 predicted proteins | sample MancosB2_FD_155470 | JGI IMG/M metagenome (GOLD analysis project Ga0206225, IMG submission 155470) | Subsurface sediment microbial communities from Mancos shale, Colorado, United States - Mancos B2 | ecosystem: Environmental > Terrestrial > Deep subsurface > Rock core/Sediment | place: USA...
GAGCTCGCGCGCTTCGTCGTTGATGACGATCTCGATTTTCTTGCGGGCGAGGCGGGCTTTGAGCTTGTTGAACTCGAGATCGACGACCTGGCGCAGCGACGGCTTGTCCAGCGTTTTGAAGATGACGAGCCCGTCGAGGCGGTTGAGGAATTCGGGTTTGAAGTGCTTTTTCACGGACGATTCGATCTTGTCCGTCATGGTCTTGTAGTCCATGAAGCCCTCATGAGCGTCAAAGCCAACCTCTGTCGACTTGCGGATCAACCATCTTGAGAATTTTTTGGGTTTCGCCTTCGGTCAAGCGGGTGACGGGGATGCTGGTTTGTTTCGCCACAATGTTGGCGATGTCTTCCTCATCGACGATGGGCTGGTTCTCGTCTTAAAGAAAGCGATGAAGCAGTACTCTCTCGCTTTTTGGCGAGAGAGGTTTAAGCCTCTACCCAGAAATTGGGGGTGGACCGTAGTATAATGCACGAAGCTTTTCTTCAAAATCCTTCGATGCTTCTGCATTTATTCGATTATAGTTTGTTCGAAAATGGACATGTTCACCTACAACATTATAAGCCATGAAGTTCTTATCGCCGCGACCGGTCTCGCTACAAAATTTATTCCATCTCCAGTTGATACAAATAATAATATCTAAAATCATTTCACGTTCTTGCGAATATTTTCTAGCATTTTCGATGCTTCTGGCGATTATAGAGCTTGAAATAAGACACACAGAACACAAGGCTAATGAAAAAAACAGATTAGAAGATGTTGCAAGTAAAAAAACAACAGAGAAACCGACAATGACAGGTACTGCAACAACCATTACTGTTTTATCAAAATCAATTTCTTTAAAAAAAAACATCGTTTTTTTAAGAAAGACAACAGGATTGAAATCATCGATTGAAATGGCCCAAGATGGATGTCGCGGAAAAGAATCAATCTGGTGCTTTTCTCTTTCGTCCATCAGTTCATGAGCAACGTTATCCCAATTAATGACATCTTGTTTAAGCAAAGAGTCAAGTCTATTAACAGAAGGAGCAAACGTCATTTTATTATCCTCGTTTAATAAACTACTCGAACGCCTAAGCAAAATGCTTAGGCGTTTTATCACACACTCAGGCTTTCATTTTTCCTATTGCGGTATCGTTTAACAAGTTAATTACATTTTCACTTCTCGTATTAAACGAAGGAACGACTGCACCGCTTTCAATACTGTCGCTATAAATCGCTCCTGCTATCAAACCAAGAGGGGCTCCAAGAATCAAGCTTCCTGCTGCTGCCCCACCAGCTACTTGAGCTGGAATGCTTGCTGTCATTGCGAAAGTATACGGCACCGAAAAAATTTCTCCTACAGAATACGTTACGAGTGTTCCTACTGGAACCGCCCCTACATATGCTATGGCTCCCATTGCAACCCCACCAGCCAGAATCCCGAGAGAAGCTCCTGCGATGATTGCAATTTTCTTAACTTGAGCTTTCGATGCCAGTGACTGTTCATCGTTAATACATTTCATTTCAAAACGTAGACGATTGATTTCTGCACCAGCAACTACTCATTCAGATTTGAAAACAAATACAATTTCAGTTAGCCTTTCTAATTTTGTGTTTGTATCTAACGATGATTTTTCCGCTTCATATTGTTGGAAAAGATGAGTAGATCTTCGGTCACCAACTGGTAAATACACTGTTGGTTCATGCTGAAACGAAACCAAATTGTTGCCAATGTTAGCTACTGGACTTGTCATATCGAACCTCCAAATTTAGAGTTCGCAAGAACGCTATCAACCCAATATTATTTTTGCAATACCTTTATGAATTTTTATTATTCAGGTGGGGAAAACACCTCATATCTCAAAACGGCTATGAAAATGTTCTTTGTCATATGCGTGATATTTGCGATCATTTCTGCACTTTTGGGTAGATGGCTCTCTGATAGAATGTTGTTTCGATTCGGGGCTTTGACAGTAGTTGGTAATCTTTTGTGGGCTTATTTTTTTCGACTCTGGGATAGGCGAGATCGAGAAAGAGCTTCAGATGAATGAATTTCTCACCTCCCGACGGCGGGAGGTGAATCTTTTCAATATCTATTTTTTGCTGGCGGCTTCTTCTTTTTTCTGGTCTGTCGGCACCGGCGGTGGTGTCTGGTCAATGAAGGCGATCGCGCCATCTTTGACGGTGATCAGATACTGCTTCTCGAGGTTTGGCTGCTGGAGCACTTTTTCCGCGAGCGGATCTTCGAGATACTGCTCGATGATGCGGCGCAGTGGCCGTGCGCCCATTTCAGGCACATAGCCCTTTTCGACCATGAGCTCGCGCGCTTCGTCGTTGATGACGATCTCGATTTTCTTGCGGGCGAGGCGGGCTTTGAGCTTGTTGAATTCGAGATCGACGACCTGGCGCAGCGACGGCTTGTCCAACGTTTTGAAGATGACGAGCCCATCGAGGCGGTTGAGGAATTCGGGTTTGAAGTGCTTTTTCACGGACGATTCGATCTTGTCTGTCATGGTCTTGTAGTCCATGAAGCCCTCATGAGCGCCAAAGCCAACCTCTGTCGACTTGCGGATCAAGTCGGCGCCGAGGTTCGAGGTCATGATGATGATCGTATTGCGGAAGTCAATCTTGCGGCCGACGGAATCGGTGAGCCGTCCCTCTTCGAGGATTTGCAGGAGCAGGTTCATCACATCGGGATGCGCTTTTTCCACTTCGTCGAAAAGAACGACGCAATAGGGACGCCGGCGCACTTGTTCGGTGAGCTGTCCGCCTTCCTCGTATCCGACATACCCCGGAGGCGATCCGGTCATGCGGCTGATGGCGAATTTCTCCATATATTCCGACATATCGACCTGGATGAGCGCATCGTCGCCGCCAAACAGGTGCGATGCCAGAAGCCGTGCCAAGTGTGTTTTTCCAACGCCGGTAGGGCCGAGGAACAGGAATGCGCCGATCGGGCGGTTGGGGTCTTTGATGTCAGCTCGAGAGCGGCGGATCGCGCGGCAGACCGTGCTGAGCGCTTCGTCCTGACCGATGATTTTAGTTCTGAGCGCGTCTTCCATCTTGAGGACTTTTTGGGTCTCGCCCTCGGTTAAACGGGTGACGGGGATGCCGGTTTGTTTCGCCACGATGTTGGCGATGTCTTCCTCATCGACGATGGGCTGATTCTCATCTTTATGACTTTCCCAGTCCGAGCGCTGGCGCTGCAGATCGTCGCGCAGATTTTTTTCTGTGTCGCGCAATTTCGCGGCCTTTTCATATTCCTGGCGGCCAATCGATTCTTCTTTGGCGACGCGAGCTTCTTCAATTTGCCCTTCTAACTGAGTGAGCTGCGGCGGCTGGTGCATCATCGAAATGCGCGCCTTGGCGCCGGCTTCATCGAGCAGATCGATCGCTTTGTCGGGCAGAAAACGCCCGGACAGGTAGCGCTCAGACAGCAGGACGGCGGCTCGAACCGCCATATCGGTATATTTGCAGCGGTGGTGCTCTTCGTATTTGGGTTTGAGACCGATCAATATGGAGATGCTCTCGTCGATCGATGGGGGATGGACGATGATTTTCTGGAACCGGCGCTCGAGGGCGGGATCTTTTTCGATGTGCTTGCGGAATTCGTCGAGCGTGGTCGCGCCGATGCACTGGATCTCGCCGCGCGACAGGGCGGGCTTTAAAATATTGGATGCGTCGATGGCTCCCTCGGCAGCTCCTGCCCCGACGATGGTGTGCAGCTCGTCGATGAAGAGAAGGACGTTGCCGTTCTTTTTGATCTCGTCCATGACGGCCTTGATGCGCTCTTCGAACTGACCGCGGTATTTCGTGCCGGCGATCATGAGAGTCAAATCCAGGGAAATGAGTTTTTTCTTGCGCAGGTTGTCCGGGACATCGCCGCGGACGATCGCTTGCGCCAACCCCTCGACAATGGCAGTTTTTCCAACGCCGGCCTCGCCGATCAATACTGGATTGTTCTTGCGGCGGCGGCACAAAATCAAAATCAACCGCTCCACTTCATCGCGGCGGCCGATGACCGGATCCATTTTGCCTTCGCGGCACATCTCTGTGAGATCGTGGCCATAGGCCTTGAGGGCCGGCATCTTGTCCATCGACGAAGTGCCCGCTGGGCTGCCGTTGCGGTCCTGAGAGGGGCGCTGGGCTCCGGGCAATGGAGGCGCTCCGCTGGAAGAGTTCATCGGAGGAAGTTGAAGATTAAAGGTTTCGAGCTCTTTGAGGACTTCCTTGCGCACTTCCTTGAGATTCACATTGAGATTTTCCAGCACCTGGGCCGCGACGCCGTCGGTCTGGCGCAGGAGGGCGAGAAGCAAGTGCTCGGTGCCTACATAGTTATGGTTCAGGTTCGTCGCTTCTTCGTTGGCGAATTCAAAGACTTTTTTCACTTTGCCGGTGAGTGCTGGATCTCCATACACCTGAATCTCCGGCCCGAACCCGACGATGCGCTCGACCTCGGCGCGGATCGTCTCATAGTCCAGGTTGAGGTTGCGCAGGACGTTGACCGCGATCCCCTGGCCCAGCTTTAACAGGCCGAGGAGAACGTGCTCGGTACCCAAATAGTTGTGATTGAGTCGCTGAGCCTCTTTTTTGGCCAGCTTGATGACTTGCTTCGCGCGATTGGTAAATTTGTCGAACATGGCACTCCCCAGATGATCGAGGTATACCGCTCGTGATTCAAAAATCGGTTTAGGCGGCGTCGGCTTTGCGTTGCCTTTGTGTCTGCCTCGGTCGCCCAACTTATTCAAGTTGAGCTTCCTCGGCACCGGCTTCGCCTGACCCAAATTCAAGCAGCCTTCTTGCCTATTCCCAATTTTTGAATCACTCCCGGTATACTATTTTCTAATTGTAACTGTTTTTGGTCTAAAATGCAATTTTGATAAAAAAATTGTTTTGTTTTCGTGTTTTGCCAAATTAATAACTATCCGTTTTTCTGTCACGATCCAAAACATTTCTTTTCATCAACAGTAAAAAACTCTCGCTTCGTACCGTCGGGCCTTTTATAATAATTGGCTCCTAGAGGCTTGTAATAGCTTCTCCCATTTTCTTTGTGAAGTGAAAAATATGCTGCAAGTTCTCAACACCGGTTCCAACAGCGCGGAAGCCAACATGCGTTTGGATGAGAAATTGCTCATGGAAATGGATCCGGCGGGCCCGTGCATTTTACATTTGTACCAATGGGATAGTCCGGCGGCGACCTATGGGTATTTTATCGATCCGAGCAAATATATCGATTTGAACAAATCTCGTCAGCATCGCATCGCTTTGGCGAGGCGGCCGACGGGCGGCGGCATTGTGTTTCACATTTGGGATCTGGCGTTTTCCTTTCTGATGCCTGCCCACCATCCGCGCTTTTCACTGAATACGTTGGATAATTACCGGTTCGTGAACGAATCGGTTCTCGAGATCATGAAAGACTATTTGGAGCTGCGCGAACCGTTGGAGATGATTTCTTCCAACGCATCTTCTACCTGCGAAACCGCGGCACAATTTTGCATGGCGCGGCCGACGATTTACGATGTGGTATATCAGGGGCGCAAGATCGCCGGAGCGGCGCAGCGGCGGCGCAAAAACGGCTACCTTCATCAAGGGACGATTTCTTTGGCATTGCCTCAGGCGGATCTTTTGACCGACGTGCTTTTATCCCAAAAAGAGGTCGTGCAGGCGATGATGGCCTATTCATTTGCTCCTCTGGGCCGTTATTGGGATGCCCATGCGCTTACGTCCATGCGCCAAGAAATACAAAAACGCCTGGCCGATCAACTGCTGGCAAAATTATAAGGGTTCAATATGACAGTAAAAACAGCGATTCAGCCTACGCGCGCTGAAAACTATCCCGAATGGTATCTATCTGTCGTTAAGGCGGCGGATCTCGCCGAGCACTCATCCGTGCGCGGCTGCATGGTCATCAAACCTTGGGGATATAGCATCTGGGAAAATATCCAGCGCGTTCTCGATGGACAATTCAAAGCGACGGGCCATCAAAACGCCTATTTTCCTCTCTTCATCCCGCTGTCCTATTTTCAAAAAGAGGCCGAGCACGTCGAGGGATTTGCGAAGGAATGCGCTGTCGTCACCCATCATCGCCTCGAGATGAACAAGGATGGCAAGCTGGTTCCTGCCGGCGAGCTGGAAGAGCCGCTCATCGTCCGTCCGACATCAGAGATGATCATCGGGGATTCGTTTTCCAAATGGATTGAGTCCTATCGCGATCTGCCTTTGCTTATCAACCAGTGGGCCAATATCGTCCGTTGGGAGATGCGTACCCGAGTGTTTTTGCGCACGGCGGAATTTCTTTGGCAAGAAGGCCACACGGCTCATGCGACAAGCCAGGAAGCGGAGCAGGAAGTCATGAAAATGCTCCGGCTCTATAGTGACTTTTGTCAGGATTATCTCGCCATGCCGGTGATTTGTGGGGAAAAAACGGCGAGCGAGCGCTTTCCGGGCGCTGTGGCGACCTATAGTATAGAAGCAATGATGCAGGATCGCAAAGCGCTGCAGGCAGGAACATCGCATTTTTTGGGTCAGAATTTTGCCAAGTCCTGTCAGATTCGCTATAAAAGCGAACAGGGCTCATTGGAGTACGCCTGGACGACTTCGTGGGGCGTAACGACGCGCCTCATCGGCGGCCTGATCATGACCCACAGCGATGACGACGGCCTTGTTCTGCCGCCGCGCATCGCTTCAGCCCATGTGGTCATCTTACCGATCATTCACGATGAACAGACGCGCGTTCAGGTGATGAGCTTTTGCGATAAGCTCAAGCAGGAACTCAGCGCGGTACAATTCGACGGCCAGCCTTTGCGGGTGATCCTCGATCAGCGCGACATGCGGGGCGGCGACAAGAGCTGGTCGTGGATCAAGAAAGGCGTGCCATTGCGCATTGAAGTGGGTCTGCGCGAAATCGAAAAGGGCCAAATCAGCCTACTCAGGCGCGATCGTTCGCACAAAGAGCGCATGCAGATGAGCCCGGCCGAGCTAAACCTGCGCGTGGATTCGATCTTGCTTGAAATCCAAAACCATTTGCTGGCCAAGGCCACCGAATTCCAGCGCCGCCATACTGTTCGCCTCGACAAAAAAGAAGAGCTGTATGACTTTTTCTCATCTGATGAAAAAGGGGGCTTTGCCATGTGCCATTGGAATGGCGAGGCGGCCACAGAACAGAAGATCAAGGATGATTTGAATGCGACCATTCGCGGCATCCCATTGGATGCCCCCCATGAACAGGGACGTTGCATTCTCACAGGCGAGCCGAGTTCGCGCCGCGTGATTTTTGCCAAGTCGTATTAACCCAACTTCAGTGAACTTTCTCCGAAAGGAGAAAGTTCACAATTCCCTGAAAAGAATCCAGTTAAAGCTTTTTAGCAAAAAGAAACTTTTGTAGGTCGCTGATTTTTAAAGTTTTGTTCCAGTGTAGGGACGTTAAAACCATTCAAAGTTTGCATTTCATTTTTTTTCAGATGTCATTACCCGGAAAGTGATGTGTGTGAATGCGTGTTTGCGTGGATGAGTGCAGGAAGCTCAGCTAAAAACTCATGAACAAAATCAACATCTGCCTTCTTCTTTTCTGCTTTCGTTCGATTATAGCTTGTTTTCCATTGCGCACGCCCATCTACTATGTCAGCAAGCATAAAATTGACCCCGCGATGTGAAAAGATACAATAATGATTAAATTTATCGTTGACAGACAGCATAACTTCATTAACCTTATCTTTTGCCTGTTGGCTTCTATTGGATTCCTCGATGTTTCTAGCTATGATAGAACTTGAAATCAGGCAAACAGAACTCAGGGCTATTGAAATAAAAAGCCCGGAATATGTTGCAAGCCAAAACATAACAGAAAAACCGGCGATGATAGGCAACGCGACAACCAATACTGCATTAACGATGCCAATTTCCTTTAAAAAATCCTTCGTTTTTTTTAAAAAGACAGCAGGATTGAAATCCTCAATCGCAACAGTCCAGGATGATGTTTGGTGCAAGAAAGTATCAAGCTGCTGCTTTTCTCTTTCGTCCATCAGTTCTTGAGCAACATCATCCCAATTGATTACATCTTGTGTAAGCAATGATTCGATTTTGACAGAAGGAACAAAGTTCATTTTATTTTCCTCATTTAACAATTTACTCACGCGCCTAAGCCAAATACTTAGGCGCGCCTATTACATCATGCCGAGGTTCTCGTTTTATCCTGACGCAGTTCTTCCAATATCCTAGCTGCAACTTCACTTTTCACATCAGCCGAAGGAACATAAGCGCGACTTTCAGTGCGGTAGCGATAATAATCTCCTAAACCTGCTCCAGCAACCCCACCAATCACCCCACCTGTAATCGTCGAAGCTACTATTTGAGTCGGAATACTTGCTATTGGACCCGACACAGCATAACCCATTTCTGTAACATATGTTACGATTGTTCCCGCCGGAACTGCTCCTACATATGCAAAAAGTCCTGATGCAAGCCCACCTGTCAGAATTCCGAGAGAAACTCCTGCAATTAATGCAATTTTCTGCAACTGAGCTTGCGAGGCTCTTGACCGTCCTTGGTCAATACACTTCAGTTCGATTTCCAAACGACAGATTTCAGTATCAGAAAGTTCTCCTTCAGGGATAGCAATGTTTATGGTTTCCATTAGCTTTTGTATTTTGGTGTCTGCATCCCACGATGGACTTTCCGCTAGATATATCTCGTAAAGCTTTTTAGCTCTGCCACCGTGAACTGGTGAATTCACCAAACTGTTATTGCTAACATTACCTATTGAACTTGTCATATCGAACCTCCAAAATTAGAGTTCGCAGGAACGTTATCAATCCAATGTTTCTTTTGCAAGTCCTTAATCAACTTTTATCATTCAGGTATACTGGGCACGGGTAGGTTATTAACTTTTTGGCGGTTGGATTTTGCTTGTCTTGAAGAGGAGAGCGGCGGCCAGGATAAAAACGCCCCCGAGAGCCAAAGGCGTGTGAATGTTCCAGGAAATCATCAGGCCGGCGAGGAGCGGACTCAATCCGAAAGACGCTGTTTGGACGGATTCTGCAATCCCCAGAATCTCTCCCTGAGAATCGGCATCCACGCTATTGGAAATCGTCGCATTGTAGACGGGATAAGCCAAAGCGACCAAAAAGTTGACCAGGATGACCGCGATCCATGTCCAGCTCATGCTGGGCTGGAGCAGAAGAGTCAAAATTACGCATCCCATCGCGACTAAAGAATAAAATAAAATGGGTAGAGGTGCATAGCGGTCGACAATCGGTCGGATCAGCAGGCCGGCGCTCAAGGCATAAACAGCCGCGCCCACTGTGAACAACAGACCGACTTGTGTGGCATCCAAGCCATAGTCGGAGATCCAGATGACTGGCATGAACTCATAAAAGAGAGACCATCCTCCGCAAAAAAACACCGCGCCAATAAAGAAGATCCTCATACTGGGGATGTGAAACGCTTTTTTGAGGTTGCGCAACCCGTCGGCCATTTTGATAGGTTTGCGTCGAGTCACGGTTCGGGTCTCCCGAAACCAGAAATAGATGCAGATCAAATTGAGACCCATTGCGATTTCCGCCATCAAAAACGGCATCATATAGCCATTTTGGGAAAACCAGCCCCCAATAAAAGGGCCGACAGCAAACCCGGTGCCGGCGGCCATGCTGTACAGGCCAAAGTTTTTGATTTTATTTTGCGCGTTGCTGAGATCGGCAATCGTCGCACACACCACCGCCGCGTTTCCCGCCGCGAAACCCGTGACAGCTCGAGCGATGATCAGGCCGAAAAGACTCTGGATCCAGATACTCCCGATGCATAGGCCGTAGCCTAGCAGAGCCAATAATAGGCTGTAAATATACATGGGCTTGCGGCCTGTCTGATCGGACAGCGCACCCAGAATGGGGCCGCTAATAAATGACATGCAGGCGGGGACTCCTAGCAATAAGCCAAAATACAATCCCTTGGTCATCTCCGTCGTGTCAGGAAAAACAAAGGAACTTCCCTGCTGAAAAATCATCGACGAAAAAATGGGATACACCAACCCCATGCCGGCGTGGTCTAAAAATACCACTAACAAGACAAGGGCGAAAGAGATTCGATCTGTTTTTAACATATGAGGCTATCGGGGTGTTTTAAAATAATGCAAACTTTTTTTGATTCGCCTTGCCATAACAAACATAAGTTCAAGGCAATGATGGGGTTTACTATCTCCTTAAGCGGAGTAAAGAATCTCCTCCTTTCAAGGAGGAGATTCTTCAAGTTCGCCATCTGCAGCAGATGGATAATGTTGCACGTTTCGACATTTCGGAATATTCGAAATGCTAGACGGGCCAGAAGAAGTTTTCGACTTGATAGAAATTTTTGAGGATCAACCCACACCTCAATCACACTTTTTCGTCTCTCCAGCAAGCCGATTCCTTTCAAGCACTCTCTCTATGCCTTCGACTGTTTCCAGACAGACTCTCTCCCATTCCGGATAATCGGGAGAATCCAAATCGGGAATAGTTCCTTCAAACCCTGTTGCACAGGATTTACATTCTCCAACATATAGGGAAGGCAACTTTTTAGTGGTACCTGTTAAATCGTTCGAAAGCGTTTGCAAGGCATATTTTGCAACACTGACTATCCCCGTCTCCATACTGCAAAACCGCCTCTGTAACACTACACTCAAAAAACATCCTCCACTCAACAATCGGCAACTCACTACATTGAGCATGGAAAGCCTCCTTTAATACATTTTTTTTGACATCGAGTCTAACACATGATGCTTTTGTTGACCATCCGCACCTCTCGACACTCTTTAACATAATTCACAAAACAAACTAATTTAAAAAATTTACTTCTAATTAATTTACATTGATGTAAATGCAGTTATGTTTATAATTTTTGATTAAAAACAGGTTCTTATGCTAACGAGTACGGCGAGACGAGGCTTTCAACATGGAGCGTGGCGCCACAACTGGCAAGGCGAAAGTTCGTATCTAACTGCATCATTTACCCCTTTGTATAAACAATTGGAAAAAACAGTCATCGCAGCAAAAAATTGCAGTATTCCTAGAGACTGGAAACCTAACCAGGCGCATCTTGGGCAGTTTACTCTTTCGGCCGGCATGTTGATTTGGGCCATTTCAGGAAATGACCGAATAGCGAATCAGCGGGATCGATCAGATGTTCTCCTCGCAGATGATTTTAAGAGCATTGTGATTTAGACTGATTTGCGCCAGCTTCGGGCGCAAAATTAGTCCAAACTCCAGTCAACCAACTTCTTTTTCGAGGCTTTCCTCCCTGCAATTTCCCATTCCTTGTCTCAAACAGATTTTTTTGCTATGCTTGAGAGCTAAATTTTCCCACGGGTGGCTATGCTGGCCTTATTTCGCAAATACCAGCGAATTTTGTTCATTTTCGTCACGGTGATCATCATCGTCACATTTTCTCTCTTTGGTTCGTATAAAACGCTGGGCCAGATCGAGAAACGAAAAGAAATCGTGGTCGGTCGCGCGATCGACGGATCGAATCTTAAATATCTTGATATCAAGCAGCTCGGAGCCCTTCTCGGGGTCGAACCCGCCTCTTCGGGCATCTTGGGTCAGGATCTGTTGAAAACAGGCGTCGCCGAGCGGCTGGCTGCCTCGTTTTTCGATAGATTGAAACCCGATTGGCAGGCGCGGCTCGAGCGTTTGAAGCGCTGCCGGTTCTATGTCCATCCCTCCGCCCCTTTTTTGAGCGCCGAGCAGATCTGGAATCAGCTGGCGCCGGGCGCTGTTGAAGAAGTGCGCCATCTGCAGCAGATGAACGATGCCGGGCCTGATTTTTTCGCCGCCTGGACGCGCCTTTTCTGGCTTCAGGAACGATGCCCCTCTGAATTGATCAAGCGGATTCTGGCTTATCATCAAAACCAGTATCAAATCCCCAACGATCCGCGGATGATGAGCGAAGACTTTTCACTGTGCGGTTTTCAGTCGGCCCATGAATGGTTCGGCGCTAATTTTATTGATCTGGCCGCTCAAATGATCATCAACGGCGCCATCGAGGCGGAAGCCAAAGGTTTTCGGGTGACTCCTGCTGAGGCCGAGGCAGACCTGATCCAGCGATTTTCATCGAAAAAAGCCAGTCTGGATACGGTTCTTCGCTCGATCGGCACTCGCAAAAGCGATGCTGTAGGGCTTTGGCAGCGAACTCTTCTCTTTTTGCGCTATTTCCGTGAGATGGGCCACTCTGTTCTGGTGGACGATCTGGCCTATCGCCAGATGGCTCAGTATGCCGGCGAGTCGGCTGTGATTAGCCTTTATCAATTGCCTAATGAGCTTCAGCTCCACAATCTCGACGATTTTCTGGCCTTTGAAATCTACACCCGGCTTGCCTGCGCCCCTGTCGAGTCTGCGCCTCTTCCGACTGCACTGCTCAGTGCCGAGGCCGTGGCGAAAAACGCCCCTGAACTAGTTTCAACAACGGTTCAGATGAACTGCGCGAGCATTGATCTGGCCGCGATTCAATCGCGTTTGCCTTTGCGAGACGTGTGGGATTGGCAGATTCAGCCGGATCATTGGGAGAGGCTTTTGGGCCAATTTCCCGAAATGAATCAGATAACAGGCAAGAGTTCATTTCAGGTTCTGGAAAAACTGGATCCGGAGCTGCGCGCCCGTATCGATGACTGGAGCCGCCGACAGATCGTCGAGTCCCACCCCGAATGGATTGAGCAGGAGTGGGCATCGATTGAGTCCAAGCCGCGCGACGTGATTTTTTATGAAAATGGCGATATCGATGGGATTTCAATTCAACAAGCGATTGTTTTTCGCGAGCGGATCGATGGCTTTCTCGCGCAAGATGCGGTTGCGATCGAGTCGTTGAAGGCATATCGAGAAGATCAGACGATCTGGCGCATCGACTCCGTTCAGAAAAAAACGGAGAAAACTGTTCTTTCTTTGGCAGACGCCAAAGCCAAAGGGCGTATCAAAATCGATTCATATCTGGAAGAGCAATATCGAACCCTCCGCAGCCAAACCCCCGCGTTATTTCAGAATGAGCGGGGCGACTACCGACCGTTCGGCGAAGTGCGCGAACTGGTGATTCGGCAGCTCTTTGCCCCCATTTTCCGCTCCATCGATCGCGAAATGGGGACCACCGGCGATTCTAAGCCGCTGTCATTTTATGTGAGCCATCGTTTTTATGGTTTGATGAATGAGTCTCGAGTATCGCACGACATTCATTCGAGCGGCCTTTGGCCGATTGAAAAAAGTGAGCGAACGATAACAAGAACTTCAAGCGAGGATTGGATCATGAAACAGCCTTTTATTTTGAAGACGGGTGAATGGTCAGATGTGTATGTGCCTCCGAATGGAGAGATTGTGTTTTTCTTTGTATCGGATCGGATGCAAACCAACCCGCCGATTTTCGATCAGATTCTGCTCGGAAAAGAAACTCTTGCTTCGGATGCGAAGTGCTGTCTCGCCGATCAGCTGATTGCCCAGGTTCTCAAGAAACAGGCGATTGTGTTTCCGATCACAACCCAAATCGAGAAAAATGACGATCTTTGAAGAAATACCGGCACTTTCGCCGGTTCAGTTTTTTGCTCTTCTTTGGGATTGTCCTTATCTGAAAGGGGAGTGGCGGGCCACGGCGGAGCGGCGTATTCCGTCGACTGCCGAACTGTTGGGCGAAGATGAATTCGCCGATCTGTATATGGCCTGGAATGAACAGAAGATCATCGTCGAGGTTCAGGTGCGCCACAGAAGCGCAGGCGACTCTGTGGAGCTCTTTTTCGATACCCGCGATTTGAAGACGAAAGCCCATGTTTCGAAATTCTGCCATCATTTTATCTTTTCGCCCGATGAAAAAGAGGGGTTTTTTGGCCGAGAGCTCACTCGGTTCCGCGGCGAGGACATCCATCGCCTGGCTGATCCGAAGGAGCTGATCACCCTGCCGGAAAGCGATGATCATTCCTATGCGTTGCGCATTGAAATCCCTGCTGTTTGCCTTCATGGATATGATCCCATCCAATTCCAGCGCCTCGGCTTTACCTACCGCATCAACCGCGCGAATCTGCCCTCGCAGCATTTTGCCGTCACATCCGAAGAGTTTGCGATCGAGCAGCAGCCATCGTTGTGGGCCACTTTGAAACTGGTGGGAAAAAAATGAAATTTACTCCATCCCATGAATGGATCCGATGCGAAAAAAACATCGGCACGATTGGAATCACAGAGTATGCCAAAGACGAGCTCGGCGAGATCGTTCATATCGAACTGCCCAAGATCGGCCGCATTGTCAAGGCTGGCGATGAGCTGTGCGTATTAGAATCGACCAAATCGGCGACCGATGTTTATTCGCCTGTTTCGGGGAAAGTCAAAGCTGTTAACGCGGATCTGAAATCGATCAATCAGGATGCAGAAAAACTGGGTTGGCTTGTTCAGATCGAGCTATCGAATTCCAAAGAACTCGATCCGCTTTTGTCCAAAGCTCAATACGATCAGTTAGGGCCCGTCCAAAAATAACTTCATCATCTTAGAGTGCGCCAAAGCTCCCGGGGTTGAACGATCGCAAATGGGGGCAGTATTAACCTCAATACGACCCCACTCTGATTCAGTACTATTTAGAATTCAGCATAGCAACTATCCTTATGCTATTGCAGATTCGCAGGGCCAAATGCATCCGGCAACAGTTGATCCAGCAGCTTTTGAAAATGGATGCGACCGTGTTCATCCGCTGCAATCACTTCCATTTTTGGACTGAATTCGTTTAGCACCTGACGACATGCACCACACGGCATGCCGCCGTCCTTGGTGACGATGGCGATAGCCTCAAATTCTCTTTCTCCTTCAGAAACCGCTTTAAAAATGGCCGTTCTCTCCGCACAGTTCGTCAATCCATACGACGCGTTTTCCACGTTGCATCCCAGATAGACTTTACCCGATTTTCCCAGAAGTGCCGCACCGACAGAATAATGCGAATAGGGCTGGTATGCCATTTTTTGAGCATCCTTCGCTTTTTCAATCAGCGTAGACGTCGTCATCGAATTCAGATTACCAGCCAATAGAGCACCAAATGTAAAAATAAAAGTTTGCTTTGTCCGTTTTTTTTGACAAAAAAAATAACCAGAACTGGAATCGAACCAGCAACACAAGGATTTTCAGTCCTACAAAGTCGCTTCAAACCAGTTCTTTAGATGACCTTAAATCATCTTAGCTTGCCATAGTGTAAAAGGAAAAGTAGATTTCTTCCAGGAAATATTGGCAATGGACAGCTCAACATCTGCATCAGCAATCAAGTAAATACGGTAGTCAAACCAGGATTTGATTTTTTCCCATGCTTTTCCATCTTGACCCACACCACAATATTTTTTTACTCCCCACTCCGCCTCTTCTTCGCGTCGCAATGTAACGGTAATAAAAGACCTTTTAGCATAAGTTCAGCTGCTTCTACATTGAGAAACACCTGATTAATAATTTCTGTTATTGTATCCGGCTGATAGCTTTTCATTTTCTCGTCTAAATACCCATAACGAAGTCCAACAAATGAATTTATGGATTCCAAGACACTTTGGGCGTTAAGAAGATGGGATATACAATCATCTACGAAAATGACTTTGTTTGGAATGATTCCTTTAATTTTAAAAAACTGCTGAAGAACGGATCCTTTAGAGGTATCGCTACAATAAATTACCTTACCCTTGCAAACGACACATTTGTTTTCTTCAAACAAAAGATCTTCAGGTTCTGAGAAGCTTTGATGAATTCCGATAAAATCAAGCTGTCTTTCTGTAGTGTTTATGATGGCCTTTGACCGCGCGGTTAAAAATTTGTACGGTATATTTTTCTTATGAATAAAATCGAATAATTCGCGGATTTCTTGTTGCACTAGACGAACAGGAGAAACCGTTTGCATCGCACTCCATATCAAAGAAGAACGTTGATGAGCAATTTCTTCTGAGACGCCCATTGCGAGATGTTGTTGAATCAAAGATTTTTCCCAAGCATCGCTTCCAAATTCATTAACGGATTCGATAATTGTATTATCAAGATCTAAAAATAACCAACAATCATCATCGAGATGAGGAATCAATTCAAGAATTGTTTTAATTTCGTAAATCATTTTTAAGGTACTTAAGAATAACGCTTTCAGCTTGTTCGTTTGCTTTTTCATTTGGAACTACTAAGTCAGCAAATTTTTTGGCTTGGATTACGTATTTCGAATAACCAGGTTTGACATAATTAATGTAGTCGGATTTTATTTCAGAAAAAGATTTCCCTCTTTCCTGAACATCTCTTTCCACCTGTCTAAGCAAAAGGATATCTTCATCAACATCAAGAAATATTTTTAAATCAATAAAATCTCGAATTTTAGGAATGGAAAAAATCAAAAACCCTTCAAGAATAATGATATTTCTAGGGTAGATCGTCTCTTCAGAAAACGATCGTTCGTGAGTAATGAAATCAAAAAACGGTTGTTTAATAGAACAACCGTTTTTAAGCAAAACAAGATGTTGAGATAAAAGATCAAAATCGACTGAATCAGGGTGATCAAAATTAGCAGGCTGAGGAAGATCTGATAGAGATTTGTAATAATTATCTTGATGCAAAATGACGCAAGAATCTTCACCAAGTCCATCTTGCAACTTTTGAGAAAATGTTGTTTTTCCCGAACCGGATCCTCCAGAAATTCCAATAATCAGAGAAGAACACCAAAGGGGCGTAGCGGCAACAACAAAAACAAGAACGTTTAAAACAAGATTCATCTTTTAATTACCTCAAAGTAGTTGGCGATAATCTTCATTACTTTTTCAGTAATATCATACTTTCCAAGATCCATTTGCTCACACCAAACATAATGGTCATGTTCAGTCATTTTAACTTCAAGATGTGGAATTACAGACAATAAAAAGTTAAATTGTCTAGTTCTGTTTCCGCCGGCAGATTGATAATCAAAATGACCTAAATAATCTAAAATATTACTAACTACAAGACCTGTTTCTTCATACACTTCTCGACACAGACCTTGTTGAATCGTTTCATGTTTTTTGACTCCACCACTTGGAAGTTCGTAGATATTCGGCAAAAAATCATCTGGTTTTCTTCTAAGGATCAATACTGCATTATTGCTTGCTATGACTCCTCCGGCAACGAATTTTTGTATACCTTCCTTTCGAGCCTCATCTGCGAGGTTTTGAAAAAAGGGCGACGATTCTGTGACTTTAGAAACATCACTATTCATAACAGCTCCTTGTAATGGTTAATAACTTTTTCAAAAGCATTGACATATTGATATACAGTCTCAACATCCATCTGTTCGTGCCATACTGGAAGTTTGAAAGCATTTTGATAGAACGATTCAGCGATTGGAAAGTCTCCCGGTGCATATTGAATTTTGCCTTGATATTTTGGAAAAATAACTTCAGGTTTTTGAAAAAGAGGAAGAAGATTCAAAGGACGAGTAGAAGTAGGAAGATCCAGTTCTTTACATCCTTCGGCTATAAGAGCATCATGAAATCGTTTTAAAGAAAGCCCCTCTAATTTTGTGTTATCAAATTGAAAGACCATGGCGTACCAAGATGGATTTGCATGAGGGGATATTTGAGGCGGTCTAATACCGGGTAGCTGGCCTAACGAAGAAATCATTTTTTTTGCCATTTCGCGTCTTTTGAATAAGACATCGTCAAGATGGTTTAATTGTTCATTCGCGATTGCTGCCGATAGCGGGTGGATTCTGAGCTTTAAACCCATTCCAGTCACTCCAAAGTCATAAAGCGGATGATTGCGAGGAATTTCTTGCAAACATCTTTTATTGTAATGACCCATTAAAATTGCCCGGTAGTAAAACTCATCTGAAGGTGTTAAAACAAACCCTCCTTCTCCTCCTGTGAGAGTTTTTTGACCTTGTAGACTAAAAATCGCTAAATCGCCAAAGGTCCCAGCTTTCTTTTTATGATATTCAGCTCCATGCGCATGAGATCCATCTTCTATTAGAAGAAGCTGATGTTTTTTTGCAAAATCTGTAATTTGATTCATGGCACATGGATTTCCCCACATATGAGTAATCAAAATTGCTTTCGTGTTCGATGTGATTTTTTTTTCAATCAACAAAGGATTAATATTACCGCTTTCATCTGAGTCGACTAATACAGGAACTGCGCCTGTAAAAAAAAGAGGAGTCGCCGTAGCGTAAAAAGTATATGCGGGACAAATCACTTCGTTTTTTTCAGCGATTTTTTGAAGGAATTTACCCTCTTCAACTGTTCTTGCGAAGGGTTTCTCTTTCAAAATGTGAATCCCTTTTTCGGCTGCACACACGACAATTTCGGGATAAGCGTCATGAGAGGTTGCAACAACAATGAAATCCAAACGTTCTTTTTCAAAAAGCTCTCTGTAAGAAGTGTATTTATTCAATCCTCCTATGACATCTTCTAATTTAGTCGAATCTCGATCACAAACTCCAACCAACTTTATACCTGGGGATTTTTGCAAAACTGGTAAATACGTCTTTTGGCCGTGATGGCCTAGCCCAATCAACGCTGTTTGCACATGTCATCTCCACGTAAATAAAAAAATGACTTACTTTCATTTCTTTAACAAAAGAAAAGAAAATCTTAATTCTCGACTGCAAAAATTGTCAAACAAAGAAAAATCTACAAAAAAATCAAACCATCTCATCGTTGCGGATTAGAGGCGATCATTCGTGTACAAACACATAAGTATTGCCATGATTCAACCCCGTTTGCGATCGTTCAACCGCGGGGCTTTCGCGCACGCTAAGATTGAGAAGTTATTCTTGGACGGGCCCTTTAGTCGGAAATTGATCCTGCGGTTCCCAGCCGCCCCCGAGCGCCTTATAGAGTGCGACGAGATCGATCAGGCTGGCGCTCTGGTTTTTCAGTAGAGTTTCCTCGGCAGAAATCAGCTGGATTTGGCTGTTGATCCAATCGAGGACCCCGATGAGTCCTTTTTCAAAGCGCTCCCGCGTGATGCACTCGACTTTTTCCAGGTGTTGAACCGTTTCTTCGTGCCGCCGCCTGGTTGCGAGGCTTTCGGAGTAGGCGACGAGCGCGCTCTCAGTATTTTGCAGAGCAGCCAAGACCGTTTGCTGATAGCTGCTCAAGGCCATTGTCTGCGCCGCTTCGAACGCGTGCAGGTTGCCGACCCGTTTGCCCCCCTCATAGATAGGAACGTTGAAATCGCCGCCGTAGGCCCAGGTTTTACTGGCCGATTGGAAGAGGTTTTTGATCTGCAGCGATTGCAGCCCTGCATCGCCGAGTAAAGAGAATGTGGGATAAAACGATGCCACGGCCACGCCGACGTCCGCTGTTGCGGCGGCTAATTCCCGTTCGGCCTTGCGCACATCGGGACGGCGGCGGAGCAAATCAGATCGCAGCCCCACAGCGACGATATCGGGCAGCGCAGGGAGCTCTTGCTTGACAATCAGCTCATCGACCAGTTCTTCCGGCATTTGGCCGGTCAATAGAGAGAGCGTATAGATCGAGCGGTAGATGTCGGCAATGATGTCCGGCAATGCGGCCCTCGCATCGGATAAAAGTGCACGAGTGTTTTCGCAATTGATCTGATTGGCGAGACCAGCGGCTAGCTGATCATTCACGACTTGTTCAGTCTGTTCGAGAAGCCGGATATTTTCTTCGAGATACCAGGCATGTTTTTGAAATCCTCTCAGCTCCATGTAATTGCGGGCGACCTCTGCCAAAACGGTGACGAGCGTATCGTTGCGCTGTTCGATGGCGCTCTCGACTCTGGCCTCAGCCGATTCAACGGTGCGCCGCGTTTTGCCGAACAGATCGATCTCCCACGTGGCGTCGAAGAGGGCGTTGTAGAGGTTTTGGACCTGCGGAACTTGGGCCTGAAAGGGAAGTCCGGTGGTCGCAGAGGAGATCCCCCCTCCCTGACCGCCGCCGGGAGAGACAGCAAATACGGGGCCGTTTTTACTAAAATAAGTCTTTACAGCGGAAAGATCAGAGGTGATTTGAGGAAAAAGACGGGAAGCGGCGATGTCGCGCAATGCCCTCGCCTGGAGAATGGCCGCTTCGGCCCGAGCAAGATCTTTGTTATTGCAGGCGGCCATTTCAATATATTTGTTCAGCAGGGGATCGTGGAATTGCGACCACCATGCTGTGACGGTCGGCTCGATCGACTCTTCATTGCCTTTTTCATGCCACGCGTCGCCCACGGTGTTGTCCGGAGGGAGGTATTTAGGCCCGACCGTACAACCGGCGATGGCTAGCATTATTAAAGGAATCAGGCGCAGCGGTCGCATTTTCATATTGTTCCATTAACCGCACATTAATTGGAGTTTGATTAAATATACAACTTTTAAACTAACTTTCGGCGAAAGCTCAGCGCCGCGCCCATCTGAGTAAAAATTGAGATCACGATCATCGGCCACGTCTGAGCGAGCACGATCGATGCCGGCATGGCTTTAAGAAAAATCCCTTTTGAAATCACCAGCATATAGCGCACCGGAAACAGATAGGTCGCCGGCTGCAGCCACGTGGGCATATTTTCGATCGGGGTCGCAAATCCCGAGAGCAATATCGCCGGCGTCATGAAGACGAAGATGCCCATCATGGCCTGCTGCTGCGTCGAGCAGAGCGAGGAAATGAAGAGTCCCACCCCGCTGATGGCGCAGACGAACACAAATAGAGTCAGATAAAGCAGCAGAAACGATCCCGTGAACGGTACCTGGAAGACCAGGATGCCCACGGTTAAAATGATCGTTCCTTCCAGCATGCCGACGATGATCCCGGGAATGATCTTGCCAATGAGGATTTCAACAGGAACCAGGGGTGAGACCAGGAGCTGGTCGAACGTTCCCAGCTCGCGCTCGCGAGCGACGGAGATGGACGTGACGATGAGACATGTCAGCATCGAGATGATCACGACCAGGCAGGGGACGTTGTACCAATAATAGAGGATATTCGGGTTGTACCAGTTGTAGGGAAAGAGCGCCGTGTTTTGCTGGCGGATCTGATTTTGGGCGGCAAAATCGACATTGAACTGCGCGATGATGTTATTAGTGTAGCCCGCAACGATCTGCGCCGTGTTGGAGCGCCGTCCATCGAAAATCAGCTGGACTGTCGCCGGACGGCCGCCATCCAGCGAACGGGAAAACTGTTCATCGATCGAGACCACCATGATGCCCTTTTGGTTGTCGATGAAGGGCGCGATCTCTTCGATGGCTTGCAGATGGACGATGCGGCTGAACGTGGGCGCGCCACGGAATCGCTGAACGAGTTCGAACGACTGCTTGCCGTTGTCGCGATTCAGAATGCCGATAGGGACGTTCTTGACGTCCAAAGTGGCGGAAAAGGTGAAGATGAGCAGCTGGATCACGGGCGGAATCAAGATCGAGATGCGGCTCTTTTTGTCGCGCCAGATGTTGAGCAGCTCTTTGATGATCAGGGATATTATTCGTTGCATCAGTCGAGCCTCTTGACAGTTTTGCGGGCAGTGATCAGCAAAAGGATGGCTCCAATGCCCAGCATGGGGAGCAGATTGAACAGAATGAGGCTCCAGACATTGCCGACTAAAAACAGCGTCTGCAGGCATTGCACGAAATAGCGGGCGGGAACGAAATGCGTCAGTGCCCGGATCGGAGCCGGCATGCTGGCGATTTCAAAGAGAAAACCCGACAGCATATACGATGGCAAGAAGCCCAGGAGCGATGCGAGCTGGGAGGCGACGAACTGGTTTCTAGCATAGGTGGAGATGAGAAGGCCAGTGCCCAAAGCAGGGATCAGAAAGGCCGCCGATACCAGTAGAAGCAGCCACAAAGAGCCGCGCAGGGGCAATCCATAGCCGAAGACTGAAACAGCCACGCAGATGATCATGGAAATCATGCCGAGGGCAAAATAGGCGATGAATTTGCTCAAGATGATTTCAGAGATTTTGACCGGCGTCGACATGAGCGCTTCCATCGTGCCCCGCTCCCATTCGCGCGCCACGACGAGCGCCGTGAGCAGCGTTCCGATCAGGGTCATGATGATCGCCAAGGATCCGGACAGAAGAAAGTAGCGGCTTTGCAGCTCTTCGTTATACCAGTAGCGCGCCTGAATATCGATATGGGCGAGGTTTGTCAGATCGGAGCTGATCGCCTCTTGCTGTAACCAGTTCCAAAAGGCGCCCTGGACGTAATTTTGCACGAAATTGGCTGTATTGGGCTCGCTGCCGTCGGCAATGACCTGGATGGGTGCGATCGTACCGGGTCGATTTCTGAAATCGGAAAAATAAGAGGGGATGACGACGATCCCGCGGACCCTGCCTTTAGTCATATCTTCCGTCAGTTCCCGCCGATCGCGGGCGATTGTCACCTCAAAATATTTTGAGTCGATCAGCGATTTGGCAAAGCTCTGAGCGTCCGGCGCTGTGTCTTCCATGACGAGGCCGATGCGCAGGTGATCCAGATCGAGAGATACGCCAAATCCATATAAAAACAGCAGCAGCATCGGCAATACGACAGTGATCATGAAGCTGCTGGGATCGCGGAAAATCTGAAAAGATTCTTTCCGGATCAGCGCTTTCAAGCGGCGCCAACGGCGGCCATCGGAAAATAGGTCAGATGGAATGTTCGCTGTCATATTTCTCGATCCGTTGAATGAATGCATCTTCCAGCGTGGGATTTTCGTTGTGCTCGGATCTGGCGGTCTTTTTGAGCGCGTCGGGCGTGTCGAGCTGGATGATTTTTCCGCGGTAGATGAGCGCGATGCGATCGCAATATTCCGCTTCGTCCATGAAGTGAGTGCTGACGAGGACGGTGACGCCTTTTTGTACCAGGCCGTTGATATGGTTCCAGAATTCCCGGCGCATATAGGGATCGACGCCGGAGGTGGGCTCGTCGAGATACAACACCTCGGGATGATGCATGGTCGCGCAAGCGAGCGAGAGCCGCTGTTTGAAGCCCAATGGCAGAGAATCAGCCGACGCATGCAAATAGGGCGCGAGCATAAAAATTTCGACCATTTCATCAATCGCTTTTTTCTGATCGGTTTTGGACAAATTATATATGCCGGAAAAAAACGACAGGTTTTGTTTAACGCTCAAATTGCCGTAGAGAGAAAATTTTTGGGCCATATACCCAATATGGGACCGTGCCTGGGCGGGAGCGGACGCCACATTGAGATCATTGACAAATGCCTTTCCGTTTGTGGGCGGCAAGAGGCCGCAGAGCATTTTGAACGTCGTCGATTTACCGGCTCCGTTCGGCCCCAGCAGGCCGAAGATCTCGCCGCGGCGCGCGGCAAAAGTGATCTGATCCGCCGCCGTAAACGAGCCGAATTTTTTGGTCAGCCCTTCGGCTCGCACGGGGTATTCGATTTTTGCCGCCACTTCATGGGTTCGGTTGGCGAGCATCGATTCGCCGCCGGGTCCGCCGCCCAGAATGTCGATGAATGCGTCCTCGAATCGAGGTTCAGTTTTTTTGAGCGGGTAATGATCGAATGACGCCGAATCGGCGTCGCGAAAGACGAGCCGGATATCTTCGCCCTGGATGACGCCGTCGATGATATGAGGATCTTGCAGGGCCTTGGCCAAAATCTGGCGGCGATTGCCATCGGCGCAAGCGATTTTGAAAACGCGGCCGTTCATTTTCTGCGTGAGATCTTGCGGCGGGCCCTGGTAGAGAAGCTCGCCTTGATTCAGGAGCAAAACGCTGTGGCAGCGCTCCGCTTCATCGAGATAGACCGTGCTCCACAAAACGGTAATTTGCTCGGTCAACAGATCATTGACCATTTTCCACAGCTCGCGCCGCGAGATGGGATCGACGCCGACGCTCGGCTCGTCGAGTAGGAGCAACTGGGGTTTTTTGACGAGTGCGCAGGCAAGTCCCAGCTTTTGTTTCATGCCGCCGGACAGATTGCCGGCCAATCGGTTTGTAAAGGGCTGCAAATTGGTGAAATGGAGCAGTTTTTCAAACGCAGATTTTCTCTCATCGCCAACAACGCCTCTGAGGTCGGCATACAGATTGAGGTTTTGCATTACGCTCAGATCTTCGTAGAGGCCAAAGCGCTGGGGCATGTAGCCAGCGAGGGTATGGATTTGTTCGCTCTCTTTCATCGTGTCGAAGCCGGCGATCTGGATCGATCCGCTGGAGGGTGTGAGCAGGGAGGCGATGAGCCGGATCAGGGTGGTTTTGCCGGCGCCATCAGGGCCTACGATTCCAATGATCCGGGAGGCGGGAATTTGTGCGTTGATCTCTTTGATGGCCGCTGTTTTTTGGAGGGGAAACGTCTTGGAAATATGTCGAATGTCGATGAGCGCCTCATTCACGGGCGATCCCTTTTCGATTTTTTGAGCTGGACGGTCACGGGCATGCCCTGTTTGAGCCCTTGATCGGGATTGTCCGCATAGATGCGCAGACGGTAGACGAGATCGGTGCGCAAATCGGTCGTCTGCACGGTTTTGGGAGTAAATTCGGCGACAGGAGAGATGAATCCAACCTTACCCGTATAGACGGGGCCGCCTTGAGTGTCCGTGAGGATCTCCGCCTCCATGCCGAAAAACACATTCCCGAGCTCAGGTTCGGCGACGTACGCGCGGATCCAGACAGGGGAGGAGACAGAGAGCGTATAGACGGGGTTCGATGGAATTACGACAGTGCCCGGTTCGCGGATGCGGGACAATATGATGCCGTCGGACGGGCAATAGGCTTTCGTGTAGTCCAGATTGTCCCGCGCGGCAGACAGAGCTGCTTCGGCGGCATAGAGATTGGCCTGCAGTTGATCGCGGTTGGATTGGGCGTTATCGAGATCTTCCTGCGATACGCCGCCGACCCCGATCAGTTCCTTGCGCCGCTTGAGCAGGATTTCACCATTTTTCAGATTGGCTTTGATCGACTCCAGATTGGCGGCAGCCTGGCGCACCTGGTCGTCATAGGGAGTTTTGTCCAAGTAGGCCATGAGCGTTCCCTGGCGGACAAAGTCGCCTTCCTCAAAGCATAATTTTTCCACCTGGCCGCTGACCCGAAAGCCGATATCAACCTGCCGCACGTCCACGTTGCCGTACAAGGTGATCGTGCTGTGATTTTTTTCGGCGCGGAAAATAAAAATGGCGCCAAAGATGATGAATGAGATAAAAAAAATGATCAAGCCCAGCGCGATGGCGATTTTTTTTACGGATTGCAAAGAGTTTTCCTCAGGCTGCACAAATTTTTATTAATACATGTGAGGCGCAATCATTTCAATCCTTCTAAAAGGAATCAAGATTCGGAGGAATTCCTTTGGCAATCTGCTGAATGTATCCATTGATACCGGCACCATCTTCCCCGAGACATTTCTCCCATAGAGCAGACCTCTTCAAAAAAAGCTCCTTAATTGTATTGATCAATTCTTCATAACATGTTTGCATTATTTTGCTAATTTCCTCGGTCATGCTCGGGTCAATTCTGTTCAGATCGAACTTAAATTGAATGAGTTTTTCTATATTAAAATCACTAATGATAGCTTCTGCTGCCTGTTGAAACCGCACAGCCCAGTCTTGAATAGCGAGCGTTTGTACTCTTTGGTGGATAGTGTCGATCAAGACCTCCCAACTATTGGATTTTGGATCCGATGAGCGCGTTAATAAAGAGAGAACTTCTCCAGCAATTTGTGCATCTTGAAGCGATAATTTATCTAAATTCGGAGACAGAGTGACGAGAGAGCGCGGTCCCCAGTTCCTGGCCAGAGAGCTTTGCTGTTTTTCACGCGCTTTGTGAAAAGTGGCGATCAGAGCAAAAAATTTTCTTGCGAAATCAAAACGATATCGAGCCATCTTTGCAATGTAGATGTGATGGTCCTTCATGAGCTGAGCGCGTAACTCTTTTTGCTCAAGCAAAAGGTCTAAAGAAACGGTAGAAGCACATAAAATCTCCGAACTTCCCGGCTGGCCTTGTCTACCCGCTCTGCCTCTTACTTGCCCCCCTACGCGCAAAGAATCTGGGAAAAAGGTCAACAGGCTGTGCAATCCCCCATTTTTTATACTTTCTGCTTCTAGGCGAATATCGGTCCCGCGACCTGCCGTGGTGGCAACGGTCACGGCTCCGGGAGCACCTGCCCGGCTTAAAATCTCCTTCTCGGATTTTTCTTGCGCCTCATTGAGCATCTCGTGAGAAATGCCCTGTGCAGAAAGCAGATCGGAAACTTCTTCGGAAAACCGAATTGTTTCACATGAAATGAGAATGGGTCGGCCATTGGCTTTGCAGGAGCGAACAGCTTCAAGTGTTTTAGTTAAAATGTCTTTCGAAGAAGCAACGAGAGTGGGTTTTTGATCCACTCTTAGCGAAGGATTATGAGGAGGTACATCGAAAGAATCGGCTCCATAGATAGCACGGATCTCTTCCCTTTCAAATTGCGACCCTAATGTACCGCTCAATCCGAACATGCGGTCAACCATTTCATAATAAACGGGATGAGATAGAGAAAGGGGAGAAAGACTTTCCTTATCCACGGGAATGCCGTGCTTAATTTCTACAAATTGGTGAATTCCACTGGTCCATCGGCTCCCTTTGAGAATTTTTCCTGTATTTCTCACATCGACGATCTCAATTTTTTTCTTATTTTTCGTGTGCGTGATGACATAATGCTCCTTTTCTTTTAGTTCATACTCAGCATGTTTGGCAGAAGAGAGCCACTGAGCCAGTTGTTAATCAGAGATCGTAGCAGCTCTTGGGTCATGGCCTAGAAAGCCTTTGAGCTGGGTTACGTTTCCCTCTTTTCGTTGCTTGACAAATTGCAAGATAGGAAAATAGATCCATTCGTATGCAATTTCTGCCGGATAGCCTAACCGCGCTCCATGGCCGAGCGTGTCAATGGTTAAATTATCGACTTCATCCACAATCACACAATCAAATCGTTTAGCGGAGGGCTGGGACGGGGCCGAATTAGGAAAAAGAGGGGTGCAGTACAGCATTTCCCGCATGATCGCAAATTCAAAATCAGAGGCGGCTCCGTAAAGAATTTTTGCCTGGAAAGAATCGCGATCGGGATGCTGTTTGCAGATGTGGGAGGTAGTGATATCGAAGAGAGCAAAGAAAGAGACGCTCTCCTGCTGGTCGCGCATCGCTAAATTAGCGCCCGAGGAAATGATGTGTACTGTTTTTCCTTTCAGCACCAAAAGGAAAGCGAGTAAAGTCACAATCATCGATTTTCCCTCTCCCGTGTTCACTTGCGCAAGGCAACTGGTTGGGAAAAGAAGTTCTCCGAGTACTGTGAGAATCTGGACCGGGTGTAAATCCATTGTAAAATGGAGTCGAATTGCGCAGACGGCAATGGCCACCGCACGCAGAAGATCCTTTTCTCCTACGAGTTTACCTGTTTGAAGCGATCGGATCTCATTGGCAAGAAAGGCGCTATTTTTTCCTGCATAAGAATCTTGCCATTTTTGAATCTGACTCAACTGGGCAAAAATCTTTTTCAGGGAGGCTGGATCTAATGGGAAAGGCATCTGGGCAAATCTTTGCTTTAAACGGGAAAGGTCTTCTTTATTTGTCGTCTCCATCGGAAAGATTTTTCTTGGGGTTAGAGCTTCGATAAAATCTCGACAAGACAACCTCTGGCCAATGAATTCATTAATGGCTTCAGAAGCCTGATGATTTTCATGACACAACAGACGCACTTTTTTTATCTGGGGCAGCCTTTCTTCAGAAGGGATTCGATCTCTTTGTAAGGCTTCCAAGAGGGTGCTACAAAATAGCTCTCCATATTCTTGACGAAGCGCTGTTATTTCAGCTCTCAATTCGGCTGAAGCAGTGGTTGTAGCGATTGATGTAGCGGAAGGCTCTTCCAGAGTGGCCACCAGCTTTTGGATCTCAGACATTATCGCCGTAGGATTATTCACTCCCAAGGTCTGAAAAACGCGAAGGAATACAACCGTGATCCTTTCATGGTTTTTCGGATGGTTTTGGGCGTAGAAGTTAAGGATGGTATCCACTTGGGCGGCATTCTTAGGGAAAGAGCAGTGAGAAATCAGATCGCGAATACGTGGATCCAAGTTTACACAAAGGTTATATTGCTCTGATGAGAGATAAAAGAGATGGGGGGCGCGGCTGACAACAAGGGTCATACTTCCTCCTGCTCTTCTAAGATACATCGTTCAATTGCAGCTCTAACGTCCGGGTAAGAATTTACAAACCTCCGATAGTTATTTAAAACACACTCATTATCTGAAATCTGCAATCGTAAGGCATATATTCTGTCAATGAGTTCTGTTTTATCTATAGGTAAAACATGACTTCTATCAGGTGTAATCACGCGGTGAGCAAAATCCTGCCACCGCCTTTCGCATAGCGTTCGCAATTGAGGTCTTGTCATAACAAACTGCTCAATTTCATTGACTCGCCATTTCAAGAGATTGAGTTTTTTTTCCGAGGCAGAGAAGTCTGCTTTCAACGATTGCTCAAATTCATAAGGTAGAGACGGTGGAGTAAAGCGGCTCAACCACTGCCAACAATTTTGAAGAGTAACTTTGACTTTTTGCCAAGAAGAGGGAGAAGATGATGGATTTGCTGCGATGGGTGATGATGTAAGAGGTGTCTCATGTTGTTGGGCCGGAACAATATGAAAAATTTTATAGAGCCTGATACATCCGATACAAATGATGATAATCGAGCTTCCTATGAGTGGCAACGATGAGCGGAGGGAATGGGGATAACCAAAAATGGCGATGACAAGGCATTCCACAGCGATTGCTGTAGTTATTAATGCGGTTGAGCGTTGCATCGGAGTCATCCACTGCGACAAAACACACAACTTCACCTCTACTCCCGACAAATTGGAGCGTAATAAATTTGAGAAGCCGGATAGAGCATTGATGTTCATGCAAGCCTCCCTGCGTATTGCGGGTAATTCGTTCTGATGTTTTCTATGTAATTGCTTACGTTTGTAATGACATGGGCGGAATCGCTCACTTGTAAGGGAATGCCGGGAAAATTTTCTTTGTAAATCTTTTCCAGTTGAATGATCTCATTTGCAAATTCACTATTGAGAAATCCCAGACCAAATTCACGCTTGAGATTTTCGATCAGGACAAAACATCTCCTTTCAATTTTCGCTTTCATTTTATCAAGACGTCTCATTTCTGCATCTCCAGTGGCTATCATCCATGCATATCTGTTCGCGCTTCCTCGTATTCGGACTGAGTGGTGATAGAATCTGATCCGTCTAATCAGATCAATAATCCGATGAATCCCGCCCTCTATGGGCCAAAGAGAAGGTATGGCTGGATAAGCCATTGCAAGTTTAACGTTTCTGTCATCTAATTTGATAGCAACATCAAAGGCGTCGTGGTACCGTTTTATTTCTCTCTCATACACATCATTAATCTGCTCCTCTATAAAGGGAAATCGCATCCCCGAAACTCCTGCTTGCTCAGAAGGAGATCGAGTGGTTTGGGTTAAAATAGAGAAGACTCGGTCTCGGCAAGGAATCGCTTCAAACTGTTCCTTCGACACATGTATCGGATAGTCCCTTAAATTAAGGGTTCCAGCTGCTTCTCTTCTTAGGACAATTTCCTGTCCGTTATATGTTGTCCCGATAGGGCCGGCGTAAGAACTCGTTGTTGTAATCATGAATGCCTCTTTTCATCGAAAGTTTTTATTAGATCCGCCTCTTCTTTTGATAGCGTCGCTCCCGCGTGCAATAAAGAAAGGATCATTTCTTTGTTACCCATGTCGATGGCCAGACGCAGCGCAGTGACCCCATTCTCATCTTTCTGATCGATCGTTGCAGGGTCGAGTGTTCCGGCCAGCAACTGCAGAGCGAGGAGAGATTCTGTTCGTATGGCACGGTGGAGGCTTGATTCTCCCTTGACTGGCTTGATACGCGCGAATTGTTCAAAAACCTTTGCAGTTTCTGTGTCCTTGGGTCGTACGAGATCCGCGCTCGTTTTACCGTCGGAGGAGCAAATGCTGGCATCCGCTCCGCAAGCAAGTAGTAGACGAGCGCAATTTGCGTGGCCTATCTCCGCAGCTCGATGAAGAGGGGTATTTTTATAGCAATCGATAGGGTTCAATGAAGCTCCCTGCTCTATCAACACTCCCAGGTGTTGGAGGTTGCCGACCTCTGCCGCTCGATGCATCAAGGTGATCTCTTGTGAATACGCTTGATCGAGCGGTGGCTCCACGTAGTCCAATAGCAACTGAAACTGCTCAAAAGAAGTTTCTCCGGATGTGTTTTCTGCGGCGAGCTCAAAAGAATTTAACCCCGATGCGCAAGGGAGGTAGGGGTTGCAACCTCGACTGAGCAACCATTGTGTGCAGTGCACTGCTCCATGCTGGCTGGCTAGATGTAGGGCTGTATAGTTAGGAACCAGGTCCAGATCGATCCCCAATTCATTAGAAAATAAGACCTTGACCGCGGCGAGATTGTCATTTCTAATCGCCTGCATAATGGCCAGCCGGATCTGCTGAGGAATCTTAGAGACATGGTAAGAGTTGAATAGAGGAAGAATGCTTGCAGCCCCTTTTCCTACGGCAGCTGCTGTAAAGGGGGTTTCTTCATCACTGATTTGAACAGAAGGGGTAACCCCTCGACCCAGCAAAAACCGAACCGTTTCAGCATGCCCGCACGCGCTGGCAATCGTTAGTAACTGTGCACCCTCTTTTCGATCAAGAGGGGATGGCTCCAGGTTCAGCAAGAACTCTAGCGTTTTTGTCTGCCCGGCGCGTGCCGCGTAGTATCGGGCATCTTTTCCTTCATCATCCTGAAAATCAACCGAAACTCCTCTGGCTACCAGTGAGCGAAGAAGAGTAGTTTTCCCTGACGCCGCCAGCAAATGAACAAGACAACATCCCCCTTTTTGCTTGAAATCGACCTTTGCGCCGTGAGAAAGCAGGCAATGGACTACCGAAGAATGATTGGCAAGAGCTGCGATCCACAAGGGAGGGTGCTGCTTTGTACCTTCGAGTTGGTTTGGGTTCCCGCCCGCCCGAAGCAGTTTTTTTACCATTTCCAGAAAGCCGATTCCGCAGGCCTTTCCGAGCGGGGAGATCAATTGATTATTCTTATGTTGTACATTGGCGCCTCTCGCAAGCAGAAGTGTCATATTATGCTCGCTTTTTGCTTCAATTGCATAGAAGAGAGGGGTGTTACCTGAAGCATCCACGACTTCAATCGCTTTTGGATGCGAGGACTGCGCTGCCAGAACCTCTCTAAAAACAGAAGGCTCGGCCTTGGCAGCAATCAAATGCAGAGCGGTTTTCCCGTTCCAGGTGGACAATAGTTGTTTTGCAGATAGACTTTGCATCAGATCCTGAGGGACTTCTTCCTCGCTTAAGGCTGCAAATAACGCCTGTATTTTGGGATCTATATCTTGCGCCTCTTGGGCTTTTTCGCGTGCAGCCGTCAGGCTCTCTGGGGAAGGAGCGTTTTCCATTAATTGAGACAGAAGTGGTGACGCCGCCTTTGCTGCCCAATATAAGGCCTGTCCGGTGACGGGAACTCCTTTGGATAATAAGAAAGAGACGGCTTCAGGAGACTGGGCGCGCACGGCGTAATCGAGAGGCGTAATGCCTTTCTGATCGGGCGATTTTAAATCTGCGCCGTAAGAGGCTAATTTTTCCAGAACGGATGCGGCTCCCATCCACCCGGCCACATGCGCAGCCCGTCTTCCTTTGCTGTCCATTAGAGTGTGGGCATGGGTTTCCAAAAGACCTTCTTCAAGGCCTTCCTCAATGGCAATATAGAGAAGATGTTTGTCTTCGTGTGCATTGTCAAAAGAAACGCCCGTTTCTTGCATGCGTCTACATAAGTATTTAAAAACGCGATAGCTACCGTGTCTTGCAGCAATGGCAGCCAGGGTCAGGTTCTTTTCTTCCGCTATAGGTTTACGAAAATTCCTCTCTCTTTCCACCAGTAATTCAAAGAAAAGCAATCCATCGCTTTTTGCCAGATAATGCAGAATCTCCCACCCTTTGAGGCCTTTGCAAGCCGTTGGGTTGATTCCTAATGGCCACAAAATTCCTTGAACGGCTTGATGATTGCCTGCTTGCGCGGCAATCAATGCGTACTCTTGAAGCTCCTCCGGAGATATTTGTGCAGAAGAAAGAATTGTTTTTAAAAAAGGATCATACGGCGCGGATAACAAACGGGGAATCTCTCTCGTGCTGATTTCCACGCCTTTGTTTATTAAGGCTTTTATGACAGCCCAATTGCCAAAATCGATCGCAAGGCTCAGAGGAGATTGTCCATTTGCATTGGTCTTAACCAGACTTTCCCGTGGACTGTCCTGGATCAGCGCGAGGGCAACGAAGAGATTCCCGCTGTAAATCGCAATATGGATGGCGTTGTCTTGCGACAGGTTAGTAAATCCATTGATGTGCGGCCGTAGCGCCTGGATCACTGCTGCGGAGCCCTCTTTTACTGCGGATTCAATTGCCTGGGAGGAAGGGGTTGTCTGAGTGAGTAAATAAGTCAAGAGGGGAATAGAACCTCGAGCGATGGCAATCTCGATCGCTGTGATTCCATCGCGCCTGGCCAAGGTTGGATTGGCTCCCGCAGTAATTAATTTTTGCACCAAATCCAGAGCATCCAGTTCGCAAGCAAGCGTCAGAAGAGTGCCTCCTTCATTGCTGCACACATTCAAGCAACTGGAAAAAGAGGGAGTAGAAAGCAATTGCTCAATGATGGGCATATTGCCTTCGTGGATAGCGCTATGTAGATCTGTGTATCCTCCGGCTAAAAGAGCCGGCATTGCCCCTTCTCGCAATAAAAATTCCACGGCCTTCACACTTTGGTGCAAAATGGCCACGCTGAGAACTCTTGCTCCATTGACGGCTTCCGCATTCACGAGCTTTTTCTGAAAAAGAACCTGCAAGGTTGCGGTTTTCTTCTGCATGACCGCATAATGCATGGGAAGATAGCCGTTCTCATCTCGCTCTGTGGGCAAGCACCCCGCTTTTAGAAGTTCTGCCGCATAAAAGGGATCTGTATAGCAAGCCGCGTGATGCAGCAGTGTTCTTCCATGCGGATCTCGAAAAGAGAGAGCCTGGTGTGCGCTCGCAAGCAGCTCTGTGAATGATTTTTTATCTCCTTCTCGCATTGACCGTTGCAGCTCAAGATTTTTTTGAGCGGCGTCGCGGTTCCCTGATTGTCCGCTAACCAGTAAAGATTCCATCCATTCATAGTCCTCTTCGATCATGGAAGGGGTGTTTTCCAAAAATAAGCGAAGCAGCGCCCGGGGAGCGGCTCCAACATTCTGAAAAAGAACCCACTTTTCAGATTCCAGGTTTTGCAATTGCAAGGCGTTTTCCTGCAAAAGTTTCTTTGCCGCGATGGAAGGCTGTACTCTTTGCTTCTCCAGATGAAGTCCACACCCTCCCACCACTCGATTCGTTCTCTCCAATTCTACCGAGTCTCGATCATTGGGCGCGAGGGTCGCTACTTTGGAAAACTGTACAATTTCAACCACCGTGTCGGACAAATGTTGAAAAACCTGTAAACATTGACTGATGAACTCCTTGCGCATCTGCGCTACGCGCACCACGGCGTAGTGCCAATCACCACCGAGATAAGGTCGATTGTTTAATGATTTCTGCGTTTGCAGGACGTCTTGCACCCACCCATCCAGGATTTGCGTTGCAAGAGCAGTGCCTAATTCTCTGATGTGAAGTTTGAGGTTTTCAGAAAAGGGGACATCGGATGCCAGGAATTTTCGTCCTACCAGTCCTGCTCCATCCCATACCTGTGCGATGCACTCGCGCACAATGACCTGAGTTATTGTCACTCTCAGTTGTTCACTACGGTTTCCCCGGCCCCATAGCTTGCTGATATAAGCACCGAACTGGTATGAAGGATCCTCACGATTGATGAATTGGTTGATACAATCCTCGATTAAGGTCCGATGAGAGGCAAGGACGGCTTCTCCCACTTTACGAAAAGAGATTTTTAATGGAATATCCCAGCGTTTTGTGACCGGAAGGTGAGGAAAAAGGGGCGGGCAGCCTCGCACTTCTGCCTTTTGTGCGACGGGTAGGCGAGGGCTTTTGCGGTGTTGTTTAAGAGTAGAGAAGTAGCTGGAAAAAAAGCTAATGACTCCCAACATGGAAAAATACTTTTTGCAAAGAGGCATTTTTGCCATGTGGTCATGGATCTGCATAGTGGTTTTTTGATAAAAGAGCTCCATTTGTAGATGGGAGCTGGGCGGTTTCCCATATTTTCGAATGTGCGCTTCTAAGGCTTCGGCGTATTCCGGCGAGGGGTTGATCTCATAAAACACGTCAAAATCGGGATTCACGAGAAGTAAATTTCCCTCTTTCTGGATGCCATTTTGTTTGGCGATAATGCGGAATGAATTTCTAAATCCCTTGAAAGAACTCAAGATCTCTGCTGCTAACGGGTCTTTCTCGACGATGCTGGACATAAATGAGAGAGGGCAGTAGCTCTGATCTTTTGCATCCATCCGCGTTTTGCAGTAGTCCACAAATCCAATGAGTTGTTCCAGGGAAGAGGCCCCTCGGGACTCCCAGTCAGGGTTTTTATGCCAATTCTCAATAAAATCGTCTTTGTATATGCCCCCATTGAGATACCCCTTCATGATGTAGTCGAGCATGCCGATCACTCGGCCCACGAGCGTATTTTCATATACCGGATGGATCACAGGGAAAAGATCGGTCCCTTTTTCTCGAAAATGCAGGCTAAAAAAGGGAACTGTGCTATGGACATATACCCCGATGGCCAGTTCTCGAAGGATTTGCTGCAGCTCTGCGTTAGTAAACGGTGCGCTTTCGCCTGGCAAAACCGGGAAGGCAAAGTAGTAGTTATCCAACAGGAGAGCGGGCACATCGTCGAATAGCCCTTCGATATAGGACGTAGAACATGCCACACCGCCGATCTCGCCTCCGGTCATTCCCTTTTGAGGCATTGGATTGTCTGCATGGACAGAATTGTACGAATTGGTCAGACCTGTTTGTTGGAGTACTTGTCGAAAGCTCGCCATCGCGGGATTTGTATGGGGGCGACTGGGAGGGCAATCTTTAAGCTCATAGGGACGATGCTCCTGTCCGCGAGTTGAATAATTCTCTTTATATGTCTCTTGCGTGCTGACCTTGATTTTTCCTCGGAGAGCGTCCCCTTTCACGTCGATGTGATAGCCTCCATCGTATTCTGGCCTTCCGTTCTTTTTTGTAAAATCCACATTGAATGTAGACCGGCTTCTGTCTTTTGGATGTTGAAAAACAAGGCCTTTTCCTGCAAAATTATCTTTCTTTTCTTTGTCTGAAGGAGGGGCGTAGTGGATCGTTTGTATCTTTCCTCCTTGTTGCAGCAGATTCCGAATGGTTTTATGATTAGTCGCATTATAGATCCCTGCGGAAGCCCCATTTAGATGAATCTCTACCTTGGGAGGATTTTTCTCCTCGGCTACCTGATAACCGCTCGAGTAAAACCAGGCGCACATTTGTTCCTGAGTTCTTCCTCGAGCTAATCTTGAAATACCGCTAAACTCCTGGTTGGAGCGTGGAATTGCCTCATGCCATCCACCCCCGCTCGTATGTGGCCAAATGACAAGGTGTCCGTTTTTTTGAAAAACAAAATCCCAGACTCTCTCTTCCGGACTCGACAACAAACGATTATGAAGAGTGGTCGGATCTTCTTCAAAATTTAAGGCATTATGAACCTGATTGGGAGAAATGGTGAGACGGGAGCCGTCTGGCCTCTGTAAAACACCCATGACCTGAGATCCTGGAACGGACCAGAGTTGGATCGTATTTCCGTGTTGATCTAAAGATGGCTTTGTTAAAGGGAATATCAACTGACGCAATGCATCGATCCTTCCTTCAGCGTGCCCTTTCTCTTCGCTAATACCTATCGGTGAAAGGTCATCCGTTGTCTTGTCTTGAACCCGTATCGCCATAGAAAATCCTTTCGTTCATAAATGCTCTTTCTGCTTCTTCAACCGCTTTGTAATCCGCTCTATCCACAGACAAAGACTGGTAAGCGGGACTATGATTTCCTCCGTAATAGAGGCCCCAACCTTTGATGGGGTGTACGCCATCTGGAAATAACACCCCCAATGAGATATAGCCTCGAATGCGTTGATTTGGAGGTCTTGAGCCCGAGTAGTCGTAGTCTACAGTGAATGCAGCCTCTTCTACAAAATCGGCAAGTTCTTCAAACCCTTTTGCATTCCCCAAAATATAGATGTCGTTAGTGCCGTCCCCCCTTGTTCCAAATGAGAAGATTGGATAGGGAGAATCCGTGCACGTTTTCATCAGATACAACCAGGCGGGTGCTATATCTTCGCCCCATCTTGGTTCGCCGTATCTTACGCTATTAAAAATGTCGTTCCAGTGGTTCAAAATATTTCTGGAGACATCTTGACTAGAAGCAAACTCTCGCATCCATTGAGAAAAAAGCAATGAGCCGACGCTATTGCTACGCATATCCATGTAAAATGAGATACATCCGTTTTCATCGTGTTGTTTTATTTCATCAAGGTCCAAGAAGACTCGCTCCTCGGGCTCGAGGCGGATGAACTCCACGATCTTAAATACGTGATCGTCGGGATCTCCTGGATAGGGGGAGGTTAACAAGAAAGGCAGATGGAGCCATGACTCGTTATTGGGTTCAGTCACATAGAACCAATAACGTTTATCCCGCAAACAGCGAAGCATGTTCAAAAAGGTTTCCCATCCTTTTCGATTCACGGTGAGGATAGGCACGCCGTCTTGTGGGTTACACCCTGCGGCAAAAATCACATTTGTCTGATCAGTCTGTAAAAATTGAATGCGCAGCTCATCGTGTAGACTATTTATGTCAGAAGCGCAAAAAACTCTGTGAGGGGATGGATCGGTCGCCAATGCATGATAATTGTGTCGAAGACACCACGAATGCCACGTTCTTTGAGGGCGGTGCCATTGCTTAAAAGAGATGCTCTTCGGAGGCGTGGGCAAATGACCGTAGATCTTGAGAAAGGAATCAATGCCTTCCTTGCTCGCATTGAATGCCAATGTTGCCTTGCATGGGGACACTTCCAGGTTGAAATATTCCATAATGTTCATTTCTGTGTATTTTGAGTGTGGAAGTATGAATGTTTAGTTAATTTTGTCAAACGAAATGAGAGGAGAGTTTGCTAGCAAAACTTTAATTTAGACGCAAATTGGAGTTTGCTTCGCCGGATTCGATTTCTCGCAAAGTGCCGATGCCATTAGAATAAGTAAAAAAGTGAGGAACTGGTTTGCGGCGCCGTATTCTGACGATTTCTTTGATCATACTTTTCCTGGCCCTCTTTTGGCGGGATTTGCTTTTTTTCGGCGTGCAGATGGCCGCGCGAATCCATTTCGGCAGCCAGATCGCCTATCGCGATATTCACTGGCGCGGCGGCGAGATCGTGCTCACGGACGTCATGGTGCTGAAGAGCTCGAAGAAGCCCGTTTCCTATCATATGCGCGTTGAGAAAGTGCGCTTGGCCATCCACTTTCTGCAAAAACCTGTTCTTGTCGAGATCGCTTTGGAGAGGCCCTCTGTGGCTTTTCTCGATCCGATTCAGTGGCCTCATGATCGCCGGTTGGCTCATCCATCGAAATGGATTACCACGAAATGGAGGGCAGAAAATGGTTCTTTCGAATGGCGCGCCTTGGGCGGGGCCCCTTTTTTTGGCCAGTTTTCTTTCGAGAACGAGAAATTATCCATTGATACCGGCAGCGGGACGGCGGCGATTCAACTGATCCGGACGGATCAGGAAAGAAAAATCAGTTGCACCTTCGATCAAATGGACATTGCGCCGTTTTCACAGCAATTTTGCGCCCGTTTGAGCGGAAACGTTTTGATCGAGCTGGAAAGGCTGCAGCCGAAAAAAGCCATCGGCCATTTGCGCTTCGAAAATTGTTCGTTCGTCTCTTCCCAATGGGCCGGCCGGGGTGGAGCTGCATTGATTGAATGGGATGGAGAGTTCAGTTTTGTTCATCCGAAACACGATCGTTTTTTGGATGCCGTTTGGTCGTTTTCCGATCCAATGAAGATCTCTTGCCATGAGGGATATGTCACTTTGAATGACAGCCGTCTCGATCATCTGGACGGCGTGTTTTCGTCCAATCAGGGCGCCGGATTGCGATGGGAGATCCAGGGGCCGGGCTTTTCCTGGGACGGCAAGAGCTTTTCCAATAGCTGCCAGTCGAATTGGCTGGAGAGCCGCATTAGCATGAACGATGCGGTGGGAATGGTGCGGGCGGAACAAATGGATCCCGAGCGTAGCCATTGGTCGTTGAATTTGGAAAAAGCCGATCGGACCCTTGTGCAGCTGGTTCAGAATATTTGGCCCAAAGAGTGGTCCTGGCGCTTCGAAAGTGGAATCGTCAGCGCTCAACTGATTTGGGAAGAGTCCGGCGAAGGAATCGAGAATTGGAAATTGGAAAGGTTCAAGGCGGACGGCATGGCCATCAAAGCCGATCAGTGGGATTTTCATTGCGCGAATGCCGAGGCCGCCGTTTCCTCTGGGCCTCATTGGGCCATCAGGGAAGCGCAGATATCTCTCGTGGATGGCTGCGCCCATGTGGGGTCAACCGGCCTGTCGTCATTCAACTTCAACTGCCTGATTCAGGATGAAAAAATTAATGAGGCTTTCTTTTCAGGCGATTTCAATGGTTTGGCCATTCAAGGCGATGCGCATGGAACATTTGCTCAAACGATGGCGAGCATACATGCCAAAGGACCCTGGTCGCAATATTGGTTTTGGCGCCCCAGCGAAGGCCCCGCTTCCATCTTGGAAAGTTTTTGGACGTTAGAAGGGAATTGGAAAAGTTTTTCCGCGGGTGTTCGAGCCCATTTTTCCGATGCTGAGTCGATCGAGGCCCAGGCCAAGATTTGCCATATCGACTCGCAATGGAGCATTTCTGAGGCGGCTCTGAAAGCGCGGCAATTGGATCTGTCCCATCTCCGGCAGCTGACAGGGATGGATTGCTCCGGATTGGCCGATCTCATTCTTGATTATCGCGATGAAGAAATGAAGGTCGAGAGCGCTGTCTCTCAGTTTTCGATGAAAACGAAAGGGGGCACGATCGCCATTGAACAGCTCGGCCGAATGGAGCCGTTCGAGGCCGGTGTCAAGGCCGTATGGGGAAAAAGAAATGATCAATGGACTGTTCAAACCGCTCGAACACGCAGCGAGTGCTGCTTTCACGGGCAAAAAATCCGGTTCGACGGCCAGATGGAACTCACCGGCGATTTGCTCAAGATCTATATCGCCAAAGGAATTTTTCGCGATCTCGAATTCTCTGGCGACTGGTTTTGTTCGTTAGAAAAAGGCGCCCCGTTTTCTTTTGTGGCCCAGAAGATCGAAGGCTCGATCCAATCGGTCATTCCCTCGGCGAACGGGCGCATTGTTTGCGAAAGCGATGATTTTAGTTTAAGCGGCGATTTTCTTTCCGATCCGTCCCAATGGGAGTGGAGGGCCAAGGCGCGGCTGTCCGAGATAGGGTGGGGGCTGCTCCATGATGGAACGGCGACGATGATGGCTGATTCAAAAGAGGGGCTCATCGAATGCCTGGGCCTGCATGGGACTGTTGCGATCGGCCAGGCCCGTTTTCCGATTCGAGTGTCTGAGTTGAGAAAGCGGGGAGAAGAGTGGCTGTTCGACGGCAGTATCGAGCATCCCATCTGGGATCTGGGGCGGCTCGCCGGCACGGCTTTGATTCAGAATCATAGCCTGATATTAAATATCGATTCGCAAAAGAGCCACCTGCTCAATGCGCCGATTGAAGAACCCCTCCTTCAAAAGGAGGGGATTCTTTCTCCGCTTAAGGATGCGGTGCGGCAAAGCCGCATACCGCAGAATAAAATAGCTTGCCTAGACCCACCCCTAAAGGGGCGGGATTGCGGCAAGCAGTGCGTTCAAATGGGCGAATGCCAATGGGCACTCGATGGTGCGATTGATCTTACATGGCGCATCAGTTGGGATCAGATTCTGGCGGCATCATCTCAGATCGAAAAGATCGATCCTGTGCTGCATTCGATTCTAGAGTCCCCGATTCAGGGAGCTCTGGCATTGACGATCCATCGGACGGCCAGCCAGCCCCTGGAGATCCGCCTGGAGGGCGACAATATACGATGGAAGGGCTCTGCGATTCCCTTTTCGATCGGCGTCAGCGAGTGGACGGGGGGATGGAAAATCGATCATCTGCAAATCAGTGCTCTGCAGTTGAGCTGTTTGATGCTTCGCGATGAGGCGCGGTGGAAAATCCAAAACGGCTCGGTCCAATGGCAGGGTAGCCTGGATGCAACGATTAGCGGATATTTGAGCGGATTTTCCAAGTGCGATCTGTGTGTCGATTCATTGACGATCGATCTGCAAAAAACGATTGCCCCCTTCATCTGGCCCGCCCTCGATGGGAAAATGGAAGGAAAGGGATACCTGTCTTTGGAGTGGAAAGGAGAGCTGGAGGCCGAGGCCGATCTCGATTTAAACGCCATCAATATGAAAAGCGGATCATTGATCATCGATAACGCCGGTCCGATGCAGGTCCATTTTTCCAGAAGCCAGGGTCTGCTCATCCAGGGACTCGACTTGCAGGTCCATAAGCCCGAGGTGGAATGGCCCTGGATTCACGCCCGCATCGGGCTCATGCAATTCGATTTTAGCCAGAATCATTGGGTCCTCCACCATGCCCAGCTGAATTTGCCGGCGGATTCCTTTGCGTTGCTGCAAAAAAAAATCCAGGAAAACCGCCTTCTCGGCCATCTGCTGCAAGTTTTGGACAATCGGCAGGATCTGGAGTTCTTTGCCGATATTGACTGCGCTGCGGACTTCTCTTCTCTGACCTGCTCGATGCGGGAGGGATTTGTTCCGTTTTTAGGGGCTGTCCGGCATGTGCAAAACGTCAATTTGAGCTGGAGTCCGGACGGACTTCTCGCCACGCTCACGGCCATCCAGGGGGGACACAATCTAAAAGTGGGTGCACGTGTGGCGTTTGAGCCTCATGCCCGGGGGCGCATCGTATTGGAAGACGATAGCCAGCCTTTGACGCAGCTGGAAAGACCTCTGGCGATCGATTGGGAAGTGGATGCGAAAGAGGGTCTGACGATTCATTCGATTGAAGGCGCTTTCAATGGAAGCGAGTTTTCATTTCATGCCGAAAGCCAGAACAATCTGATTGGATCCGCCCGATTGCATTTCGGACCGCTGTCTGAGATATTGCCCCCCCGCCTCGGCCACATTTTGCAACAGTTGAAAATGGGCAAGGGCTATGAGCTCAAAGGGCGCCTTTATTACAGTGCCCAGAATCTGGCGGATGTCTCATTCAAAGGATTGCTCAGCGGCAAGCAATGCGAATTATTCGGTTTTCAGATCCGCACCATGCTCTCGCAGGTCGATCTCGATGCAGCGCACGTCCATCTGTTCGAGGTAAAAATTTCCGATTCCGCGGGCATCTTGAAAATCGACGATCTCATGATGAGCCGAACTATCAATGGCGAATGGAACATTTCCATGCCTTTGTTCAAGCTGTTGGAATTCCGGCCGAGCCTGCTCCAAAAAGTCGGCTCTGAATCGGGCCATGTCGGGCCGCTGGTCATCCGCGAATTGAAGCTGCAAAATCTTCGCGGATCGCTCGACCACCACGAGACGTTGACGGCGAAGGGCGAGATGAATTTCGTCAATTCCTTCAAACGTGAGCACACGGTTTTCGATCTGCCGTCTGACTTTTTTGGGCGCATTTTTGGCCTGGACATGGAATTATTGATTCCCGTCCGGGGGCATTTGTTGCTGGAGCTGAAGGAAGGGCGCTTTTGGCTGTCGGATCTGCAGGACGCCTATAGCGAGGGGAAGCGATCGAAATTTTTTCTGGTGAAGGAGGGATTATCCCCGTCGATCGGCCTCGATGGAAATTTGCATATTTTCGTTACCATGAAACAATATGTTCTATTCAAAATTACCGAAAACTTTCTACTGACGATTGATGGATCGATTGAAAGACCTTCTTACCATTTGCAAAAGAAGAGCAAAATCCTGGGTCTTTCCATTGATTGATCTCTTCTATCCGCCGCTCTGCCGCCTTTGTCAGGCCCCGGCAAAAGGCGCATTATGTCCCGCCTGCCTCGACCAGATCGCATTGCCCGACATCGTGTCCCGCTGCCGCCATTGCTTTGCCCCTCTCGAAAGCCAGGCCCTATTATGTCCTGTCTGCGTGCGCTCTCCAAAATTGTCGGCTCCGAGCGCCTATCTTTTCGAGCCGATGCATGCGGCGCGAAGGATGGAATCGGTGTTGGCCTGCGAAAATGAAGCGGCGCTCCGTCTGGCCGCGGCCTCAATGCTCGTTGTTCTGTGGCATCGCTTGCATTGGCCCTGCCCGGATCGGATTCTGATTGTGCCACGGAAGAGCCATTGCCGGGAGCTCAGGGAAGTGGCCGAAGAATTTGCGCGGATGATGGATCTTCCTCTCGCTGAAGAATTTTGTTTGCGGTGGCAATCGCCGTTTGTTTGGCGCATCGAGCGGCATTGCCGCGATCTATTGGAAAATCAAACCATTTTGCTCATCGATTGGGCCGGATCGCCAGAGCATTTGCGTCAGGCCATCAGCGAGTTAAGAGGGGCTTTTGCAAAGACGATCCACATTCTGAGTGTTTTTTCGTAACTGTACATAAAATTGAGATAAAAGATTTCGATACCGATACCGATTTTCTCATCTGCAAGATAAATTAGAATTTTTGGAAAGCGCTGAGTTTAAAAGAACTGAGGCGCTAAGGCGCAGAGAAAGAAAAAAAGCAAGAAGAGTGAGGGCTGCAAGCCGCCCATGTTTGCAAATGCATGCATGCGAAGCTGCGAAACTTTTAAGAAAGAAAGGGGGCTAATTAACGCCAGGTTTTCAAGTGCCCCTTCTTTCTTAAAAGTTTCGCAGCTTCGCATGAAGAGCTTCGCTCAACATAGGCGGCCTCAGCGCCTCGGCGTCTCAGTTCTTTTAAACTCAGC
>Ga0206225_1000013_pt1 | contig 42104 bp, 33 predicted proteins | sample MancosB2_FD_155470 | JGI IMG/M metagenome (GOLD analysis project Ga0206225, IMG submission 155470) | Subsurface sediment microbial communities from Mancos shale, Colorado, United States - Mancos B2 | ecosystem: Environmental > Terrestrial > Deep subsurface > Rock core/Sediment | place: USA...
TCTGACACCAAACAGATTGGTCAAATACCTCAACGCTAATCCCAAAGCCGTAACTTTGACATAAGTGGGAATTCTAGATAACAATATTGGAGATTTTAAATTATGACAACAGCCTTACGTGAATTGTTAAATGACACTAACTTCTCCTATCGGTTGGATGAAGCAAAAAAAGTGCTTGATCATGCACAAGCGAGCGTGACCTTTTGGGGTACAAGAGTAGTCAGGGTAAAAGGAGATAATACTTCGGTTACTTTAGACAAGCTGGCTAAAAAAGTCGTACAAGCAGCAAGCCAACGCCTTTCATTAAAAGACCTAACGTTAAAAGATCGCATTACCGGACTCGACATTACTAATACTTTGCGAAAATTTTATAAAATGACGGATCACCAAATTGCTCAGTCGTGTTTTTTTACCTGGCTCTTAGCCCACATTCGAGAGTTCAGTATGGCAGTCTCAACGACCCGTAAGCATATCGAAGGTTTCCGACCAGATGGTATTTATTTAGCCGGTTGTTCCGAGGATTTTCGGTTTTATGGTAAATCTGATTATAAAAAGCAGTTTGGTTATGATTTACCGGAACATGATGAAAAGTCGGAGCAGTCGGATGGGTATTCGGAGATCATCATTAAAGAAACGGTGATCAGAGATCTGTGGGAAAAAAGTCACATTAACACAGGCACTGACTGACTGGTTGATCCAATTTTTTTGGGGTGGGCGGGAAAATTCGCTTCCCAATTCTTGATCGCCTCGAGAAGCGGCTCTTTAGCGGGATGCTTTTTGAGAAAACTCAAATTGTCCGGCTTGCTGCATAAATGCGCGAGTTTGGCGAGCAGATGCAAATGGCGCTTGTCATCGCAGGCAAAGAGGAAAAAGAGCGTATGCACCTTCTGTCCGTCCAGAGCGCCGTATTCGATCGGTTTTTGCAAAAAAACAACCGCCACTACATCGAAGGCCTCCTGCAGAAGAAAATCGCGGGTATGGGGAACGGCGATGCCGTTGGACAATGCGGTCGGCATCAGCCGCTCGCGATCGAGCAACAGATCCGTCAGCACCTCGGCGTCAAGCCGCAGATCTTTGGCGATCAGCTTCATCGAGGTGCGGATCACCTCTTCTTTCGTGTCGCCGGAAACATTGGCCCACACGCCGCCGCGATGGATGGCTCGAAACAGGCCGAATTGATGGGTGCCCAGACATTCGCTGGCATCCTCGTTTGATGCAGAAAAGGGAGAAAACTTTCCCTTGCCCTGTTTGCAGCTCAAGACCCAATTTTCGATTTCAGAGCGGCTGAAGCGGAACTGGTTATTCATCCGGTAATAGGGAATCTTGCTTTCACTCATCCAGCGGCGAACCGTTGTTTCCGACACGTTCAACAACTCAGCCACATCTTTTAATTTCAGATCCATTTTCTTTATTTCCCCATCCGTAGGAACGAATAAATCAGAAAATAGCAGAAAGGTTCTACACAAACAAGATGAAAAATGAGTCAAAATTTGGAAAAACTGTCCAGAACCTCTTGAGGGCTGGCAGCCATCATGAGGATTTTGCGCAAATTGGGATCCTTGATCGCCATCGTCAGCTGGGAAAGAATTCTCAAATACTCCGACTGGCGATGATCGGGGCCGCCAATGAGAAAGATAAGCCGGACAGGGGCCTTATCGATCGCGTTCCATTCAATCCCCTTTTTCTGCTGGATACCCACAGCGATAAAGAAATCCTTGAAGCCTTTGAGTTTGGCGTGCGGGACAGCGACGCCGAGGCCAATGCCCGTCGAAACGAGCTCTTCCCTCTCGAAGATTGCTTTGCGAAATACTTCGCGATTCGGAAGTTTTTTTTCCGCATCAAGCCGGTCGATCAAGGCATTGATCGCCTCATTGCGAGTGGACACATCGAGAAATTCGATGAGTGGAGCCTTGAGATAGTCGGAAATTTTCACGGCGCCTCTTTGCCTGGCAAACACCAGGGAATTAATTCGTGCCAGTATGGCCAAAACCACCCTCACCCCGTTCCGATGCAGATAATGCTTCTTCCTGCAACGTAAATTGAGCCTGGATCACAGGCGCTAATACCATTTGAGCCATTCTCATTTTCGGCGCAACCGTGAACGGTTCTCTACCATGATTGATGAGAATCACCCCAATTTCGCCTCGATAATCAGAATCAATGGTTCCCGGGCTGTTCAAAACGGTGATTTGATGGCGCAGAGCCAATCCGCTGCGCGGCCGGATCTGTATTTCGAAACCCGCCGGCACTTCCATTTTCAGCCCCGTGGGGATCAGCGCCGATTGGCCCGGAAAAATCACGATGTTTTCTGAAATGTTCGCCCGTACATCCGCACCCGCGGAAAAAGGCGTTCCATAAACCGGAATCAAATCCACGTCCGGCGCCGTCAAAACAACTTTTAGAGCCGATTGCAAATCTCCATTCGGGCCTAAATTCGCGCTTTTGGCGTTGGATTCGATTTTTTGCAAAGCGCCTATACCACTTGGGATATGCCGCTTTGCAAAAAATCGAACCAAAGCCAAAATCATCGAATTTAATCTCCGAAGCGAGATTTGCAACCGGCTCTTTAATTTTTTCATGATTCGTGTAAACTTACTGATTGTTCAGCAATCTTCAACAGCTCTTTTAATCGGTGGGGTATTTTTTCCGCAAGCGTATCAGCATCTTCGCAGGAGTGCTCGGGATTATTTGTCAGAAAATGGAGAAACAGGGCCAGGCGCAATTTCAGATCAGAGCGCTTAACGATGCAATCGATAAACCCTTTTTCCAGCAAAAACTCCGATTTTTGCGCGCGCGCGGGCAGCTTTTGCTTGATCGTCTGCTCGACGACGCGCGGGCCGGCAAACGCGATCAGCGCATCGGGCTCGGCGATGATGATATCCCCCACGGTCGCAAAAGAAGCCGTCACACCGCCGGTCGTGGGATTCGTCAAAACCGATAGATAGGGAACCCTGGCCTCATGCAATCGCGCCAGAGCGGCCGTCGTCTTTGCCATCTGCATCAGCGACAGCACCGATTCCTGCATCCGAGCCCCGCCGGAGGCCGAAACAATCACCAATGGAATTTTTTGCTCGCATGCCCGCTCAATCAGACACGTCAGCCTCTCTCCGACGACAGATCCCATCGATCCGCCCATGAAGGCAAAATCGAGTACGGCCAGAGCGATGCGCTGCCCTTCTAATTGACAAATGCCCACCACGATCGCATCATCGCGGCCGGTCTTTTGCTTTGATTGAACCAGGCGCTCCTGATAGGATTCCGTATCGACGAATGAAAGATGATCGACAGGCTTGATATTCGTGAAGAGCTCCTCAAAGGTCCCCGAATCGGCGAGCAGCTGGATCCGGTCTTCCACAGGAAGGCGGTAATGATAGCTGCACTTCGGACAACAATTGAGATTCTGCTGCAGCTCGTTCGCGTGGATCAATTCGGCACAACCCGAACATTTGATCCAGCCGCTGAAGCCATCCTTCTTCGTCGTCTGAATTTTAATCTTTGGCTTACTGCGTGAAAACAAACCCATTTAACATTCGCCTCTAAAAACCAATTATTTATAAATAATACCACACTCAATGAATTAAGTAATAGCCATCATAAACCTATCTTCCATATTCCTCCAGTTCATCACCTGCCAGAGAGCCTTGACAAAATCAGCCCTAAGATTCTTATATTGAAGGTAATAGGCGTGCTCCCAAACATCTACGGTCAAAATCGGGACCAATCCCATCGAACTCAACAAATCATGATTGGAACAAGTGGCGATTTCCAAAACTTTCGAAGATTTATTATAACCCAGCCATCCCCAGCCAGAGCCCTGGATCATGGTCGCCGCAGCGTTAAATTTTTCCTTGAACGCGTCAAAGGAACCGAAGTCGCGGACGATCATTTTGGCCAGATCCCCTTTTGGCCCTTGGCCGGCGCCCTTCGAAACAGGACCGAGATTGGTCCAGAAAATGCTGTGGTTGATATGACCGCCGCCGTTGAATTTGATCGCTGATTGGAGCGCAATCATGGAAGAAAGATCATTTTTTGATTCCGCCTCATGGTATTTTTCCAGGGCGATGTTCAAATTATTGACATAGGCGCGGTGGTGCTTCGAGTAATGTAACTCCATGATTTCAGCTGTTATGACGGGCTCGAGGGCATTGTAATCATACGGCAGATCGGGCAACTGATAAACGGTTTTTGTAATTTCGCTCATTTTTCTCCTTCACCAAATATTTCACGGATGGCCTCATCGACCAGTTCGACTCCCACGAGCCGGATTTTTTCTGCGAGGGAAGTTGACAGCCCCTTGCAATTTCGTTTCGGCAAAATACACCGCTTGAACCCCATGTGGATGGCCTCTTTGAGGCGCGTTTCAATCCGGCTGACGCCGCGCACTTCGCCGCCGAGACCGACCTCGCCGATCACAATGGTATCGGACGGCACGGGTCGGTTCATGAATGACGATGCGATCGCCATGACGATGCCGAGATCGATGGCGGGTTCAGCAATTTTAAGCCCTCCGGCCAGAGCGACGAACACATCGCAGTGGTGCAGCTGATACCCGACGCGCTTTTCGAGGACAGCGAGAAGAAGAGCCAGCCGGTTTTGATCGAGGCCGGCCGAGCGGCGGCTAGGGGTTGCAAAGGCCGTTGTGCTCACCAGCGCCTGGATCTCCAGCAAAAAGGAGCGAACGCCCTCAAGGCCGGGGACGATCGCAGAACCGGGAACCTCTGTCATTCTTTCCTGTAAAAAAGCCTGCGATGGATTAGGCACTTCGCAAAGACCCGTTTCCTTCATCTGAAAAATAGCAATCTCATCCGTCGGCCCAAAGCGATTCTTGATGGCGCGCAGCAATCGAAAGCCCATCTGGCGGTCGCCCTCGAAATCAAATACCGAATCGACGATGTGCTCCAATACACGCGGCCCGGCCAGCTCCCCGGATTTCGTGACATGGCCGATGAGGAACGTGGTGATCCCGCGGCCCTTCGAAATGTGCATGAATTCCGTGGCGATCTCGCGCACCTGCACGACAGAGCCAGGCGAGGAGAGGATCTCCGATTTGTAGACGATCTGCACCGAATCGACGATGATGATGTCAGGTTGAATCTGATCGATTTGCGCCATGATCGAGCTGAACGCGGTCTCGCTGAGCAAAAAGAGATTGGGCGGGTTGATGCCGATGCGAAGAGCGCGCAGCGACGTCTGCTCGGCAGACTCTTCGCCGCAGACGTACAGCACGGTCAATCCTTGCACTGCCAAAGCGTTGGCGACCTGCAGTAGCAGCGTCGATTTGCCGACGCCCGGCTCGCCGCCGATGAGATTGAGCGACCCGGCGACGATCCCGCCGCCAAATAGCCGGTCGAGCTCCCCCATCTTCGTTTCAAGGCGTTGGCTCTGATCCGGATTGATCTCGGAGATCAGCATGGGGCGGGCGGCTTTTGCAGCTTTGGCCTCAAATCGCTGTTTTTTTTCGACAGCAGCCACCTCTTCGATGAACGTATTCCAGTTCTGGCACTGGGGACAGCTGCCGGACCATTTATTTTGCGCATGGCCACATTCGCGGCAAGCCCAAGAGACCTTCGTTTTATTCATGTCGTCCGGCCTCGATCTTGCCCAGCGCTTCGAACGCGGCCCTTTGTTCCGCTTCTTTTTTCGATGCGGCCATTCCGGCGCCCATGTCTTGATTATTGAGGGAAACGACGACATGGAAAATCTTGGCGTGGTCCGGCCCCGATTCATCCACCACGCGGTAAAATGGAGGCTTCTGGAATTTTTTTTGGGAATAATCCTGCAGCTCGGCCTTGTAATTGCGCGACGGCTCAGCGATCGCCTCTTCGATCTCTTTTTCGAAATGAAACACAATAAAAGAGCGCACAGTATTGAGTCCTCCGTCGAGATACATGGCGCCGATAATTGCCTCGAAACAATCCGCCAAAATCGATCCTTTGGTCCGCCCCTCGCTGAGCTGTTCGCCCTTGCCGAGCAGGATATAGTCGGCGAGCTGCAACTTCTGGATAAATTTCGCACAGGCAACGGCGTCGACGAGCCGAGAGCGGAGCTGGGACAGAGGACCCTCGGGATAAGAGGGCAGCCGCCGAAAGAGATAATCGGCGAGACAAAGGCCCAGCACGGAGTCGCCGAGAAATTCCAGGCGTTCGTTATGCTGATCGATCTGGTCGCGATGCTCGTTGACGAACGATCGATGGACAAATGCGAGCATCAGCAAATCAGGGCTTTCAAATGCCACTCCCAGCTTCTCTTCGATCTGGGGTAGTGTGCGGCGTAAATCTTCATAAAGAGTCATGGCTACTATTATATAGTGGAATGCCGATTTTACAAATATCGAAAGATGGATTAGGATCTCGACTTCGTACAATTTGTTTTAGGTTTCAATGGTCAAGCTCAACCCCCATTTCGCCAAGCTGTCCACCTACTTTTTATATCCCGAAATCGAGAAAAAAGTGGCTCAGATCAAGGCAAAACAGCCTGGAAAGGCAATGATCAATCTCAGCCTCAGCGACATCACAAAACCCCTCTCCCCGACCTTATTGGCCGCCCTGTGCAGCGCTTCGCAGGAAATGGGCGACCGGAATACTTTCCGCGGCTATGGCCCGTCGCAGGGCTATGCTTTTCTGCGCGAGGCCATTTCCTATGGCGAATACCGCCATCTGGGGATTTCATCGGACGAGATTTTCGTCTCCAATGGGGCGAAGTGCGATTTGTCCCACATCCAGGAAATTTTCGACATCGACAACCGCGTCGCGATTTGCGACCCAGCTAATCCGGTCTATCTCGATACGACTATTCTCGCGGGGCGCACACACGAGGCGAACGAACAGGGCGAGTACGGCGGCGTCCAAACCATTCCCTGTCTGGAGGAAAACAACTTTATACCCCACCCCCCTTCCGCTCCGTGCGACTTGATCTATCTTTGCTCTCCGAACAATCCGACCGGCACTGCAATGGACCGGCGATCCATGCGGCAATGGGTAGACTATGCTTTGGACAATCAATCGGTGATCATCTTCGACGGCGCCTACGAGGCGTATATTTCTTCCGATGACTGCCCGCACAGCATTTATGAAATCCAGGGAGCGAAAGAAGTCGCCATCGAAGTGCGCTCATTTTCCAAAACGGCGGGCTTTACGGGGCTGCGCTGTTCCTATACCGTCGTTCCGAAAGAGCTGCGCGCGAATTTGAATGGAAGCGACGTCTCCCTCCATTCGCTCTGGCGGCGGCGGCACGACACGAAGTTCGGCGGCGTCCCCTATCCGATTCAAAAATGCGCAGCTGCTTTTTACTCTCCCGAAGGAAACAGGGAAGTCAAAGAAATTATTTATATGTATCAGGAGCGCGCCCGCTTCCTGGTGGAAGGTCTCAGAAAAATCGGATTAACGGCATATGGCGGCCGGGATGCGCCCTATATCTGGTGCAAAGCCCCCTGTTCCATGACCTCCTGGCAATTTTTTGACGATTTACTAACGCGCTTGCAAATCATCTCTGTCCCCGGGCCGGGTTTTGGGCGCCGCGGAGAAGGTTTTGTGCGCTTATCTGCCTTTGCCGAACCATCCCAGCTCGCCGAAGGGCTGCTCCGGCTAAAGAACCTGTTCAAAATCTAAGCTTCTGTCGATTTTCGGGTTCTTTTGAGCCGATTTTTGATTCTTTTTTGGGGGCTAATATCAACATATCGTATATTGGTCCCCAAAAAAGAATCAAAAATCGGCCAAAATAATCCCAAAAATCGACGAAGCCTTAGATATTGAACAGGTTCTAATAAATTATTTTAAACAGGACAAGATCTGGCCTTGGGAGGTATCATATTCGCCGATGAAAACAACTGTTACCACCCAACAAATCGGCCACTTTTATCAATTCGGATGGATTGAATTTGAAGGCTTTTTATCCGTTGAGGAATGCGCTGCTATCCAGTCAGCGATATGGGATACGGCACAAAATCGCCTCGGCAAAGACAAGCTCTCGCGCTTCGGACATGAGCGCCTCTATCTCGCCGGGCGCGACTGCTGGCGCGATTCGCCTTTTCTCAGGCAGCATTATTTGAGCCAGCGCTTTGCGTCGACGGCGGCCAGCCTCTCTAACAAACAGCATCTATTACTCGCCTGCGACCAATGGATTCCTGAAGGGAAAACCCTGGAGCCGCTCCGCCTCAACGAGCACGTAAGCTTTCAGAATCTGGCCTGCGGATGTCTGATCTTTTTTGAAAAAGAGCAGCAAGGCAAAGCCCGGTTCTTTCTTCCGGAGCGCCTGCCCATTTTGACAGGATCCCAGCTCATCATCGCCTATGGAAGCATCACTAGCGTCTTCATCCACAATCCTCAAGATCCGAACAACGGCTATTTAAAACAGTTTGGCTACTCGTTCGGCGATCGCATCCGCGCGCAGCATCATCCCGCCTGCCGGATTTAGAAACCGGTCTAATTTACGCTTGGCGGTTTAAATCAGGCATTGCCCGAATCATGAATTGATCAAATAAAGGCACCGTAAACGCCAAATCGCCATATGCTGGGCTATAGATCATCCCTTTCTTGATCAGCTTAGCCCTCGTTGGACTCATGCTGGTTGCCTTGATGTTCAAGAGATCTGCGATATCTCCCGGACGATAGGGACCAGATCCCAATTCTGCCATGGCACGCAAAAAAATCTTTTCGCTCGGTGTGAGTCGATTAAATCGTACACGAAAGAAATTTTGGTCGAGGCGCGGAATCACTTGAGCCGTTGCTTCCTGGACGAGCTGCAAAGTAATGGGACTATCCACGGCCAAATTCCATGCCTGACATCCCCATTCCTGAATAAAATATGGATAACCTTTAGTCAGCCGAAATATTTCCTGAAGCGCCTCATCGTCAAAAACAACTCCCGCTGCAAGCGCAGGTTCCTTCAATGCAATCGCTGCATCCTCTTGAGACAGAGCCCCGATATCTGGAAAGCTAAAGAGCCGTTCAGCATATGATTTTGCCTCCCCAGCCAGACCTGGAAGACTCGGCAGCCCAGCCCCTAAAAGCAGTAGAGGAAGTTGACGCTGCTGAACTTTGTGCATCGCCACAATGAGCGCACCAAGCTCTTTTTGGCTAAAATATTGAATCTCATCAATCAAAAAGGCCACTGCACACTTACGATCTTCAGCGGCTTCTCCAATAGCAGTGAAAAGATTCGGTAAATCGATTTCCAAATCTCCGCTATCAGCCGATCCTTTTTCAGGTTCGATGCCTATGCCAAAAGTGACGTCGCCTACCGTCAATGTTAAAGCGCTAACGAAACTTCGAAGAACAGCCAATCCGCGCTTCACTTTTGCGCTCAACCCAACCATGCGATCCAAGTCAAAAAGAAGAGTGCGCAAATAGGGAACAATCAACGGACCGAGCGCAATATTTTCATGCGCCTCAATAAAAATCGTTCGGTAGCCTTCACTTTTTGCCAAACGCTCAATTTCATTGAGTAACACAGTCTTGCCTACTCCGCGGAGCCCTGTCAGCAACATACTCTTTTCAGACCGCTTTTGCTTGATCCGACCTAAAAGGATTCGGGCTTGCTCAAGAGCAGGCCCCCTCCCGACCAGTTCAGGCGGCGGAGAGCCAGCTCCCGGTGAAAAAGGATTTTTGATTGGATCCATGACGTCCCAGTTATATCAACTTATGCACACTTATACCAGAAATTGGCAATAACCAGGTATAAGAATGTGTAAGTGTAGGCGTCATTTTAAAATGTCACCTTTCCATTGTGCCACCTCTTTTAGCATCAATACTTTGTGATGCCACAGGTGACATTTCTATTTAACGGAAAGGTGACATTTTAAAATGACGCCTACAATTTGCGCGGGGCTGGTCACTCGATAGTCCTTATGCATCAACGTGTTGCAACATCCGGTTGATTTTTTATTGATTTTCAGTATCATATGATATCACAATTAGATCTGGAAAGAAATGTATCCAAATCGACCATCGGACGGAGAACTAGATAAAAAAATTAAAGCCGCCAAAGCGGCCTTAACATCTCAAGGTGGACTCTACGCCAATATGAATAAAGCAGTGGGAGAACTCAATGAATTAGAAATAGAATCTCCGAGCCAAATCTGGGAATTAATCTTGGCGCTTTTAGATGAGATTAACCCCAAAGATTACACCGGCGGAAGACCCCCTCTAAGATCTTACGAGAAGGCGATAGTTAACCAGGAATTGTTCGCGTTTTGTTGGGACAGCACTAAACTTGGTAAAAAAATGTATCTGAAATTCGCCTTGAAACAGAATAGATATTATTACGTATCTCTACACAGAAGTAAGGACCAATTATGAAATGTTTATATTGCGATGGAGATAAATTCGAGGAACGAAATTGTCGATTTACTCCCGAAATTAAAGGAGACGAAGTCGAGGTTGTTGTTCTAGCGATGGTTTGTGCTAAGTGCCAAGCTCCGATTATGAATGATGATCAAATGAGTCAGTTGAGAAAAGCTGCTGCAGATGCATATCGCAAAATGCATGGATTATTGACCTCTGAAGAAATTGTGAATTTTCGTTCTTTATTCGCTATGTCCCAAGCCGCATTTGCAAGTTATTTAAAAGTCGGTGAAGCGAGCATAAAACGCTGGGAAACATATTTTGTTCAAGAAGTAGGCCAAGATGAACATATACGATTAAAATGCGATGAAGCCTATGCAGAATTCAGCGCACTTAATGTTCATTGGAAAAGTCATCCGCCTGATGTATACAGTGGAAATCGACGTTTTAGCTGGGAGCTTTTTAAACAAGCAGTGCGATATCTCATAGAGTTTGCGAAAAGCCCTCTTTTTTTAAACAAAACTTTATTCTACGCAGACTTCAAACATTATCAGCGTTATGGCGTAAGCATTACCGGGGCGAGATATGCTCATCTGGAATATGGACCCTGCCCACAACAGTATGAAAATCTCATTTATTTCATGCTTCATGAAGGCGAGCTGATACAATCTGACAACCACACATTAAAAAGCGTTGAACCTGCGAATCTGAATATTTTTGGCGATTCCGAAAACGAAGTCCTTGAACTCGTAGCAAATTTAGCCAAACCCGATGGAGGAAAAAAATTACTCCAGCTATCTCACCAGGAAGACGCATATAAAAACAGTGAATCAATGGCACTCATTAGTTACGAGTTTGCTAAAAATCTCAAAATATAAAGAACAAATATGTTTGGTAGAACGCACTCTGAATCGTAATGGCGGAAAAATGAATGTCTTACCCTACTCGACTCTCACTACCCTGATGTTCACCATTATTATGGATGTAATGGGAGTAGGGCTTGTTTTGCCATTGCTGCCTAATCTAGTTGTTTCCTCAACCAGTCCTTTTTACAACGGAATTGATTCTTTGTTTTCCTACGGCCTGGTTCTTGCTGTCTGGTCTTTGGGTGGATTTTTTGGGTCTCCTTTTTTAGGTTCTTTTTCCGACAAGATCGGTAGAAAGAAAATATTAATCATCTCTTTGTCATGTAACGCTCTTATTTATGCTTTTACAGCTTTTGCGGTGCTTCAAAAATGGTTTCTACTTTTTATCTTAATGCGTTTTAGCTCTGGGTTTTTCTCAGGAAGTTTCGAAATCGCTCAAGCTGCTGTTGCGGATAAAAGATAAAGAAGAAAAAGCAAAAAACATGTCTTATATGATCTTGGCATTTGCTCTGGGATCAATCGTTGGACCGTTCTTAAGCGGGCTAACCGTTTCTTTTGGCCTGATTATGCCATTTTTATTCGCAGCAACTCTCTCATGTTTGAATGTGTTTGGTCTTTCCGTTTTTTTTCGAGAAACACATGAACGAAAAGCACATAAGATTTTATGGCTCTCCCTTTTAACTTCTTTTACTTTTCTTTTACGTGATGATAGAACAAGAAAATTGGCGGTAGTTTTTTTGGTTTTTCAATTTGCATTTGGGTTCTATTTCCAATCAATTTCTCTTGTCCTTCAGGAAGTATATCATTTGGTTCCAGCTCAAATATCTTCCTTCTTTATTGTTATCGGTTTAAGCGTTGGCGTTTTTTCAAATCTTTCTATTTGGTTTTCTGTGCTTTTATCAGCTGCCTTTTTCTTTTTAAGTGGAATTTTGATTCGATTATTTGAAGAAAAAAGTTCAACACCTGTATAAACGTTTGAGAATATTTCGGGTGACTCTTTAGAAGTCAGCCGACCCTGTGACACGGGAAAAAGGAATTACATCTCGGACATTTTCCATGCCAGTGATAAAATTGAGTTCAATAAAGGCAAACGACTTCTGGTCGCGTACCGTTCTCACCCAACCGCAAACGGGGATTTTGTGGCCTATAATGGATTCCATACAATGTCCCATCACAGTCAAAAATAATGACCCCGACAGGCTGTGGCGATGTTTTATTGCTCATTTTGAGAGGCCGTTTCTGCTTTTGCAATGATTTGATCGATGAATTCCGTTTTCGCTCTACAATAGCTCATGCCGTCATTATGAACCGACGCCAATTGCATTTTCAGGGCCCCATAAGCGTCCCGATCTTCTTCATGAGCGCGCAACCAGTCACGAAACATGAGATTGCGTTGAATCACTGGATTCCCTTCCTCAAAAATATGAAGGTGAACACGCGGCGAGTCTTTGCTAAAGTATCTGCCAGTTGGAATGACCTCTCCTCTCGATTCAAACCCAAGCTTTTCCAAGGCAGCCGTATCGATGGATTCTAGCTGATTGACGACGGCCAAAATATCAATTTTGGGCTTCGCGCTCAATCCAGGCACAGCCGTGGAGCCAAAATGATGAACGGCCACGCAATTGTCGCCCAACACTTGTTGGATCGGCGCCGCTTCGTTTTCGAACACTTGCGGCCATTCAGGATCATAGGGAGCGATTTCAATGGATTCCGGAACATCGGCTATCTCCGACAGAGCAGGCGCCGATTCGACCACTTCATTCGGAACGGGTTTCGGTGAAGCGGCGATCAGGGCGATTTTCACCAGATTGTCCAAATTTTCTCTCACTAACGAATTTTCAAAGTCCGGTTTCCACTCCAAATCGCCAATTGTATCGCTGATCGTAAAAAACGAAATGATTTGCGCCTGATGCTCGGCGGCAATGGTGAAAAGAGCGGCGGCTTCCATTTCAACTGTCAAAACGCCTTCTTTTTGATACTGCTCGATCTCCTCTTTCGTTTGCCGATAAAACGCATCGGTCGTCCAGCTGGCGCCTAATCGATAGGGAATTTTCAAATCACCCAGCGTCTGGCACAATTTGTCCGTCCATTGCTGCGAAGGATAGGCATATTTTTCGGGCGGCCGATAATGATGCGACACGCCTTCATCGCGAATCGCACGATCGCACACGATCAGATCGCCCGGTATCAAATCTTTCTGCAGACCACCGGCCAGGCCGATCGAGATGCACTGTTTGACGCCCCACGAAAGAAGGTATTCCAGCCGCATCGCATTCGATGGGGCTCCTTGCCCGTAATAGACGATCGCTACATCGGGATGCTCTTCAAAAAAATAGAGCTCCTTCAACTTTCCATCGCATGGGCGCATGGGATTGTTTTCCAACACTCGCTCCATCAATCCCTTGCTGTAGCAAAAAATGACTGTTTTAGGAGGCGGGCATGTGGGAAGAAGGTTGAGATTTTGATGATAAGCCACGGCTCTTTGCGGCGTCATCAAAGAGGGTTTATTCCATTTACCTGCAAAATTGGGAAATGAGCCGACCGTTGAAACAGACTGGGCCGTTTTGATCGAATCAACATACCAGTTCGCCAAACGATACAGCGTCTGATACTGGGAATACTGACAGAGCATAAAAGGTCTTTGCAAAGACAGCTCCCAGAAAACCTGGTCGATGCTGATCTGAATGTTGTCAATATCTACGCCATTCGCCAACTGCGAATCGATATCGGAAATCAAAGCCATCGCCGCTAAAAATGTACCCGTGCGGCCCACGCCGGCGCGGCAATGCACTGCAATCATTTGCGCGCTGTCATCGGGTTTCATCACCGCTTTGACTAGCTTCGCTAACGTTTCCGGTTCGATGCTTTCGTGGTTTTCCCAACTGTCCGTAAAGAAGTAATTCAGCTCTTTTCCATTGAGTTCGATCGTTTTTTGATTGTTTTGAAGGCCTAGCGGTCCCTCCCAATAGGGAAAGCTACACTCATTGTCGTGAGAGACAGCGGGAGTCAGGCGGACCAGATCCGTCGCCTGGTAGTCTTTTAGCACCTGCATAAATGTCGAACAATTCTCAGCTGTGGGCGCTTCGAGGGCCAGAAACTGTTTTCCATGAAGCGTGATGATGCTGGCATTGTAGGAATCCGAGGCCAGGTTGTAGCGAAAAGCTCCAGGATAAGAACATCGAGAGCCCCACGATTTGAATGATGCGGGAGTTTCGTATGCCGCACGATAATGCCCCTCTTTTTCCGGCAAATCGTCAGGATTGGTGAAATATATCTGACAGCGCTCTTTTTTCATCTGATCGAACCGGCTTTTGAGCTCTTCTTCGGTCCAGTCAGAGCTCCACAGAGAAAATGGCTGAGCGTTACCTTCAAATTCTTGCCATCGGTCGTGAAAACCTTTTTCAGCATTTTGAAGGCGCATGCTGCAATTTTCATCGCAAGCAGCCGAAGAGAGAAATGTTGTCAGCGAAACGAAGAGAGATGCTATCAACTTTTTCATACAACAAACCTATCCATGAACGCACTTCTTGCCGCAATCCCACCCCTTCAGGGGTGGGTCTAGGCAAGATATTTTATTCGTGCGGTAAGCGGCTTTAGCCGCACCGCAACCTTAAGCGGAAGGAGAATCTCCTCCTTTCAAGGAGAAGTTCTTCAAGTGCATAGTTATAATGCAAATTTTCCGCTTAGTTTGCAATATTATGTTTGATGTAAAATAAATATTTTACGTTTATTAAAATATTAAATAATTAGATAATCCGGAAAAATCAAAAAAAGAATCGCTTAGCCGCTTCGACGCTCGCGATATAAAGTCCCACAATCCCTCCCACTACCGCGTAATAAACAAGCGGCAGCGGCACAAAACCGAATAGCACTCCCAACGTCGTGTAAGGCAAGACACCCGCGCTGACAATCACAGCCAAGATGGCCAACATAAGCCACAGTCCCGGCCTCGACTGAAAAATCCAGCGGCGTGTACGAATCGCCAACACAACCAAAGTGGCGGATGCAACTGACTCGATGAACCAGCCGGTGCGAAAGGCTTCTTTCGACGCATGCATCCAATAGAGCAATACTCCAAACGTCAGAAAATCGAAGACTGAACTGATTAGACCAAACACCACCATGAAACGGCGGATCAGCGGCAAATCCCACTTGAGCGGCCGTCGCACCGCCTCCGCATCCACATGATCCGAGGCGATCGCCATCTCCGGAAAATCTGTCAGCAAATTCGTAAGAAGCACCTGCTTCGGCAAAAAAGGCAGGAATGGCAAAAACAGCGAAACACCCGCCATGCTGAACATGTTGCCGAAATTGGCACTCGCCGCCATATAGACGTACTTGATCGTATTCGTAAACGTATGGCGTCCCTCTTCGATGCCCGCTCGCAGCACCGTGAGATCCTTTTCCAATAGCACGATGTCCGCCGCTTCTTTGGCTGCCGCAGCGCCGCCTTCCACCGCGATGCCCACATCAGCCATATGCAGGGCGGAAACATCGTTGATGCCATCTCCTAAAAATCCGACAATGTGCCCCATTTTGCGCAGAGCGAGGATGATGCGCTCTTTTTGATTGGGTTCGATTTCTGCAAAGATGTTTTTCTCTAACACCAGAAACATCAAAGCCTCATCGCTGGTGCTCGCCAAATCCGACCCCGTTGCCAAATGCGCGTGGGTCAACCCGATATGACTGGCTACCTCGAGAGCAACCAGCCGGTTGTCGCCCGTGATGATTTTCAACCGCACGCCGCTCTTTTTCAAGTCAGAGACGATTTCGGCAATACCCGGCTTGATGGGATCGTCAAAGCGAAGGAATCCTAAAAAGACATACTCAGCCTCGAAGTCCGGTGCCATCTCGACTCGATACGCAACACCGAGAAGGCGATATCCCTGCCGGCTTTCATCCTCATAGATCTTTTCAATGTTCGATCGCACCAAATCAAGAGCCACGATGGAGCCATCGCTTGGCTCGGCCCGGTTGCAAATCGACAGGATGGACTGCACAGCGCCCTTAGCAATGGCCAGAGATTCATTGTTTCTTTTTAGCAGAACAATGAGGCGCTTACGGATAAAATCATAGGGCCGCTCATCGATCTTTTCCCACCCGCTCTCAACAGAAAGAGCGCTCAAAATCGCGGCGTCGAGCGGATTTTCGTAGCCTTTTTGAAAATAGGCATTGAGAGCAGCGAATCGCTCTATTTTTGGACTCTTCATGCCATCGAGGCCAATAGAACGGGCCAGTTCCACTTTTCCCGTCGTAATGGTGCCTGTCTTGTCGGCACAAAGGACATCCATTTGTCCAAAATTTTCAATCGACGGCAATCTCTTCACGACGACTTTGTGTAGAGCCATCCGCCGTGCGCCATGCGAGAGATTGACGCTGATGATCGCCGGAAGCAGCTGCGGGGTCAGTCCGACGGCGAGAGCCACGGAAAAGAGAAAAGAATCGAGCATGGGCCGGTGCAAATACAGGTTGACGGCGAAAATCACCAGAACCAGCACCATGGTTACCTGGAAAAGAAAATAGCTGAATTTGCGCACGCCCAGCTCAAAGGCCGTTTCCGGCGGCCGGAAGCGGATCTGCCGGGCAATCTGGCCAAATTGGGTCTGCCACGACGTCGCCACAACGAGAGCCAGCCCGTTTCCGCTGACAACCGTACTGGCCATGAAAAGGGCGTTCGTGCGCTGAAAAATGGGAGTATCCAATGTCCCCGCCCCTGGCATTTTTTCCACGGGAAGGCTTTCGCCCGTCAGCGTCGCTTCATTGACGAAGAGATGGTTGGATTCAACGAGAATGCAGTCTCCCGGAATCTGATCGCCGGCCATGAGCTCGATCACGTCGCCCGGAACAATCTCTTCGATGGGAATTTTTCCGAGGACGCCGCCTCGCCGAACGCGAGCCTGCACGGCAACGAGCTGCATGAGTTTTTCCAGAGCCGAGACCGCTCCGCGCTCTTGAAAAAACCCGAGCGCCCCGCTCGCGAGAACAATGGCCAGAATGATCGTAGCGTCGACATGGGCGCCGAGCACGAAAGAGATGGTGGATGCAAAAATCAACAGGAGAATGAGCGGACTCTTGAATTGAGAGAGCAAGAGCCGGATTCCCCGGCCCCTTGTCGGCGCTGACAAGGTATTGCGGCCCCACACCCCCAGACGCGCCTGTGCCTCTCTTTGAGTCAGGCCGCCAGGCCGAGACCTCAGATGCTCGTAAGCTTCCTCGAGGGATAGATTCCAGCCTGTGAACTCCATAAGAGTTCTTATAACAGATCGAATCTTCTCGAATCTAATAAATACAAACAATGAGCTCCAAAAGCTCCATCGTAGGTTCCATGCAAAAGAAAAGAGAGCTATCGGGGATTTCCCGTTATCACTTTGGAAGAATTTCTTCGCGGTATCACACCAGAGAATCTTATATTTTAAAATAGTTAATAACAGATATTTTACATTTCATGATTCGCGCCCGAGCAGCCTTTCGACAATCGCATCGATCGTAAAACCGAACTCTTGCGCCAGATCCGCTGCCGGCGCCGATGCGCCAAAACTCTCCATGCAAATCGCGATCCCGTCCAGGCCGATGTACTTGTACCAGCCGAAATCCGTCCCCGCTTCGATCGATACGCGGATCCCGATATTCCCGCCAGCAATCGATTGCCGGTAATCATTGCTTTGCTTTTCAAACAGCTCCCAGCACGGGAAAGAGACGACGCGCACGTTTTTGCCGATTTTTTCCAGCCGTTCGGCGACGTCGATCGCCAGACTCAGCTCCGAGCCAGTGGCAAACAGGGTATAGTCCGGCCGGCTCTTCTCTTTTTTCACGATATAGGCGCCTCGGCCCATGCCCTGTGCATAGGACACGGCAGTTTCGGCCAGATCGGGCAGTTTCTGTCTCGATAATATGATCGCGGTCGGGCCCTTGTATTGGAGCGCCGCCAGCCATGCCATGCGCACTTCGTGCGAATCGGCCGGCCGGATCACCTGCAAATCAGGGATCGCGCGCAAAGCGGCATAATGTTCGATCGGCTGGTGCGTCGGCCCGTCTTCGCCGAGAAAAATCGAATCGTGGGTGAATTGATAGATCACCTGATAGTGAGACAGAGCCGCCAAGCGAATCGCGTTGCGCATATAGTCGCAAAAAGTCAAAAAAGTGCCGCAAAAGGGCGTAAACATTCCCGTCAAAAATAAGCCGTTCGAGCAGGCCGCCATCGCAAATTCGCGCACACCGTACTTGATATTGCGACCCGCGAAATGACCCGGCGTAATAATCGGAAAATGTTTCATCATCGTTAGATCAGAACAGGACAGATCGGCTGATCCGCCGATGAGCTGCGGCAGGCGTTGTCCGAGCAGGTTCAGGCACTCCTGCGAAGCGCCCCGCCCCGCCAGCGGTGCTTTCATGGCAATATGATTCAAAGCCGATTCGAGATCCTGCGGTACAGTACGCATCGCCATTTTTTCGAACTCATCGGCCAAATCGGGATAGGATGCCGCCCACTTGCGATAGACTTCCCTCCAATGAGCCTCCGATTGCGCATCTTTGGCCATTTTCTGCTCGAAGAAAGTATTCACCACCTGCGGAACATAAAACTCTTCTGTTGGCAGTCCGAGCGCTTCTTTCGTCGCCAACACTTCTTCAACGCCCAGCGGCGATCCGTGCGCCTTGGACGATCCCGCTTTATGGGGCGAGCCCTTGCCGATCACGGTGCGCATGATGATTAAAACAGGTTTTTCCTGCTTCTTGCGCAAATTGGAAAAGAGAGCGTCCATGCCATCGAAATCATAACCGTCGACCTCAAAGACATCCCATCCGTAGGCGCGGTAGCGCATCTTGGTGTCTTCCGACAGACACTCGGAAATGGGTCCGTCGAGACAGATCTGGTTGGCATCGTAGATCAGGACCAGATTGTTCAAATGCAAATAGCCGGCCAGCGAGGAGGCCTCGGAAGAAATCCCCTCCATGAAACAGCCGTCGCCCGCTATGCAATAGACCTTTGCATCGAAGAGCCGGAACTCATCGCGATTGAACTTTTCACCCAGAATTTTCAGGCCTAGAGCCATGCCGACCGCGTTGCCGACGCCCTGGCCGAGCGGCCCTGTCGTCGCCTCGACGCCTTCGGTCATGCCATATTCAGGATGGCCCGGCGTGATCGAATGGAGCTGTCGGAATTGCTTGATATCGTCCATCGAGATCTTAAAGCCGGCAAAATGGAGACAGGAATAGAGCCACATCGAGCCGTGGCCGGCAGACAACACGACGCGGTCGCGATTGACCCATCGCGGACTTTTCGGATTATGGCGGAGCAATACGCCGTATAGATAGGCGCCCAGCTCAGCGCATCCCATCGGCATGCCTGGATGGCCCGAATCGGCCTTTTGCACCGCATCCATGGCAACTGTTCGGATCGCGTTGGCAATTTTCCCGAGCTGCTTTTTGAGATTGTCGTCCATAGAATCAGAGCCTTTTTCTTTCGTTGAAAAAAATGTATTCTGATTCCGAGGGCATTATCCTCGCAAGAAATTTTTACCGCACTTCTTGCCGCAATCCCCCCTTCAGGGGTGGGTCTAGGCAAGATATTTTATTCGTGCGGTAAGCGGCTTTAGCCGCACCGCAACCAAAAGCTACAGAAGAATCTCCTCCTTTCAAGGAGGAGGTCTTCAAGCGTGAATCTCATCAACAAGAAAAGAAGGCATTATAAACTGTCTATCATATTGAGCCATTTGCTCGTCGAAGATCGCCTTGTTTTGAGCATGCAATGCATTGATGCGTTGGCGCTCGGGCTCTGTCGCACGGCGAAACTGCTCTTGAGCTGCTGCGATCGACTGATCCCTGACTTGTTGAGCACAGCTTAATGAATCGTTGTGTAAAGTGTTATGAGCTTCAGGCGTATTATTACGAAATTCTTGCTCCAGCGCAGAATGTCGCCGGTTGAATTCATTGCGCGCACTCGCTGCATCATCCAGTATGTGTTTCTGATCATCTGTAATAATGCCGAACTCTTTCAATTCGCTAACAGAATATCCGTCGAGAATAGCCAAACAATTGAGATTTTTTGTCTCGCTTTCGAATTTTCCCTTCCAAATAATGGGCAAAGGAACATCGATAGGATTCAATTGCTTGGACTCAACCTGACCTTTTCGAGCATCGCGATACAGCGCGCAAATCTGAGAAAATGACAGATTTTCGGCATGAACGTCATAAGCACACTGAAAATTAAATTCATCCAGTAAACGATAGCGAAAAATCCTTGCCCACCCATGTTTTTCTACTACCTTGGGAAGGGGCATGCCGGGCGCTTTCCTGCGTAGAGACTCCTGAGTTTTGGGATCCTCGTAATCGATCAGGGATTTTGAATAGATCGCCACGGCTACAGATGCAATGGCCAAGGGAATCGCTGCTCCCAAAAGAAAAAGGCATGGCATCGACAGAGCAAACCCGAGAGCCACTGCGGCGCCGGCCAAAGCGAGGCCTGACGCGGCATACGCCCATGCTTTTTTGACTTTCACGTCTGTCCAATAGCGCGGCTGATGAACACCATCATCCGCAAGAACACCCACTACAGGCTTTTCATGAGCAAGTTCAGGTGCTAAATTAGCCGGTTGAGCCGCACTCATGAAATCTTCCAATTTTTAACGCTGTGCTTTGCGATACAACACTTCTAAATTGGAAATCATGCTTTCGTATCGTTTCCCGTCTTCCAAGACCTTCCCTGAATCAACAGCTTCAAGAATCTTTTCTCTTTCTGCTGCTGCATGATCAAGACAAGTTTTTTGATCTTCTGTAATAACACCATTCATTACCAAATCGTCGATAGGATAATGGTCACAAATAGCCAAACAGCCGAGATCCTTAGTCTCTTCTTCGAAGAGAGATTTCCATTCACTGAGCGCTGGGATCTTGTAAGACTTTTGGGCGTCGACGCTTGATTTTTTTAGACCTTTGCTAGCGTCACTATGTAACTTGCAAATCTCAGCAAACGTCAGGGTTTGTGCATACTCACGAAATTTGGCCTGAAAGCGGGAATTGTCCATTGGACAGAACCGGAAAACACCCTTCCAGCCATATTCATTCACGAATTTGGGTAACGGCATTTTTTTTCGCCTCGTTATCAAATCAGCTCCAATAGCATCAGCTCCCTCAGCAAACCCCATGGCACTAATAGAAAACCCCGCGCCAATAAAAACAATCATAGGAGTAGAAAAAATTGAAAAAAATGCAAGGCCTGTACTCGGCCATGCAAATAATAAAAACGGGGAACACATAAAACCAAAGGCGCATAGAAATGAAATCGCTGCGAAAACAGTAAAAACAACCCTCATTACTTTAAGCTTCGTCAGCTCGCGAGACTCATTAACTTGATGTTCTTTTACTGGAACACCTTGAAAAACAGGTATAGCTTCAACACAATTTAAAACGCCACTCACAAACAAACCTCCATTTTTTTATTGCCACGATTATGACAACAACCATCATTAAATCAAATAATACCAAATATTTTAAAACAAAGAAGTTTATTGCCACCTTTTCACAAAATAATATTGCTTTATAACAAATATTTTTCCTCTTTGACTTTTCAGAGGCAATCGCCTAACCTCAATGGCTTTGATCTTTTAGGGATTTATGCTTTCACAAGACCTACGCCGCCAGTTTCTTCAGTATTTTAAGTCTCAGGGACATACCATCGTCTCCTCCTCGCCGGTCGTGCCATTGGACGACCCCACGCTTCTCTTTACGAACGCGGGAATGAACCAGTTCAAGGATGTGTTCCTCGGCCAATCGAAACGGCCCTATACGCGCGCAGCGACGACCCAAAAATGCATCCGCGTCGGCGGCAAGCATAACGACCTGGAAAACGTGGGCCACACTTCGCGCCACTGCACATTTTTTGAAATGCTCGGCAACTTCTCATTTGGCGACTATTTCAAAAAAGAGGCGATCGGCTTTGCCTGGGACGTGGCAACGCAAGTCTTTGCATTTGATCCGAAAAAAATCTGGGTCTCCGTCTTCAAAGACGATGACGAGGCGTTGGCTCTTTGGGAAAAACACATCCCCACCGATCGCATCGTCCGCTTTGGTGAAAAAGAAAACTTTTGGGCGATGGGGGACACCGGCCCCTGCGGCCCCTGCTCCGAGCTGCTCTACGACCGCGGCGAAAAATACGGCGCCGCCCGCAATCCGTATGAGGATGAGTCCGGCGAGAGGTTTTTGGAGTTCTGGAACCTCGTCTTCATGCAATTCATGCGCGATGCTTCCGGCAAAATGGACAAGCTGCCCAAGCAATCGATCGATACCGGCGCGGGACTCGAGCGGGTCGTGGCCTTGCGCATGCATGTGGACAACGTCTTCTTGACCGATATTTTGCGATCCCTCATTGCCAGAGTCGAAGAGATCAGCCATGTGAAATACGTCGAGACGAATCGGGCTCTGGCGCCGGCATTCCATGTGATCGCCGACCATATCCGCTCGCTGTCGTTTGCCATCGCCGACGGCGCGCAGCCGAGCAATACCGATCGCGGCTATGTGCTGCGCAAGATTTTGCGAAGAGCCGTGCGCTACGGGCGCATGCTGGGGCTGCAAAAGCCGTTTTTAGCCGATGTGCTCCCGCGCCTCGTCGCCAATATGGGCGAAGATTTTCCCGAACTTAAAGCGTCTGAGGCGCGCATCAATGAGATTTTGACGATCGAAGAAGAAGCATTTTTGCGCACGCTGCAGCGCGGCGGCGAGCTGCTCAGCTCCGTCATGGCAAGGTCGCAAAGCAGCAAAATGATCGCCGGCGACGACGCCTTCAAACTCAAGGACACCTACGGATTTCCTCTCGAGGAAATCCAACTCATCGCCAAAGACGAAGGGCTGAAAGTGGATCTGGCCCGCTTTGAAAAACTTGAAGTTGAGGCGCGGGAAAAATCGCGACAAGCGAGAAAGGTATCCTCCCAGCAATTCGATCAGAACTTTTTCGCTGACTTTACCCGCACTCATCAGCCATGCCAGTTCGTCGGCTATGACAAACTGAGCGCCGAGGCCCGTATCGTCGGCATTGTCAAAGACAATCGATTCACCGATGAGATGCAAGAGGGCGAGGAAGCCACGCTGCTCCTCGATACGACCCCGTTTTACGCCGAGATGGGCGGGCAGGTCGGCGACAAGGGACAGATCGCCAAAGGAATCAACCTGTTTTTCGTGGAAGACTGCATATCGCCATTTCCCGGCGTCATCGCCCACATCGGACGCATGGGTCCCGGGGTTTTGCGCAAGGGCGATCATATCCAGGCCCAGGTCGAGGCGTTGCGGCGCCAATCCATTCAAAATAACCACACGGCCACTCACCTGCTCCATTGGGCCCTGCAAAAAGTACTCGGCACCCACATCAAACAGGCGGGATCGCTCGTCGATGACCACCACCTGCGCTTCGACTTCAACCACCACAAACCAATGAGCCAAACCGAAGTGCGCGAAGTGGAAAACCTCGTCAACGAAAAAATCCGCGAGAACCGTGTTGTCCACGCCCATGAGATGGCGCTGGAGGACGTGCAAAAACATCCCGACATCAAGCAGTTTTTCGGCGAAAAATATGGCGAGCGCGTGCGCGTCGTCGACATCGAGTTCAGCAAGGAACTCTGCGGCGGAACGCATACGGGCATGATCGGAAGCATCGGCCTTTTCAAGATTGCGAAAGAAAGCAGCATTGCCGCCGGCGTGCGCCGCATCGAAGCGATGACAGGACGCGCGGCCGAAGAGATGGTGCAGCAGCAAGAAGATCTGCTCTTACAAATCGCCGCTAGTCTAAAATCCCCCGTCGCCAGCGCTTCTGAAAAACTCTCATCGCTGCTCGACGAGAACAAGCAGCTTTGCGCCGAGATCAAAAACATGCGCAAATGCCAAATGAAGGATCTGGCCGTTCAATTGCGCTCGTCCCTGGAAAAAGCCGGCCGCGTGCCGCTCATTGCCGCCATCGTTCCGGTTCTGCCCGAAGATCTGGCGCTGCTGGCTCAAGAGCTGATGGATCATCTCAAATCCGGCGTCATCGCGATCGGCGTCATCCACGGCGAAAAATGCCAGCTGCTCGTGCAGATCAGCTCCGATCTTTCGCCCAAACTCAGCGCGCAAAATCTCATCAAAGAGGCCTCAATGCTGATTCAGGGCGGCGGGGGCGGCAAGCCGAATCTCGCTCAAGCCGGCGGCAAAGATCCGCAGGGGTTGCCGAAGGCGCTGAACCGGATCCGTGAGATTTTGGAAGCGTTTGCATGATTCTGGATTTTTTGCACCACAGCCCGTCGTTCATTGCGCTGCAAAAAGCGCTGGCCTCTGGTGAATCCATTCTTTTCGAGTCCCTGTGGGACACGCCCAAAGCCATCATCGCTGCCGAAGTGCAGCGCCAGACGAAAAAAAACGTCCTGGTGCTGACGGGCGGCATGCGCGAGGACCGTTTTTTTGAAAACCTCGAATCAATCCATCCCAAACGAACCATTGAATTTCCCGCTTGGGAAACTTTGCCCGGCGAAGAGATCGCTCCGAGTCCGGACATCATCGGCAAGCGCTTTGAGGCGCTGCAATTCCTGATCCAGCGCAAGGACGGCTGCATTTGCCTGTGCCCTTTGCAATCGCTCTTGCAAAAAGTCCTTCCCAAAGATCTGCTCGCGCCTCTTTTGACGGTCTGGAAGAAAAAAACGCGTGTTGATTTCAAGGGCCTGCCCCAATTTCTATCCGATCTCGGCTACAAGCCTTCTGCCGCCGTCTCGGACAAGGGGGAATTTGCCCTGCGCGGCGGTATTTTGGATATTTTTCCCGTCGCATCCCCCGACCCATTCCGCATCGAGTTTTGGGGCGATGAAATCGAAGAGATTCGCAAATTTGATCCGGTCGGGCAAAAATCGGTCGGCTCCGCCGAAGAGGTTTTCATCTGCCCCGCCCAAGAGCTCATGCTCCTCAAAAAGGCAACGCACCTTTGCCCCATCACCGACTATCTCGGCAGCGATTTTGTCATTTTGTGGGACGATATCACGGCCATTGAAGAGACGTTTGTCGCCATCAAAGACATGCCCGGCGCCAAATCGGCCTTTTTTTATTCATTGAGCGAACTGATCGAGCGCCTCAAAACCGGACAGCATCTCTTCGGCGCGCCCGAATCCATTGAAAACCTGTCCGAGGTGCGCAAAAACAAAGAGCGTACGCAGCATTTGCAGACGACTTCTTTCGAAGCCTTCCACCACACTTTTGAAGCGCAGCGCTGGTTCCATCCATTCCAAAAGCCTGCGGACTTTTTCACCTCGCAAGATTTGGAATCCGACGACTTCCTCGATTTGCTGCCGAAAGATCCCGCTTTCCCGATCATTTTTCTCAACGCTACCGATACGGAAGAAGAGGAACTCAAGCGCCAACTCGCCAGCCACTCGATCGCTTGGCAGAGAAAAATTCGCTTCGAGCGGGGCCAGCTCACCTCCGGTTTCGTTGTCGTCGATCTGCCTCTCGCCGTGATCCCCCACTCCGAAATCACCGGCAAATCCCCGATCCGCCGGCAAAAATGGCGCAGCACGACCCATACGCCGGCCTCCGAATTCCATCAACTGGCCCCAAATGATCTCGTCGTCCATTTCCACAGCGGAATCGGGCGCTACCTCGGCATGGAAAAACTCGCCAACCATTTGGGACAGGAAACGGAGTTCCTCGCGATCCAATATGCGGACGACAGCAAGCTCTACGTACCCCTCAGCCAGGCGTACCTGGTCTCGCGCTATATCGGCTCGAATGAAGAAGCGCCCCATCTCAGCCAGCTCGGCACCAAACGGTGGCAAAACACCCGCAACCAGGCCCAGCAGCAAATCCTCGGCTATGCCAACGATCTGCTTAGGCTCTACGCCGAAAGAGCCATCCAGGGCGGCTTTCGCTATCCGCCCGACTCTCCCACCATCTCGCAATTCGCCCGCGACTTTCCCTACACTGAAACGAGCGATCAGCTGCTAGCGATCCAGGCCATCCAACACGACATGATGTCGGACAAATCGATGGACCGGCTGATCTGCGGCGATGTCGGCTACGGCAAAACGGAAGTCGCCATGCGGGCCGCTTTCAAGGCCGTCATCGACGGCACGAAACAGGTGGCGGTTCTCGTGCCCACTACAGTCCTCGCCATGCAGCATTACGAGACGTTTAAACAGCGGATGAGCGGCTATCCCGTGCGAATCGGCGTCGTGTCGCGCTTCTGCACCGCCAAACAAAACCGGCAAACTCTCGAAAAAATCGCCGCCGGTGAGATTGACGTTTTGATCGGCACACACCGCCTGCTCTCCGAAGATGTGTTATTTAAAGACCTCGGCCTATTGATTATCGACGAAGAGCAGCGCTTCGGCGTCAGAGCCAAAGAGCGTTTGAAGCGCTTCAAGGCCGGCGTCGATTGCCTGACGCTATCGGCCACTCCCATCCCGCGCACGCTCTATATGTCGCTCATCCACGCGCGCGACATGACCGTCATCAACACGCCCCCGCAAGACCGATTGCCCGTCAAGAGCATCATCGCCGAAACGGATATGGAAATGATCCAAAACGCCCTGATGCGCGAGTTCGCGCGCGGCGGACAGGCATTTTTCATTCACAACCGCGTGGAAACGATTTTTGGCCGGGCCGAAGCGATCCAGCAAATCGTCCCCTCCGCGCGCATCGCCGCCGTACACGGGCAGATGGATTCCGATGATATCGATCCCATATTTCACAAATTCCAAAATGGGCTCGTCGATCTGCTCTTCGCCACGACGATCGTCGAAAATGGCATCGACATCCCGAACGCCAACACGATCATCATCGACCGCGCTGACACGTACGGCCTCGCCGATCTCTATCAGCTGCGCGGCCGAGTCGGGCGCTGGAACCGGACAGCGTATGCCTATTTCCTGATTCCAAAAAATGCCAATCTCTCGGAGATCGCCCGCAAACGCCTCAACGCGCTCGTCGAGGCCGGCGGCTATGGCGGCGGGATGAAGATCGCCATGCGCGATCTGGAAATCCGCGGCGCCGGCGACATCCTCGGCGTCCAGCAATCGGGGCAAGTCTCTGCGATCGGTTTTCATCTATATTGTAAACTGTTGAAGCGGGCGATCGACGCGCTCAAGAAAAAAGCGCCGATCAGCTTCAATGAATCCAAGATCGAATTCCCCTACGATGCGCGCATCCCCGAATCGTATGTCAATGAAGTGTCGCTGCGCATGGAGCTCTATTACCGCCTCGGCGAATCTGCGGCATTTTCCGATATCGACGAATTGCTCTCCGAGATGACCGATCGCTTTGGGGAGCCGCCGGAGCCGGTAATCTGGCTCTATCACCTCTCCCGCCTGCGCGTCTTTGCCGCGGCCAACCAGTTTTCTCTATTGAAATTCCAGAATCTGTCTCTGTACGCCGAACAGATCTTCGGCAAAGAAACGGAGCGGCACACGATTGTGATGCCTAAAAAATTCACCTCGGGCGCCGAGATGGAAAAACACGTGATCCCTCTCTTGCGCGCTCACTTCAACTGCTCCAAGGATCTGTGATTACATCATATGAATCACACTTGTGACGGTACCTAAAAAAGGAATATTTGATGGCCATTAAATTCCCTATCCTTCAAAAACTTGTTTGATTTCTTTTAACATTAAGCAGCTGAAAGACAATAACTTAACGTTTTTCTAGCGGGAATTGCTGGATCTGTTATATAATCGTGATAAAATTGTGGTGTTATGTCTATTAATGGCCAAAATTTAGATCAGTTAATTGTTTCCTATACAAATCGCTTTGACGCTTTAATTAATTTCATATCCCTTGCCAAGAACTTATCTCGCGATCCCTCTCAATATGAAAAGTGTTTTACGTTAACTAGAAATTGCTTAACGCAACTTCAAAAAATCTCTTCTGTATTTGATGACTCTATTCGTTCGAAAGAAATAGATGAGGCTTTGTTAGTGCATGCCTACAATATAAAAGAAAGAAATATTTCTTACACTTCGAATGGAAAACCTTTTAGATATAGAGCAAGAACGATCCAGGCTGGCGATGATCTTTGTCATTCATTTGAGGGGTTAAATCGCGTATTGAAATCTTCCGAAAAAAACGTAGGCGCTCCGATTAATACATTTTGGTACGATTGGGAATGTTTTCAGTCTCGTTTTGAGCAAGATCAATTCGACGCGGAAGCGATAGCGCAAGAGAGATGAAAAGCTCGACAACGCCGAACCATCTCTCGCATAGCGTTGTTAGTGCCCTTAAGCTGATTCTCAACAGGTTTATTCCAAGGGATCGCTTTTTCCATTATTTGAAATCGATCATTGAAAAACTTCATAAGATCTTTCATTGCAGTCCGTTTCGCAGTCTCGATCGCTTGTCCCGATAACTGAGCATAGCTTTGGTAAAGATTCTCAAGATCTCTCACATCTATTGGGGATGCAGGAACGAATGGGGAGCTTTGGAAAGCATAGAGGTACAATCGCGCTCTTTCAGTAAGACCGTAATAAAGCTCTGTAACAGCCTGCTGAGGATTTAATGCACTCTCGATAAATTGTTTTGTTCTGGGTAATGGAATAGCTGTAATAGAATCGTAATATTTATCTGCTACAGGATTGTTTCGATTACCGGAGTATTGTTGAGCGAACGTTTGGGCTTGTCTTGTAGAGGAAGCTATCGAGGAGCATACAAACACATGTCGCACTTTTTGGGTATCAGACTCATAGACTTTTGATGCTTCGTCAACATTTTCACCAGTATTTCTTGAAGCTTTCGCAAGTTTGATTTGCACACAGCCTTCTTTTTTAGCCGTAAATGTATCTACGATTTTGAATGGAATTTCACGTTGACGTAATGCCGCAATTAAGGTGGCACTTAAACTGATTGCTTCAGGCGTTCCTGTAAAACTTTTGTCAGCGTGAATTTGAGCAAATTGTGGGAATGTCGCTGTAGTAGGGTGTCCACCCTGCCCCATGACAAGAACCTCAATATTTAAGTTAATTCGTTTTCGTGCAGCATAATCTCGGATATGTTTGATTTGATGAGCGACGAACATGGGCGTTGCCTGGTCGTTATTTCCTGGCTCTAATAGACGAATAGTACTGCCCTCCATTAGATTCATTGCATCTAAAGCCTTATCCATCAGACCTTCGAAGGGTGTTTCCCCACGTTCATCTCTAAAATTTCCCATTAAAGGATGATTCCCCCCTTCCTTCTGCTGAAGGGATTGTTGAAGCGCATTACTCAATTGAAGAAGCCCAGAAAAATCAAGTACGATATCTTTGTATCCTTCCTTCTGTCTGAGCTCCAAATAAGATTGAATCAAAACATTAATCATTCTACTTTCATACCTGACAGGTGCGTTAACAATTCTTTCGCAATATGAAATACAACCATTAATTAATTCTCTTCTCATTTTTTGCAATGTTTCATCTATAACCTTTGTGGCGGCTTCCCTATCAGCCTTGTCAAGGTCTATGACTGGCGCACCACCCAGACAACCTGTTTGGGTCATTACCCTTGTGGAAAGAGGGCCTAATGGATCATCTACCCCTGGCGACGGGGCAGGGGAGCAGCTGGTTGCTGATCCCTTTGCTATTTCTACTTTTGTTGTCATATAATTGCCATTTTCATACTTAATTATACTAAAAAATAAGTTATATTTCAATTTAATCTGAACTATGTTAGCGTTATTTTAAAAGCGCGCCGCTGTCGATTAAAGATGATAATAACCAATTAAGCCTAAGCTACATGGACGATTATGGCGTGACCTTCGGAATTAGATTTTTTGAGGATATTTGACGCAGATGTGATGCGTCAGCAGGAGAGACTTGACGAGCCTGGCTTTCACGCGGCTCAACTCTTCGGACGTCAGAGAGAGTTCCCTTTCCTCAGAAAGTAATCTCTCTCTTTCTTTTCTCTCTCACCCAATGCGCACCTCTTCTCCCCTATAGAAATCCCATAAAAGGGCCATTAAATTCTCTATCTTTAATCAGTCGCTTGAGCTATTTTGTTGAAAAGCGCCAACGATTTTGGCATATTTTAATCAAAAATGCCAACAACGGTAGCATATGGAATACATTCCTCGTTTTTTGAAACCTCCCAAAGAGAGTTTCTTTCTTTTCGGCCCACGCGGTACAGGCAAATCAACATGGCTTCAACACACATATCTTAAGCACCTTAGAATCGACCTGCTGGATGCAGAGGAAGAGAGGAAATTTCAGGCCAGACCCGAAAAACTCAAAGAAATAGCGAGGGCTCTTTCACCCGGTGATGTATGTATTATCGACGAGGTACAACGAGCGCCCCAACTGATCCCGGTCATCCACTCCCTGATTGAAGAAAAATGCGGTATCCAATTTATTCTCACCGGCAGCAGTGCGCGAAAATTTCGCCGCTCAGTGGGAGATCTTTTAGGGGGGCGCGCCCTGATGCGCCATATGGGTCCTTTCATCGCCAGTGAGCTCAAAGATACATTTTCTATGGAAAAAGCTCTTCGCTACGGCTTACTTCCAATGGTATGGCAATCTCAAGACCCAGAAGAAAAAGCCCGTAACTACGTTGCCGTCTATCTGAAAGAAGAGGTTCAAGCGGAGGGGATTGTCAGGCAAATTGGCGACTTTGCCAGGTTTATGGAAGTAGCCTCCTTTTCACATGGTGCATTATGGTCAAGCACAGAAATTGCCAGAGAGTCGCAAGTCAAAAGACAAACGGTCGATAATTATTTACAGATTCTTCAAGATCTTCTGTTAGCCTTTGTTGTACCGGTTTTTACACGAAGAGCCCAAAGAGCGCTAGTCAGCCACTCTAAATTTTATTATTTCGATGCCGGCATTTTTCGAGCGCTCAGGCCGAAGGGGCCCATGGACTCGGAAAGGGAATTAGAAGGTGCGGCACTTGAGGGCTTGGTCGCGCAGCATCTGCAAGCGTGGGTTTTCGCCCAAAAAGAAAATCATCAGTTTTGTTTTTGGAGGACGCAATCCAAGCTGGAAGTAGATTTTATTGTTTATGGGCCCAAGGGATTCTTTGCGATTGAAGTAAAAAGCGGACAGGATGTTTCCCCATCCGATGTAAAAACTCTTGGCATTTTCAAAGAAGAATATCCTGAAGCCACTTGCCTGCTTCTATATGGCGGAAACAGAAGACTTAAAGTTCGAGATATCTTATGCATTCCTGTGGAAGAGTTTTTGCGCAACCTGACTCCCGATCAATTTCTTTTTTAGACCAGTCGATCAGTCTTTTTATTGCTTTATAAACCACTGATTTTAAGCGCGAAAGTTAAAATTACCCCCAAACATCGTGCGCCGATGGTCAAAAATATGCCCATATTTCAGCCATTGATGGCTAAATACACGACATACTTTATATGGCATTAACTGCAAGTTACTTCAGAAAAAAATACTCAGCCCACTTGCGCGCTTCCACGAAAAAAAAGGCGAAGAAAAACGCAGCAATGGGATAGAGCCAGTCTTTGGCGCCTAACGGAACGGCGGAAAATTCAGCGGGAAAAAGATACAAAGCCGCGAGCTGCAAAAGCAATCCGGCGCCGATCCCGCAAAAAATCCACGGATTAATGGTCAGACTTCTGCGGATATTTTTGAAAAACGGCTCGCTTTCTTTTTGCGCCTGAATGCCGTTCGCCCATTGGGCTGTCACAGTACAGGTAAAGATAATCGAAGAGGTAAAGACAAAAGGACGAGAAGAGCGAAGCCAAGCGTATAGTCCAAAAACAAACGCGCCCACAACAAAGCTAAACGTCAATATCCGGATGATCTGCACCCGGTCGAAAAATTTTTGAGACGGTTTTTTCGGACGGCGCTTCATCACGTCCCCCTCTTCTTTGATCAGCGCAAAAGACTGGGCCTGCACGCTGTCGGTCACCAGATTAATCCAAAGAATCTGAATCGCTGAAAGAGGAATCGGAAAAAAGGCGAAGATCGAAAATGCGATGAGGCAGATCTCTTGCAAAGACGTCGAAATCAGATAGTAAAGGACCTTGCGCAGATTATCTGTGATGACTCTCCCTTGCTGAATCGCGTCGACGATCACTTTGAAATTATTATCGGTAATGACCATCTGGGACACTGCCTTCGCCGCTTCGGTCCCGCCCCCCATCGCAATGCCGAGATCCGCCGCCCGCAAAGCAGGCACATCATTGACTCCATCGCCTGTAACGGCGACTATTTCATGAATTTCCTGCAATGACTTGACAATTTGGTACTTATGTTCCGGCAACATTCGCGCGACAACGCTGGTTTCCAATAACTTTTTCCGGAGCTCTTGCGGATTGAGATCTTGCATTTGCCGGCCAGTGAGCACCTGACTCCCTTCTGTCCAAATACCCACATTTTGCGCAACGTGGCGGGCCGTCAGGGGATGGTCGCCGGTCAACATCATGACGCGGATATGAGCTCCTTTCGCTACAGCGACCGCTTCCTTAACGCCTTCTTTCGGCGGATCGAGAAAGCCGACCAGACCCACAATGCGGATTTTCCAGGTGCGATGATCCGGATTGCCGTTCCAATTTCCGATCCCCAATGCCAAAACGCGATCGCCTTTTTCCAACAGCCGCTCAAACGATCGTTCGATGTTCGGATCCGGATCGCTGAGATTGTTCAGCGATTCATAAGCTCCCTTGATCAGCAGCGTTTCACGGCCGTCAATCTCATGGACCACCGCCATCAGCATGGCTTTGGCGTCGAAAGGATAAGACCATTTGCGCGGATATTTTGCATGCAATGCCTCGGGTTGATTGGCCCAACGCCAGAGTGCCCGATCGATGGGGTCGGCCGAGCCGTTGGGGGCATCATTGCAAAGAGCGCCAATGAGCTGCAATTTTTCAAAATCATCGCCGATCCATTCATCCACGATGAGCTGGCCTTGGGTGATCGTCCCCGTTTTATCACAGGCGATGACCGTGGCGCTGCCCAACGTTTCCAGCGAGGACAGAACGCGAATGAGGGTGTGTTTTTTGCTCATCGCTACAGCGCCGATGGTAATGACCAATGTGATAACGAGGGGCAGTCCCTCAGGAACGGCGGAAACCAGGCATGCGACAATAATATAGGATAGATCCACGATATGCCGGCCCTGAAAATAGCCGATGATGATAAACAACAAAAAGAGAGCGACGAGTCCGAATACGTATTTTGTCGAAAAAGATTGGATCGCCTTCGTCAATGGCGTCAATGGCGCTGCCTCATTGATTTTTTTTGCAATCGAAGCCAAGTAAGTGTTTTTTCCCGTTCGAACGACAAGGGCCTTCCCCTGTCCGCGAACAATCGCTGTCCCGGCCAGCACCATGTTTTGCCAATCAAACGCCTGCGTTTGGGAAGGAAGAATCATCGAGCTGTCTTTGCCCACAGGAACCGATTCTCCCGTCAGAGACGATTCATCGGCCAATAACGACGTGTCTTCAATGAGGCGCATATCCGCCGTCATGAGTTCGCCTTCCTGTAAAAAAACACAATCGCCCATTGCCAAATCCGGCGAATCGATCACCACCATCTGGCCATCTCTTTGAACGCGTACCCGGCTTTGCGTCAACTTTTTTAATGCGCGAATGGCTTTTTCCGCTTTGGCCTCTTGCCAAAAACCAATCAGAGCGTTAATAAGAACGATGCCGATGATGACGCAAAAATCATTGTACGCGCCGAGGATCAGACTGATGATGGAAGCGGCCAATAAAACATAAATGAAAAGACTCTTGAACTGTCGAAAAAAAATCGCCCACCCACTGACTTGGTCGTCTTCGAGCTGGTTTTTTCCAAATGCCTTGAGCCGCTCGGCCGCCTCCAGCGAGCTAAGTCCATTGGGGTTCGAATGTAGCCATTCAAAAAGCGCCTGAATCGACTGGGAATGGGGAGATGGGGGCACGTCCATGAACTCAATACATAATCGAATGCCGGAAAATTAGCTATTCAGATTGCGGTGATACGCGCCCTTGACTTGCTTCGACTGCATTTCGCGGGAGAACTTCAGGATTTTGACGCCCTTTTCGATATGATCCGCCATGAAATTGTCATAGACCCATTGCGAGCTTTGCTTGGTCTTGATGCCGTCATGCTCGAGCGGCAGATCGGATACCAGCAACAAGGCGCCCAACGTGAACTTGCGCTTGTAGCTGGCAGTGAAAAGCGTGGCGCATTCCATTTCGATGCCCTGCGCTTTGGTCGCTTTCAACATATTTTTGAACTCTTCGTTGAACTCCCAAAACCGCATGTTGGTCGTATAGGTGATGCCGATATGATAAGCGGCCTTTTCGCGGTCCATCACTTCCGTCACGGCGCGCTGCATTAAAAAGTTTGCCAGCGCCGGCACTTGGCTCGGAAAGTAAAAATCAGACGTTCCCTCACCCCGAATCGACGCGACGGGCACGAGGTAATCGCCGACTTTGTAGCGGCGCCGCAGTCCTCCGCACATACCGAGCAGCATGCTGGAGCGGATCGGCAAAAAAGAGCAAATATCGACAACGAGAGCGGCCGCTGGCGATCCGATTTTGAAATCAAGAATACTGATCTCGTCTTTCGGGTCGTGGGCCACCTTGAACATAGACCCCTCGAGGACCTTGATGCCCCTGGAGGCAGCAAAGGCATCGACATAGCGGGGAAAATTCGTCAATAGCAGGTTCGACTGAAAATCAGATGCTTCACAACCGGAATAGCGCTCCAGCGTATGCCGCGCAATTTCAGCTTCCTTCGGATTTCTCTCGAACATAACAGTCCCGGTTTTCTATTATAGTAGGTTATTATACTGTAAATGTCCAGAGATCTGGATATTGGCTTTTTGGTGGGTGTTTATTCGCAAGTTATTGATTTGACTGATATTGCGAACTTTGAGACACAAATCGGCCAAGCAAAATCCTTAATCAAAAAGGTTGAATTCATGGCGCAAGTCAGCACAAACGAACTAAAAGTCGGTATGAAAGTCGAGGTCGACAGGGAACCCTACCTCGTGTCTATCAACGAATTTGTTAAACCGGGCAAGGGACAGGCCTTCAACCGCGTAAAAATGAAGAACATGATCAGCGGCCGCGTCGTTGAGCGCACCTATAAGTCCGGCGACAAGCTCGATCTGGCCGATATCGAGGAAGCGGAGGTCCGTTATCTCTATAAGGACGCGGATGGAGCGAACTTCATGGATGAAAAAACGTTCGATCAGCTCTCGATCTCCAAAGAATTGCTGGGCCCGAACGAGCAATGGCTCAAGGAAGAGACCATCTATCATGTCGTATTCTATAATGGCTCGGCCATCGAGCTGCTGCCTCCGACATTCATGGAATTCACGATCGTCGAGACAGCGCCCGGCGTCCGGGGCGATACGGCATCGGGCCGAGTATTGAAAGCCGCTATTCTGGAAAACGGCTCCAAAATCCAGGTGCCGATTTTCATCGAGCAAGGCGAAAAAATCAAAGTCGATACCCGCACCTGCGAGTACGTCTCTCGAGTCAGCTGATGGAATTTGCCAAAAAAGCCGCCATATTGCGCGATCGGGCGCACATGCTCCAGCAAGTGCGCGCCTTCTTCAGTAAGCGCCGCGTATTGGAAGTGGATTGCTGCTCGCTCGTGCGCTGCCCTCCTCTCGACGCCAACGTCGAGGTAATGGAGGCGTCGGTCAGCGATCAGGAGACCGGATATCTGCACACCTCGCCGGAATATGCGATGAAGCGCCTACTCGCCTATGGCCTCGGCGACATATTTTATATGGGGCATGTCTTTCGCAAGGGCGAAATCGGCCAGATGCACAATCCCGAATTCACGATGATCGAGTGGTATCGCACGTCAATCCCCTACCAGAGCTTCATTGAAGAGACCTGCGAGCTGATCCAGCTATTCACCGGATCGTTTCCGATTCGCACTCTCAGCTACCGCGATGCCTTTCAAAATTATGCGGGCATTGATCCATTCGCTGAACAGGACTACTCTGCCGCCGCTCTGTCTTGCGGACTCGTTCCTCCGCCGGACTCCGATCAGTGGGATCGGGATACATGGCTGCATCTTTTGATGAGCCAGGTGATCGAGCCCAACCTGGGCAGCGGCGAGCTGACAGTACTCTGCGAGTACCCACCTTCTCAAGCAGCCCTCGCCCGCGTCGTTGAAAAAGATAACATCGCCGTGGCCGAGCGCTTCGAGATCTATCTCGCTGGCATCGAGCTTTGCAATGGCTATCATGAGCTCAGCGATCCTCAGGAACAACGCCGACGCTTCACCCTGGAAAACAAAAACCGGGGCCTGCAAGGCAAAGAACTATATGCTCTCGATGAAAAGTTTCTAGGCGCTCTGGAAATCGGCCTACCCGATTCATGCGGGGTATCTGTGGGCTTTGATCGGCTGATGGTGATTCGCCACAAAGTCAAAGCGCTCAGAGACATTCTCCCCTTTGCTTGGGACGATCTTTAGCCATTCGTCGCAAATGCCTCAACACCAAAGTATTGCACCAAGTTAAAATGTAGCCTTTTAATTCACAAAACAAACACACAATACAATTGATTAATATCACAGAACTTAATATAATAAAACATACCACCCAACAAAAACAAAGGAAATTATGAACCAAATACCATTAACAGATTCGCCACAGTTTAAAAATGTAGTCACTTCGGAAGAGGATGAGCTACAAATAGAAAACTCCAATAGATATCATCCGGCACAGAGAACAGCCAATGAAGTAAATCAAACAATGTCTGAGTTGCAATTACCCAGTCCGATGCACAGCCGCGCACAAAGTCCAGAACCCGAATCTCTGATTAGATTACTGGAAATAACAGCTGAAGTTGAAGAGGCAATAAAAAATTCCCCATGGAAACGACTTATAGATGGCTATTTTAATAACGCTTTAGCAGCGGCAGAACGCCAGAAAGAAATATCTCCATTGCTTTTACCAAGCCTCTTGCATAGCCAAACCTCGAGTCCCTTGCATAATCGCTTGCCTAGCAGCGACTGGAGTCGCGCACCTAGCCCTATGCACAGACCCAGAAACCAGGATTCCCGGAAAAGCATAAACACCTAACCCGCATTTCTCACACACTCCAGGAAAATCTGAACAATCTGTCACGCCATCTTTTATAAATCGCTCGTCGTCAATATTGCGACAATATTGACCTCCTCGCGATTTTCAAAATCTAGCATAACATCTTGTCCACCTTGTCTCTGGTTTGTGTGAGAAATACGGGCTAACCGCACAATCTATCAAGATTTTTTTTCCTGCGCCGTTTCGGCAATCCAGCAAGCGTTGCGCACCCTAAACTCGATAAAAACTTTCCATCAATATTCTTTTTTAATAACCTAACTTTATTGAGCTCGTCAAATTGACCAAATAGAGGAGCTTTTCATGTTTGGCAAAGTCGCTTTATCCGCTTGTTGCCTGCTTGCGCTCGGCGCGGCGTTTGCCGATCCAGAAATAGTCGAAATGGGTTCGACTCATGCGTCCGAACAGATTATACTCAAGGGCGTTGTTCTGACGAAAAACCCGGATCTGTCCTCGTGCGAACCGGCGGAAGGAATCCATGCCTGCGAAATCGCTATTCCCGGCGGAGTTGGCCAAATATCCAGGCATCTGGAACATTTCATTGGCCAGCCCGTCACCAAAAATTTGCTAAGCCAGATCCAAAACGAAATCCAGACCTATTACCAAAGCCAGGGCAATTCATTGATCCGTACCTCCCTGCCCTCGCAAGAAGTTGTCGATGGCACCGTTTATATCGCCGTCAATCAGGTAAAAATCAATGAGATTCAATGGACGAACAACAAGCATTTCACCAATGATCAATTGCAAAAAGATTTTTCCCTGCACTCTGGCGATGAATTATCGGAAGACACCCTTCTCAACGATATCGTCTGGAAAAACCGCAACCCCTTTCACAAGACCGAAGCGATTATCCGACCCGCCGCGGCACCCGGAACGATCGATCTCGAACTGAGAACCAATGACCGGAGGTCCGTTCGGGTCTATGTCGGGGCCGACAACACAGGGACCCAATATACCGGCAATGACCGCATCTACGCAGGTCTGAATTGGGGCAATGCGTTGGGACGAGGCGATCTGTTCATCTATCAGTTTACCTGCAACTCCACTTTGGATCGATTTTTGGCGCAATTTGGACAGTATGTCGCTTTCCTACCCTGGCGCCACGTCCTTACAGTGTATGGAGGATATGCCAAAACCACCCCTGATGTAGGAGCGGACTTTCGCAGCAAAGGCACTAGCGGACAGGCGAGCATGCGCTACAGCATTCCCACCAAACCTTATTATACTGCCTTTACTCAGGAATATACGGCCGGCATCGACTGGAAATACACCAATAGCAACATGTTCTTTGTCGATTTTCCCCTGCCGCTCGTCACCAGCGCCGTAAATGTTCTGGAGCTGATTTTTAACTACGGCCTGGAATACAAAACCAAACAAAACGATCTCACCTTCAGTCTGGATGGCCACTTTTCTCCAGGGCACATTTTACCGAAACAAACGGATCATAACTACGACTCTTTGAGATTGGGCGCCAAAGTCCTTTACGGATTTGCTCTAGCCTCTTTGTCGAATGAATACACATTTCAAAATAAGGCGTCTTTGTCTGCTATTCTCCGCCTAACTGGAGCGACCGGCCCACTGCTACCCATGCAGCAATTCAGCCTGGGGGGATACAATACCGTCCGTGGATATGATGAACATGCCTACCTGGCGGATGCTGCCGCCTGCTTCAATCTGGAACTCCGCTCTTATCCCCTGAATCTTTATCGCAAAGACATCCAACTCACATTTCTTGGCTTTGTCGACACAGGCGTCGGGCACAACTACCATCAAGAGGGCAACCTCAATGCGACAACATATCTTTTAGGAGCCGGCCCCGGAGTGCGCCTGAGCGTCAGCACTTATCTCGCTCTGCGCGCCGACTATGGCTTCAACCTCCACCACATTCCCTACGATACGAATTTCGGAAAGTTTCATTTGGGAGGACAACTGAGTTTTTAAAAAAGATCTAATCTGGTAGGAATCATTTATATATGATCATGAACCGTTGGTTTCCCCTGCTCGCCCTCATCAGTGGACTGCCTCTGTCCATTGTATTCGCTCATCCTCAAGATCCCACCGTCATACACGGTAAAGCCCAGTTTTGCCTTACTGACAAACTCTTCGAGATCACCTCGACGGATCGGGCCATCATTCACTGGAACGGCTTTTCCATCGGAGCGGATGAAATCGCCCGATTCCTGCAAGACTCTTCCCACGCATCCGTCCTCAACCGCGTCACGGGGAACCTGAAAAGCGAGATTTACGGCAGCCTTCTTTCCAACGGCAAAGTATTTTTGATCAATGAACGGGGCGTCATCGTCGGCAAAGACGCCATTATCAACACCGCCGAATTTCTCGCATCGACGCAAGACATTCTCGATCAAAAATTTCTGGATGGCGATCTGACGTTTCAGGGGTCTTCCGAGGCCGAAATCATCAATCTGGGAACGATTAATACAATCTCCGGCGACGCCGTGTTACTGGCCTCCCGCATCGAAAACCGTGGAGTGATCAAAGCTGAGGGCGGCGACGTCCTTCTCGGCTGCGGCTATGAAATTCTCTACAAGCCCCACTTCGATCGCCCACTGTCCATTCTTTGCTCCCCAACAGCTGCCGCGCCCCTATTAGAAAACGATGGCTCGATGGAAGTCGTAAGCAAAGGCGGAAAAGTTTTTCTCGAAGCCGGCGATGGAGCGATCATCAACGTCGGCTCCATCAATTCCGATGAATTCATTGCCGTATTGGCTCGCGCCGTCAATAACTCTGGCGAAATGACATCCGCCCGGATCGATATCGATGCCCAATGCTATGTAGACACGGAACCATCTTCGCTCAACGCCGGTTCCATCCACATTCTGGCTCTCGAAAACCTGTTTTCTTCCGGCTCCCACACAGCCTATGCGCCGATGGGAGGCCAAATCCTCCTCAACGGCGCTTCGATCTGGCTGTGCGGCGCACGGCTCGATGCATCGGGGGATGCTCAGGGCGGCGAGATCTCGATCGGAAAATCTTTGGGCGATTTCACAGCGGATCGGCTCTATGTCAGCCCATCGTGCGTCATAAAAGCGGACGCTCTTGAGTCGGGCATCGGCGGCAATATCGATTTGTGGTCCGAAAAAAACACCACGTTTTTGGGAACCGTCTCCGTCAAAGGAATCTCCAAGGGCGGCTTTGCTGAGATTTCTTGCAAAGACAATCTCGAGTTCAACGGCAAAGCGGACACCGATGCAGCTTTTGGCGATGCCGGATTGCTTCTACTCGATCCCCTGAATATCATCGTCAGCTCGGTAACAGGCACCTATCCAAACTTTCAATTCATTTCCAATGTCGGTGCGGCGACATGGGGCAGCGGCACGCTTGGCATTGCTGGAACCGTGAGCGCAGCCAATAGCCTAGTCGGATCCAACGCCCTCGATCAGGTATCGTCAGGCGGAGTGACTCCCTTGGTCAATGGCCATTACGTTGTATCCAGTCCGCTGTGCGACAATGTCGCGTTTAATTCAGCCGGAGCCGCAACCTAGGGCAACGGTACAATAGGCGTTTCAGGCGCTGTCGATGTGCTGATCAATAGCCTCATGGGAGGCAAATCTTCCGACCAGGTATCGTCGGGCGGAATCATTGCCCTCACGAATGGCCACTATGTCGTGAGCAGTCCGGTATGGGACAACGGAGCCACGACGAACGTTGGGGCAGCAACATGGTGCGACGGCACTACAGGCCGAATCGGACTGGTTGCCATTGCAAACAGTTTGTATGGTCCGGGTTCGGGAGACCAGGTGTCATCGGGCGGGATCATCGCTTTACCCAACGGCCACTATGTCGTCAGCAGTCCGATATGGAATAAACGCGCCCCCGGAGCGATTACGGATGCCGGCGCAGCGACATGGTGCGACGGCACTGCGTCAACCGCAGCCGCAGTCGAAGTCGGCAACAGCCTATATGGTCTAACCGCCAACGACCAGGTGTCATCGGGCGGAGTCCACGCTCTTCTTGTCAGCAGCGGCCATTATGTCGTTTCCAGCCCGAACTGGGACGGAGCTTTTGCCGATGTGGGAGCAGCAACGTGGTGCAATGGCGCTGCGTCAACCGCAGCCGCAGTCGAAGTCGGCAACAGCCTCATTGGATCCATTGACGGCGATGAAATCTCATCCGGCGGTATAACAGCTCTTGCAGTGAATGGCAATTATGTTGTGGCAAGCCCGCTCGCAGACCTTGGAGCAGGAGCTGCGACGTGGGGCAATGGATTGGGCGGAACGGTCGGCCTCGTCAACACGATGAACAGTCTGATGGGCTCAGCTAATTCCCATAAAGTATCTTCGGGCGGCATTGCAGCATTAACGAACGGAAATTACGTCGTCAGCAGCCCATTTTGGAATGTGGGGGGAGTATCTACCAATTACGGGGCTGCAACCTGGTGCGATGGAACGATCGTCACCGCAACAACGGTTACGACAGCCAACAGCCTTCATGGCTCATTCAGTGGCGATCGAACATCTTCCGGCGGAATTTGTGCCTTGGCCGATGGAAACTATGTGGTCAACTCCCCATTGTGGAACAATTTGTTGTTTCCGACAATAGCCGATGTCGGCGCCGCAACCTGGGGCAATGGCGCGACCGGCATTACCGGAGCAATCGCCCCAGCCACAAGCGTCATCGGAACGACGGCGTCGACTAACCTGGGATCGATTGTTGCAGACAGCGTCAATGGTACTTTTATTTGCCCGTTTCCCGATGAATCGACCAGCGGCATCGTCCGCGTCGGCTTGAACAATCCATCGACAATCTCTTTCGCGATTGGCACGGGGCAACCCATGACGATCCACCCGGATGCTTTGACTTATTTGCTAAATCAAGGCACCCCTGTCACTTTGCAAGCGAGCAATAACATCACCATTGACAGCCCCGTCACGATCAACAATCCCGGCGGCGCAGGGGGCCTTCTCACTCTCACGGCAGGGAACGGTGTTTTTCTCAACGCTGATATCACGACCGATGA
>Ga0206225_1000014_pt1 | contig 41392 bp, 40 predicted proteins | sample MancosB2_FD_155470 | JGI IMG/M metagenome (GOLD analysis project Ga0206225, IMG submission 155470) | Subsurface sediment microbial communities from Mancos shale, Colorado, United States - Mancos B2 | ecosystem: Environmental > Terrestrial > Deep subsurface > Rock core/Sediment | place: USA...
ACAATGAACGGGAAGATCCCTTCCCTCGGAAAGAGATCTACTTTCTTTTCTCTCTCATCCAATGCGAACCTCATCTCCTATAGAGCTTCAATAAAAGAGCCGTTGGATTTCCTATCCTTTTTTAAACAGACTTGCACAGTTAGTTCCTCCTCCACGGAAACATCGGCATCGCTATCATGGAGTTTTGGCTCCCAATTCACCCATTCGGCGTAAAATTAAAATAGCGCAACTTGAATCCGAGTCATTGAACTTAAGGGAAGAGCATCCCATCCCATTGGCAGAGAAACCTTCTATTTCAAAGCAAGAAGAGACTAGGCCTCAAGAATGCAAAAAACCATCCAAAGCATCGCTTTACAGATGGGCCATGCTTCTGGCCAGAATTTTTGAGGTTTTTCCCTTAATCTGTCCCAAATGCGAGGCGCCGATGAGAATCATCTCGTTTATCCAGGACAGGCACTCCATTCGAAAAATTCTGAATTACATCAACGAACCATCTGAACCGCCAGTAATCTCTCCGGCTAGGGGACCGCCGGAGATGGAATTCGACTATAATCAAGAGTAGATATCACGTTTATTTCGTATCTGCAAGAAGCGGGAATAGGGGGAGTCATATCTAGTGGATTTTCCGCTATATTTTTTTGAGATTTTCAAACTTAAGAGAGCAAAAGAACGGCCCGTTCACTAGCCCCCTTCCCCGGGAATGGGGGCTAGTGTCTTTGTGCAATCGTTCGATTCTCAAAAAAGTGCCTTTGAATTTACTATCCTTCTATCACAAAAATCGAAAAATGCGAATTTGGTGATAGTTTTTTTTGTTGCAAAATCTATCACCAAATCGAAAAAACATTGATTTGGTGATAGATTTTTTGTAAGATGTAAGGGAAAAGGACGTGTATATGGCGGCTCCATTTTATGGGAGAGAAAGAGAATTAAAACTGTTGAGAGAGCGCTTGGGGATGAAGATAGCCAGCCTGATCGTAATTAAAGGGCGAAGACGCATCGGTAAAAGCAGGCTTGCAGAAGAATTCAGCAAGCCGTTTCGGACGATCTCAATTGAGGGACTGCCTCCAAATCATGAATCCATTACAGCCCAAAGCCAACGGACACATTTTGCGAATAGCTTACAAAGAGTAGGGAAAATTAAAGGTCTGAAAGCTGATGATTGGGACGACCTTTTTTGGCATTTAGGAGAATTGACCAAAAAAGGGAGGGTCGTCATCATTTTGGACGAGATCAATTGGATGGGTTCCAAGGATGCTACTTTTTTGGCAAAACTCAAAACAGCCTGGGATAAATATTTCAAAAAAAATCCACAGCTGATCTGCATTTTAAGTGGTTCGATGTCGGGTTGGATAGAGGAAAATATCCTCAGCAGTACGGGTTTCTTAGGGAGGGTTTCTTTAGATTTGACAATTCAAGAGCTCCCATTAATCGAATGCAACCACTTTTGGCGCCCATATGAAAAAAAAATCGCTCCTTTTGAAAAATTCAAGATTCTTTCTGTCACCGGAGGAGTTCCTCGTTATCTTGAGGAAATAGATCCTAAGCTTCCGGCTGATGAGATGATTCGCCGGCTCTGTTTTAGAAAAGAGGGATTGCTATTTCATGAATTCGAACGAATTTTTTCGGATCTTTTTTCTAGACGGTCTTCTACCTATAAAAAAATCGTTTCAAGACTTGCGGAAGGCCCTGCTGATATAAACCAAATTTGCAAGACACTTGAAATGGAAAAAGGAGGGGTAGTCACCGATTATCTCACGGATCTCGAAGAAACCCAATACATTCAACGGTGTTACAGTTGGGATTTTAATAGCGGAAAGCGGTCAAAGTTGAGTCTTTATCGTCTGAAGGATAATTATCTCCGATTTTATTTAAAATATATAGAACCTAATAAAGGGGCAGTTTCCAAAGGAACATTAAAGCACGTTCCCGCTTGGGATTCGATTATGGGGCTTCAGTTTGAAAACTTAGTCCTCAATAATCATTTTTCATTATACCCCATTCTTCAAATTTCATCCGATGAAATCATAAATAACGGACCTTACTTTCAGCGGTCTACAAAAAACAAAAAAGGGTGTCAAATCGATTATTTATTACAGCTCAGATACAATAGTTTGTATCTGTGTGAAATAAAATACTCTGCGAAACCAATTGGAGTAGAAGTTCTTGAAGAGATGCAAAAAAAAATAGACCACTTGAAGCAAGCCAAGACTGTCTTTTCCATACGTCCCGTGCTGATCCATGTGAATGGAGTTACCGAACCGGTGAAAAGAAGTTCTTTTTTCACTTATATTATTGACTTTTCGAGCTTATTAACCCGCTAGGCAAATAAAGAAGATGAAAAATCAACACATAGGTTCCAGCTTCGATGATTTCCTTAAAGAAGAGGGGATACTCGATGAGTGCAATGCTAAAGCGAAAAAAATTAGGAAAAGAGAGCGATTGTTGTAAATGATAATTTTGTTGAACTTTATGAAAATTATGATTCCTAATGACTTTTAGCCACTGAGTCTGAGATGCCAACTGGTACAGAATGCAAATCATCCGGCGTTTGTAAAACAAAACGTTCATGAATTTCGCCAATCGTTCTTCGTTGTTCAGCCCATGAAAGTCGTTTTTGAGCCATTTCAAATGGCAACCATTCAAACGCATCATGCTCACTCGGCGATAACCGAACATCAGTCTGATCTACAAACGCAACGAATACAGGAACAAACGCGACACGATCGCGCGTTTTCACATAAAACGTTTCCACGACATCACCACAGTACATTTTAGATGGTTCAAGACCTGTTTCTTCGCGAATTTCGCGCAGAGCCGCTTGCGAAGCTGTCTCACCACTTTCAATACCTCCGGTAACCATCTGCCATGTTCCAAATAAAGATGATCCACACCGCCGAATCAAAAGATAGCGCGGCCCTTCAGAGGTTTCACAAATGACATATGCCGAAACACAATAAGGTGTAATGTAAGACGATTTTTCAATCATATTTTAGCTCCAATAGTGAATCTTGAAGAAGTGCGTTCAAGCATTTTTTTAAACCACTGATCTTGAGGCATAACCCATTCCTTAAAGACCTGGAATTATAGCCGACTGGCTCATTTAGCATAATCTGATTGTGCTTAACGCTGCCCAGTGCTATGATCGGCCCTACTTTTATTAAAAGGTTTTATATGCCCAGAACATGTGAAGTAACTGGTCGCAAGCCATCTTCCGGCCGCAGTTACACCCTCCGCGGGATCGCCAAAAAGAAAAAAGGGATCGGCTTGAAAATCACCGGTATCACCAACCGACGCTTCCAGCCCAATTTGAAAAAAAAGCGCCTCTTCCTCGCCGAAGAAAACCGCTTCGTGACCCTGCGCCTGTCGACCGCTGCCCTACGCACGATTGACAAGAAGGGCTTGAGCGCTGTCATGCGCTCCATGCGTAAGAAATAGATTCCTGCGAGGGCGTTATGATGTCGCCCTCTCTTTTCCAGCGATTCAAAGCCAAGTTTTTTTTGCCTTTGGCCATTGTTGCCATCGTTGGTTATTGCGTTTGGCTGATCATCACCACGCTGAACCCGCACCTGCCGCAGCTGGACGAAGAGCCGCGCCTCTACTCCAACCAGTGCCGCCAGAACCTGCGCTACATCTATGTCGACGCCATTCAAAAGGCAAAACACTCCATCCATCTCGTGATGTTTGGCCTGAGCGACCCATCGATCCTCAGCGCCCTGGCCCATCGCATTCATGAAGAGGTCCCGACAGTCATTTATTACGACGCCGCAGAATCATCGCGCGTCCGCAACAAACTATCCCACGCCACGCTGCATCCCGTGCAGCTCGGCGGCCTGATGCATCAAAAGATCCTCATCCTGGACAATGATCTCATCTTCATCGGATCCGCCAACATGACTACCTCGTCTCTGATGATGCACGACAACCTGGTCGTCGGACTGCGCAGCCGCAAAGTTGCAGATTTTCTGATGAGCCGCATCCCCTATTCTTCGGGATATCTTCGGACAATGGTGGGCGGGCAGGATATCGAGCTGTGGCTACTGCCCGATTCTCGCGGGACGGCTCTGACCGACCTGCGCCGGCAAATCCGTAAAGCCGGCCGCTCGATCAAGATTGCCCTTTTTACTTTGACTCATCCCAATTTATGCGATGAAATCATCGCGGCCAAAGAGCGCGGCGTCGATGTCACGATTGTCGTCGATATGCATAGCGGCCTCGGAGCGAGCGCCAAAGCCATCGATCAGCTCCGGCAAAATAATGTCAAAATTCTGTACAGCCAGGGCGTTCAGCTGCTTCATCACAAATTCGTATGGATTGACGGAGAGACCCTGATCTGCGGGTCGGCCAACTGGACTAAAGCGGCATTTAATAAAAACAGCGATTGCATCCTCGCGCTGCATCACCTGACCGACGAGCAGCGCGACTTTATGAAAACGCTCTGGCACCGCATCGAAGCGGAAGCCGGAGCGATGCATTAAAAGAATAGAGTCACATCAAACGTCAATCCCTGCGATCCCAAATCCTCTGACAAACGAGTGCCATAGGGAGGCTGGATCAGGCTGTTTTCGAAGCGCACCAGCTGATTCTGCCGCCACCAATAGCTATTCTCATAGGCTAACAAGAGGCTAATGTGATTGTTGTCTTCGGCGAAATTCATCTCCCAGCAAAGCCCCACAAGAGACTGAACCGAAGGAACGATGCGATGGATATCCGCGCCGACATGCGTCACAGTCGATGTTGAATTGTCGCGCATGGAAACCTGGCACTCGCCATACAGAGCCGATGTGGATGCGTTGAACACCAGATTCCAGTATCGATGGAAGAACCACTTCGTATCCATCCCGATGCGAAGCCCGCCTCCCGTAAAATTATTCTGAAACCGGTTATACACGGAATTCCCGCTGGACGAAGCGATCATTTTCTGATGGATCCATGCGGCCTGGGCGCCAAAGTGCGGCCGTAAATAAAAAGAACGGCTCACGAAATAGCTCGATCCCATTTCTAAATTCAACACCGAGTATTTTAATATGGCGCTAACGCCTCCATTCGCCCCATTGACACCGAAGGGAGACACGAACTCCAGCTCTCCGCCGGCCGGCGCATGCTCTTCATCATCGCCATCGCTCTTCATGTGGGTGTAGTTGGCCGTCATATCCCACTGATCGGAAAATCCGCAACTCAACCCCAGCCGATATCCTGTTTCCCATTCGAAATACAGCTTTTCCATAGAGCCATCGACACCGGGCAAGATTGTCGAGTTCTTCACAGTGTAGTCATTGCCGCCCTCGTAAAATCTCCAGTACAGCACATCGCCAAAGACTGACAGATTATAGCCGCACGTGACGGGCCGCCCCGACGCAAAACGCGCACCGCTGCGACAGGCATAGACAGACTCGCCGCGCACTTTTTGCATTTTACATTCCAAAAGATTGACTCTTTCTTCGTAATTCGAATCAGCGAGCAGTGAAGCCGCCGACAGTGTAAGTGCGATCAACGGAAAAATGCGCATATGGTTGCCTCAAATCAAATCGCCCTCATTCATAGCGAAAACGGTTTTTTTTCTAAACTTTAATTTTGAATTCCGCTATGAACATTGTTTCGTTCTAATCATCGAGGATCAAAATGACTCGTTCGTCTTTGCTACTTTTCTCACTATGCGCAGCATCGGGGCTGTTCGCCCAGGATTCAGAAGTCGCGATGCTGAAAACAGCGCCCTGCGATGCTTCATCCGACTCGCGGATGCCGAAAGACCGCGTCTCGATCCTTGAATCGCAGATGAAAGAGGTGCTCGTCGGCTCCCAGCTCGGCGACTTTGGCGCCAAAGCCGCATCCGCCCGCCCCCAAATCTGCAGCAACCGGCTGTTTTTCAAAGTGGATACGTTCATCTGGAAAGCCTTTTTCGGCGGCAGCGATTACGCGGTGACAGATACAACGATTGTCTCGAACATTATGACAGGCAACGTCAAGAGAGCCGATTTTCGTTGGCGATGGGGTTTCCGCACCGAAGCGGGATACCATTTGCCGCATGACCTCTGGGATGTGGTGGCATCCTACACCTGGTTTCATGACAAAGCGGATCATTCCGTGTCCAGCAAGGCGGGCGGAACGATCGTGCCCCTGATCGCTCCATTCGCCAACTTTGCCGTCGATGCTACCGCTAGCATCCGCTGGATTTTGCACTATCAGAATTTTGATCTCGCTCTGCGCCGCCCTTACTTTTTGAGCCGCCATTTTTCGGTCGCTCCCTTTTTCGGCATGCGCAATACCTGGATCAACCACAACTACACGACCCATTTTACGAATCCTCAAGGCGAGACTCTTCCGAACGACGTCATCGCCCACCAGGATTTTTGGGGAATCGGCCCTGTAGCTGGCATGAATTCAGAGTGGCATATGACCTGCCATTGGTGGATCTTCGGCTCTCTCGCCGGCGCTGTTTTGGCATCGGACTACGACATTCGCAGCCAAATGATCCGCACCGGGACTGCCCCCATCGACCTGGATGCCGACACGAAGAGAATGTCGCCGACTGTGCAAGGGTCTCTCGGATGCGGCTGGCATATGAATTTCAACCGCGCCCGCAATCATGTGGCTCTGCGCCTTTTGTATGAAGGCCAGTATTGGTGGAAGCAGAATCTGACCATCAATTACACGGCCACAACTTACCAGTTCACTCGCTTGGGCGAGGATCTCGGCATGCATGGATTTACCTTTGATATGCTGTTTGATTTTTAAGAGGACTTACTCATGAAACTTACCCCATTTATAATACTTGCCGCCAGTAATGTGATCGCAGCAAACTCGCTCGATCAGCGCATCGCAGATCTCGAACAGCAGATGACCGAGGTCAGAACAAATACTGTTTTCGGAAACGCCGGCGCCAGGACGGTATCCGCCCTACCTGCCATCAACAGCTATGGGCTTTTTCTCTCCATGGAAATGCTCTATTGGATGCCCTTTATCGGCGGAACAGAATTTGCCTATTTCGACGATACCTTCCCCGTCGCAAGTCCGTTCAATGGCAATATTGTCGAATTCAATTTCGACTGGCAGTTTGGCGTGCGCACCGCGCTCGGCTATCAATTCACCAATCCCGACTGGGCCATTATCGCCGAATACACCCACGTCAAGTTTCATGATACCGAACACGCTTCCCATCCCCGCGGAGGTCTTTCGGCTTCCGGATTGCCAGGAGTCGTTAACGAAACATCCGCCGAAGCGAGCTGGACTTGTTCGTTCAATGTGTTCGATTTCGATCTGACTCGCGCCTACTTTTTAAGGCCCCGCTTTTCCGTATCGCCTTTACTCGGCATCCGCACAGCCTGGATTCAGCAGCGCGACCATGCTCAATATTTCAACGCATCCACCAGCGTCAGCAATCTGCTCAAATATGTGAACGAAACGGCCGGCGCCGGCCTGTTGGGCGGCACGGGACTGCGATGGCACTGGTCGAGCCAGTGGAGCTTGGCGAGCCATATCGCCGGATCCCTCATTTATGGAAAATTCAAAGTCTCAGCCAAAGCCGAGAATTATCTGACTACACCCGCAGAGCCCCTCCATGTGAAGGCCGACACGTATAAATTCTTGCCCAACATGAGTATCGATACTGCTTTGCAATGGGAAAAAGCCTGGTGCGCCCTACGGCTTACGCTCGCTGCGGGATATGAATTCCAGTACTGGTGGCGGCAAAACCAACGCCTGCATTTTGATACAGGCACGGCCTATTCCTGGACTCGTTATGCCGAGGATCTTGGTTTTCAAGGCGTTAAGTTTAGAGCTGCCCTCGATTTTTAAAGGATGATCATGTCACTGCTTTCAATCGCCTTTTCACTGTTTATGCTCATGGATTCGATCGGAAACATTCCATTATACATCAGCTTTTTAAAGGGCGTCGATCCGAAGCGCCAGCGCTATGTCATCGCCCGGGAAATGCTCATTGCGCTCCTGATTATCATCCTGTTCAACTTCATCGGCAGCGGGCTGATGAATTTTCTCAATGTGACCCATGACACAATCCAGATTGCGGGCGGGGTCATATTATTTATCATCTGTCTGAAAATGGTCTTTCCTCCCCCGCACGATCTCAGCGAATCCATTCCCCGCGATACCGAGCCGCTGATTGTGCCCCTAGCGGTTCCCCTGATTGCCGGTCCTGCTGTTTTGGCCGCTGTCATCATCTATAGCCATGAGGCCCCGGTTCTGACAGTCATCGGAGCGATTTTCATCGCATGGGCCGCCTCGCTTCTCATTCTTCTCAGCTCATCGATTCTCAAAAATCTCCTTGGCTGGCGCGGGATCATGGCGATGGAGCGGCTGATGGGTCTCGTGATGATCCTGATCGCCGTGCAAATGTTCCTGACGGGGATTAGTTCCTTTGTGCATAAGCAGCACTTAGGTATATAATCCTAAGTTGCATGGCAAACTATCAATTGATTATTTCCTATGATGGGACCCGTTTTTTCGGCTGGCAAAAAACTTCCACGGGCCCCAGCATCGAAGAAGCGCTGGAAACAGCGATCCAAACAATATTGGGCGAAAAAGTCCAGCTGGAAGCGGCGAGCCGCACCGATCGCGGCGTGCATGCGTTTGGACAGGTGGTCCATTTTCATACGAATCGCGATATCAATCCCTACCGCTTCAAGCGCGGCATGAAAGCCGTTTTACCTTCGGAAATTGCCGTTATTTCCGTTCAGTTGGCCCCCCCCGATTTTCATCCCACGCTCGACGCTCAAGCGAAGGAATACCACTACTGGATCTGCAATACTCCGACGCCATCGCCGATGCACCGCCTCTACTCCTGGCACATCCACGAGCCTCTCGATCTCGATCATATGCGCACGGCCGCTTGCTCTTTCATTGGCCAGCGTGATTTTTCCGCTTTTTCCAATGAGCGCACTGATGACGCCATCCGCTCAGTTCAAAAAATCGATATTATCTCTACCCACGATCGCCGCGTGAGGATAGAGCTGCGCGGGGATCGTTTTTTATACAAAATGGCGCGCAATATCGCAGGAACACTTGTCCAGGTCGGTCAGGGCAAGATTTCTCCCCATGAGATAAAGGGTATCCTGGAGTCGAAAGATCGCAAACTGGCGGGCATGACGGCGCCGGCCAAAGGCCTTTTTCTCATGGAAGTCTTTTATAATACAGCCATTTCTTCTAAAATGGATGCCTATGATAACACGCAATGATCTTTGCTGGTGCGGCAGCGGGAAAAAGTGGAAAAAATGCCATTATCCCCAGATGCCCTCGCAATCACAAAATGCACTGGCTCGGCAATATCACAAACAATATGGCATCTTGCTGAAAAGTCCGGAGCAAATTGAAAAAATCCGCATTGCCTGTCAAGTAACTGCAAAAATTCTGGATGCCCTCTGCCGCCATGCCAAGGCCGGCATAACCACCTTGGAACTCGATGAACTATCGAGAAAACTGCATCAAGAATACCATGCGATCCCCGCTCCGCTGGGCTATGGCGAGCCGCCGTTCCCCAAAACGATCTGCACATCGCTCAATGAAGTGATCTGCCACGGCATCCCCGATGAGCGGCCCCTGCAAGACGGCGACATTTTGAACATCGACGTTTCGAGCATCGTCGATGGTTTTTTCGGCGACTGCAGCCGGATGGTTGCGATCGGAAAAATCTCGCCAGACAAACAAAAAGTGATTGATGTTTCTCTGGAATGCCTCACTCGCGCGATCGCCATCTGCCGGCCCGGCGCATTCATCTGGCAGATTGGTCAAACGATCGAAGACTACGCTACAGAGCACGGCTGCAGCGTCGTTAATCAGTTTGTCGGCCATGGCGTCGGCATCGCCTTTCATGAACCTCCCGAAGTCCCCCACCACTACAATCAGCTTGGCATCGAAATGGCGCCAGGCATGACGTTTACCATCGAGCCAATGATCAACGCAGGCGTCAGGGAAGGATGGATCGACGAAACGGATCACTGGACCGTGCGGACCAAAGACGGCCAGCCCAGCGCCCAATGGGAACATACGCTGTGCATCACGGAAAAAGGCTGCGACATTTTGACGGTATTAAAATAGCGCTTTTTGCTCAGCTTCCACTTTCTTGCTGCTTTTCTTCTTCTTTTTCTTCTTCTTTTTAGCCGGGGGCGGCACAGCCGGGCCTTCTTGTTGTTTGATTTTAGACAGGCGCTCGATAATCTTCGCAGGACTTTTTGAAGGGCTGTCTACCGACAATGAGCCAACAAGTTCGACGAGTTCCTTATTTTCTTTTTCCAGAGCTTCCAGCTCTTCTCCCAGCTGGGAGATTTGTTGAGACAAAACCTCTTCCACCGGAGATGGATTCTCCCGTTCGATTTTAATGGACTGCAAGGCCGTATCCGCGCGGAAGAGCTCAGCGCGGGTTTGGTGTAAAACCTGGTTTTTTTCCGCAAATTGCTTTTTCAGCTCCAGAAACTGCGCCTCTTTTTGACTCAATACCTTCACTTTTTCTTGCAACGCCATTAGTGCGGCATCGCGCTCAGTCACTTGCTGGGCCCAATGCTGGATCTCTCGCTCCAACTGGGCAGAAGATGGCTGAGCATTGGCGATTTCAGCCGATTTTCGCTTTTGTTCAGACATATCAAGTTGTGCGATGATGTCCAATTTTTCGCGCTCGATCTTTGCGAGGCGCTCATTCAAGACGTTTTGCTGGGACAAAAGGTCATGCATCTGCTCTTGCAGGCGGTTCAAGTCGAATTCGCGCTCCGCAATCATTTCGCTAAATCGATGCGACTCTTCTTTCATCTGCTCAACCTGGCTCGACAAAATGCGAGATTGCTGATCTTTTTCGATCAGCTTCACCGCTATCTCTTCTCGTTCCTGATTGGACTGGGCGCTCGATTTTCTCAGCACATCATTGAGAATCTGAAATGCGGAAGCATCGGACTGGCTGTCTTCGAAATCTTTTTGAATGGCAGCCAAACGATCCTGTAAAACAATCTGCTCATCGATTGCGTCCTGGCGCGCTTTCTCGAGATCTTCTTCCAGATTGCGTACGGTCAATTTCGCACTGTCAATCTGGGTGAGCAGCATTTTTTCTTTTTTATCGATCATTTCGACGGCCAGCGCCGTCATGGCAAAGCCGATGGCCATGGATCCCTCGAGGGCCAATTGCCAAAGATGCCGATCGATAAAAAAAAGATGCTTGATCAAAACGCCCATGGCGAAAAAAATCAGAGAATAAACCAATCCCCTCATCCTTCCTCGCATGCACAAGACCATCCCCAGCATCGCGAATACGATCAAATCGCAATTGGCCGCGCGCTGCAAACCTACAACGGCCGAACAAAACACGGAAATCGGTCCTGCCATCAAAAAGATCGATAAATCCGACTCATCTTCTTTCCGATGCCAGACCATGCGCAACATTTGAAGGGCAGACATGTTATTCCTCACCCAGATGAACAATAGTTCGAACGACAGTCATTATTCCCATTTTGAACCTTTCCAAGTCAAAATGTTCGTTGGGGGCGTGCACATTGTCGCTCGCAAGGCCATAGCCCATGCCAACGACATTCGGATGCAAAGCGCTCATCAATTCCGACACAACCGGAATCGAGCCGCCCGACAAAATTTTCTGGCATGGCGCTTTCATCACTTCCTCATACGATGTTGAGACGGCTTTCGCCAGCCTGGAATCCGCTTGCCCCCGGTATGCCTTCCCACCATGGAGGATCTCGACGCTGATATGAATGCCTTTTTTAACTTGCCGGATCAAGTACTCCTTGACCAACTGACCGATCCGAAACGGATCCTGATTCGGGACCAATCGGCAGGAAATTTTGATCCGGGCCTCGCTGGGAATCACCGTCTTCACACCCGGCCCCGCATATCCGCCGGCCAATCCATTGATCTCAAGCGTGGGGCGAAACCAGCACGATTCGATGGGCGAAAGACCCGCCTCGCCACTCAATGCTTCGATGCCCGCCTCCCGGATAAATTTCACATCGCCTTTGGAAAACAGGGCCTTTTCAGCCATGGATAATTCTGCCACCTCGTCATAGAAATGGGGAATCGCCACGCGGCCCTGTTCATCCCACAGACCACAAACCAATTCCGCCGCAGCGCGATTCGGATTATACGCAATCCCTCCGTACATTCCCGAATGAAGATCGATGTTCGATCCTCGCAAAACAGCTTCCAGAGTAATGAGACCTCGCGCGCCCAGATTGATCGCAGGCGTCTGGGCATCAATAATATCAAAATCGACAACCAGAAGATCATCGGTTTTTAACTTGTCTTTCAATTGGGGCAGCGCCTTCGAAAGACCGGTACTGCCGCTTTCTTCTTCGCCCTCGATGCAAAATTTGAGATTCACCGGCAATGTTTTGTGTGTCTCCATGAAAAAGCGAAGAGCCTGAATCGCAAAGAAAATCTGACCTTTATCATCCTGCGCTCCGCGGGCGTAGACCATCGATTTTTTTTCCACCGGCTCAAACGGATCCGTGTGCCACAGATTCGTCGGATCGATGGGCTGGACATCATAGTGGCCATAGATGAGTAATGTCGGCGACCTCGGTCCTGCGCTCAGATTTTCGGCATAGACGAGCGGCAATCCCGGCGTAGGGATGACTTCAGATTGGCAGCCGGATTGCTGTAAATAACGGCTGAGCCATTCAGCGCATTTTTGATGTTCCGCTTTCAGTGATGGATCGGAACTGATGGTTTTGAAACGCAAAAAAGTAAACAGATCAGCCTTGATCTGGGAAAAATGACGATCGATCCATGTGTGGAGCTCTTTCATACCTCGCAACTATAATAAAAGAAGTTGTTGGTGGCAATGGCTCAATGAGATTTTTCATTACTGGCTCTACCGTCGAATACCTGCTGGGCATTATCGACGAGATAGGAAGCGAGAACTTCATCCCCATCATAAGACATTTCGACGTTCATCTTTCCATCGCTGGTCGGATCTGTGCAAGTGATGAGAACATAGCAGGCATTATTTTCTTTGAGCGCATTGCGGATCTGTTCAAGCGAATATTCTTTTTTTTCGTTGCCAGTTTTCTGCTCCAGTTTGACTACGGACTTCTTCATCGCCGCCCTTTACTTATGGAAACGATTTTTCCATATTTTCGACTGAAATAAATGACAGAAAAATAGATTTCGCGCAATTGAAAACGAAACCGTATATGAATCATTCTCGAGCTAAAGGCTGTAGAAAAAGCCCTTCCCGTTCATGAGGTGTTTTAAGCCTTTCCAATGCCTCGATTCATTCACTTGCTCATTAAAATTTTTGGAAAACGCTGAGTTTAAAAGAACTGAGACGCCGAGGCGCTGAGGCCGCCTATGTTGAGCGAAGCTCTTCATGCGAAGCTGCGAAACTTTTAAGAAAGAAGGGGAGGCTAATTAACGCCAGGTTTTCAAGTGCCCCTTCTTTCTTAAAAGTTTCGCAGCTTCGCATGCATGCATTTGCAAACATGGGCGGCTTGTATCCCTCACTCATATGCATTTTTTTTCTCAGCGTCTCGGCGTCTCAGTTCTTTTAAACTCAGCGTTATTCTCTAATAACCACCGAAGAGAAAACCTGTTATGAAATACCGACCATGGCAAAAATTTACATACAGTTTGACACTTATGATTCAGGCATAAGATAATATATGTTTGCGAACGCACTGCTTGCCATAATCCCATCCCTTCAGGTGTGGGTCTGTGGGTCTAAGCAAGCTATTTTTATTGGAGCTCTAAATATGGCACTAGCAAAGCGGGTCTTTCTCTTTTTATTGCTCAACATTCTCGTTATGCTGATGATTTCGCTGGTATTGAATCTGTTCAATGTCCGGCCATTTCTCACTCAATACGGCATCGACTATTCATCCCTCATGATTTTCTGCCTGATTTGGGGCATGGGCGGCGCGTTCATTTCTCTGGCTCTATCGCGCATCATGGCCAAATGGGCAATGGGCGTCGTGTTGATCGATCCGGACACAAAAGATCCCTCGCAGCGCGAACTGATCGATATGGTTCGGTCCTTGACGCGCGATGCCGGCGTACCGATGCCGCAGGTGGGAATCTATCATTCCAACGAAGTCAACGCCTTTGCCACCGGTCCAACGCAAAACCGGGCGCTGGTTGCCGTTTCCAGCGGTCTTCTCCAAAGAATGCAGGAACAGGAAATCAAAGCTATTTTAGGACATGAAATCTCCCACATCGCCAATGGCGACATGATTACGATGACGCTATTGCAAGGCGTTGTCAACGCGTTCGTGATGTTCCTCTCCCGCGTTTTGGCCTACATTTTTTCAGGCCTCGGCCGCAGCCGCGAAAACAACTCAGGCGGCGGCTATCTCAGCTATATCCTGTTCGTCTACCTGTTCGACGTCGTATTCATGCTCCTCGGATCCCTCGTGATTGCCGCCTATTCGCGCCGCCGCGAATTCCGAGCTGACACCGGAGGCGCCCGTCTCGCCGGGAAATCCAATATGATCGCAGCGCTCAGCTCGCTCCGCGTCCTGCATGAGATCCGCGACCCTAAAACTGAAAATCCCGCGTTCAGTGCATTGAAAATTTCGACGCCGACAAAAAAGGGGCTTTTGCATCTTTTTGCCTCCCATCCCCCCATTGAAGAGCGAATTGAACGACTGAAGAATACAATATAATTTAATTGATTCTTTATATTATTAGCGAGGTTTGCTAATTTATTACGACGATGAAAAAACATAAGATCGTCGTTGGCATGTCTGGCGGCGTAGATTCTTCGGTTTCAGCCTACCTCCTCAAGCAGCAGGGGCACGACGTCACCGGATTTTTCATGAAAAACTGGGAAGAAGCCGATGTGCAAGGGGTCTGCATGTCCACGCGCGACTATGAAGACGTCTCTGCTGTCTGCTCGCAGATCGGCATCCCCTACTATAGCGTTAATTTTGTGAAAGAATACCGCGAGGCGGTATTCGAGAAATTCCTTGACGATTGTAAAGCCGGCCTGACTCCCAACCCCGACGTTTTGTGCAACCGGGAGATCAAATTCAAAGTTTTCATGAACAAAGCGATGGAATTCGGCGCTGATTTCCTCGCCACGGGCCACTATTGCCGCACGCAAGTATACAATGACAAAACCTGCCTTCTCAAGGGAACCGATCCGAACAAGGACCAAAGTTATTTTCTTCACGCCGTGAATCAATCGGCACTGGCCAAAACCCTGTTTCCGATTGGCCACCTGCTCAAGAGCCAGGTGAGAGCCATCGCCCGCGAGGCGAGTCTCGCCACATCCGAAAAAAAAGACAGCACCGGCCTCTGCTTCATCGGGGAGAGGAATTTTAAGCAGTTTCTGAGCCAATTCATCGGTTTCCAGAGCGGGCCGCTTCTCACCCTCGATGGCCGCATTGTGGGGCAGCATGATGGCTATGCCTACTATACGATTGGCCAGCGCAAGGGAATCGGCCTCGGCGGCGAGGGCGAAGCCTGGTTCGTCGTGGGAAAAGACCCCGCCCGCAACGCCGTCTACGTAGAAAGGGGCGAAAAACATCCCGCACTCTACTTTGATGAACTGATCGCCCAGGAGCTGACCTGGATCAACGAGCCCCCTTCCCTGCCACACCGCTGTTTCGCCAAGATCCGCTACCGACAAAAAGATGTGCCCTGCGAGATCCTGTTGAACGATGACACTACTCTGCGCATCGCGTTCAATGATCCGCAACGAGCCGTGACTCCGGGCCAATCCATCGTCTTCTACGACGGCGACATAACGCTCGGCGGAGGCGTCATCCGGCAAGCCGGCCCCAGTTATTTTGAGAGAGTGTCTACAAAGTCTAATTTTTAGTAGAATACTCGGCTTTCAACGAGGAAAGCTTCATGAGAAAGTCATATCCTGACGACCTAAATGACAAAGAGTGGGAGCAAATCAAACGGATGACTTCACTATGAGATCATCTCACTGTTCTATTTCAGGGAAGGACAGGATAAGCAGGATCGCAAGCGGCAGGATATGCAAGATGATATAAGTGACTTACCTCATTCAGCCCTCACGAAAAAGATTCTGCAATCTTGCTTTGAAGTGATGAACACATTGGGCTGTGGATTCCTAGAATCTGTCTATAAAAATGCACTCATTATTGCATTGGTAGACAAGGGGTTAAGTGTGCACACTGACAAGGGATTTGAGGTCATATTTAAACATCGGAAGATCGGTCTGTTCGTCCCAGATGTCATCGTTGAGAATTCCGTGATCGTAGAGTTGAAATGTTGTGAACATTTGTTGGCTGAGCATCAGGCCCAACTGATTAACTATTTGGCGGTTACCAATGTTCACGTTGGACTGTTAGTGAATTTTGGCAAAAGGCGTCTCGAGTACAAAAGAACTCATCGTCATCCTGCCCATCCTGCCGCTTGCGATCCTGCTTATCCTGTCCTTCCCTGGGATAAAACGGTGGGACGAGCTTATGAAGCGACTTTGTAGACACCCTCTGAGTCGTTCCCTCGGGTAAATTAAATTAATTGCTATTATTACACTTAAAACCATATCGACGTACAATAACCATCATGACCACAACAAATGAATGTCAACCTCAGAATATTACGTCAACCCCAACTGTGGCGGCTCGCGCACACCATCCTCAAAAGAGTATGTGTGAAAAAATATGGAGAGCTGTCAAGCGTGCTTTTCACTGGATCCTGGTATTTTTCAGGATTGCAAAAGTTCCAAAACTTGATCCTATAAAGTCAGTCTCTTCAGCACCCCAACCAGTAGCAGGAAATTCACTTCCAGCTCCCAAAATAGTGCCAATCCAACAGCCAGCACCAGAACAAAAAAGAATCTCCTCATCTTTATCTGAGGCCCAGCCTATTGAGTCCTCTAACGATTTTGATGACTCCTTAAAGAGACTCTGCACATTTGTGGAAAAATTTGTCCAGGATTCTGTGACAGCCGCTTCAAAGCAGTTTGTCGAACCTCAGATAGAAGGCATTTCAAAATCGGCAGAAAATATACCTAAGCTGCTAGAGCAATTGGGAACTTTTGTTCTTGGAATTGGCGGAAATAAAAAACCAATTTTTGAACTCCTTAAAAACTGTATACCCGAGCAAGATGTAACTAACACAATCACCTCTTTAGTAGAAGGCATCCAACCAGAAAACCGGCATCTCCTACAAGACGCATTAACGATCAAGTTAAAGGCTCTAGGACCTCAAGGCAATCAACCTGGAGTGAATTTTAACGGTTTTAATCTCAACGAGATTGCCCAAATCGCCCTCACTTGGGCCATAGACAAAAGGCAGGAAAAACTATATGACTTTTTCTCCAGATCCCTGCCAACCGATCCGAATAATAAATCCTGGATAGAGAAAAATAATGGTTGGCTCGACGTTGTCGCAGAACAGCTGGGTCATGTTTTGATTCATAGAAAGCTTGAAGAGTTAAAAGGAGGATGGGAAGATAAACTGATTCACAAGCTCACTGAAATTATCCCTCAGTGCCTGGAAAAAAATGGTGCCAAGCTTGGAAAAGTGCTATCGATCCGAATTGCAACCCTTATTGAAAAACTCCCCTACTCCAGACTTTTCGACAACTTATTGACGGGCATAAATAAACATGCTGTTGATTATTCAAAAGCTCTATCTGATCGTTCCCTTCCCGATAAAAGAGATAAAATTGCCTATGCCCATCAGTTGCTAAATGATGACAACAGCTCTGAGAAAGAGATCCTCGAAGCTAAACAATATTTAGAGAGTATTGGCGATGAACAAGAATACCTAAAAGCTGAATTGGAAAATCTGGTCATCCCACCGCCTCAAAGGGATTCTGATAACAGCAAAGCGATCGGAAAATTAGCCGATGAGCTCCAAAGACTCGTTCTGGGAGTCGAGTCTCTCACACAAGAACCCGATCACATTAGAAAAGAATACAACCTTAAACTGGAGACATTATCTAAACTTAGCAATTTGGTTACTGAAAGTGTCAGTCCAGGCGAGGAAAATCCAAACAATAAAGTAGTAAGATACAGTCCAGAATTTGCAAAGCAAATGACCGATCTTCTTTTAGAACTTCTTTTAGGTCCGCCTCAAAAAGCGCACGGGTATGAGGAGCTTCTAGGTCTTTTTGAACTTCCCAAAGAGATTGATGACCTACTGAATCAGGTTTCTCAAATGATTGGAGCCATTGTTACCCCCCAGCGTCAGGTATATGTTAACGTAATCAAAGGCTTCTTAAAAAAAGCAATCGTTGCTTTTGTGCTGGACACCCTAAAAAAAGAGGTCGACAAGAAGTTTAGAGAAATTCTAGCAGACTTATTGGAAAAGTTTTACGTAAGCGATGTTTTCAATGAATTTTTGGCAGACATCATCCTTCCAAACTTTAATACCACACTTGAGGAAATGGTTAATGCCCCTCCTGAGCCAAACAACCCTGGGGGAGCAGAAATTGAATCCCTTCCCATTTATGGAGAGCTCGCTGAAAATCTTGTTTGCAAGGTGGGTCAATTAGGGACACTGGGAAGCTATGCAGTTAGCTATCTAAAAAAACCCCTTGCCAAGGCTATCAGTCGTCAGATTCACGATTTTCGGGTATCCCACGTGAAGATTCTTCATTTAAGCTTGAATGGGCTCGAAAAAGCTTTCAATAGTCCCGATGTGCTAAGCCAACTGTTTTTCAGCGACAAAGCAAAACAATCAAGTGAAACAATTGAGAAAAAGCGCACGAGTGAGCTTGAGAAAACAGCCATTCTTCTCCATAAAATTACCCTGAAAAACCTCTCAGGACTCACCAAAATCGCTGTGGGTAAATATCTGGGCAAAGAAGGCGATCTCTTTAATGCAGTCATTGGACGAATCCTAAACGGCTACCTGGGCAATGGGACCATAGCCAAAACTCTCACATTCCGCGTTGTCGAGGCCTTCCGCTTCGAACTCGCTCAACTTTAGAAATCTACTCTGATAACGCCCTGTTTCAGAGCTGCGAGCATGGCTTGAGCGGTGTCATACCCCCTCAACTCTTCGCCTTCGAGAAAATAGATTTCCCGCGGCTGGATCGATTCGCACAAGACCTTGAGGCTTTCGCTTTGCAAGACGATGGTATCCACTTCCGGCAAAGAGGAGAGGAAATGGATGAATTCATCGTCGGGATGGCAGCCCTGCACATAGACGATCATCTCCTCCCCTTCATTTTGGGCCAGACTTCGGATGGAGCGAAACAGCGCATTCGACATCTTCTGGCCTTGCGGAAGGACAAGAAGGGAATAACTCTTGTCTTTAAGAACCTGGCGCAGGGCATACGTATGGCTGTCGTCAAAGATCTTCGTATCCGTGTCATACTCGAGAAGACGGCGCGCCAGATCTGAGATGGTGATCTGAGCGCATCCAAGGCGCTCGATCGCGATGCCGGCGGCGATATTCGCCAGCTGGGCAGCAAAACGAATGTCGAGGCCATTGGCCATCGCTGCGCTGAGGATAGCCAATACTGTGTCGCCGGCGCCTGTGACGTCCTTGACTTCGCGCGAGCGGACGGGGAAATCCTGGCGAGTGCGGGAGCGATCAAAAAGAGATATGCCCGCCTCGGAGCGGGTAATCAGCAGATGATCGACATCGGCAATTTCCAGAATCTTTTGCGCCACCGCATCCAGCTCTGCATGGGGGCCTAGTCGGGCCGCCGCATAGGCCTCCGACTGATTCGGCTTGAGAATTGTTGCCCCTTTGTACTTGGCAAAATCGATGCCCTTCGGATCAACGATCACCGGCACATGATACTTTTTGGCCCATCGGATTGTTTCGGCGATCAGCGACTCGGTCAGAAACCCTTTGCCATAATCGGAAATGGCAACGACCTTGGCTTGGGGGAGCAGTTCTTTCAGCTGCCAAATGACATTTTCTTCAAAAGCAGGATGGATGGGCGAGATCGTTTCAAAATCCACGCGCAGGAGTTGCTGACTATCGGCAATCAGGCGGTTTTTGACCGGCGTCTGATACTCTTTTTGCGATAATAATCCCTGGATGACTACGCCCTCGTGACTCAAAGAGCTCTTCAACTGTTCGCCTTCAAAATCAAAGCCGATGCGGCCCAAGGCAAAAACCTTAGCCCCGAGAGCGGTTAAATTCAAAACCACGTTCCCCGCTCCGCCCGGGCGCGATTCCTGTTTTTCAACCTCCATCACCGGAACGGGCGCCTCGGGCGAAATCCTCTTCACGCGCCCCGTCGTATACTTATCGAGCATGAAATCGCCAATGACAATGGCCTGGATCGGCTGAAAATGGCTGAGCGTTCCGGCTAGTTTTACCATCGGGCGCTTCTCAATAAATATTCCTGTACGTATTCCCGCACCGATTCCGCGATGGGCGCCGAAATGTGGCGAGGAAAACAGCGATGGAATTTGCGCATATCGGCGCAAGTGTAGTTCTGATACTGCTTCGCCAAATCGCAGGGCATGTCGATATATTCGATGTTCGATGCTTGGTTAATGGCACCGAACAAGGCATGCGCCAGATGATTCCAGGTCGCCGGCTCGCCCCGTCCGATGTTGAACAATCCGGCCAGGCTCCGATGCTCCGGTTCGAGGAAATCGCACGTCATGCGCACGGCGTCTTTGATGTAGATAAAATCACGGCACTGCTCCCCGTCCTTGAAACGATGCGGCTGAGTCGACTTATACAAACGAATCACGCCCTCATCTTGCGCCTTTTGCGTCATCTTGAGCACCATCGACGCCATGCGCCCTTTATGATACTCGTTCGGGCCGAATACGTTGAAATACTTCAGCCCGACTGCTTTTTTCAGCCCGCCCTCGCGCTTCAGCCACAGATCGACCAGGTGTTTTGAAAAACCGTACATGTTGAGCGGGCGCAACGACTCCAGCGCATCTTCATCGTCGGAAAAACCAAGCGTTCCATCTCCATACGTCGCTGCCGACGAGGCGTAGATGAACCGCTTGTTGTGAGACAGAGCCCATTCGGCCAATTTCACGGAAAAGCGATAGTTGTTTTCCATGAGATAATCGCCATTTTTCTCTTCGGTATCCGAGCAGGCCCCCAAATGGATGACGGCATCGATTTCTCTCTCTTTCCCATGAAGGTAATCAAAGATCTTGTGACGTGAAATGAAATCGTAGAACTTTTTGCCGACGAGATTTTTCCACTTATCAGATTCCTTAAAATCGTCGACGAGCAACAAATCGGAAAATCCACGATCATTCAAGCAGCGCACGACGCCGGATCCGATCATACCCGCCGCGCCTGTAATGACAATGAATTGGCTCATTCTTCCTCTTGGAAAGCATCAGAATGTAGCAGAAATTATCGGGGTATGCAATACCATGTTTCAGCTGTGCGCTGAATCGAGCGAAAAGGGAGATCGTTGAACAGCCTGCTCGAAGCGCAATCCCGCCCCTTCAGGGGCGGGTAAGCCGAGCTATTTATTTTATCGGGCGCTTTTAAGCGCCCGCCATTAGCTGTCGAAGAATCTCCTTCCTTTAGGAAGGAGTTCTTCAATGTCCTAACATCGCCGAGACAAAAAAAGGCAGTGCCGCTGCCCGTCATACAGACGTAGCGAAATCCATTTTTTTGCAGCTGCTCTTTGAAATGGACGAGTCGCGGCTCGATGCGAAACGCGGCTTTTTCCAGGTCATTGAAATAAAGCGGCACTCCCGCTTGATAGCTCTTCAAAACCTGTTCGGGATCAACGGGATCGAGCTCGCCAATCTTCGTCTCGCGATACACCAGAGGCGTGGAGAGTCCGTAGGAAGGCTTGGCCAGACAGCCCTCGATGAACATATGCCGGATGGGTTCCAGAATCTCGCCCCGGCCGGTGCAATAGGCCGTTCCCAGAGACAGAAAAAAAGCGACATCGGATCCGATTTGCGCTCCCATCGATTGGATAGCGCCCAAAGAAGCCCGCCTCCCCGCTCGCTGATTCAAGGCCCACAAAACAGTGGCTGCGTTCGAACTGCCGCCGCCCAGGCCCGACTGCATCGGAATACGCTTATCCAGATGGATATGAACGTTCGGGCACTCATAATGCGAACGAAAGAGCTGGAGGGCTTTGTACGCCAGATTGGATGCGTCGCAAGGAAGATTTGGATCAGTGCAGGTCAGGCGGTCCGATGGAGCATCGGACAGCGTGATGTGATCGGCCAGATCAATCGCCTGATAAATCGATGCGATCGAATGGTAACCATCCGGTCGTTTGTTTAATACGCGAAAAAACAGATTGAGCTTGGCCGGAGAAAGATAATGAGTCATAGGGCCCCTCGAGGAGCCCTTAAAAAATTAAGCATCAGCGGGGGGCGTTGGCTTGGCTTCTTGTGCGATCGGCTCCTCGACAGGAATCGGGGCTACGACCGATTCGAGGCCGGTAGCAACGATGCCTTCGGGAATGATCGTCAGCTGGCAAATCAACTCGACGCCTTCCTTGAGCTTCAAAGTAATTTTGTGCACGCCGGTCACTTTGATCGGACGGGTCAGCTGCACAAACTTGCGATCGACTGGAAGGCCGCTCTCCTGAAAGAGCGTCGCAATGTCAGATGCTGATACCGAGCCGTACATGTGGCCTTCAGGATCAACCTTGACGCGCGTTTCCAAAACAACCGTCTCGATCTGCTTGGCCAGATCTTCCGATTCCTTGCGGTCGATGACAGCCTGTTTAGCCCTCTCCTCGCGCAGCCTTTCTTGCTTGCGCAAAGTATTGGGGCTGGCGATGACAGCGAGTCGTTGCGGCAGAAGAAAATTGCGCACATAACCGCTTTTAGCGCTGACGACATCGCCCTTTTTTCCGAGCGCTTCGACATCCTTTAGCAATAGCAATTGCAATTTCATGATCCCCTCCGTTTATTCTTCAGCGACAAACGGGATCAGGGCCATGTGACGAGCGCGCTTGATCGCCTGCTTGAGCAGATTTTGATAATAATGCGAAACACCGGTGATGCGGCGGGGCAAAATCTTTCCACGCTCAGTGATAAATTGCTTGAGCGTTTCGATATCTTTGTAGTCGATTTCTTTGACTTTGTTCGCAGTAAAAGGGCAGCTCTTGCGTTTCTTCGCAAAAATTGAATCCCCGCTCGGTGGTCTGCGTGAGTAGCTGGTTTGTTCCATATTCAATCTCCTACTGCGCCATTTTTAATAATGGAAATTCAAGAGTCTCTTGAACGTTTTCAGTGCGAATCGTCTGAAAGCGGATCAAATCCTCATGGAGGTGGTATTCTTTCCAAAGTTCCTGGATGATCGATGTCGGCGCGGTAAAAAACACGACGTAATAAATCCCTTCGCGCTTCGAATCGATATCATAGGCGAGTTTCCTGCGCCCCATTTCATGGACCTTTTCAATCTTCCCCGCCTTCTCGGTGATCCCTGTCAGGATCTTGTCGAAGGCCTTTTTACGGGAATCCTCGCTGAGCGTCGCGCTCAGGATGTACATCCCCTCATAAAGGGCTATTCTCTCTTTTCTCATTTACTTCCTTTGGGTTGGGATGAACCTTTGCTCGACTTTGTACATGCTACTCATTTTTCGCATTCGCGTGGTTCATCGCACTGGTTAATCCTTCAGTCAACCACATCTTTACGATATTAGCCGCTCGCTCCAGGATCTCAGGAACGAGTTTTTGTTCTGCCGGAGAAAAGGGCGAAAGCACGTGCTCCGCCAAATCACCGCTGCGATCTTCTCCGACACCGATACGCAGACGGGCATAACCATTCGTTTTGAGGTTATCCTCAATGTTCTTGAGGCCGTTATGACCCCCCGAACCGCTATGAGATCTCAGCCGCAGCTGCCCAAAGGGCAGCGCCACGTCATCGACAATGACGAGCAGATCTTCGATCGCGATGTGATATTTTCGCATCGCCTGCGCGACCGCTACGCCGCTGAGATTCATAAATGTTGTCGGCTCAAGCAAATAAACGCTTTTGCCTTCAATTTCTCCACGAGCCAGACGCCCTTTCAGAAGGAACTTCTTGCGCAGCTCCCACTTTTGAACACGTGCGATTCTCTCAACAGCCAAAAAACCAAGATTATGGCGGGTTTTTTCATATGCCTTGCCCGGATTGCCCAGACCAACGATGAGATATGCTCGGCCCATCTTTAGGCGACCTTACCCTTCGCAATCACGACAGCGACCTCGCTCATCAGCGCAAGAGGGCGGACTTTCTCTGAAATCGCGATGTCCGACAGGCGCTTGGATTGAGTGATATTGAGATCGCGGATATCGACCTGGAATTCACTAGGGATATCTTTCGGCAGGCATGTCACTTTCAATGTCCGGATCACCTGGCGAAGCGTGCCGCCGAGTTTGATGCCAGGGCACTCGGCAATGCCGACGACCTGAATCGGAACATTGATCGTCACATTCTTGTCATTGGAAAGCAAAACGAAATCGATGTGCTCGACATCGTAAGATGCGACATTATACTGAATGTCTTTGATAATGGCTTTGCTGGCCTTTCCACCAAGGTGCAATTCAAACACAGTCGTCGCTAACTGGCCTTGTGGAAGATTGCGCAAAATCGCCCGAAATTCTTCGCCTTTGATCGTAATCTTTTCTACCGCCTGGCCCAGGCCGTAAATGACGGCGGGGATATTGCCCTCGCGCCGGATCGTCTTAATCGCGCTTTTTGTCGCACTGGTTCGTTTCGTAAGTGTCAATTTCATAAACATCCTTCATTAAGTAAAAAGTGAGGAAATCGACTGCGCCGTCAATATTCTCTCGATCGCCTGCTGAAACAGCTGAGCGACAGAAATATACGTTACTTTCGGATTTTTTCCCACCACATTGCGAGGGACCGAATTCGTAACAAAGACGCGATCGATATCGCTTCCACAAACCCAATCGCCGACCAATAATCCATGCGATACAAAGGCATCGACGCTCAAAGCGCCGCCCTGCTTGCAAACTTTAGCGGCCACCAATAAAGTGCCGCCGGTCGAACAAATATCATCGACAAGAACTACATTCTTGCCGGAAACATCGCCGATCAGTGCATTCGCCACGACTTTTTCCGCGCTATATCGGCGCTTGTCGACGATGGCGATATCCACTGACAAATCTTCGGCAAACTTTCTCGCCATCTTGTTGCTCCCGACATCAGGAGAAACGACGACCAGATTCTTTAGCCGCATCTCCTTGATCGCACTCAAGAACAAAGGCCGCGCATAAAGATTATCCACCGGAATATCAAAAAAACCCTGGATCTGCTCAGCGTGCAAATCCATCGTCAGCACCCGCGTCACCCCTGCTTTTTCCAGCAGATCGGCCACCAGTTTGGCGGTAATGGGCACCCGGCCCTTTTCTTTCCGATCCTGCCGTGCATAGCAATAGTACGGAAGCACGGCGACAATACTTTTGGCCGATGCGCGCTTCAGCGCGTCGACCATAATCAACAATTCCATGAGATAGTGGTTGGGGCGGCGCGACAGCGATTGCATAACAAAAACATCCTTGCCCCGGACGTTTTCATGAATCTGAACCCCAATTTCACCATCGGGAAAAGTCTCGATCGACCTCTGGCCGAGATTCACCTTGAGTTCATTCGAAAGTTCGCGCGCCAGCTCCTCATGGGAGGACCCAGCAAATAACAACCAAGAAGTATCTTGCTCAGCCATAAAGTCTTAAGAGTTGGGGTGGAAGGATTCGAACCTCCGAATGGTGGTACCAAAAACCACTGCCTTACCACTTGGCGACACCCCAGTGTCCATGATCAAAAAAACGACAACCATCATAACGAACCGCGTAAATTTTTAGCAATGAGAGTCCGCAGAGAGCCATTCCCGATGTGAATTCTTCGAGGAGATTCAGGATGTTTTCGAACGAGTTTACCCCATTTTTCGAAGTCCAATATCTCCTTAAGTTATATGGACTTCGAAAAATGGGCGTAAAATCGTCGAAAAGATTCCCGAATATCGTCGAAGAGGCACATCGGGAATGGCTCACAGATCAAATATTTCTTTTCATTCTTACCAATCTTGTTTATAGATACTTTTATGAGGATTGTTCAAATCGCCGCTGAATTTGCGCCGATCGCCAAAGCCGGAGGGCTGGGCGAGGTAGTGCTCGGGCTATCCCGCGAGCTGGGCGCCCAGCACCATTCAGTGGATATCATCATCCCAAAATATTCCTTGATTGATCCCAAAACTCTTCAACAGCTCAAAATGGAGATCGCCGATTTCCGCTGTCAGGAAAAAGGACAGCCCATTTCGAATGCCATGTGGTCGGCCAATGCCCAGGATTGCTCGCTGCACCTGCTCGAGGCCCGACACCCGGCCGGCTATTTTCATCGCGATCGGATCTATGGCTTTGCGGACGATGCGGCCCGTTTCCTCTATTTTTCCCGCGCGGCGATGGAATACCTCAAACTGAAAAACGAGCCGATCGATGTCCTTCACCTGCACGATTGGCATGCGGCTGCCTGCGCCGTAATTTTAAAAGATCTCCTTTCCAGAGAAATCAAGGTAAAATCGGTCGTCTATACCATCCACAACCTGGAATATCAGGGCAAATGCGCCGCCCATGATCTCGATGCGATCGGCCTTAGCGGCTCTTCCTATCTGACAAGCGCCCGGCTGCAGGATCCTGATTCGCGCTACCCCCATACGATCAATCTGATGAAAGGGGGCATTGTCTATGCGGATGCGGTCAACACCGTCTCCCCGACCTATGCTAAAGAGATCCTGACGCCGAAGCGGGGCTACGGCCTGGCGCCGTTCCTAAAGAAAGCCAAGCTGATCGGCATCCTCAACGGCATCGATGCCGCGATCTGGAACAGCGCGACGGACCCTATGCTGGCTGGCAGATACAGCGCTGACGATTCATCCGCAAAGATCGTCAAAGCTAAAAACGCCAATAAGGAACTTTTCAAAAAGCGCTACTCGCTCGATGGCCAAAACCGCCCGCTCATTGGCGCCGTCACGCGCCTCGCTCCGCAAAAAGGCACCGATCTGCTGCTGGCAGCGGTCGAGCAAACCCTCGATGCGGGAGGATCCTTTGTCCTTCTCGCCTCGACGCCGGTTCCCGAGATCCGCCGGCAGTTCGAACAACTGAAAGAGCTCTACAAGAACAATCCTCGCGTCCTTTTGCAATACGAATATAACGAAGAGCTCGCCCACCAGATATACGCCGCCCTGGACTTTTTGCTCGTCCCCTCTCTATCCGAGCCGTGCGGGCTGACGCAACTGATCGCCCTTCGCTACGGCACCATCCCCATCGTGCGCGCCACCGGCGGGCTCAAAGACACCGTTTTCGATTGCGAGGACGGAAAAGTTCCCTTGGAACAGCGCAATGGATTTGTATTCTACGAACCGACGGCGCCGGCCCTGAACAGCGTCATTTTGCGCGCCCTCAATATGTACAAGACAGACCATGCGACCCATCTCACCATTTTACGCAGGGCGATGCGGTGCGACTATAGCTGGAAGCAGCCGGCCCAGGAATACCTGAAGCTCTATCGCAAGATGCATTCAGCAAAACCGAAGATTTCCGAACATCTCACAGCAATCAGCTGAGCCAGGCTTTTTTGACATAATTCCGGTTCGAATAGATATAATCGACAGCGGATGCCACCGTATAAAGAGCTGCGATCGAAACAGCCCACAAGCTGATCAGGTGCAATAGAGCATTCGACAACATGCCCCGCGAATAAAGAATCAGCAAAATCAAGATCAAAAACAGCACGCCAGCCTGAATCACCGCTTTCATTTTCCCGCTGAATCGAGCGGCCAGAGCAAACCCGCGCAGTGCGCACAAAGTCCGGAGCGTACTGATAAAAAAATCGCGGTAAAAGAAGACGAGAACAAGAATCATCGGCAAGGCAACGGGGCCTTGCGTCAATGTTAAAAACAGGGAAATCTTCGTCACGCTGTCCGCCATGGGATCAAGAACTTTCCCCAGATCGGTCACCTGATTGCGCCGCCGGGCAATCATCCCGTCGATGAGATCTGAAAATTCACAGATGCTGAGCAAAAAAAACAGGATGAAGGGCATGACGCGATAAGGGATACCCAGCCATTCGTATTCCAGATAAATCAATGGAAACAATGGGCTGATGACGATTCGCAAAAGAGTAAAATAATGGGCCAAGCTCATTTTTCGGCAATCTTCTTATGATCAGCCTATCCTTGAGCGCAAAATTCGTCAACAGCGCGATTGCATTGAGCTTAAGGAGATAGGCTCTCTCATTGAGAATAATCCGTTGTTTCCCGAGAAGACAAATGTGGAATTTGTCATAGTGCAGAGCCCCTCTCATCTGCTCGACAAGTTTTTGCAAATCATTTATACTGTCAGTTGTTTTGGAAATGATGTGATTGTTAGCGAAAGCAACAATCAACCTGAAACAGTTCGTTCTTTGGCTCATTTGAGCGATGCCAGAATACTAACGTTTACGGACTTTGGTAGCGTGCATCAAGACAGAACTTCGTGCCGATGTCTGGTGAGAAGGAGCGTAATTGCTCTGGTCTCCAAATAAAATTCAAGGGGTGGGGGCAGATGGAGATGCTATTTCTGGCTCTGGTGCAGAGGATGGATATCGGCGCAAGTCCTTTGGGTGTTGTTGGGGGCTTCGCCCCTTCTGGCTTGAACGTCAACAACAACTACTACGACAACGAGAACATCGGCGTCGCGGGCTGGCGGAAATCCTGTTAATAATTTCCTCATTAGGTCTTAAAACATCTAATGAGGGACGGACTTTATCCATCCACCAATCATTTTGCCAATTTCTTGAATATTTTTTTGAATCTCAATGTACTGCGGATCTCCTATGATACGGGTGTCCTTGGCCAATCGGACAAGAACCTTCAGCAGATCTAGCTTGTTGCTAATAATAAATAGTGATTGAACTCGATCTTCTCCTTTCCGATGACTTGTTTCAATGAGTGCTTCTAAAAGAGCGAGCGTGGTATTCTCGCACTTTTGCCAAATCGTATAACGCCCAGATTTGGAGATTTTGGCCTGATAACTATGAAGCAGTTTGTAGAGGTCGTATATCTTATGAAAAATGGGGATATCTAAAACGCTGCGAATTTGCGTGGTCATGAAAGTTGCTCGATTCCTTTTTGATGAAATGACTTCATTGGAACATATTTTTCAATGCTGGAATCAGTTTAAACGAGGGAAAAGTAAAAGAAAAGATATCCAGATTTTTGAAAGGCATTTGGAGGATAATATCTTCCAGCTTCAGGAGGATTTGAGAACCTCACAATACAGCCACGCTCCATATGAACAATTCTATGTTACCGACCCGAAACAGCGACATATTAGCAAGGCAATCGTCCGAGACAGGTTAGTTCATCAAGTGGTTTGCGATACATTGACCAAGGTTTTTGATAAAAAGTTTATATTTCACTCATTTTCCAGCCGCCTCGGGAAGGGAGCTCACATGGGTGTAGCCAACCTACGTCAAATGATTAGAAAAGTAAGCAGCAATGGGGCTCTACCATGTTTTGCATTGAAAATGGATATTCGTAAATTTTTCGACTCAGTCCATCTTTGTACGCTGAAAGGACTGTTACGACAAGTGATCAAAGATGAAAATGCCTTGAAAATGATCGATATAATCATCGATAGCTTTAAGGCAAATCAAGGAGAAATAGATCCGGTTGGAATCCCTCTAGGCAACGTGACATCCCAGCTATTTGCGAACGTTTACCTTCACGAACTTGATGACTTTGTTAAACAAAACATTAAAGAAAAATATTATCTGAGATATTCCGATGACTTCATTATTTTGTCCAATAATGAAGAGTATTTAAAACATTTGATTAGTTTGATTCGTGAATTTCTCGCAAAAAATCTACGACTCGAACTCCACCCCAAAAAAGTGTTCATCAGCAAGCTCGTGTCAGGTATTGATTTTTTGGGATACGTCCTATTTGAAAATCACACATTAATGCGCACGAACTCCAAGCAAAGAATGAAAAGGCGGTTGAACGAGGCGTACGAGAACTATCTCATCGGAAAAACCGACGCAACACCTATGGATCAAAAGTTACAGTCCTATTTGGGGATTTTGTCTCATGCCGATCAGCAAACCCTATCGATCGGGATCAAAAATGCTTATTGGGTGCGAAATGGATCATTTCCCGATTGAAGAATGAAAATTTGCCCGGCTTCGCCGGGAAAATCCAAATTCCAAGAAAACAATGTCCTGATTACAATGGCCAAGTATCCAATGACCAATGGCCTTTAGAACTTCCGCCAGCCCGCGACGCCGAAGCACTCGTCGTCGTAGTAGCGGGAGTCGTCGACGTACAAGCCAGAAGGGGCGAAGCCCCCAACAACCAAGTTGTAGCCACAAATGATTTCTTTACAACGCGTGTAAGTCCAGGGATTGTCATTGAAACATCGATTTCCTGAACGTCGATTTTCCCAAAGAATAGCCCTGACAGCATCAAAGACCCTGGGGGCTTCGTATCCTGGAGGCAATAACCCTAACTGCTGTTTATAAGACATGTTTCTGCTTCCAGGAATCACATCGCGTGTCATGACTGCATAGCGAAATTCTTCTTCAGCAGGTATATAGTTAGCAGTTCCGAACGAATTCAATCTACATCCAGTTCCTCCAGAACTTTTATCTAGCTGATCAAGAGATTTTAATGTTAATGGGACGATAGTGCCATCGATGTCTACCTGTGGAAACAGGGGCACGACAATGACCATATCCGAATTTATATTCCCGGGGCTAAATGGGCACGTTTCTTTAAGAAAATCAATGAGTGCTTGAGGATAAGGCGGCAGATTCATTGTTGCCGCAGCGGCCCACTCATTTTTAGAAATAAAGCACAGCATGTTTGCGATATTTACTGCAGGTATTGGCCGTTTTGATTCACAGCACTCGGTAGACAGTTTTTTCCAAGACTCTAAATGTTCAGACCCCCTTCCATCTTTACCGGAAAAGACTTCATGCGCTGTCTCGAAGATACAACGGAGATATGCTGCTCTAAGCTCAGGATGAACTATTACAGCTGTGTCATCAATACCAGATTTGATATTCGAGCTGCGGATATAACGGTGGGTCCAAAATGGGGGGGTATATTTATTATCCGAAAAAACGCTTCCTTCAAAAAGATGATCTGCCGCATTTTCGACGACATGATTAAACGCTCTATTCCATTGTTTGCAAACGCGAGAAATAGAGCTGGGTGGGAGTGATAGCCATTCGCCTTTGTCGTTGTATATTACCAGCGGAGCCCTGCTTTTTGTAAAGAGCGATGTTTTCACAGGTGCTTGCGGACCGTTCAAAAAACTCATGATGTGAGTAAGTACGTCATGAAACTCTTTTTGCTGAACAAGTGATAATCTTCGATCAGTCGTGGGAGGTTTTTGCTGCGAGGCAAAAAAATCGATAGCTAAAAAAATGGCAGCTAGAAAAATAAAAATCGGAAATAATACGACAGATACTTTTGCCGCCAATGATTTAACTGAACAGTCTGCTTTTGTTATCGAATTCTTATAACCATCCCAATTGGTAATATGACTAGTTATGTGTACAACGCTCATGGCTGGCGCTCCTGTTTGGTGTATATTATCTGTAATGTGTTGATTTAATGCAAAGGTTTGTTCTGTTTTTTTGTAATGTTTCGCCTTTTCTAATTTGAAGCGCGATAAATAGTTTAAAATTGAAAGTAGTCATCTGACTGACGCTACCTCCATAGTTCGCAAATCATTTTAGCAGTTCTTTTAAACAAGAATCCAGGTCATAAACCTGGGTTAGTGGGAGTTTACAGTTATTTTGATGATATGATGCAAGATTTTGAACGCACTGCTTGCCTAGAGTCCCGCCCCTTTAGGGGTGGGTCTAGGCAAGCTATTTTATGAGATGCGGTATGCGGCTTTAGCCGCACCGCCTCCAAAAGCTGCGTAAAGAATCTCCTCCTTTCAAGGAGGAGTTCAATTACAATCGAATGTAGCCGCAAAAGATTGCGTCAGATCGCGCAAAATAACTTGTAAACTCCCGCTAGGTGGTTGACAAAGCCAGCTGACCACAAGCGGCGGCGATATCGTCGCCCTTAGTATAGCGCCAGGTCGTGTTGATCCCCGCTTTTTCCAATATTTCGCGGAAACGCGCGACCTTCTCCTGGGATGGACGGTTCAGATCGATATTTTCGATGGGGTTATAAGGGATCAGATTGACGGTACACTGCTTCATGCGCAGCAATGCGGCCAGCTCCTGCGCGCAGCCGGAATGATCGTTGATACCTTCAATCAGGGTGTATTCAAAGGTAATATCCCGTTTCGTGGCGATGGCATAATCATCCATGGCCATTAAAATCTCTTCGAGAGGATATTTTCGGGCATACGGAATGATTTTTTTGCGAATATTCTGATTGGGCGCATGTAACGAAAGCACCAGATTGATCTTGAGATCCTCTTTAGCCAGACGATGAATCGCCTCAACGACGCCGACAGTCGACACCGTGATGCGGCGCTGGGAAATGTGCAGAGAGTTCTCATCGTGCAAAATACGGATCGAACGGACAACCGCATCGTAATTTTCCAGCGGCTCGCCCATGCCCATGTAGACCAGATGGCACACCCTCTCCCCTTTTTCCCGCAAAAACCGGTCGATATGCAGGGCCTGTTCGACAATCTCAGCTGTGGAAAGCGAGCGGATCAGCCCTTCTTTTCCCGAAGCGCAAAATGCGCAGCGAGCCGGACAGCCGACTTGCGAAGAAAGGCATACCGTGCGGCGATCAAACGACTCGATCAAAACCGATTCGATTTTTTTACCATCAGCCAGCTCCCACAGAAACTTCATCGTCTCTTCCGCTTGCTGAGTTTGCACGAGTCGGATCGATGGAAATTGAAACACATCCGCCAGACGGCCCCGCATCTCCTTCGACAGATTGGTCATCGCATCGAATGAAACGGCGCCCTTTTGATAGACCCATTCAAAAATTTGCTTGGCGCGGAAGACCGGCTCGCCAATATCCGACATCTTTTTTTTCAGATCATCTAGAGTCAGGGAGCATAGTGGGATCTTGTCAGACATTTATTTCCTATTTCTTTGGGCAATGAGTATACCCTGTCCCCTGCCTTTTGGAAAGGATTGAAGTATATTTTCCCTGTAGCAATTTTTCTTGAGAGAGCGTTAAAATAGCTGCCATATGGCACCATTACCGCAAGATTCGCTCAAACACATCGTCTCTCTCGCGAAACGACGGGGCTTTATCTATCCCGGCTCGGAAATCTACGGCGGATTTGCCAACACGTATTCTTTTGGCCCCTACGGCGCCGAGCTAAAGAAAAATATTAAAGATCTCTGGTGGAAGACGTTTGTCCATCGCCGGCGCGATATGGTCGGTCTGGACGGCCCCATTTTGCTGCATCCCAAAGTCTGGCAGGCATCGGGGCATCTCGACAACTTCAACGATGCGATGATCGATTGCAAAGCGTGCAAGGCCCGGTTTCGCTGCGATCATTTAATCGAGGCGGCCCTCAATCAAAGTGCCGACGCTATGTCGCTGCAGCAAATGACCGAAACCGTGCGAAACAACAAAGTGAAATGCCCCAAATGCGGCGCGCAGGACTTCACTGACGCCAGACATTTTAATCTGATGTTCTCGACTCACATGAGCAAGACGGGCCAGGAAGGCGACACGGCCTATTTGCGCCCGGAAACAGCGCAAGCCATCTTCATCGACTTTAAAAACATCATCGATACGATGCGCGTGAAGATCCCCTTCGGCGTCGCGCAAATCGGCAAGGCATTCCGCAACGAGATCACGCCTGGTAATTTTATTTTCCGCGTCGTCGAATTCGATCAAATGGAAATCGAATATTTTATCCGCGCCAACACATGGGAAAAAACATTCGAGGACTGGCTCGCGTCCATGCACGCCTGGTGCAAACTCATTGGTCTCAAGACAGATCGAGTCCACGAAAAAGAGCATCCCCAGGAACTGCTCTCCCATTACTCCAGGCGCACGGTCGATCTGGTCTATGATTTTCCTTTTGGAACGAGCGAACTCTATGGCCTCGCCTACCGCACCGATTTCGACCTGTCGCGCCACGCTGAATTTTCCGGCCAATTACTCACATACACCGATCCGGAAACCCGTGAAAAATTCACGCCTCACGTGATCGAGCCGACTTTCGGCGTCGAGCGCACAATTCTCGCTCTTCTTTGCGATGCGTATGAAGAAGAGCAGCTGGAAGGAGGGGAAATGCGCACCGTCCTCCATTTTTCCCCGCTCATCGCGCCGGTCAAGGTAGCTGTTTTCCCTCTCATGAAAAAAGAGCCGCTCGCCGATAAAGCGCGCATGGTATTCGACCTTTTGCATGAGCGCTGGAATTGCGAATACGACGAATCGGGCGCCATCGGCAAGCGCTATCGCCGCCAGGACGAGCTGGGTACTCCTTATTGCATCACGATCGATTTCGATACCCTCGAAAACGACACCGTCACTCTACGGGATCGCGACTCCATGAAACAGGAGCGCATTTTAATTTCAAAGCTGATTGAAGAATTAAACGCGAAAATTAATAACTAAAAACATATTTATTACTTAACTTGTGTAATTATGCCACAACCAATATCTAGCCATACTCCACCTCCTACTGAGCCTACTCAACCGATACCTTCGCAACAACCAACCTTTCCCGTATTCATCGATTTACAAATACAGACTATTAACCTGAGCCCCAAACAGGTGACAATATGCGCCAGCGAGGCGCAGCCAGATCGAAGCGATAGCGTTCTGAACGACGAGGACCATAGCCAAAGGCTAGGCCGAGGAGGGAGGATGGATATGGCAACGCCGCAGCAAGCAGGTTGTCACCCGTTTGAGGCTCGGGTTAATATACTGTGCACGGGAAGGTTTGCAATACAAGCAGCCCGAGAAAACGGCCACCCAGACATTGAAGACCTACTGAGCCCAACAAATACGGATTCATGCGCAGTCATCACTCGCACTTGCGGAGTTGCGTTGGCTGTTTTTGGATTATATTTTTCTATTTTCGGCCTCTAATTGACATCCTCTTTTTTACTCAAAATGCCCGTTTCCTGGACGACCTGGGGCCGTGCCCGTTTGATCTCGTCGAACTTCTTCGCCAATTCAAGAACTTCCTCTTCACTACAATGGCCGCTATAGATCTTGAGTTTGATCTCCTCGCGCTGCTGCATCCAGTAGCGCTCGAGAATGCGCCGGACGGCTTCAATGAACCCATCGAGTGCCTTATCCCGATTGATTCTCTTTTGAAGGATTTCCGCTAAAAACATCTGCTGCTCGGGATTTTCGAGATCAATCGCCAACGACAGCAAATCGCATGTCTGGTTTTCTTTGGCCGCCTTCAATGCCTTTTCATACAGCGTGCGCGCGGACGACAGCCGGAAATGCTCCGGCTTGAGGTTGAGCTCGGCGATGCGGATGATCGGCGCCGAAACAGTGCCGATGAGCAGCCAGCGCAGCAGGTCGGCTTCCAGAATGCGGTCGGGATCGATCTCCGTCGTCCCCAGAGTGGCCGAGCGCTTGAAATAAATCTGCGGCGCGTTTTCTTCCGCTCCGCCCACCATCGATTCAGGCGTCTGCGTTAAACGGGCCAATTTGCGCAAACTCTCATGCACCATCAGCGGATGGTCCCAATCGCGAATGCGCTTGGCAATCATTTGAACCAGCTCGTTCTTGCCGGCGGGCGTCTGGATATTGATCGTACGGGAAAAATGGTTCACCAAAAAGGGCAGATATTCAACGCTGTCGTCGATCCGTTTTTGCCAGTCCTGCGGTCCTTTTTCTTGCAAAATCAGATCGGGATCGCATTTTTCCGGCAGCGAAACGACCCAGACTTCAATGCCTTCTTTCTGAAACAGATGGCCGATCTTCACGGCCGCTTCCTGCCCCGCGGTATCTCCATCGAGGGCCAGATACGCCTGGCGAATGCCCAGATGGATCAACTCTTTGGCCTGATCTTCGCCAAACGCCGTCCCCTGCCCGGCCACGGTCCAGTTGAATCCATTGTAGATGAGACGCATGGCGTCGATCTGCCCTTCGACGATCAGCACACGGCGATCCTTGGCGATTCTTTTCCGGGAATAGCTCAGCCCGAAGAGAATTTTTGATTTTTTAAACAGCGGCGTTTCGGCCGTGTTGATATATTTCGGGCCAAACGTATCCGGCTTGAACTTTCGCGCGGTAAATCCAATGACACTGCCAGCCGGATCCAAAATCGGGATCATAATCCGATCCGAGAAAAAGACCCGTCCCGACTGGCTGAACAGGCCCGCTTCTTTCATCAGCGGATCTGATATTTTTTGCGAGCGCATCGCCTCCAAAAACAGGCGGTCGGCTTTCGGAGCGAGGCCGATCTGAAACATGCGGATGAACTCGAGATCAATGCCGCGGCTATAGAGATATTCCAGGGCCGCATGTCCTTCCTGGGTATGCAACAGGCAAAACTGAAAAAAACGGCTGGCCTTATCCAGAGTATCTTTTAACAGCGCCTTGGACGGCCCCTTGGGCTGTTCGGGTCCTTGCGCTTCTTCCAAGAGGACATTGAAGCGCTCGGCCAGCATTTCGACGGCCTCGACAAAACTGAGCCGCAGATGAGCCATCAAAAACTGGATGGCGTCGCCATGAGCCCCGCAGCCGAAGCAATGGTAATGGCTGTCTCCCTTTTGAACGACGAACGACGGCGATTTTTCCTCATGAAACGGACACAGCGCTTTATGCGAGGCTCCCGTGCGCTGCAATTTGACATACGGGCCCAGCACCTCGACGAGGTCGATGCGCGATCGCAATAGCTCCAGACTTTCTCGTGAAAATGTGCCCATAATTACACATGCTCGTGAATGTACGATCCCTTGGAATAGGTCAGCCGCAGCCATCCGCGATTTTTCATCGCTGAAAACGCCCGTTTTTCAAAGACGTCGCCGCGCGGAAAATGGCCGGCGTCAGCCCGGATCTCGCGATAGATCGGCGCGCAAAAATCAGCGCGCTTCACCAAAAACAGCTGATCGGAAAATCCCTGGCCCGCAACATAAAATCCCTTTTTGCGCCCCAACGATTCGCGCCGCGCCTCTTCATATTTGTGATTCCAGGTCAGATTGGCGACTTTGTAGCGCGAATCTTTTTCCATGAGAAAAAGCGCCTGATCAATCCATTCGATTGGCTCGTCGAGGCGCACATCGCCCGTCAGATATAGCAGATAGTCGCTCTGTGCCAGATAAATCGCCGCCAAGGGGCCGATCGCGTTGTAATAGATCCAATCGGCATTGACGTTGTGATACAAATATGCATCCCGACCGGGGCGAAAATCTTCCCGCTTCAGCTGAAAAAAAATGAGCACGTCATGGGCGATTTTCTCGGCCACCACAAAACGGGTCAACACTCCCTCATCCACCTTCTTTTGTGCAGCATGGCAAACGGCGGGCAGATCATTGACGTTGTTGATGATGAGAATTTTTTCTTTGAAGGGAAAGAGATGGTTGGCGATCTGGCGCTGGGCGAGATAGTGGGGATCGAGAAGAATCTGCTGCCAGTCTCTTTCCCAGCAGTTGGTGGCGAAGGATACGCTCGGCACTGGACTTTTCTTGAACCAGAACATCTTTACAAAACCCGTATGGATGTGGACAATTGCAATCCTAACATACATTTTGAGCGATAGCAATGACGTCCCCGACTCCCATGATGGCCCAATGGCAAACCTGCAAAACGCAAGCGAAAGACGCTCTGCTCTTTTTCCGCTTGGGCGATTTCTACGAAGCGTTTCACGACGACGCGAAACTCATCGCGAAAGAGCTCAGCCTGACTCTGACGCAGCGCCAGAACGTGCCGATGTGCGGGGTGCCCTATCATGCCGCTGAACAATACGTCGACAAGCTGATCGCCCGCGGCTACAAGGTCGCGATCGCCGAGCAGACGGAAGATCCCCAATCGGTCAAGGGCCTGGTGAAAAGAGAGATCTCCCGCATCTCGACGCCGGGTACGATCGTCAATTCGCAGCTGCTCAATGAAAAAAAGAACAACTTCATTGCATCCGTCTCCCAGCTGGGCTCGATTTTCGGCCTGGCCGTCCTCGATCTGACGACCGGAGAGTTCCGCGCGCAGGAATTGGAACTAGAGCAGGAACTCGTCGATGAGCTGCACCGCCTACGACCATCGGAATTCATCGCGGCGCGCAAATTCAAAGAAGAGCGAGCGCAATTTTTCCAGGATCTTTCTTTTGCTTTTTCTTTTCTGCTCAATGAGCGCGACGCGGGGCAATTTGACCCTCAAAGCGCCTTAACCGCCCTGCTCACCCATTTTCAAGTGGCTACGCTCGATGGTTTCGGCCTGAAGGGGCAAAGCGCCGCCATCACAGCGGCCGGGGCCTTGATCACCTATCTGAAGGATGATCTGTCGCTGCGCCTCCACCAGGTGACCTCCATCCAGAATGAAGCGCTCTCCCACTATATGGCGCTCGATCGCTCCACCGTGCGCAATCTGGAGCTCACCGAATCTCTCAGCGACGCCACGTCGGCCAGCACCCTGCTCGCGATCCTGGATCGGACGGCGACGCCCATGGGCGCCCGCCTGCTGCGGCAATGGATCCAGTATCCCCTGCTCAGCGCGAGCGCCATTGCGGCGCGCCAGGATGCGATCGCTGACTTCCTCGCCCATCTCGACAGCGCCCGGCGGCTCCACCAGCATCTCGAGCGCGTACGCGATCTCGAGCGCCTGATCGCCAAGATCGCAGCGAAATGCGCCTCGCCGCGCGATCTCTGGACGCTGGGCCTCTCCCTGGCATCGCTCCCTTTGATCCGGCAGGAATTGCTCGCTCTCCCGTGCCATTGCATCCAAAGCGATCTGGCGAATTTACGCGATGTTTCAGCCGTTGCCCATGAGATCCAATCGTCTCTCCGTGAAAATCCCCCCTTGCGCATGTCTGATGGAGACCTCTTTCGCGAAGGCGTTCATCCCGAGTTGGACCGCTTGCGCGGCCTCAGCCAAGATAGTATGGACTGGATCGCCCGCTATCAAACGGAGCTGCGCGAAAAAACCGGCATCCGCACACTGAAAGTGGGTTACACAAAAGCATTTGGCTATTACATCGAAGTGAGCCGCGCGAAGGGCGAAGGTATTCCCGAAGGCTTTCAACGAAGCCAGACTCTCGTCAATGCCGAGCGCTACGTGACCGAGGAGCTCAAGCACTATGAGCACAAGGTGCTCTCCTCCGATGAAAGGGCCAAAGCCCTCGAAGCGGAGCTTTTTGAAGCGCTCCGATCCAAAATTGCGCTGGAAAGCGACACGATCCAGGGGATCGCCAAAGCCCTCGCCCGGATCGACGCCCTGCTCTCGCTATCCCTGGCTGCCCGCGATCATCGCTTCAATCGGCCCGTCGTCGATGACAGCGATGTCATGGAGATCCAGAATGGCCGCCATCCCGTGATTGAGAGCGCCATCGGCTCGTCCCACTTTATTCCCAATGACACCCATCTCGGGCCGCACCGCCAGATGCTGCTGTTGACCGGCCCCAACATGGCGGGCAAATCGACCTATATCCGGCAAGTCGCGCTCATTGCCATCATGGCGCAAATCGGCTCCTACGTCCCCGCCGAATCGGCCCGCATCGGCGTGATCGACAAGGTGTTTTCGCGCATCGGCGCGAGCGACGATCTGGCCCGCGGCCAGTCGACATTCATGGTGGAGATGAGCGAGACGGCCAACATCCTCCATAATGCGACCTCGCGCTCGCTCATCATCCTCGATGAGATCGGCCGGGGAACGAGCACCTACGACGGCATCTCGATCGCCTGGTCCGTCGCGGAATTTTTGCTTACGGCTGCCAACAAAAAAGCGAAGACCCTGTTTGCGACGCACTACTGGGAATTAACTCGGTTGGAGAAGGAACATAAAGCAGCGGTGAACATGCATGTCGCCGTCCAGGAAACGGACAGCGGGATTGTCTTTTTGCGCAAGATCGTGCCCGGCGGCACGGACCGCAGCTACGGCATCCATGTCGCCAAGCTGGCCGGATTGCCCTTTGCGGTCATCCGCCGAGCAGAAGAGATGCTGGTCATGCTGGAACAGATGCGGCCGGCAAAAGAAAGCGTTCCGGTTCCCAAAAAGAAGCGGATCGAAGAGCAGATGCCGCTTTTTGAATCGATGATCATCGAAGAGCTGCGCCGCATCAATCCCAATCAATTGACGCCTATGCAGGCCCTGCAGATCATCGCGGATCTGCAAGCGCGCGCGCTATCGCTAAAAGGAAAAACGGCTTAGAGTTAAAAGGCCTCAACCTCATCCACTGCCCCAGATCGCCCTTCAATTATTTCAAGTTTCCTCGACGATCGCATAACCATATCGAGCAATTGCCGGCTCATTACATCAGCTTGTGCAGAAGTCAAAGAATCGCCATCTAGTCCACTACCCATCATTACCCCCGCTTTGTGTAATATATACCAGGCAACAAAGCGCGAGCATCTCCAGGCATCGAACTGCATTTTTTTAAATTTATCATTAAACGTATAATCTTCTAACTTCAGTTTTTTCATGAAGTCATTCAGAGTTAAACCACTATCTCCTAGAATGCGCTTTTTCCCGTCTTCTTTTAAGGTCCGGCCCTGCGAATCAAAAAAATGAACTGTTTTTGTGTCTTTATCAATAAAAATACAAACAACATGATCTCGAAACGCGCCTTGCAACACGATGGGAATGAAGATTTTTTTTGTTTCGCTATTCTGAAGCTGAGCCAGCTTTGTTGTTTCTGATGCGTTATTTACAGATCCAGTATAATCTGCGATCATGGATACGCCCTTCGATGCGAAAATCTTCGAGTCTTCTTTGACACTCTCATCTGCCAAAAATTTCATAAGCCCAAACCCGCACAACTTATGCTCATTGAGTTCACACATCAACGGATAATTCGCATTAGTTGCGAATTCCCCTGCCAGTTTCTCTGGCGGGTAGATAAAATTTGGCGAGAAATACTTGGCACCCAGCGCGACAATACCAGTAATTGTGGGGGCCAATGTTGCTAACAAAATCGGTGAGATAACGTGTGCGCTCATTCCAATCGAGGCGCCTATTTTTCCCGCAATAATGGCTCCGTAAATGGCAAGGGGTGCACCGGGAAAGAATAGGAGGCCAGCAGCCACTAATGAAATGACGGCAACAGCGCTGACCACTGCTAATGGCACCCTGCGTTGCTTCCCAAAACCTCCCTTTGTAGCCGGAGAGCTTTGAGCCGATTCATCTACCTTTCCTGGTGTAGCAATTGGTGCAGGCATAATTATAACCTCACGTTTAATTATTACTTACTATTATACCAAAACACAAGATGTTAGTCAATTCATAGCTATTAATTTAAATAATGTCAATACGATAATGCTAAAGCACTACGTACCGCTTCCCAAACGTATTAAGAATACTTAATCTATATGTGGATTTTAAGGGATCGTTCAAAAATAACTTTTAGCGTTCTCGAGGGAAAAATCGATTTATCTATTGAGAATTTTTCCTTGCAGAGAGAAACAAGACTCTCAGCTGCGGAAAAATTCTCAAAATCTAAACCGT
>Ga0206225_1000015_pt1 | contig 39010 bp, 28 predicted proteins | sample MancosB2_FD_155470 | JGI IMG/M metagenome (GOLD analysis project Ga0206225, IMG submission 155470) | Subsurface sediment microbial communities from Mancos shale, Colorado, United States - Mancos B2 | ecosystem: Environmental > Terrestrial > Deep subsurface > Rock core/Sediment | place: USA...
ACGGTTTAGATTTTGAGAATTTTTCCGCAGCTGAGAGTCTTGTTTCTCTCTGCAAGGAAAAATTCTCAATAGATAAATCGATTTTTCCCTCGAGAACGCTAAAAGTTATTTTTGAACGATCCCTTAACCGGGGCGGTAAAAAGGTGACACAGAGCGCAGCGAGGCAAAGACAGATCGAAGCGCAGCGGCCGAAGGCTGCGAAGACACGAGAAGGTCCGGTGGACCTTCGCAGTGCGCAGCAGGTGAGCGAAAAGCGAACCGGCCCGAAGGGATCGATATGTCGCAGCCGCAGCAAGCTATTTGTCATCTTTTTACCGTCCCGGCTAATAAAAGCTACAATTCATCAGTTTGTCGCCGTGCGTAGGTAGCAAACTATTTATGCAGTGGTCTAAATACCTTGTAATAAATTGGCTTCCAATGAGGAAGCGGAATTTGGCCAGGATCTGGAAGATACCAAACTGTGTTTTCAGATAAAAAACCTGCACAATAGCTAAAGCAACTGGGTGCAATTAATAGAATGTCTGAAAAGGCCATGGAGGTAAAGGTGTCTTCGATCGATTCGTTAATGTGTAAAAAGACATCTTCGGACACTAACATATTGAACTTGTCTTGATTTCCTAAGGAATAAATATGGAATCGAGGGGGGCGCGGATAGCTCTTGAGCCTAAAATTGTCGACTAATTTGCAATAAAAAGCATTGTCCGGCTGGTTTTGTATTTCTATGTAATCGTTGGGGGTGTAGTTTCTAATGTGGATGGCAATGTTAGTAAATTGATCGCTGAAGTGTTTTTTTTTGTCCTTGTTTGCAAAAAAAAGTTTTTTAATTCTTTTTGTAGACTCGGATTGGTGATTAAAAAAGGCTCCGTTCCCGCTGCATTCTTTTTGAAATTCCATGTCAGTATTAATCGGAAAATGGTCGATAAAATTGACCAGATTTTCTTTTTTATTGAGAAAGTTAGGGTCATTGTCGTAATTATGTGCCATTGACTGAAATGGAGTATAAACAAATTGCTTGTTGTGTGCTTCTGCCTGGTTCATCGCGCTAATAATGAATAAGTATTGTGCACCAAACCCTTCGCACGAGGGTACAAAGGGATTTGTTATGAATTTATTATGATCGATCATTTTGTCTTTATACTGTTTTGTGTTAAAGTTGTTTTTTTTTTGTTGCAATTGGCTACACGATTAAGATCGCAGCAGCTTGGTTTTTTTGTCAAAATGTATTTAATTGATCTTCAATAATTCCCGTCAAAGGGCTCACCTAAAAAACTGCTTAACGACCCTTGCCAGTTTTATAAGAGATGTGTTTAGAAATCACCAACCTGAATTCTCAACCGCCGGGAAAAACCCCTCGGAAGCTGTTTAGAGACCGTTCTTCTGCCTTCGGCATACTGTAAAGCGATTTTACACAGGTTAAACCTCGAGCGGCGGCAGTGCTATGCTCAAGTGGGCGTGGCGCTTGAGAAACGCCTCCACAGGGCCTTTGATAAACTCCCGCACTTGCGCAGGGGCGCGGCCGATCAGTGCGGCGATATCGGAAAACTTCGACACTTCTTCTTCGGTGAGGCCAAACGCCGAGTCGGCGGCGATATTTTTCGCGGTGAGTTTTTTGGCCTGGTTCAGGCGGCGCAACTTTTCATGCAGCTCCTGACGGTTCCCGCCGCGTTTCACGGCCTCCATCAGAATGTTTTCGATCATGAGCTGCGGCAGCGCGTCCTCCAGATGGCGCTGAATGTTGGGCCCTTCGACATGCAGATCGTCGATGAGCGGGATCAGGATGTTGAGAATCGCATCGGCGCTCAAAAATGCTTCCGGGATGCTGAGGCGGCGGTTGGCTGAATCGTCAAGCGTGCGCTCGAACCATTGCACGGCTAGCGTATAGGCGGGATTTTGCGATAGGGAGATCAAAAAGCGCGATATTCCGCAGATGCGCTCGGCATAGATGGGATTGCGCTTATAGGGCATCGCGGATGAGCCGACTTGTGCTTCGAGATGCGGCTCGAACATTTCCTGGTCGTGGGCGAGCAGTCGCAGATCGGTCGCCATTTTATGAACGCCAGATGCAAAAGCTGCGAGGGCGTTGAGAGAAAGCAAATCAATTTTGCGCGGATAGGTTTGCCCCGAGATCGGGAGAATGGTGTTAAAGCCGAAATCCGCCGCGATCAGCTTTTCAAGCTGTTTGACTTTTTCTTCATCCCCATTGAAAAGAGCGAGAAAGGAAGCCTGCGTTCCGGTAGCGCCCTTGGCGCCGAGAAAGGGCAGCTCTTTTTCGATGCGCTCGAATTCGATGGCGTCGGTGAGAAGGTCTTGCAGCCACAGGCAGGCGCGTTTTCCCACGGTGGTGGGCTGGGCGCTCTGATAGTGCGTTAGGCCGATCGTCGGCGTGTCGGCGTATTTTTCGGCAAAAGTAGCGAGGCGGCGGATCGCGATCGAGAGTTTGGCGATGATGAGGCGCAATGCTTCTTTCAACTGGATGAGATCGGCGTTGTCAGTCACATAGGTCGATGTGGCGCCGAGATGAATGATCGGCTTGGCATCGGGGCATTGATCGCCAAATGTGTGGATGTGCGCGACGACATCGTGGCGGAAGCGCTTTTCATATTCAGCGGCTTTTTCAAATGGAATATCTTCGTGGCATTTGCGCATTTGATCGATTTGACGCTCGGTGATGTTCAGCCCCAGTTTTTTCTGGGCCGATGCTAAGGAAATCCAGAGCTTGCGAAACAGAACGATGCGGCGGCGCAAAGAAAAAAGAGCCGACATCTCACGGCTGGCGTAGCGCGTGGCGAGCGGGCTCTCATATTGATCATGCATATAATTCAAGTGTGTTCAATGAGCGTGCGGATCTGCTCGCACAGCAGCCTTGCTTTTTCTTTTTCCGATTGCGTGAGGCGGCAGTGCGAATGTTTAAACATCTCGCGGGCGCGCTTCAAAAATGCGACGCCGTGCGCCCCGAAATTGGGCATGCGGCCATCGTCTTCAGCCAAAGGAAAGAGCTGGCGGATGATTTTCAAGAGTTCTTGCTTGGGCTGGCCGGCATAGCTGGTCACGATTTCCTGTTTTTTCTCAATCGAACCGTTGCGCGATGCGAGCGTGTAAACGGCCTGGCGCGGCATCTGGTCGATTTTGGGGTGCAGCGCTTGCGGCATGAGAATATAGAATTCGTAATATTGCAAAAAGTTGTACGGCGTTTGGCGATTTCCATAGGTGGCGTAGAGCCAGGCGGTGAAGGCGCCATCGCGGTATTTTTTCAAAATGTCTTGGGCCTTTTTGATTCTCTCGCCATGCAGGATCACGGCCTGATTGGTGATCGCCTTGACTTCGGACGTGATGGCGACGAGCGCTTTGAGATCGAGATCGACATCGTCGGTCTCAGCATGGCGGAAGGATTTCAAAATCTCTTCCAATGTGCTTTTTTCGCTGTCGTTCAGCGCTGTCACGCGAAAGATGCCGGAAAAACTCGACAGATCGCCGTTCGTCGCCCGCTCGACGAGCGCGGTCATTTTTTGCTGCGGAGCTTCTTTGGTCTTAAAGCGCAGATTGAGAAGATCGTTAAATTTGGACATAAGGTTTAGATCCTCTGTAAAATTTCATCGGTGAGCGCCGTATAATCCAGCGCTGCGCGACTTTTCGGAGCCGTCTCAAAAATGGGCTTACCGTAAATGGTCGCTTCAGAAACAGCGATATCGCGCCGCACTTTTGCTTGCAAGAGTTTTCCGGGAAATGTTTGTTCGGTCACCTGTAAAAATGCGTCGTTGCTTTTGCCGCGAGGATTCCAAAACGACAGAGCAACGCCGAGCACTTTGAGTCCGTGCCGCTCGGAAATATTGTTGATGAACAGAGAAAGCCGCTGCAGTCCTTTCACGCTATAAAATTCCGGTGTGGCGCAGACTAGCGATAGATTCGAAGCGATCAGCGACGATTCCGTCAGCCAGCATAATGACGGCGGCGTGTCGATGAAAATAAAATCATAGCTCAGCGTGCGCAAAATTTCTTTCAGCCGCTCGTGCGAATAGCGGTCGGCGGCCAGAGAGCCGGATACTTCCACGCGCTCGAGCCAGGTGTCGGCGGGAATGATGTCCATCCCCGGAATGCATGTCGGCAAAATCACATCACTGAGCGATTTTTCGCCCTGCAGCACAGGCGCCATACTGTCCTGTTCATCGGGATCGAAGCCCAGCCCCGTCGTTAGATTGGCCTGTGCATCGAAATCGATTAGCAGCACTTTTTTTTTGTGGAATTTACAAAGAGCCGAACCGATATGCAGAGTCGTCGACGTCTTGGCCGTTCCGCCCTTGAAACTGGTGACAGAAATTACGTTCATTGAGCCCGTTCTTCGACCGAATAAGGAGACATGAGCGCTCGGCCGTCGCGCTCTTTAACGACTTTAGCAAGAAATTCGGAAATGTCAATCTCGCCGTGCACCACATTGTCGCGCGTGCGCAATGCCGCAGTATTGTTTTCCACTTCCTTGTCTCCAACAGTGAACATATAGTTCGTCTTCAACATTTGCGCCGTGCGCACTTTTTTCCCGACCGATTCATTCGTATCGTCGACGTCGACGATGAATCCCGCTTGCCGGATTCTCTTGGCGAGCGCGTGGGCGTAATCGTTGTGGCGGTCAGCGACGGATAAGATGCGGATCTGATACGGGCTGATCCACAGAGGGAACTTGCCGGCGAAATGCTCGATGAGAATTCCGAAGAATCGCTCGATCGATCCGAGCAGTGCGCGATGCAGCATGATCGGGCGCTTGCGGGTTGCGTCGCTATCGATGTATTCGAGATCGAATTTTTCCGGCAGCGACATGTCGAGCTGGACGGTGCCGCATTGCCAAAAACGGCCGATTGTATCGCGGATGTGGATATCGATCTTGGGGCCGTAAAACGCGCCATCGCCTACGTTGATGCGGTACGAATGGCCGCGATCGTCCAGCGCGCTCTTCAGGCTGCTTGTCGACAGCTCCCAGTCCGCATCGGTGCCCATCGATTTTTCCGGTCGAGTGGAGAGCTCCAATTTATAGGGGAGACCGAACGTCGAGTAAATTTTTTCGATTTGATCGAGAATCTGGAGGATTTCCGAATGGATCTGATGGGGCAGCATGAAAATATGGGCATCGTCCTGGTGGAAGCCGCGCACGCGGAACAGGCCGTTCAGGGCGCCGGAGGCCTCAAAGCGATGGACGTGGCCGATCTCGGCGATGCGCATTGGAAATTCGCGGTAGCTGTGCGAATGCGTGCGATAGTAGAGCATGCAGCCCGGGCAGTTCATTGGCTTGATGGCGAATTCCCGATCCTCGATTTGTGTGACATACATGTTGTCGCGGTAATAGAACCAGTGGCCCGAGCGCTCCCACAACTCTTTGCCCAGCATGATCGGTGTTTTGATTTCGACGTAGCCGGCGTCTTGCAAAATGCCGCGCAAAAATTCCACGAGTTTGTTCCAGATGATCAGGCCGCGCGGATGGAAAAAGGGCATTCCCGGCCCCTCTTCCTTGAAGGAGAAGAGATCGAGCGCAGGGCCAACGATTTTGTGGTCGCGCTTTTTTGCCTCTTCGAGCATCTGCAGATAGTCTTTGAGCCGTTTTCTGTCCGGAAAAGAAATCCCGTAAATGCGGGTGAGCATTTCGCGCTTAGAGTCGCCGCGCCAGTAAGCGCCGGAGTTTTTCAGGACTTTGAACGCTTTGATCTTGTTCAGGCTGCCCAAATGAGGCCCGCGGCACAAATCGGTGAATTCCCCTTGGCGATAGGCGGAAATAGGCATATCTTCAAACGAATCGATGAGCTCCATCTTGTACGGATTGCCCTGAAACGCTTTTTTCGCTTCATCTTTGCTGGCAAATTCGATGCGGTGCGGTTTATAATTTTCAGAGATGATCCGCTCGATCTCTTGTTCGATGCGCTCGAAATCGGCATCCGTTATGGTCAGGTTGGCAAAGTCATAGTAGAAACCATTTTCGATCGCCGGCCCGATCGTCGGTTTTGCATTGGGCCATATACGTAAGACCGCTTGCGCCAAAACGTGCGCCGAAGTGTGCCAGAAAACGCACTGGCCCTGCGGATCGTCGAAATTCAGCAAAATCAGATGATCGCCTTCTTTCAAAATCGTTGTCAGATCGCGCAGCTCCCCGTTAACGGTAGCGGCCACAGCCTGATCGGGCGCTGTGAGGTGGAGTTGGTCCGCGGCGTCTTTAATGCTTGCGCCATCCGGCAGTTCGTGCGATTTTTGGTTAATGTGGATTTTCATAAGCAACCTTTTTTAAACGATTTAGTATACCAGTTTACAAAAATGACATCAAAAGAGAAATAGGAATTGTGAAGAAAAATTTATTGGCAGTAGCTCCTCTGGGAAAAAAGCTCGATTTGGCATCGATACAGCTCTTCTTCGAGAAAGCCGAGACGTGTCCTTTGCAAGACCCATACCGGGTCCGCGCCCGCTATATTGGATGGAAAGCCGCATCGCTTCTCATCGATGAAAAGGGGGAACTGGATCGGTTTTTTTTGCAAGAAATGCTGAGCGATCTGACCTCGGCGCCTTTTGAGATTGCGCTGGGTAGAGACGGCGATGCAGAGATCTACCGCCATCTGCAGATCAGCCTGGATCGGCTCTTCAGCGATGAGTCGATCTGGAAGGCGATCCGAAAGTGCTCGATGCCGCTCTGTAGCAAGACGGCCGAAGAGCTCATTCGCGACACCCTGTGGCCCGAAACGATCCAAACTCTTCACACGGCTCATGTACGTAGAGCGGCTCTGACGGCCTATTTGACGCCGCTGCGCCAGGTCACCGGCTCTTGTTTTGCCACGGCTCCTGCTATCTGGGTCCAAAATCAACAACCGCTGCTTTTATTGCAGGATCTGGAAGTGATTCTTTCGGCGGGGCAATTAAAGCGAGGGCTTTTTTCTGTCCCCATGAATCCCGGCGCAGGATCGGGCGAGCTCAATAAGCCATTCGATCGCCTGAATCCGGGAGGATCTCCCGGCCTGATGGCCGGTTTTCATGAAGCGAAGATTCCGTATATAGAGAGCGTGTACCGCCCCACCGATACGCCTCAATCCATTTTTACGGCGGCCTTTTTGAAACATTTTGGCCTGGTTCCGGACGATCTCGCCGCCACTCATACGAGTGCGGAGGTACATGCCGGCGTGATGTGGGAGCGGCTGGGCGGGCACATCGGAAGTGAATCGTTGAAAACGAAACAGATCAAAGACTTCAACCACGCCATCGATCGGGCGCGCCGCGTGTTTTGCGCCGTGGCCGATTGCGCCTTGCTCCGCTGTTGGGAATATACGATCGCGTCGTTCAGCGATGTGAAAGCGGAGATCGGCCGCTGGAATCTATTCGTCTCGCTCGGGCTGCATCCCGAACAGCCGAGCGGCATCGGGCGTTTTTTTCAGCAAAAACTCCAAGAAAAACTCGATGCGATCAATGGGATCCTCTCTCAATTGCATGCCGAGCACCAGATGGCCGCCAATCACGTCCGGATGACGGAAAATCTGATGCGCAGTGCTGCGAGCGAATCGAGGCGGCATCAGCTGCAGGCAGAAATGATCTCAGCCGTGCAGGCCGTTAATAGTTTGGCGGTGCACTTCGACGAAATGAGAGGACAAGCCAAATGGCTGGCGCAATTTTTTTCCGCTTTTTTAGAAAAAGCCATTGAGCAGCTGCCCATGGCGTTTCAGGAAGTGTTTGACCCGGCGCTCGTCGATGGCCCGACGGAGCGATTTGAAGACTCTCCGGCGGGATTTCGCTTGATTTTCAAGCATGGACGCAGTGCGGCCGCGAGCTGGGAGCGCATCGAAACGGAAGGACAATTTGTTGAGGCCGTGTACCGTTTTTTCGAATCCATTGAGCGTGAATGGCCCATTGAAAAAGAGATGATGGGTGTTTTCACCGAACTGATGACCCATCTGTTGCAATATATCCGCTCGGAGCCGTTTTTAGAGGGGGCCAAGCAGCGGGCGAAGGACAATCGGGTCACTCAAAAAGGCACGCCCTGGGCGTATCAATCCGGCGGAACGATGGAAACGCTGGTCCAGAGCTATTTCGATGTCGCGCCGTCGGAATTTTCCCGCGCGATCCGCTCGGAAGAGGAGCTGCTCCAATTTTTATTGGACGGCGCCGAAATAGCTCTGGGAAAAGAGCCGCTGTTGATGCGCTCGCCGACCCACGCGTTCTTATTTTATCCTTCCTGGCTTAAGAAAAAAGAGGTTCGCATTGAAGTAGAAAAATCGGTGACGGATGATCAGGCCGAGTTTTTAGCCGATCAATTTGCATCCTTTTTTAGCGAGGCGCAAAGGCCGTTGTTTTATTTCGGATTTCGCCAGCAGCCCCATATTTTGAATCTCCGGCAGCGATTCCGGCTTGGCGCGCAGGCAATGGGTTTATCGCCGTCGATCGCCGACCGATTCCTCTTCGAATCTCTTCCGCTTTTTTCATCGGATGAGGCGAAAAGCGCCTTGGACGCCACTTTTCAAGAGCTCGGCATTGCGATATCCTGGTCCATCGAACCGGGCGCGCCTCTCGTGACTCTGCGGCATTTATTCGAGATTGCGAAGCAAAGTCTTGTGATGAATGGCGCTGGCCCATTTGCAAAAAGAGATTTCGAACAGGAACTCGCCGAAACGATGCGAAAGCTCGGTCTCATCCCGCCCGCCCCGGTTCTGTTCGGCGATACGAATTGGTCCGACTGGCTGCTTGGTTTTGTTCCCGATGCCGAATCCAGAAAATTGCAGCTCTGGCGATTGAATCGTACGGGCCTTCGAGGGGCTCCCATGGAATGGGACAGCGTTTTTCAAACAGGGGGAACCTGGTCGATATTGATGAATTAAGTGCAGGGCAAATAGGAAAATTGGAGGCCTGTTTTGCAACGGATTGGTGTTTAGTTGTTTGAGTGGCGTTTCCACACCAAAATGGCCTTTTATTGATTTGGTGTGGTATTCTTGGCTCTGAACGCAACCTTTGCTAAAATCGGTTTTACTGATTTCGTGGGGTGTCGGACACTGGGAAAGTAGAGTGAAAAATGACGAAATTCTTAGGAAGAGAGTCTGAACTCAAAGCGCTGATGGAGTTGCTGCAAAAAACATCAGCAAGTCTTGTTGTGTTCCGTGGGCGTCGCCGTATTGGTAAAAGTCGGCTGGCTGAAGAGTTTGCCAAACAATTTTCAAAATATTATATTTTTTCGGGTCTTCCGCCCTCCAAACATCCTACTGCCGATGCGCAAAGAGCTGAATTTCGACGACAAATGAATGTGTTGGGTATTTCCAGCCATGATGCGAATGATTGGGCTGATCTTTTTATTCTGGTAGCCAAGGCGAGTGAACAATCACAGACGCTGGTCGTATTGGATGAAATAACCTGGATGGGATCTAAAGATCCGGATTTTCTTGGAAAATTAAAAATTGCATGGGATTTGCATTTTAAAAAAAACCCAAAACTTATTTTAATCCTTTCAGGATCTAACTCTGCGTGGATTGAAAAAAACATCTTAAATAGCACTGGATTTGTCGGGCGTATTTCTTATCATCTTTTGTTGGAAGAACTGCCTTTACAGGTATGCAATCAGTTTTGGGGAGAAAAACGATCGGATATTTCGGCATACGAGAAGTTTAAGATATTAGGTGTAATAGGCGGAATTCCCAGATATTTGGAAGAGATTTTGCCAAATCAAACGGCTGAAGAGAATATCGAAAGACTCTGTTTTACCCGTACAGGAGCGCTTTTTAGTGAATTCGATCATATTTTTACAGATCTTTTTGGCGGTCGTTTTCAGGGATATAGAGCCATTGTTAAATGTTTGGTGAATGGACCTCGTTCTTTAGATGAAGTTGCAGAAGAATTAGGTCGTGTCATGGGGGGAGATCTTCTTGAATCCCTTGATGAATTGGAGGAGAGCGGTTTTTTAGCAAGAGATTTTATTTGGCATATCAAAGATGGGCGGATATCGAAGCTGAGCCGATTTCGTTTGAGAGATAATTATCTCCGTTTTTATTTAAAATATATTGATTCCAGGAAAGAGATGATTGGAAAAGGGATTTTCAAAGGACTTCCGGTTTCATGGTTGTCCATTATGGGGCTGCAATTTGAAAATTTAGTGCTAAATCATCTGGGTGATATCATTAAGTTGTTAAATATTCCTTCTCATGAAGTCGTCGCTGCGGGTCAATATCTTCAATTAGAAGGTATACATCGGAAAAAATGTCAGATTGATTTGATGATACAAACTAAATATAATCAGCTGTACATATGTGAGATCAAGTTTGCAAAAAGAGAGGTTGGGCTCGAGGTAGTAAAGGAAGTGAAAGAAAAATTGCGGCGTTTAGAGCGTCCGAAGGGTTTTTCTTGTCGCCCGGTTCTTTTTCATGTAAACGGAGTGATGGAGGCTGTGTGGGAATCCGAGTGTTTTTCCCAGATTATTGATTTTGGCAAATTATTAGAGCCATAAAATTTTGTTTTTTCTGAACAGGGGTTCACATGAGAAAGCTTGCATTTTTGTCTGCCGCGATGATGATCAAGGCATTTCTTTTTGCCGCACCGGTCGGCAATCCCGCTTCTCCCCAGTTTTTGCAGGAAGGATATTTCTTTGGCTGCAATAACTGGTTCGATGTGCGGCTGGGATATGAGGGCGATTTCGTCGGCGACGCGAGAATGAATCAGTATGCACAAGGAAACGGCCGTGTTGATAATTTTTCACAGTCGACCAATAGCGGAACGGTGACTCTCAGTGTGCTGGATCGCCTCGATATGTACGCCGTTTTCGGCTCTTCGCGCGTTTGCACCGATTGGCGATTCACGGCGGCGGAGCTCGTAAAACGGATTCAGCTGGAAACGAGCTATCACTATCTGTGGGCGATTGGCGCTCGCGGGATTCTCTTCGAATGGGGCAATACGATCCTGGGATTGGGCGGGCGCTATCATGCGTCCGATCTCAAGCCTATATGGACGACGATCAATGGCGCGCCAATTTCCACAAAGGGAACGCAGCTCAAGACCCAATCATGGCAAATCGATCTCGACCTTGCTTATAAGATCGACCTGTTCATCCCCTATCTCGGACTCAAGTACTCAAAGTCTTGTACGAAGATCGGAACTTTTTCAGAGGCCATTTCCAGCAGCGGATTCGGAAAGATGCATATGAAAAATCGCAATCCGGTCGGCATTCTCGTCGGCTGTTCGCTCACGACGGGAAAATATTTTTTTCTCAATATCGAAGGGCGGTTGATCGACGAAGAAGCGGCGACTATTGCAGGTGATTTTAGATTCTGATGAAGAAAATTATTATTTTTCTTTTGCTGTTTCGCTTCGCCGAGGCGTCTTTGATCGGCAATCCATCGGATCCGGCGATTTTAGAAGAGGGATTTTGGATTTCGGATCGCTGTTTTTCCAGCATACGTGCAGGAATGGCCGGCGATTGTCTTTTTCTCAAGCGGCTGCGCACGTGCCGTACATCGCATAAATGGGGAATCAGCCGCCCTGAAATGAACTGGAATCTGGCGCTCGCGGACATCGGCTGGAATATCCGCGAGCGCTTTGCGATTCATTTGCTGGCTGGCCCGGCAGCCGCTGTACAGTATCGCTGGCGCTCAGGGGGGGCTGCTTATGAAGCGAACAGTCATCAGGGGATGTTTTGGGGCGGCAGCGCCAAACTGACGGTGCTGGAAGTTCAGGAGACGACGCTGGGCGTTGATTTTCATGGCGGCGGCATCGAATGGATGGAAGGGCCTGTCATTCAAAACGGGACGCCGGAGTCGCGCGACTTTACATCCCGCCTCTATTTTTGGCAAATCGCCGCCGGATTGTCCCAGACGGTGGGGTCGTTGCGGCCTTACGCAGGCGCCGCAGTCCAGCAGCTCTCTTGCATCCTCCACTCCGTTTCATTCAAGCATTTGCGCTTTCATGACCTCGTTCAAGTGGGTATGTACGAAGGGTGTAGTTTCAGTGTCGGCTCAAAAATCTCGCTCAACATCGAAGCGAGACAGTTTTTCGAATCCGGCATCGCTGTGACGGGTGAACTGCGGTTTTAATCTTTCGAAAAATATTCCAAGTGTCGTATCCTGTTTGTTTTTCTATTGAAAATAAGTAGGATTGTCATGAGATTTTCTTTGCCGCGACGTTTGATTTGCTCCGCGATTCTTTCACTGAATCTGCCGCTAATGGCTCAATCAGCCGATGTTCAATATGCCGAAAAAGGGCACGAAAGCGACATGGAAGCGCTGCGCCGTTGGCTCAATGACAAGCGCATGGTAACGTTGAAGGAACTGGGCGGCGATCTTTCGCTGAGCGGCGAGGCGCGTGTTGAGTTTCAGGACATCAACCAGACGAACAATGGCATTCAGCAGCGGGGCTCGAACGGCGCAACGGGCAAACCGAACTTGGCCTGGGATGTCGAGGTGAACATATTGCTCGATTACCGCACGGATTTTACCTGGGCGAGTGTGAAGCTGGAGTTCGACAACGACATGGGCGTCCGCAGCAGTACTGTCAATAAACTCAAACTGGAAAAAGCATATCTTGGCGGACGATTCATTGCCGGGGACACTTTTACCTGGGACGCCGAGTTGGGTCGTCGCTATCTGGGCAGCGTGTTTGACTCAAAGCTGGAATTCGGGTCGTTTTTTGACGGCGTCCTGTTTCGCTTGAGCAAAGCGTTTCAGACGATTGGCGATTTCTATTTCAATCCCGGCATGTTTCTGGTCGACGACAAAACCAATCATTATGGTTACGTCGCAGAACTGGGAATGCTGCGGATCGCCAATCTGGGCTTCGGCGCCAAATATTCCGTGATCGATTGGAAAAAACACTTTCCTAATGCTCTGAAAGACCGGCGCTATGATTACGTCGTTCAGCAGTTTTTGCTGTTGTATCAGTGCAAACCTTCATGGCTTGGGAATCGATTGCTGAAGGTATATGCTGCCGGCCTTTCCAATATGGTCGCGGATATTCTGGAGCTTCCGGAAAGATATCCTCTGAAGACTGATCTAGGTGTTACGCTCGATTCTAACGGAAATGTCATCATTCCGAAAGAAAGTCCTTCCTACATTCATAACAAAAATCTAGGCAAGCAGAACTGGGGATGGTTCGCCGGGGTCGCCATTGGCCAGCTGAAAAAAGCTGGTGATTTTGCGGTTGAGATCGATTATCAATGGCTTCAGGCGCAGGCCGTTCCTGAATTCGACGCAGGCGGCATTGGCCGCGGCAATGCGGCGGATGTTGGATTAGTAATGACGAAATCCGATGGCAGCGGCAAATATACGACCGTATCGAATGCAGTGGGATCGGGTAATTACAAGGGATTCGAGATCGATATCCTTTACGCTTTTACGAACAATCTGTCGGTCGAAGAAAATTTTAAGTGGACCACCACACTTGACGATAGAATCGGACCCAACATTAAGTATAAATCATTCGAAGTTGAATTTATTTATGCGTTTTAGCGGCTTTTAAGCAGCGATCCATTAATGCTTAAAGTGGGATCCCGTTTGTTTTTGTTTCAGTCCTGGCTGAGAGGCAAAATATTTAAGAGCTGAGCGAATGTCGTTCAATAATAATTCTGCCATATCAAAGCTGAATCCATTTCTAATAACGATTCGCTGCACAATCAAATCCTCTCGATTGGCCGGCATGCGATAGGCGGGCACGAGCCACCCATGTTCTCTCAATTTATCCGACAAATCGTAGAGAGAAAAATTCATCTTTTTCGTTAATGTCCAGGCGAAAACGGGAATATCGCTGCCGTCGGAAACCAGTTTGAATGGTCCCATTTTGGAAATTTCCTTCGACAAATATAGAGCGGTATTGCGCAGGGACTGAAGGATTTTTCGGTAGCCTTCCTGGCCCAAACGAAGAAAATTGTAATATTGCGCGCATATTTGTGCGCCGGGCCGCGAAAAACTCAGAGCAAATGTGGCCATTTGTCCGCCAAGATAATCGACATTAAATATCAGATCTTTGGGCAAATCTTCTTCTTCTCTCCACACAACCCAGCCCACGCCAGGATAAACAAAGCCGTATTTATGGCCGGAAACGTTGATCGATTTGACGCGGGAAAGCTTAAAATCCCATTTAAGATGGGGCTGTAAAAATGGAGCGACGAGTCCACCGCTCGCCCCATCGACATGGATGGGAATATTCCACCCTTTTGTTTTTTGGAGGCGATCCAGACATCGGCTTAATTTTTCAACCGGCTCATATCTCCCGTCGAACGTGCTGCCCATAATGGCCACAACACCGATTGTATTTTCATCGCAAAGTTGGGCGGCAGCTTCAGGATCCAGGATAAACCGATTTTTTTCGCATGGGACGTATCGAGGCTCAACATCCCAATAGAGACAGAATTTTTCCCAACATACTTGCACATTCGAGCCCATCACCATATTGGGCTTGGTGGTAGAAAGACCTTTGGCTTTGGCCCTAACGCGCCACTTCCACTTCATGGCCATTCCTCCCAGCATACAGCCTTCGCTCGAACCAATGGTTGAACAACCTGTCGCATGTTCTTTAAAACAAGGCGCATGCCAAAGATTGGCCAGCATATCCACGCAGCGCCGTTCTATTTCCGCCGTTTGGGGATATTCGTCCTTGTCGATCATATTTTTATCGAGCGTCTCCATGATGAGCTGTTTGGCTTCCGGCTCCATCCAGGTACTGACAAAAGTAGCTAGATTAAATCGGGAATGGCCATCGAGCATTAACTCATCATGAATCAATTCATACGCCGAACGGGGCAGCATCTCATTTTCCGGCATCGCTTGTTTAGCGACGGATCCAATAAAAGGCCCTCTCGCAAATATCGGCGTTCGCGTCGTTTCGGGATTTTTTGTTTTCTTTCGCGCCATAGGCAGTTCCCTTATTATTTAGCGATCCAACTGCGCTGTTTAAATATCTGGATACAAACAGGAGCTACTGTAAACAGTATAGAACCGATTATCATGAACCAAACATAAGTCATCGGATCGCTAACCGGTAGTTGCGAGGGTGGAAAGTAACTGACAACGATGGCAAAAAGAACAGCCAATAGCCCAATGCCGGAAATGATCCACATACCCAGCTTTCCTCCCGGAACTTGATAGGACCGAAAGACTTCTGATTTTGAATACTTCAATCGAAGGGCTGCCGCATACATTAAAAGATACATGAACAGGTAAAGAGTAGCTGTCAGTGAGGTGAGCAAGAAATAGGCGACATTCACGTCCGGAATAATGACAAAAACAAATGCCAATGCTGTAACGATTAATCCCTGAATCCAAAGGATGTGAGTCTGGACCCCATTTTTGTTCTGGTAATGGAAAAATGGCGGGATCTCTCCGCTCTTCGCGGTCGCCAATAATCCTTTGCTCGGACCGCCGACCCACGCAATAATTCCTCCAATCGTCCCAAAACAGACTAAAAATCCAATCACAGGCAAGAGCCATTTAATATGGAATAGTGTAAGCAACTCCTGAAATCCCTGCATAATCCCGGCCGTAAGACTGATGTCATTGATTGGAATGATCGATCCGATGGAAAGAGCCCCGAATGAAAAGACGAAAAGAATAATAAGGACCGAGATAAAGACCGATCTTGGATAGTCCTTTTGAGGGTTGTTCATGTTTTTGGCATGAACAGCGGCGATTTCCATGCCGGCAAATAAGAGAATGGTGCCAGCAAGGAACGCAATCGATTCGAAATTACTAAAATCGGGAAGTAAATTCGAGGTAGCATCTTGTACAAAAGCTAAAGGCTGGCCTTGAAAAAACCAGATCAATCCAAAAGCAATGATTAAAAGCCCCGGAAAAATTGTACCGCTCAATACAAATAATGTCGTGATCCAGCTCGCAGTTTTTATACCGCAGGAATTGATAAAAATCGCACTCCAATAGATGATCAGGCTCACGCTGACAATAAAAATCTTATTAGTGGCTAAAGCCTGGTCGAAGAACATATATGCTATTGTAGCCGCAATGAAGGTCAATACTGTGGAACACCAGATAATATTTTGAATCCACTGTAGCCAGATGGCAACAAAGCCCAATCGAGAGCCGAAAGCTTCTTTCACCCATCGATACACCCCCCCTTCCGGCCATCCGGTGACGAGTTCCGCAGAAACCAGCGAAACGGGAATCAGAAACAGTACCGTGGAGAAAAAGATGTAAAAAAACATGGTCATGCCTTCTTTGGCAATGATCGGCAATCCTCGCAAACTCATCACCATTGCCACATTCAGCATGGCTAATGAAAAAACGGTTAATTTTTGGGATTTTACTTCAATCAAAAGATCCTCCTATCATTGCATAAGAACCCTCATTTCTTGCTTGTGCCAGCAGAATATAATTTTGTCAAATGAACTCGACTTTGTACATTTTTAGTGCCGCCTGCCTCGCCTATTTGCCCCCTGACGTTCGACCTCTGGTCGAACTAGGCGTTAATTTAATAAGGAAGGGGATAGTCAACCCTTTCCTTATTAAATTAACGCCTCAGAGGGCAAATCCATCGAGGCCTTCGGTCCTAAAAATGTACAAAGTCGAGACGAAGGATTCTATTTATTTTTGCTGAAGAAGATTGTGATTAATTTGTGAGAGTAGCGAAAGAAGGCGAAACGTCTAGGAAGTCGCTCCTTTTTGCCGTGAACAAAGGCGAATTGCATTCCCTGCCGTTGGATCACGGGCTCGTAGGCTTTGAGGATTTGCTGGCTATTGTCTTTATTGCGAAGAAAAAGGCAATAGGTGCAGTTGCCTTTTTCGCCTAGGATTTTATTCAGCGCCGCTTCGTTGGGAGTGATGGGGATCATGCGAATCGAATCGATCCAATAGTTGAACCACGGCAGGCGATGGGAGTGCTTGTGGGGAATCAGAAGCTTGAACTCCGGAAAAAGAGCATAGAGCAAAATTGCGTCCCACCAAGAATTGCTCTGCAAGACAATGACGGTTTTTGGCTCCGGCATTGGGGGAACTACTTTCAGAGTGCGAAAGCGCTTCAATATTTTGCGCACGAAAAATGGAAAAAACAGGCTCGACAATCGTCCGGATAGAAAGAAGGTTGCGATCAAGGACAAGACTCCCATGAGCGCAAATCCGCTCGAGGCGGTAAAGCCCAGCTGTTCGCTGATCGCATACAGGAAGAACGAAGCGAGCAGTACGCCAATGAAGCTCATGAAATTCGAAGCGGCGATCACTTGTCCCCGCTTTTCGTCCGGACTATTGACTTGAATGAATGAATCAAAAGGAATCAGAAAGGCTCCGCCAAACACGCCGAGAAGGGTCAGGATGAGGATCGACATAATGACGGAAGTGCCAAAGAAGTGCAGACAGAGAAAGAGGATTGCGATGAAAAATCCGCTGATGCAGGAGATGCCAGGCTCGACTTTGTCCTTGGAAAGCTGTCCCGACAAAATCGCTCCGATGGCGATGCCCACGGCGGTCGGAAGGAACAGATAGCCGCCGCCGAGCTCGCTCAAATGCAGCGTCTGCATGGCAAAGGGGATGATATTGAGCTGAGTGAAAGCGCCGATGAACAGAAAAAAGGAAGTGCCGAAAATCGATGGCAGCAGATGAGGTACGTTCCAGCTCAATCGCAGCGTTTGATAAATTTCATACAGGAAGATGGGGTTGATTCTCTTGGGTGAATTTTGAGGTGCGGTTCGCTGGATGCCCAAACTGGTGAGTAAGCCGATCACGGCAACGGCCAAACAAAAACAGCCGACAAAGACGAAATTTTTATCGGTGATGTCTGTGAGAAACGAGGCTAAAAAGGTTCCCAGGATGATCGCGAGGTAAGTGAACGACGTCATGGAGCCGTTCGCTTTCGAGACCATTTTCGCATCGACCAGCTCGGGAATGATACCGTATTTGGACGGGCCGAAAATCGCCGCTTCCATCGACAAAAAGAAAAGAGCCGTATAAGAGCCCCAAGCCGATTCAAACCAGACGGCAGCGAGTCCAAAAATCATGACGACGACTTCGAGAGCTTTGGCAAATACGATGATCGTTCGCTTGCTGATCCGGTCGGCTAACACCCCTGCGCCCGAAGAGAACAATAGAAAGGGAATGACAAAGATCGCGCCGGCCAGCGCCAGGACCGTCGGGGCGGAAGCAGCTCCTTTGACGTTGATGAGCAGGTAGATCACGAGCAGCTTAAAGATGTTGTCGTTGAGGGCGACAAGAAATTGCGTAGCATTGAGAAAATAGAAAGACAAAAAATTGGTTTTGAAATTCCAGCGCATGCAGCCGTTTCAGTCGCTATCGTTTAAAATATGGCGTCACCAAAAGTCCAATGAAGACTGTTTGGCAAGTCAGAACCGAATCTGGCCAACCAGGGCCGGATCAGTGCGTTATATGGCTATCCTAACTCATTTGGGACATTGGCGCGAATCCATTTTTGGCCATTCGGGACAGCCGCCACCCCCGCCTGCAGCGCGAGACTGGAGCGCATAAGATACGGAGTGATCGGTTAAATAGTGAAAAGTAAAAAATTAAACATAGGTTCTTATAACTAAGTGGATTAATAAATGGGCGATCATTGCGGCAGAAAAACATAACCACTTTAAAGCTAGCGATTTACATAACTGCGCCAGATGGGTATTGTTTAATTTAGTGCAACCGCATAAAATGGTCTGAGCTGCACTAAAATGCGCTAATACGATTTGGTGAATGTATGCGTAATCCCTTTTATGGCCGTGAGCGAGAATTGGGAATGTTGAAAGAACTGCAAGATTCAAAAATTGCGCGCCTGGTTGTTTTGCGAGGACGTCGACGAATAGGCAAAAGCCGCCTTGCGGAAAAATTTGGAGAACTTTTTGATCAACATTTGACTTTTGTGGGATTGCCGCCGGAAGAGGGTGTGACTGCTGAAATCCAGCGTCGTCATTTTGCGAACGAGTTGGAAAAACAAACGAGCCAATTCGCTTTACGTTTTGATGACTGGGACTTTCTCTTTGATGCTCTGAGCCGAGTCACGCGGCAAGGCAAAGTCCTTATCGTTTTAGATGAAATCAATTGGATGGGCTCTTTAGATCCAGCTTTTCTAGGAAAGCTCAAAACGGCATGGGATTTGTATTTTAAGAAAAATCCTCGGTTAGTTCTATTGTTGAGTGGTTCGCTGTCGGCCTGGATCGAAAAACACATACTGTGCAGTACGGGATTTTTTGGCCGGATTACTTTAGATATTGTTCTGACTGAACTGCCGCTATTTCAGTGTAATCATTTTTGGCAACCTATTGAAAAAAGCATTTCTGCGTCAGAGAAACTTAAAGTGCTTAGCATTACAGGAGGAATACCGCTCTACCTTGAGTCTATCAATCCAAAACTCTCGGCTGAAGAAAATATTCGCCGCTTATGCTTTCGCAAAGAAGGGCTTTTATTTCTGGAATTTGATCGCATTTTTTCTGATGTGTTTGGAACGCGTTCGCCCGTATACAAGAAAATTGTCGAGACTCTAGCTCAAGGTCCCGCAGATCAGGTCGCTATACTTCAATCGATTAAAGCAGAAAAAAGTGGTGTCTATAGTGGATATTTGGAAGATCTTGTAAAAACTGGCTATTTAGCTCGCGATTATACATGGAGTCTGAAATCAGGCAAATTTTCAAAACTGAGTCGTTATCGTCTTTGTGATAATTATCTAAGATTCTACTTGCGTTACATTGAACCAAACAAACCCGGCATTCAGCAAAACCGCGATTTATTACCGATAGGTTGGACAGCTATTATGGGTCTGCAATTTGAAAATCTGGTTCTCAACAATCGTCATGCAATCCAGCGCCTATTGGGTATTCAACCGGCAGAGATTAAGATAGATAATCCTTACTTTCAGCGACCTACAAAAAAAAGATCTGGATTGCAAATCGATTATTTAATCCAAACGCGTTTCAATACACTTTATGTCTGTGAAATTAAGTTTCACAGGGATCGTATCGGGTTGGAAATTATTAAAGAGATGCGCCAAAAAATTAAAGCGCTTGGTTTTCCGCATGGATATTCAGTGCGTCCGGTACTCATTCATGTCAATGGAGTAACGGAGGAATTGGAAGAACAGGAGTTTTTTTCTCACATCATCGACTTCAGTCAGCTTCTAATACAAGATGCGGGTCTATATTAAAAAAAGCGTCTGAAAAAGCTAATAGAGTGAGGAAGCAGATCTCCCTACTCGCTATTTTTTTTTTTGCCCCATTCGCGTTCAGCGGAATGGAGTTGTTCGGCTGGAAGGAGCTTTTCCATTCTCTTGCGGCTCAGCAGATCTTGTTCATCTAAAAATTTAAGTCTTATGAGCGCTGCTTGTTCCTGTTTTCTGCGGCACAAGATCTATTGTCCTACAGGCGTTTGCGGGTTTGTTAAAAGATCAAATAAACAATGTGTGATGTAAAGCAGTTAAGTGTGTCGCTAATTTACTGCAAAGTGTTTTTTTTGTTCTTTTTTATTCGGCTTTGTTTATAATTATTGGCATTTAACAAAACAAGGGTGAGGTCGGTATGAATAATGTTGAAGCAAGTTCAGGTAAGGGTGTTGTTCAAGGTTTTGTAGGTAACGGTTCTGATAATTTAAGCAAGCCTGAAGAGGCTCATTTTTGGACGAACGTGAAAGTCCAGAAAGTCGCGCTATACGCTCTCGCTATCGCTTTGATGCTATCAGCGGCTGCAGTATGCATAGTGGCGTTACAGTCAGTGGGCTCGGTGATCACGGCGGCGGAGATAGTGGGATGGACATCAGCGATAGCGTTGACGGTGTCGATAATGTTACCATTGTTAGTTGTAGGAGGGGCAGTTGGAGTCTCTTTACTTTTGTGTGGGGCGGCTGCGTGTTTGGCGAAAGCGAATTCATTGATCGATTATAATAATGCTGAAGAGCGAACCACCGCCGCGAAATAGCTTTGAAAATGGACAGTAAACAACTGTTAAAAAGATTTGACCTGGAAGATATTTTCAAATACCAATTGATTGGTGAGAAACATCCGAGCTACTCGGAGTTAAAAAAGAGCTATGATGAATTGCTGCAGAAACGCGAAGAGCAGAATCTTGAAAAAATAAAGCTCGCATCGCTCGAAGACCAAGTGGTTGCAGGATAAATAATCGTTCCTGAGAAAGTTCATGGGGTAGAGTAGGGTAGGCAGCTTTCCTGCTCTGTTTTTTTTTGAGTCGAACTGAACCGACTCGTTTGATTGGAAAGTCCCTTCCCCATCGCGGCGCTCTTTGTTATGCTGGGCCCAATCATCAGCCGCACAGGAACAAAATGCTCTTCGTTTTAAGCCATCGTCTGGATCGCCTGGTCGATTTTTTGGCCGAGAATTTGGCCAAAAAACCGTCGCTATGGAGCGAATCTTGGGTATTACTCGAGGGATCGGTCAATAAGCAGTGGCTCATGGTGGAGCTGGTGAAACGGCTGCCCAATCAGGCCATGGCCGGCGTGCAGTTTCTGAGCTGGCGCGAAGCACTGCAGCGCTTCGCTATTTCCGCAGGACCGGTGCTGGATGTTTTTAACATCGAATTGAAACTGGCGCAGATCTTTTTGCAGGAAACGTCCGAGGCCCTGGCCCCAATTACAGCCTATTTGCAGTCCAAAGATGTGGGGCGCGTGAGTTCGCTGGCTCGCTCGCTGAGCCGCCAGATGGTCGATGCCGGTTTTGATCTAATGCATCCAAAGGCGTTGTGGCAGAAGGAACTGTTCGAGCAGTTGATTGTCGATGGATTGGGGCGATTCCCCGAACAGATTCTTTCGCAGGCCATCTGGCCCAGGGAAGTCGGTTCGATTCATTGCTTTTGCACTGATGAAATGCCCGTGTCCGGATGGACATTTTTGTTACAGCACGCCCCACAGACGTCGATCTATCTTTTTTCTCCCTGCCGCATGTTTTGGGAAGACATCGTGTCGGATCGCCAACGGCGCAATCTGACGAAGCATCTCAATCAAAAAGGGATCGCGGCCTCATCGCTGGAGTCGTTGGAAAATTATTTACATGATACGCATCCCTTGCTGGCCAACTGGGGGCGGCTGGGCCGCGAAACCCTTCGACGCCTCGAGCAACTGAGCGCGGCTGCGATCGAGGCCTATGATGGCGCCGAAGAGGATCTCGAGACGGCGCAGGAAAAATTCCGATCGGAACAGCTTTCCTTATTGCAGATCGTTCAGCAAGAGATTTTACTGCTCCGTACGCCTGAGTCAGAGCCCATGGTGAGAAACGCCAACGATCAGTCGATCCAGATCGCAGCGGCGGGCGCGTCTTTGTTGCGAGAGATTCAGATTCTGCGAGACAATATATTGTCCTATCTGCAGCGCTCACATGGCAAGAGCGCATGGAGCGATATTCTCGTTTTGGCTCCGGACATCCGTACCTACGAGCCGCTCATTCAGTTCGTGTTCGGCCCCGATCTGCCGGTGCGCATCGCCCCCGTTCCTGTATTGCCGCAGAGTTCCTTTTTGCAGGCTTTTCTGCTGCTGTTCGAGATCAAAGATCGGAGGTGGCAGACGGATTTTGTCATGGAGCTATTGGAGAATTCGTCTTTTCAAGCCAGACAGAAGCTGACGCCGGACGATGTAAAGTGGTTTGACATTTGGCTCAAGGAAGCGAAAGTGCGCGGCGTGTTTGACGAGGGCGCCGGCAGCTGGATCCATGGGATGAAAAAGATGGTCGCGGGGTTGGTCTACTTGCTGGACGACGATGCGCCGATCGAGCGGATTCGTAGCATGGACTGGGGACAGGCCGAGCGGCTGGATCGTTTCTTGCAGTGCATTCAGCGGATCCAGCAACATGTTTTAGCTTTGCAGGGAGAGAGCCGGTCTTTAGAAGAGTGGGCTAAGCTGCTGAACCGCGCGGCGCAGGAGTTGTTCGAGCCGCAGGATGGCGATGACGCTGTTTTCCAATCCTTCATGCATAAATTGGCTGCTGCTTTGTCCCATTTTGAAAAAACGGTTTTTCCATTTGCGATGATCCAAAAAATGCTGGAAAACGATGCCCAGATCGCTACGACGGCCTATCAGTCCATGAATGTCGAGGCAATCCAATTCTCTTCGCTGCAGCCGGGCGCTGTCCGGCCCGCCCATGCGATCTTTCTCATCGGATTGGATAGCGAACATTTTCCTCGCATCGACATGCCCTCGAGTCTCGATTGGGAATATGCCAAAACGCTTGAAGGCGATCGGGACCGCTATCTGATCTTACAGGCGCTGATGGCGGCGCAACATCAGCTGGGCATCAGCTATTGCCATCTTTCGCCCGAAGATGGAAAGACTGTGGAGCCGGCCCTGATCGTTCAGGAACTGCAGCAAGTCATCGATGCGTTTTATCCATCCAAAACATCAACGCTTGCAACCATTCATCCCTCATTGCCGTATGACGAGCGCTATTTTCAGAACGGTGGACGTTTGCAATCGTTTTCAATGGAGGCCTTTCGGGCGGCGAGCGCGCCGGTTGTGGCGCCGTCTGTTTTTTGGCCGAGTCAAAAAATCGCGAAGGAAAAGCCTTCATCGATCGATTTGGCCGATCTCATGCTCTTGGCCCGCCATCCATGGAAATATTTTCTGCAGCGCACGTTAGGCATCTATATAAAGGATGAAAATCTGTTTTCCGAAATGCGCATCAAAGATTTTACGCTGACGCCCTATCAGCAGCAGAGTTTTTTGAAAAAAGTCATGCGCATGGCGATTGACGATGTGCTCGCCCAGTATTCGCACTTACTTCCGCCGGGATCGTTCGGTGAATGGGCGAAGGTGCAGCTCAAAGCGAAAGCCGCTGAGTGGGATGCCCATTTACAAACTTGGGGCATTCAAAAACAGGAGATTGGTTCCGTCCGGTTTTCCAGAGAGGCGCCGCCCATTTGCGTGCCGATGTCCGATGGATCGACGATCGAGATCGTTGGTGTAATCGATCTGGTGGCGCCGATGGGGTTGCTGACGGCCGGAGATTTGAGCCTGGCGAACCAGCTGCGCCATGCGCCGGCTCTGCTAGCGCTGCAATGCCTGGACCCGTCCAGGCAGACGCTGTTTTCCTTGAAAAAGGGCAGCGCGAAGATGATCCAAAGCGCAGATCCTTTGCGATCCCTGGGCCGCTTTGTCGAATATGCTTTTAAAGCGCAAGAGAGTCTTTCTCCGCTGATCTATCCATGGGCTGAGGCGTTTTTGAAAAAAGGATTCGATGATTGGAAACAGGAGGCGCAAAAAACGCTTTTGACGGAAGACGATGCGGCGATTCAGTGGGTGCTGGAGCGCTCGCAGCCGTTGCCCCTCGATCGCATTTGGGATGAGTGGAAATCCTATTTGCACGAGGCATTCTCTGATTTTACCCCGGAGAAAGAGCATGTTTGATGTGCTGAAACTCGAAACGCCCTTATTCGGCTCCCGGCTTCTGGAAGCGTCGGCCGGCACGGGAAAAACCTTTGCCATTGAGCATGTCTTTGTCCGCTTGCTTCTCGAAGCGCCGGAGGGCGAAGAGCCGCTCAGCCTCGAGCAGATTCTGGCCATTACCTTTACGCGGGCGGCGGCGAGAGAAATGCGCCTGCGCATCCGCGCCAATCTGGAAAAAGCCCTGCAGCAGCTAACGACCGAACCCGTCTGGCCCTATCTGCGCCCGCATGCGCAATCGCAGCCGGCGCGCCGACGCATCGAAGATGCTTTGTTGGGATTTGAACGGGCGCAAATTTTTACCATCCACGGATTTTGCCATCGCAGCCTCGGGCAGTTTGCTTTGCAGTCGAAAATGTTCATGCCCACGAAGCAGGAAAAGCTCGCGTTTCGCCAGGCCATCCAGCCGGATGTATTGGATTTTTTGGAAAAACAGCAGGTGCTCTGTCCCGAGCAAATCGGTCGGCTGCTGGGAAAAAAAAGAGATGTCGAAGGGATTTGCGATGCACTGCTGGATGCGCCGAATCCCTCGCGCGGCGGCAGTTTTGCCCAGGATTTGGCCGCGATGGCGCGAAAGATCCAGCCCGCCGCGCTGGAGCAACTGCGCGCGGACTTTGAACGATTGAGGCCGAATTATAAAACGACGGGCTTCAAGGGCGAAGATTTTGACGAACAAGTGGTTTGTTTGGCCCAACTTTTAGAGGGCCGTGATCCGGAAACGGCCCTGCGGCGCCTCATTTTTTGGCAGGGATCGCTATTCGCCTTTTTGTCGCCCGCCAATCGAAAGGTCCGCATCAAAGAGGAGTTTTCGTCGAAGATATTCGATTGGAGCGTGGAACAATTGGGTCCTTTGATCGAACAGATGATCGATCCTCGGCGGCTACTCCGCCAGCTTCGATTTGAGTGGCAGCCGCATTTAGAAAAGTGTCTGGAGCAAAAAGGGCTGTTTTCGCCCGATTATCTCTTGCATCGCATGAAAGAGGCGCTCGACGATCCGCCATTTTTGCAGAGCCTGCAGAAAAAATATCGGGCGGCGATCGTCGACGAGTTCCAGGACACCGATGCGGTGCAATGGGACATTTTTCGCCGGATCTTTTTGGATACTCAGCGCCTGTTTTATCTCGTGGGCGACCCCAAGCAGTCGATCTATCGCTTCCGGCAGGCCGATCTCTATACCTATTTTCATGCGCGGCGCGCTCTCGGCGATGGCTCGCTCGCCACGCTGGACACCAATTTTCGCTCGACGCCGCAGCTGATCAGCGCGCTCAACGATCTCTTCGGCGATGAGCAGGTGCATCCGTGGCTCTGGCTGCCGCGGGAAAACCGCTCCGAGAGCTATCGCCCTGTGAAAGCCGGAGCCAACCATCAGTGGCAATCGGGCGACGATCGCAAGCCGGTCCAGTTTTTTATCGCCAATGATTTGTTCGATTATGTAGCCCAGGAAATTGCGCGCTTACGACCGCACGTCCCAAGCTATGGATCGTTCGCCATTTTGGTGAAAGACCGGATGCAGGCGTTCGAGGTGCAGAGCTATCTGCAGGCTCGTTCTCTTCCTTGCTGGGCTAAAAACCAGTCGCCGTTGGGGCGCAGCTTGGCATTTCATGCTCTTGAAGAACTGTTCCAGGCCATCTATCAGCCGCGCAATGCGAGCGCTGTGAAAATATTAATGTCTGGACCATTCGTATCCATCCCCGATGAACAGATTTTGCCGCAAATTCTGGAGTGGAAAGCGATATTGGATCGCGAAGGGCTGCCCGGCTTTTTCCGCGCCTTTTTGATGGCGCGCAGCAATGGATGCACCGTTTATGAGCGCATCAAACAACGAGGATCCTCCTTTTTTCAGGATGTCTTTCAAATCATCGAGCAGATGCTCTCGGTTCGCACGCTGAATCTCGAATCGCTCAAGCGGTTTTTCCGCGAACTCGAGGCCGCAGATCCCGATGATGATGCGGCGGCGCGGCGCAGGATCGAAAACGACGAAGAGGCGATCCAGATCATGACCATGCATGCCAGCAAGGGGCTGGAGTTCGATATCGTTTTTGTTCTCGGTGCGGCGTCCCGGACCGTGCGAGAGGAAGAGGAACCTCAAGAGGCTGAGGCCGAAAAGCTGCGCCAGCTCTACGTCGCCTTGACCCGCGCCCGTTGGCGGCTCTATCTGCCCCTCGTTCAAAGCAGCCGTAAGACGGAGGGCGCCGAATCGCCGCTCGATCTCTTTTGGAAGCGCAGCAAGCTGGGTGAACATCCCATCGATATCGTCGAAAAACTGGCTGCCAAAAACCCGCATATCGGGCTGCAGACAGTAATTGATGCGCAGATTCATATTCCGATCGAAAAAGCGGCAGCTAAGCTGGCGCCGCCACCCGCATTGTCGCTGCCCTCTGTTCACCGTTCGATTTTTTCATATAGTTCCCTATCCCACGAAATGGAACACGCCAGTCAGCTCTGGATTGAGTCGGATGAAAAGACCGTGCATTCGTTGCCCCGCGGCAGCGAAACGGGAATCCTTCTTCACCGGATTTTTGAGCGCATCTTGACGAGCCGCACAGAGTCCGCAGCGATTGTCCATCAAGAGCTGCGCCTGTCGATATTGAGAGATTGGGAAGAGCCCGTCCAGAAAATGGTGCAAACGGTATTGACCATGCCGCTCTTTGAGGACTGCGCATTGATCGATTGCCCGCAAAGGCGGGTGGAAACGGAGTTTCTCTTTGCCGAGGCTCCGCATTTTTTCAAGGGATTTGTCGATTTGATCTTCCAGTGGAAAGGAAAGCTCTATTTTCTCGACTGGAAAACCAACTATCTGGGCAGCAGCGACGAGAGTTATTCTGTTGAACAGATGAAGCAAGCCATGAACGACGGCGATTATTGGTTTCAGGCGTCTCTATATGCCGAGGCTCTTCAAAAAGCCTGGCCATCGATTCCCTTCGGCGGCGCGGTTTATCTCTTTTTGCGCGGCGTCCACGCGCCGTCTCGCGGAACTCTGTTTTTTCAACCCACACCGGTATCACTGGATGAGCGAATATGGAAGCACTAGATACACTCGATCGATTTTTTGCCGAACAGATGGGCCCCAGTAGCCAGCCGTTTTACCGGCGCCTGATGGCCCATTCGCGCAAAGGCCATCTTTGCATGCGATCCGGTGAGGACATCGTTTCGGAGAAGATGGACGTCATTCGGGATAAAAACCGCTATTATTTGCATCGCAACTGGGTCTTGGAGACGACGATCCTTCAACAGTTGCAGCGCCTGCTGCAATCGGCGCCGAAAGAGATTTTTGAGCGAAGCGCATTTTCGGTTCCTTCCCAGCTGCACGAGAAGCAAGCAGAAGCGGTGCGCCGAGTGTTGACGCAGAGCTTGACGGTAGTGAGCGGCGGTCCCGGAACGGGAAAAACCTATACGGCGGGACAGCTCGTTCAGGCCCTGATGATGGCTCTGGGCTCTACGCCATTGCGGGTCAAGATCGCCGCGCCGACCGGCAAAGCGGCGGATCGCCTGGCGCAGGCCATTGTCCCGATGGAGCGATTGCAGGTAGAGGCGATGACGCTGCACAGGCTCTTGGGCCTGCAGCCGGGCCGATGCCGCCTATTTGAAGAGCGTAGGATCGATGCCGATCTCATCCTCATCGACGAGGCGTCGATGATCGATGCGTCGCTCTTCGCCCATTTGCTCTCGGCCGTGCCGAATGGCGCCCGCATTGTGTTGTTTGGCGATGCCGATCAGCTGCCGCCCATCGATGGAGGCGGGATTTTCGCCGATCTGGCCGAAATGCTCTCCATCCGGCTCGAGATATGTCATCGGACCCAGGATGCATCGGTACACAATATTTATGAGGCGGTGCGCAAGGGCCATGTAAATCCGCTTTACAATTTGCTCGAACCATTGCCGCAGGATCTGATTGGCTGGATTGAGTCGATTTTGGGAAATCTTGCATTCAGTGAAAAGCCTGCCATGGCTGATCTGATCGAGCGGTTCGACCGGCTGCGCGTGATCTGTCCATTGCGAAAAGGGCCGCTCGGCATTGATGCGATCAATCGCGCGCTGTTGCATCGGCTGCAGAAACGGCTCGTTCCCGGGCAATGGTGGGCGGCGCCGATCCTGGTAACGAACAACGATGCGAGTTTGCAGCTTTATAATGGTACGTCTGGGGTCGTTTTGGCCCAATATCGCGGGGGGGCCCTTGTGCGGGGATTTGAAGAGGCGTTTATATCCGATGGCCGCTCATTTCCGCTGTTTCAGCTGCCCGGTTATGAAATTGCCTTGGCTCTTTCGGTTCATAAAAGCCAGGGCAGTGAATTCGATCAGGTGGTTTGCTGTCTGCCGCAGGGCAGCGAGGAGTTTGCGAGAGAAGCGCTCTACACCGCATTGACGCGGGCGAAGAAAAAAATCCGGCTGGCAGGAGATCAAACGACGTTGGATGCGATGATGAACACCCGCTCCCGGCAGGAAAATGGTCTACGAGAGCGGATGGAGAAAATTACATTGCCTTGACGCGTGCGGTCATTCGCGACTTGGTGCGAGCGGCTTTGTTGCGTTTGTAGACGCCTTTTTTCACGCCTTTGTCCATCAGGCCGTAAACGGTATTGAGTTTTTCCCGAATGCTTTCAGGTGCTTCTTTTTTCTCGAGAGATGATTCAAATGAGCGGATCGCCGTCAGAACGCTAGAGGTGAAAGAACGGTTTCTTAGACGCCGTTTTTCGCTTTGAATGTCGCGTTTCAGCGCACTCGGCTGTCTTGCGTTCTCATCTTTCTTTTTTTCCTGCGCCGCTTTTTCTTCTGCCATAGATTCCTGGTGTGTTTGCTGTTTTCTATGGGAGCAGTATAATGCCTTCGAGGAAATTCGTAAAGGCTATGCTGTCCAAAAAAACAATCTACTATGCTCTGATCGCCCTTGCGGCGCTGGTCAGCCTGTATTTTTGGACGATGGCATCCCGCATTCTGTTTGCGAATCATTTTTTGAATCGGACCGCTGCTGCCCGCGTCATTCAGTGGGAGGTCGAAGAGATCAGCTCTGATCAGTTTGCCATCAAGGCCTGCTATTCATTCGAGATCGACGGGCGCGTCTATCATGGAAATACTCTGTTGGCCAAGCCATACTATCTCAACCCGCCGTCCGCCGTCGCGGCTCTCAAGGAAAAGGCAAAGCTCTCCGAGCCGGTGACGGCCTGGTATCGGGCGTCGGATCCGACGCAATCATCTTTAGAAAAACACTTTCCGTTGGGACTGCTCTTGCGAGCCCTTCTTGCGAGCGCGGTATTTATCTATTTTATTCGGCTGACGTTTGCCTCAGTAAAAATTCCAACCCGATGGAAAGATTTTTTTTGACTTGATGCTGCGCGACGTTAGCGCGGCTGGATAATATTCTTTCTTCCAGTTCGCGTATCTGCTGAAGATAGTTCGGGTATCGGATCGCCCGGTCCAACAGATCACCGGCAAAAAATAGGCCTTTCTGGCGTTGCCCCAGCTGACGGGTCAGGGTTTCTTTCGCCATAGTATGGATTCCGGGGCGAGTGAGATCGACGGGCAGAGGCGGCCCGCGTGCGAGTCTTTTGCGATCGTCGAGGACTTCAAATTGATCGTAGACGAATGGACGCGTCAAGGAAAAATAATAGCCTTGATGGCGGAGATGGTCTTCGGTCGGGCGAAGGGTGCGGCGCCGGTTATAGAGGCGGTCATCCATTAGCCAAATGATCTGGTATCCTTCGCTGGCGTAGTCCTTTTCGCGCTGGAAGGCCTGAGACAGGGCGATGGGCGAGCATTGGATTTCGAAAACGAGATTTTTCTCTTCCCAGCATAAGTCGGCAATGCGTAAAATTTTTTTAAATGGCCGTTCGGCGATCAATGAGGGGTTGAGATCTCTAAGATGCTCCTGAAGGATCAGGTGGTCGATGCTGCGGCTGTGCAAGCGGCAAGATTGAACCGTCTGCAAATGGTAAAAATGCGATCGGCGCTGGCGAAAGTTGCGTTTTTGCACGACTCCGCGGCATTCAATGCAGCGGTAGCTATCAAACGAATGGGCCTCATCGGCATGGATGACGCGCCCGCTCTCGTCCAGTGCATATAACGCCATGAAGAACCTTAGTTGCAAATAATCGCAAACAGATTATGATATTGACGGAAAGGGGTGTTCTGTCCACAATTCTTTTGCCTTACATTGCTTTTTTTCGGCCATTGGACCCTTCTTAGGAGACCATGAGTTCAACGACATCTTTTAGCAGTCCGCAACATCAGCAAAAAATCGAAGAACTTGTAGTTCTTGCGAAGGAACAGGGCTACCTCACGTACGAGGAGATCAACGAAATTCTGCCGATGACCTTTGATTCGCCGGAGCAGATCGATTCCGTCCTGATCTATTTGAGCGGGATGGACATCCAGGTCCTCAACCAGGCAGAGGTCGACCGGCAAAAAGAGCGCAAGAAAGAGGCCAAGGAGCTGGAAGGCCTTCCCAAGCGATCCGAAGGAACGTCTGACGACCCGGTTCGAATGTATCTGAAGGAGATGGGATCTGTCCCTCTTCTGACGCGCGAAGAAGAGGTAGAAATCTCGAAGCGCATCGAAAAGGCGCAGATTCAGATGGAAAAGATCATCCTGCGATTCCGTTACTCGACGCAGGAAGCGATTTCCATTGCGCACCATCTGATCTCCGGAAAAGAGCGGTTCGACAAGATAATTCTGGAAAAAGAAGTCGCCGATAAAAATCACTATCTCGTCATTTTGCCGAAACTGTGCGAACTCATGAAAAAAGAAGATCTTCTTCTGGAAGTTCTTCTGATTCGTTTGCGGGATGCAGCTCTAAAGAAAGATGAGCGCGTCCAGTTGATGGAAGACGTGGAAAAATGCCGAATTCGATCTCAGGCCTATCTGCGCCGGTTTTGCTGCCGGCATAATATCATCGAAGATTTCGGCGAAGTGATTTTAGCGAGCTACGATCGATTCCTTGCCCTTGAAAAAGAGATCACGGAACTGACTCCCCGCGCAGAGAAAAACAAGTTTGCGGCTGGAAAGCTTATCGCAGCGAAGCGCAAACTCTGCAAGCGCGAACTGGCGGCGGGCCGATCACTCGACGAGTTTAAAAAAGATGTCCGGATGCTGCAGCGCTGGATGGACAAGAGCCAGGAAGCCAAGCGCGAAATGGTCGAATCGAACCTGCGGCTTGTCATCTCGATTGCAAAAAAATATACCAACCGCGGCCTCTCCTTTTTAGATTTGATTCAGGAAGGAAACATGGGCCTGATGAAAGCGGTGGAGAAGTTTGAATACCGCCGCGGCTATAAGTTCTCGACCTATGCGACCTGGTGGATTCGTCAGGCCGTCACACGCGCCATCGCCGATCAGGCCAGGACGATTCGTATCCCGGTCCACATGATCGAAACAATCAATAAAGTATTGCGCGGGGCCAAAAAGCTGATGATGGAAACCGGACGCGAGCCGACGCCGGAAGAGCTGGCCGTCGAGCTGGGCCTGACGCCCGAGCGCGTGAGAGAAATCTACAAGATTGCTCAGCATCCGATCTCATTGCAAGCCGAAGTCGGCGATGGCGGCGAGAGCCAATTCGGCGACTTTTTGGAAGATACCGCGATCGAATCCCCCGCGGAAGCGACCGGCTATGCGATTCTCAAAGACAAAATGGGCGAGGTCCTCGCGACGTTGACAGACCGCGAGCGCACGGTTCTCATCGAGCGCTTCGGCCTATTGGACGGCAAGCCCAAGACGCTCGAAGAAGTGGGCGTCCGCTTCAAGGTCACGCGCGAGCGCGTGCGCCAGATCGAAGCGAAAGCCCTTCGCAAGATGCGCCATCCGACCCGAGCCAAACAGCTGCAGGCCTTTTTGGATCTTCTCGAAGGCGAGTAAGGAGCTTTACTGTCCGCGGCAAGGTCTTTAAATTTTTCATCGGTATCTTTTGCGCTCCAGCGCATTGCTCGCACTCGCAAACTTTCTAAGTTTGCTTCGTGTCTCCGCAACGCTACTGGAATCACAAAATCTAACCGCCAAAAATTTAAGAACCTTGTCGCGCTCAGTATAAACTATTTTTGATAGTTGAATGCTTCCAACACCTTCTTTGCCATTAGAGTGATTCTAGTCCATTCAGGGGTGTCGATAAATAGTTGAGGGAGATCATTGTCGACCCAAAACTTTTTAAATTCCTCGTGGAATTGCTTCAGGATGTGTAATTGAATGTCTGAGATGCCATATGCCTTATATTCTTCGAAAATGGATTCTGCAGATGAGGAATAACAGCAAACAGCTTCGTCAAAATCGTCGCATTCGGGCCCTTCTCCTCTAATCCATATTCTTGTTTGGTATTCCTTATCGGAGATATGGGAGATGTCCCGAAGAAATTGACTTAGTATATAATTTCTATCTTCTGCTGAAAGATTCATAACTAATCCTTATATGTGAACTCGCAAAAAGGTATATGAGCATCTTGTGCATCCCGAGGAACGACATTACCAAATTTATCATACGTCTTCCCCTCTTTTGTCAAAATCACATAAGGTTCTTGTTGACATAGGTTTGGACTGTGAGGTTTCCCAGGCATCACTCTAATTGATGTTTTTGGCATGTTTGGATCGAGATATTCCATACCTGCGCCTTTTTCTGTTATTCTCACCAGAAAATTCACAGGAATGCCAACGGGTCTATCAAAAGTTGGGATGCCATACTGATGGATAAGATTTCTAATTTCTGTTTCAGGCATGGGTGTATTTATGTATGGATTGAGCTCTTCCTTAGCATTTTTGAAGAGGTCATAAGACGCTTGCAACTCTGGCTTTCCTGCAAAAAAATCTCGCCCCTTACCAACGACCTGCTCCAGGTTCCCTGCCTGTTTGAGCTCCGCCATCTGCTTGGCAGTCAGGCCAAGATCTTCGCCTGCTGTGAGAATCCGTTCAGCTGAGGTAATTACTTCTCCTATGTTGATTCCGGCGTTGCTTCCTTTGGCAACAGCTTCGAGAACAAATACCTTCTCTGCTGATTGCAAGTTCTTGCAGATGGCCCCGAATTCCTTCACTGCAATCGAGCCCTTTGCGACTACTTTCGCAGCTCCTCCTGGAAGGAGAATATCTGCGCCATGCCTACCAAATGCATATCCGGCCAACTCGCCTTTTTTGCTGTCCGGCAAGGTATCCCACTGTGTAATCAATTCGTGCACTTCAGGGGAAAGCGCAGCACCAACCGTCTCCCATTCTCCCGCCTTAACGAGTTGGCTGAGAGTGGCAAATGATTCATACACCTGTGAGCCGGTTTGAATGGGATGTGATACGAGATCGGTCAGAAAGAGCAGCATTCCTTCCCCCGAATCGTAAATTCCCTTTGGCAGCCCCTTAGCAAAGCCAAGCGAGAAATCGGTGACGGAGAACTCTTTGGGTGCTAATGACGTATACTGGTTATAATCCTGAATGCAAGCATCATATTGCCCCAGCTCAAATTGAACGGAGCCTCTTCCAAGATATGAAGTCGCGTTGGCAGGTTCTATTTCGATTGCCGTGTTAAAGTCTTGAAGCGCTTGGCTATAATATCCGGTAGATAAGGCCCAATCTCCGCGAGCCTGATAAGACAAAACGTTTAATTCAGGGGTAATGTGTACTTTTTCATCGAAAATAATGGGCAGGCCGCTTGGGAAATGAGGAAATATCAGGGGCGCTTCTGTTTTGAATTGTTCAGATGAGTTCAACCAATGGGTTACCCATGAATTTCCGGAGGGAGGATTGAGCAAAATCTCATCGTAGCTGGAAAACCGGCCATCAAAGTGTACGCCGCTATCGCCAAAGGTTATTTTTCCTGGAAAGGGAGTGGGATCAAAGGTTTCAAATGGATAATCTATTTTAGGGGCTTCGGTTGGAGGAGAGGGGTTTGGTATGGGATGAGGTTTCTCCTCGCTCTTTTGGTCGGAAGCTCCTGCCACTCCTGCTGCGCCCCCAGCGGCAGCGACGCCAGCCGCAGCTTCCTCCCCCGCAACAATAGCTATCACAACAATAGTTGCCACAACCGCTACGATAGCTGCTGTGATGAGGATTGCCTTTTTATGCTTCTTCCAGAATTTGGCCACTTTATGGCCAATTTTCCCCATGGCTCCTTTTGGTTTCCCCTTCGCACAAACAAGCATGTTATTTGCATCTCTGAGTTCTTCGATGTCCTTTTTCAGCAGCTTCTTGGCATCAGAGTCCTGGGCTGCGCTATGATTTGCTAGCTGTTCGAGTAAATTGATTTTTTCTTTCTTTTTTGTCCTCGTATCCTGGTCTGTAGGAGTAACAAGATCGAGAATTCTTTGTATGACTGGAGCCAGCGCGTCTATTTCTTCATTGGTAATTGCGCGATTCTTTAAACTTGGAATGCCTAAATTAGCTAGAGCGCTCTTTGTCTTCTCGTAAATATCTTCGTCAACATCGGTAATTTTTGCGCCGTTGTCATTCAGCCATAAAGGATCGAAGTTGGGTGGAGAGTACGTGCTATCGCTTTTCAGCCGACGCCAACCACTGCGTGAGGATGAAAAGATAATCGCATTTGTTTCTAATTGAGTGAGACAGGGTTTTGGAGTTGACTCTGTTACGTTGAGGCCATCCAAAGAGAGGCCCACATCAAATTCTAATTGTTGAACTTCCACGGAAATCCTCTAAAATAAACGCTTTGATTTTGCGGCAATTGCGATTTAAAATTGAAGTGAATAAAATGCTTACAAACGTATTTAAATTTTAAATCGAACTAATGGTTTGTTCAAATTACTTGGAAAGGGACGCCATTCCTGTGATTGACATAAAACGCACCAATCCTTGATATCATTAGAGATATGGGATTTTTGTTTAACTGGAGCTTGAGCAAAAATAATAAAAGCGACAATCCAGCGAATCATTTGATTATTTCTAAATAACGTTTTTGGAGCGTATCGGATTCGAACCGATTGCCTCAACAATGCCATTGTTGCGCTCTACCAATTGAGCTAACGCCCCATTAGGAGACCATGGAGATCTCCATAAGAATCCTAAGATGTTACGGGAGCCGGCCATTTCGTGACAATAGTTCTGGAATTCGTCTAAACTTCCATTTATACAAGCCGAGTGGTGGAAAAATGATTTTTGACAACGTTCCGGAAGCACCTCCCGATGCCGTGTTTGGTCTGTTGGGCGCCTTTAGCGCCGATTCACGGCCGCAGAAAGTCAATCTGCTCGTCGGCATCTATAAAAACGAACAGCTCCAAAATGAAATGATGCCCTCTGTGATTGAGGCTAAATCACAGGTATTGCCCGATGTGTCTCTAGCCGATTACTTGCCGATGGATGGCTCTCGCGACTTTGTGGAAGCGGTTGGCTCTTTGGTGTTTGGCGACGGAAATGTCTATGGCGCCCAAGCGATTGGCGGGACCGGCGCGCTGCGGATTGGCGGCGAGTTTTTGGCTCAGGAAGTGGGCAAGACGATCTATATTCCAGAGTTCTCCTGGCCCAACCATCGATCGATTTTTGAAAGAGCGGGTTTTTGCGTCGAAACCTATCCCTATTACGAGAGGACCCGACATGAGTTCGATGCGAATGGATGTTTGGCCTTTTTGGAAAAACTGCCCAAGCGCAGCATTGTGCTATTCCATGCGGCGTGCCATAACCCGACGGGCTGCGATCCCCAAATGAAAGAATGGGCCCAGATCGCTCGCGTTGTGCGCGAGCGCCAATTGCTGCCCTTTTTCGACTTTGCCTATCAGGGCCTCGGCGATGGGTTGGAAAAAGACGCCGCGGCCATTCGTTTATTTTTGAGCGAAGGACTGGAATTTCTCGTCGCTTATTCGTGTTCTAAAAATTTTAGTATGTATTGTCAGAGGGTCGGCGCATTGTTTGTCGTTACGCGCAACGGGTCTTTGAAAACCAAGATCGCCAGCCAGATCAAGCGGATCGTCCGCGCTGAGTTTTCCAATCCGCCGGCGCATGGAGCGATGATCGTTACGCATATTCTGAAGGGAAATCTGCGCTCACAGTGGGAAAGCGAGCTGGAAAAGATGCGCAAGCGCCTCCACCAGATGCGCTGCGAGTTCGTTCGGCGGCTGATGGCTAAAAAAACGAGCACCGATTTTCGTTCGCTTTTAGAGCACAAGGGCATGTTTTCATTCATCGATCTGGAAAAGCAGCAGGTGCAGCAATTGAGGGAAAAATTTGGGATTTATATGCTGGACAATGGCCGGATCAATATCGCCGGATTGAATCATAAAAATCTCGATTACGTGGCGGATCACATTATTCAGGTAATCTAATGGCTAAATTGCCGTATCTGTTTTTGGGGTTATGTCTTTTCGCTCTCGTCAATTTGCCGCAAGAATGGGCCAATCGGTGGCGCTCCAATGTGGTCGGTGCCATTTCACCCGCCTGGCAATCGGTCGGAACCGCGTTGGATCGGCCCGACGATTCTTTGCAAGCCATCGAGATTGCATCATTGCGCACTCAAAACGAAGTGCTCCGGAAATGGATGGAGGATGAACAGCGGCAGCACACCAAATCTGAAACGCTGGCGGCTCTGCTAAAGTCCAAAGAAATTCCCAACGATGCTCAGCGGCTGATTCAAAAAGAGCTGCATTATATTGCGATGCGCTCTGCATCGATGCCGGCTCAGGTGATTTTTCGCGAGGCGTCATCGTGGAGCAGCTGTTTGTGGATATCTGTGGGCGAAGCGGATAACGGCGTTATGGGGCGAACGATAGTGGCACAGAACAGTCCTGTCATTGCGAACAACGCGCTCATCGGTGTGGTGGAATATGTGGGTTCTTCGCAATCGCGCGTCCGGTTAATCACCGACGCCGGTCTCGTTCCGGCCGTGCGCGCTGTGCGCGGCGGCGCCCAAACAAGCGAGATCTGGCAGCATGTCGATGATTTATTGACCCGCGTTCGGGTGCGGGCGGATCTTTTTTCATCAAGCGAAGAACAAAATCGCTTTGTCGACATTTTGTCCGCTTTCAAGGGACGCCTGATCGCAGGGCAGGAAGAGAGATTGGCGAAGGGGGAGATTTGCGGCTGCAGCGAACATTATTTCCGATCGCAAAACGCGCTTTTGAAAGGGATCGGCTTCAATTATGATTTTGCCGACGAGCTGGGCCCGGCGCGCGATCTTCGATCGGGGCGGCCGCTCGGCGTTCATTCGCAGGAGGGCCGCGCGCTCATCCAGATCGGAGATCTCCTCGTCACAAGCGGATTGGACGGCATTTTTCCCACCGGCATTCCCGTTGCGATCGCTACGAAAATCGAACTGCTCAATGAGGGCAGCTTTACATACGATCTGGAGGCGAAACCAGCCGCCGGAGATCTGATGGATCTCAGCGTGGTCTTCGTATTGCCGCCTATTGGTTTAGTCAAGAGCGAATTTTAACGGTATATCGTCGAATACTGCATTGAACGTGGCTTTTCTAATTTTGGAAAAACAGGAATGATCCTGATTGAGCCAGCAATCATAAAAATTTTCCGGAGTCACCACTCTGCCGCAGTCAAGCAGATCGCGCCCTTTTCGGTGTTGATGCGGATCGAGAAAAAACATCGGTCGGTCGAAAAACAGAAAATCATAGCCGATCGATGAGCGATCGCCGAGATAGGCATCGCATTGATCCAGTAGCGGCAGGATCGGAGGATAATCGAGCAAGAATTGCAAGTGGCCATTTTCATATTGGCCGATGAGCCGCTCGATCTCGGGGGCGTGTTTTTCCACTGTGTTGGGGTGCGGTTTGACGATCAGATTGATATCGCTCGGCAACCCCTTCGCTAGTAGGGGAAAGGCATTCCAAAATGAGCAGTTGTTTTCGCAATCTTCCCAAGTCGGTGCATAGAGGACAGTGCGCTGGTCATGAGAAAATTGCACAGGAAGGGTTTTATAAAAGTCGCGCCTCTTTTGATAATAGTGGTGGCGGAAGCGTCCGATCCGCACGATCTTCGCCTGAATCGAGTGCTCCTTCAATACATTGGCCATTTTTTGTCCGTATACGAGCGCGATCTGGTCGTCTTTCAATGCATCGAAATAGGGAGCGATTTGGCCCTTGTCGGAGTGGCCGTGCGGCAGCCACAGGGTGGTGCAGGCGACGGGGCCGACGGCTGCTTGCAATAGCGGGCGAGAGGCGCAGCTCACCAGATGCGTCAAAGAAGAAATTTGATTGGAGAGGTGGATCGCGCTGCATTCGATAATTTTTACGTCGGGATAGTAGCGCGCAGTCAGTTCGCAGATGGTGGGGTCGCACACCATGAGCGGCCAATTGAGCTGGGCGCAAAAGGGCGCCAGGTGATCCAAATAATGGATTGACGAATCAAAAATCAATCCGGCTGCATTGCTATTGCTCATTAAATGTTATTTTGCGCTACTATGGCAACTTTTGTAAATGCCGTATCTATGGAAAAGAGCATCGACACAGCAGCGCTTCACAAGTGGTTTGATGAAAATCGCCGGACCTTTCCGTGGCGGGAAAATCCTACGCCCTATCGAGTCTGGATTTCCGAAGTGATGCTGCAGCAGACGCGCGCTTCCGTCGTCATTCCCTATTTCGAGCGATGGATGGAGCTTTTTCCCGATCCGCAGGTGCTGTCCCGCGCGCCGCTTGAAGAGGTAATCAAGGCGTGGGAAGGGCTGGGATATTACGGCAGAGCCCGCCATTTACATGAAGGGGCGCGCCAGATTGATTCGCAATTTAGTGGAAAAGTTCCCTCCAGGCGCGAACATCTCGAAAAAATCAAAGGCCTGGGCCCTTACATGGTCAATGCCATTTTAAG